>Ga0137401_10001089_pt1 | contig 11502 bp, 11 predicted proteins | sample CZOMad1_1_16fung_FD_108286 | JGI IMG/M metagenome (GOLD analysis project Ga0137401, IMG submission 108286) | Vadose zone soil fungal communities from Angelo Coast Range Reserve, California, USA - CZOMad1_1_16fungal (Illumina Assembly) | ecosystem: Environmental > Terrestrial > Soil > Vadose...
AGGTGTCGAAGGATTAAGCTTCCAGTGAACGAATAATTAGAGCAGCGACCGGTTTATTCCGCAACAGTGCTGATATGGCACGCGCATCTTGCGCGTGGTTCACGGGCGAGACGCCCGTGCCACTTTTTTACGGCTTGTCATCATCATCGTCATCCGAATCCTTCTTCGCATTAGGATCGATCCTTCGATAGATGTCGTAATTCTTCAACGACTCGACTTGCTCAAAATCCTCATCGAGCGCTGTTGTAATTCGATCCTTCTCTTCATCGACGGCATCTTCTTCGTTCTGCAGGTCCTGCTTCACGATCAGCCAGGTGATGTTACGTTCGCGACAGATTTCCCGAATCTGCTCGGGCGAATAAGGGTTGACGGTGTGATCGAACAGCACGACCGGGAACTGTGGCTTGCGTCCGGTCGCGTAGTAAAAAGCATCTTCGCCGGGCAGAAGCAAAATTCCCGCCTCGGCAGGAATATTCGTGTCGGAATAGCGAACCAGCTCTTCGAAATTCGGAATCCAGTCACCGCGCGTCGACAGCCCTTTCAAGTGCGGCAGCGTCGTCCGCTGCAGTTCACCATCGTCGAGATTGGCATAGCTCAGACGCTCATGAGATCGGACGTAGAAGGCTCCGGCGATCAGCAACGAAATAGCGAGCAGGGCCGTGAAAGGAAGCGTTACGAATGAGGTGTGCTGCTTTAGCCAGCCGGAAAGGTCTGCCAGCGTCATCGCAATAAGAATCATCAACAGCGGCCAGATGGCGTACGTCGATCCCCAAAGCTGTTGCGACATGAAGCAACCGTGAATTGCCGCGATGACAACGAGCGGTAAAAGTTGCGAGATTCCTTTGCGCCGGCGAATGGTGACGAGGGCTGAGATGAAACAAACAATCAGCAGGACCGGCCAGATGTTAATTAATCTATCGGCTCGCTCTGCCGAATCGGAATCGCGCAGCAAATAGATCGCCGGCCAAATAAAAGGGACTGAAACCAGCGTCGCCGTCAATATCAGTAGCAGCTTGTTCCGGTTTCGATTCAGCCAGAACAACACGATGCCGGCAACGATGAATGCGAGCCACCCCAGAATCATTTTGTCCGCATAAATGCCGAGCATTTCTCCGCGCGCGGGTGTGCGCCGCTCGGCCGCGAATCGAATGGTCCATTGCCAATAATTACCCAGACCGGCTGTGCGATGAATAACGACAATTGCAATTGCAAACGCAATCACTGCTGACAGCAGGGTAATTAAGTAATGACGCACCGGCGCATGACGCAGCGAATGCCAAACTATCAAGGCTATGATTGAGACAGATGCGGCCGCGAGGAACACAAGGCCGGTGTTCTGCTTAACGAATAATGGAATGACGACAGAAATACCCGTGACTATGGGAATCAGAATAGACCGCGGGCTTTGGTCCACATACATAAGGAGAACGAGGCCGATAAGAATTGCCAGTGTGCAATCCGGATCATAGAACGGATGCGGAAAGACCGAGTAAATACCCAGAGGAACCAGCGGAAGACTCAAGAGAAGCGCGATTGATCTCTGGTGTCTCGCGCCAGCGAGAATTCGGCGCAAGATGCGCCACGTCAAAAATGTTCCGGCTCCGCCAACCAAAGCGCAGTAGGCGACGTGGTGCCAGAATACTCGCCCGCTGAGTTTGATGATCGCGGCCTGAATTAAGAAAGTGAGCGGCGGGTGCGCGAAGGGAAAATCGCGATAAGGAATTTGTCCGAGGGCGATCCGATACGAATTGTCGAGGGTGTAACTAAGGTCCCACAACACCGCAACGTGGGCATTTTGCCAGACAACGACCAGGGCCGTGGCGGCGAACAACGCAGCCGCCGTTAACCACTCGATCCACGTGGTGCGAAGTTGTTGTGGATTGTCAGTCGACGAGGGATGCGGCTGAGATTCGTTGAAGCGCGATTTCACGATTCTAAAGTTACCGGCACGCCCATGGATGTAGTTTTCCGTTGCCCCTAAGCTCGCCTGAGTACCCGTTGCCGACAACGCGACGATAGATATCGAGCATCAGCGGCATCACCACCTTTGGTGAGAATAGTTCGAGGTAGCGCCTTCTCGCGGCGATGCCCATCCGTTTTCGCAGTTCACCGTCACGCGCCAACAACAACATTGCAGATGCCAGTTCATTTACGTCACCGGGCGCGACGAGCAAACCCGCATCATGGCCAATCATGTCCGGGATGCCGCCAACCGCCGAGGCGATGATCGGTTTGCCGCAGGCCATCGCCTCGACGACGCTGTTTGGAGTGCCTTCGGTGAACGAAGGCATCACAAAGACATCCAGGCTGTTCATAAAGGCCCGGCATTCCTCGGGGTGAGTGTAAACGCCGTGATAACGATAATGACCGGCCACATTCAGAGCTTTTACCTTCGCCGCGATGTTCTGCCGTTGGGCGCCATCACCCGAAAAGTTTAGGAAGATTTTTGATTCTTGCCGGCGAGCGAGTCCCAGCGCTTCGATCAATACCAGCGCCCCCTTGAGCTTTTCGATACGGGCCGCGAAACCAAAAGTGATTCTTTCGTCCGCGTAGTGTGGCGCGTGACCGTTGCCGTCAGAAAACTCCTGCGACATGATCGGCAAAACTGAAAGTGAGCGACATGAAAGAAGTTTGTGTCGGCAGTCCTCGATCAACCGCGGCGAGAGGGCTGCTACTTCCGAGCACAATGGCAGCACCGAAGTAAACTCACCATAGTAATCAAATTCCGGTGGATGATAGGGAATGCCGAGTTCCTGATAAATGACCGGAATTTCGGCATCATGCGCGGCGCGAATCATCACGGTAGCTCCCGCGTTCGGCGTCATCACATGCACGACATCCGGCTTTTCACGCTCAAGGAACTTGCGGCAATCCTGATAGTAGCTGTTGGCCATAGCCGAGAGCATCGGTTGAGTCTTACGCCGCACGAAAGGCTTGGAACCGGGGAAGTTTTGAAACATCAGGGCGGCCAGCTTGCGGCCGGCGCCCAAAGAATTCTGTGCCAGGTTTGAAGCAATCCACGAAACCGGAACGTCCGACTCCAACAGGCGCTGATAGTATTGATCTTCTTCTGCGTGCAGATACATGAGCAGCACCGAGACGGATTCGCCGGCTCTTTGCAACTGGGCAGCGTAGGTCACTAGTGTTTGATCGGCGCCGCTAATCGGCCCGTCGAGGTGACTCTTACACAAGATAATTTTCATTGTCGGGGTACATCGGACCGGATTTGTTTCAAGCGTATCTTTGCATTCGCCAAATCCTCGGCGGTCCGATTGCTGGTTATCAGGGTAATGATCGTAACAGCACGCGTCCAGCGGCGGAGCAAGACTAAGAGCGCGCTCGGATGCAATCGCAACAGTGTCCGCGCACCGGCGAGGGCCCGACCGGGCCGGGCTTCGCAAAGACCACGGAACGTTTCCCAGGCGAGATGTTCTACAACATTCTCAGAAAAAGCCCGCCACGCTTTTTGTCGACGTTGCCGGGCTGCGGCCGTCACACGAGGCAACTTCCGCCAACGGGTACGAAACTGTTTGGCGCCGAGGCTGATCAACTCGACCGTATTAGAGCTTCCTTGTGCTGAAGTGGGAGTCGCTTGTCGCCAGATCATTACCGGTGCCTGAAGGCAAACAGTCGGGAAGAGCTCAGCGATGCGGATCCAGATGTCCCAATCATCAATCCCTGGGATGCTGGCATCCGGCAGACCCGTGCGAGTCAGGCACGCGCGTCTGAAAACAACACCGCCGCACGGAATGAAGTTTCGCGCGAGCAGTTCCCAAAATATGTCGCCTGAGCTGCAGACTGCCGGAAACGGCGGCGACTGGTTACCGCTTTGATCGTCGGGAATCGCTTGCGCATAACAAAACATTGCTTCGGGCGATCTCTGTAGTATTGCAATTTGTTCATCAAGCGAGTGACGCAGCCGCACATCATCATCATCCAGAAAACTTATAAATTCGCCGCTACTTGCTACCAGTCCAACGTTGCGGGCGCCGGCGACACCTTGATTGCGGTCGAGGCGCACATACTTTATTTCGGGAATTGACCGGCAGATCCGCGAAGTTTCATCGCTTGATGCATCATCGACAACGATCACTTCGACGTCCGCGCCTGCGGCAAATGCGCTGGCTATCGCGCGCGGCAACGTGTGCGGGCGATTGTGGGTCGTGATGATGATGCTGGCTCTTGGCATTAAAGGTTTGAGAAACCTCGGAACCTTTCGCTTAGTTTCCTGGCTACTTTCTGATACTCGCTCGGGCGTAACGGAATTAGCGGATCGAGTTTCAACGCTACCGCGATATTAGCCGCTGCCGGTCTCAGCTTGCCGGCAGGCAAATGATTCTTGCCGGCATTCCAAATCAGGTGGTCGCATACACGATTGATCGTCCGCTTGCGAATCAACCGTCTCTCTTTCAGAGGGACGCCGGCAACTCGCGGCAGACGCAGAAGCTTGAGTTGGTGTCTGGCAGCCAGTTGAAGTTGAGCGGCACGGGCTGACGACCCCTGAGCAGAGGATGGGGTCGGCTGACGATAAATCCCGACGGCCTCCTGAATCGTAGTCACCGGATAGAGTTCGGCAATCCGTGTGAACATGTCCCAATCGTCAATGCTGCTGATATTGCGATCGAGCAATCCCACTCGCAGGAAACACTCCTTGCGAATGAGTGCGCACAGCGGCATTACGGGGAAATCGAGTTCCAGCAAAGACCAGAACGCGTCTCCCGAGATGTGACGCGGACGGATGATCTCTCCGGTCGCCTGATAATCCTGATCGGCCATGATCATTGCGCCGCAAACAAAACCAGCGCCGGGATCTCTGTCCAGCACATCCGCCTGCAAATCGAGCGAGCCTGGCGCGCGCAGATCATCATCGTCGAGAAAGGCTATGTACTGCGCGCTACTCTCGAAGATTCCGATGTTGCGCGCGCCCGCGACACCTTGATTTCTTTCGACACGGACATGTTTTATGCCTGCCAACTGTCCACACACTTCAGCCGTGTTATCAGTCGAAGCGTCATCAACGACAATTATCTCGACGTCGGTTGCTGCCGCTCGTGCACTCTCGATCGCGCGAATCAAGAGGTGTGGCCGATTGTGAGTTGGAATGATTACGCTGATTCTTGGCATGCAGGTGTTGTACGCGGATCCGCCTCACCGGGAATCATTGTGGTCACTTCATTCAGATAGTTGTTGATTACGATTTCAGGATTTCCATCCTCATAGAGTTTGCCTGAATGAATATGAAGCACGCGGCCGCAAAGTTCCTGGACTGAAGAGAGATTATGACTGACGAATAGGACCGTAGTCCCTTCGCGATTGGCATGCTTAATCTTTTGCAGACACTTCTTCTGAAAAGCAGCGTCCGCCATCGTCAATACTTCATCCAGTAGCAGGATTTCCGGCTCAAGGTGCGCGGCGATCGCAAAGCCCAAACGCAGATACATGCCACTCGAATAGCGTTTGGCCGGCGTATCCAAAAAATCTTCAATTCCGGCAAAGGCGATTATTTCGTCAAATTTTCGCGCAATCTCAATCCGACTCATTCCCAGTATCGCGCCGTTCAAGTAAATATTTTCGCGTCCCGTCAGATCGGGATGGAAACCGGTGCCAACGCCAAGCAGGCTCCCTGCGCGTCCAAAGAGATCCGCGTGACCGGCGGTCGGCCGCGTAATTCGGGCAAGAATTCTCAAAAGGGTCGACTTACCGGCGCCGTTGCTGCCGATGATTCCGACCACTTCACCAGGGGCGATTTCAAAACTGACGTCCTTTAGAGCCCAGACCGAAGGATGACCGTTACCATTTCGTCGCGATAAGAGTGTTAGGTTGCGGTGAACAGAATTCTTAACGGCCTCACGCAAAGTCGGCGGCACCCTCTCTCGCCGGCCAAGAAAATATTTCTTGCCGAGGTTATGAACAGTGATGATTGGCCTCATTGTCAATCGAAGAACGCGTGAGCGGTCAGACGTCGTCGTCGAAACTGCTTTCCATTCGTCGGAACAAATGAACGGAAACAACCAACAACGGCAAAGTCACAATGGCAGATATGATGATGCTGGGCCAATGGAACGGAAGATGGAACAACGAAGCGCGAAACCCGTTAATAATTCCGACGAGCGGGTTTAGTGAATAAAGAAGTCGAAGTCGCTGCGGCAGGATACTCGATGAATAAACCACGGGCGAAACGAACATCCAAATCTGGAGCAGGATCGGCAGCACCGTCCCCACATCGCGGTAGCGCACGTTCAATGACGCCCCCAGAACCCCAATCGCAAACGTGAGCACAGTAACCAGCACTACAAAAACCGGAAACATCAGGATACCGCTGCTGATCGGCACGCGATAGTAGAGCATCAACCCAACCAGTAACACGCTGAGAGAAACGCTGAGAGTGGAAGCGGGAATTGGACGCATTCGTGTTATTCGGACCCCCATTTTTCTCGAGACACATGACTGGGATTACTCGGTTTATGGCCAGGATTTGAAGGGCCGCAAGTATCTGCTTTTTTTCGGCCGCTTCGAATTGCGAAAAGGGTTTCAGGTCTTGTGCCAGGCACTCGAAAACGCACTGGCACACAACGATGAGATTGTTGTCGTATTGGTTGGACGGGATATGAAATCTGCGGTCGCGCCGTCGATGGCCGAATATGCGCGTTCATTGCTCTCGCGTTATGCGGATCGGATTGTCATTATGGATAAGCTGCCTCATCCGCAACTGTATCCGATCGTCGACCGAGCACACCTCGTGGTTTTGCCTTCGTTGATGGACAACCTTCCGAACGCGTGCCTGGAAGCGATGGGCCTCGGCAAACCAATCATCGGGACGCGTGGGGCGAGCTTCGAGGAAATGATCACGGACGGCGAGAACGGTTTTCTGGTCGCGCCAAACGAGCCTGGACAATTAGCTGAAAAAATTAATACTGTCTGGAATGATCCGCGACTGGAGGAAATTGGAAAGGCAGCCAGCCTCAGAGCTCTGGACTTTGCGCCCGAGCATACCGTTCAGGAGCTACTCTCTTACTATCGCGAAATCCTTAATGGGAATGCGAAAGGCGAATAGAACGCGCCAAAAACTTTGGTGGAGCCGAGGGGGATCGAACCCCTGACCTCATGACTGCCAGTCATGCGCTCTCCCAGCTGAGCTACGGCCCCAACGATTGCCGGCCACGATGATCGGCCGGTGACGTGCGAGCAATGATAGAGGAGAACCCGCGCGGATTCAAAGCGGTCATGAATGGGGTCTGAATGCGCGGGTGTTAGAGTGCCAACTTTAGTTGGGCCTTTTACTCGTCGAAAAATATCCGACTAAAGTCGGTGCTCTAACGCCGGCAAACCAGGAAGCACCTGAAGACGTGGGAAGGATTTGTTCTGTCGGCGGCGATTATTTCTGCGACCTTTTCCCTCTTCAAGTCACTAACCTACTAATCTGCTCTCGAGGCAATCCGATTTGAAGTTAAGGAGAACCATCATGATTAAGTCACTTCGCTACGTGTTCGTGGTCCTGGTCATCGCCGGCTGCATGGCTGGCGCCGTGTCCGCCCAAAAGAAAACCGAGGGCTCAATGAAATGCGGCCTATCTGGCAACGATGATCGGCTGTACAGCCATTGCGAGATCAAGGAACAAACGCTGCCCGCGGGTGGCGCCATCACCGTTGACGGGAAGGAGAACGGCGGCGTGGCCGTCAAAGGCTGGGATCGCAACGAGATCCTCGTGCGGTCGAAGATTGAAACGCGCAGTCCAACTCAATCCGAAGCCGACGTGTTGGCGCAACAGGTGCGGATCGAAACCGGCGCGCTTAACATCCGCGCCGAAGGCCCAGAGTTGCGCAACGATTATCAATGGTACGTGAGCTATGAGATCTTTGTGCCGCGCCGATCGGATCTTTCACTGACAGCGCACAACGGCGGCATTGCGATCAGCGAGGTCAGTGGAAAGATTGAGTTCAAGACTTTGAACGGCGGCGTTTCGCTGGTGCGAGTTGGCGGCGCAGTTCGCGGCAGCACGACCAACGGCGGCCTGCACGTAGTGCTTGCCGGCGCCAGTTGGGAAGGCGAGATGCTCAACGTGACGACGACCAACGGTGGCGTCAATCTGGTGTTGCCGGACAACTATTCAGCGCACGTCGAAACCAGCACCGTGAATGGAAATGTGAATTCGGAGTTTCCGCTGAATGTGCCGATGACTGAGCGTGGTCGCTTGCCGAAAGACATTAGCGTCGACCTTGGCTCAGGCGGTCCCACGATTCGCGCGACCACCACGAACGGCGGAGTGCATCTGGCGAGAGCGTCAGCGATGTGAATCAGTTCTTCGTTGAAGCCGATGTGGTTCTCTGCGTCTCTGTGATTCCTTCGTGCCTCTGTGGTGAATGTTTTTTTAAGTTAGAACTCACCATAGAGACACAGAGGTCCACGGAGACACTAAAAAACTAACTTAGGCCGCTATCTCTTCAAATACTCTGTCCGTTCGCACGCACTCTGGCGCAGAGATCGCTCGCTGCCTCGGGCCAGTTTGGAAACTGAAAAGTAAATCCGGAGTCAACCAGTCTGGTTGGAACTACGCGGCGGCTCTTAAGGATCAATTCAGTTTCGCTTTGCGCCAGGAACGCGCCCAGCTCCAACATCCATTGACTTGCCGGCAATCCGAACGGCACGCCCCGGGCTGATCGCAACGCGCGCATGAACTCGGCGTTGGTCAAAGGAGTAGGCGACGCCAAATTAACCGGTCCTTCAAGCTCGTCGTGCTGAATTAACCACATCACCGCACGCACAAAATCTGCCTCATGTATCCAGGACACATACTGTCTGCCATCACCGGATTGTCCGCCCAAACCAAGCCGGACCAATCTCAGCAGAATGTCGAACGGCGAACCAGAATCCGGATGCATCACAATGGCACTGCGCATCGCCACGCGACGCGTGTTCGGGATTGGAGATTCGTGGAACATGCGTTCCCATCCAGTCGCGACTTCGATGCTGAAGCGCCAGGTGTCCGGCACGTTTGGCTCCGCGCCGCCAATGATTCCGGTTGCCTCATCGTTGGGCGCGTCATACCGGTGGGCATAGATCGTTGCGGTGCTCGCCTGCAGCCACACGCGCGGCGGCGTCCAGGCCTGAGCGATGGCCTGACCTACAACCTTTGTTGATTTCAGGCGTGACTCAGTAATGATTCGGCGATTCTCAGCTGTGTAGCGGCAATTGACGCTCTGTCCGGCCAGATTAATGATGGCGGCCGCTGCTTCAAATTCAGTGACCCACTCACCCAGTGTCTCTCCGTCCCACGTGACTGTACGCCATGGTTTGCTCGCCGGAGTTCTACTAAGAACCACCACATCTTCACCCTGCTGGTGAAAGGCGCGAGCCAGCACCGTGCCGACATGACCCGAACCACCCGGAATCACGATCTTCATAATTCACCTTCACACTTCAAGGAACTTATGCCTTTCTTTTGGGTCGGGGAGCATGCAGCTTTCAGATTTGCCGAATACCTGATACCGGTGGCGCGCGACGAAGTCATAGAGCCAGTTACGAAGGGGCCGCGGGATGATTCTGCCAACGCGCGCGACACTCCAGATGCCGCCTATGGTTTTGGCAAAAAAGAGAAAGGCATCTCCTTTGGCAAGCAAAGTTTCGTTTGGCTCATCATGATTGAGCACCGCATAGACAGTGTCGAGGTCTTCATGGTCCACGCCGTGCTGTCTTAACAACGCAGCGGCAAAGTCGCTCTGCAACGAAGCGAACCGAAGACGATCACGCCGATCTCTCTTCAGCAGAAACTGGACGGCGCGATTGCAAAGACCGCAGACGCCGTCATAAAGCACGATTGCTTTTGATTCGGACTCAGGCACTGCAGCACCTCAAATCCCGCAACGTGAACGGACCAGGTGCGGGCAAGCCCTCGCGTATTTGCTCATCAGTGAATTTGCGCCCGGGCCAGAGATCGACGGGCAGGACATCGCATGGCAGCGCAGGCTCGACTACTCCTTCAGAGAGAATGCGGATTTGCGCGCGCGCCACCAGCGGAACTTTCATGGTTAATTCCCAAAAACGGGCCATCAGGCGATGTAGCCAAACCGGCGCGCGGAACATCCGGACTCTGTTGCTGGTGACTCTGGCGACACGGCGCACGGCCTCACTAAGAAAAAGCTCCTCAGCGCCGGTTAGCGCGAACGTTCCCTTGCTCAATCGCTCATCCGTTAACGCCGCTTGCAACACGTCAATCAGATCCTGGATGGCGAGCGGGCGGATGCCTTTCTCTTTAAAACCGACCATCGCAAAGAAAGGAAATGTGTACAGCGCGTGGCTCAGATGATCCAACATGTGATCGCCACGCCCGTAAACCATCCCAGCGCGGATGATTGTGTAATCAAGAGTGGAGCGCTGGAGGATTTCCTCGGCCGCCCATTTTGATTCGTGGTAAGCAGAACCACAGTCGGGACGAGCTCTCAGGAAACTCATCAGCATGATCTTTTTAACCCCGGCGTTCTGAGCTGCGTTGACGACGTTCCGGGTGGAATCAACATGGACCTTTTGATAGGTCTGAGTTCCGATCTCGCGATTGATTCCGGCACAATGCGCGACCGCGTCACAACCAGCCAACGCTTCAGCGAGGCTTACTTCATCCGATAAGTCACTCACCACAATTGTCATTCCCGCTTGTATCTTCCCGTCGCGCGTTCCGCGGGCAATCACGATTATTTCGTGCCCCTCCGCAGCCAGTCGCCGCGCGAGATGCCCACCAATGAAACCGGTGCCGCCGGTGATTCCGATTTTCATGGTCCTACCTTTCTCTTAACTGATGACAACCCGCCTTACGTTTCGACTAATTCCAGATCGCGCAACTCGGAAACCAATTTCAATGCCCGCTTTCTCACCGGCCGCATCAAGGGATTGCTGGCTAGTGAAATCAATTTGTCGAGCAACTCAACCGTCTGATCAATCAGCCGATACGTGCGGGCGCTCTTGCGTGATGAATCGTGGATCCAAAAGAGAATAATGCCCATGTGATAGAGCCACAGCAGATAGGGCAACTCGGCGCGTAGTTCGTCAGGAATTCGCGCCTTCGTTTCACGCACCAATCCCTCAAACAACCTGATGCTGTCACGTCGCACAGGCGCTGAGTCATGTGCGAACGGATTAAGCGGACTATGCGGATCGGCTGCCGTCTTGAAAAGCACTCCGGCAAATTCGTGATAGGGCTCGAGCGTGGAAATCTTCAGACGCATCACCGCCTGCAGGCGTGCCTTGAAATTCGATTCCCGCTCGAGCACCGGAGCCGTTGCCGCCAGATGTTCATCGTGCGTGCGCTGATAGAAAGCCTGAATCAGATGCTCCTTGGAATTGAAGTAGTGATATGCATTGCCGAGCGACACCCCGGCATGCTGTGCGATCAGCCGCATCGTCGTCTGTTCATAGCCGCGCTCTTGCAGCAACTGCAGCGCGCTGTCGAGAATCAGGGCCTTTGTTTGCTCGCCCTTGGGCGTCTTCGTCTGTGTTGTGCTTGCGATAGAG
>Ga0137401_10001090_pt1 | contig 11500 bp, 8 predicted proteins | sample CZOMad1_1_16fung_FD_108286 | JGI IMG/M metagenome (GOLD analysis project Ga0137401, IMG submission 108286) | Vadose zone soil fungal communities from Angelo Coast Range Reserve, California, USA - CZOMad1_1_16fungal (Illumina Assembly) | ecosystem: Environmental > Terrestrial > Soil > Vadose zone...
ATTGACTTCTACCTGGCCGTCGCGCAGCTCGCGAATTTTCTCTTCCAGGTCGGTGGCTTGGCGATGTGCCTCGCGCAGGCTCAGTTTTTCGTCCACTTCCAGATGCAACTCGATAAAAAGTTGGCCGGCCTGTTGCACCGCGGTCAGATCATGAACGGCGAGGCCCAGGCTCTGCGCCGCGGCGCGAATCGCTTCAAAAAGATGTTCTCCTTGTGGCGCTCGCGGCTCCGCGTGCACCATCACGTCTGAAGGAACGATTTCGCCGACGCGTTTTTCGATGGCGTCGCTCAGGGCATGCACCTGCTCGAGGCTTGCGGTCCTCGCCACGCTCACAGTTGCATCCACAAAGTGGCGATTGCCCGCGCGCCGAACGCGCACGCGATCGACATCCAGCACGCCATCCATGCGCGCTATGGCCTTGGCGATTTCCTGCTGCAACCCTTGCGGCGCCGCGTCCAGCAGGGCGTCCAGCGTGCGTCTGCCAAGTTGCGCGCCCACCCATAAAATGACGGCTGCGACCGCCAGGCCCGCCAGGGCATCGGCGTAATTCAGCCAGGGCAAATTCCACGTTTCGCCGGCCCAGACCAGCCCGATGCCGGCGATGACCACGATGGTGCTCCACACGTCGGTCGAAAAATGCAGCGCGTCGGCCTCCAGTGCGTCGCTGGAATATTTGCGAGCGACGTGTGCGAGAGCCCGAGCCCTCGTTACATCGATCATCAAAGCCACGAGCAGCACCAGGATCGCGGTGAGGCTCGGCTGTATGTGCACATTGTGGAAGAACAGCCGGTCAAATGCCTCATAAACGATATAGAGAGCCGTCAGCGCCAGCAAACCGGTTTCGACGAATGCGGAGAAATTCTCAAATTTGCCGTGCCCATAGGGGTGCCGCTCGTCCGCCGGCTGGTCGGACATGCGCACGGAAAGAAACGTGATGATCGCGGCAAGCAGGTCCAGCCCGGAGTGCAAGGCTTCCGAAAGGACGCCCAAGCTCCCGGTGCGGACGACCAGGAATGTCTTCAGAGAAACCAGCAGCAGCGCGGAGCCCACGCTCAGCAGCGCGGCCCGCTTCTTCTCCCGCCCTTCTTCAACTGAGTAGGTCGCGACCATTGCCCGCCTAGACTACCTCAGATTCGGATTCGGGCGGTGGCGTGCGGGAAAGTACACTCCGGATGCGCATCAATCGACGGAGCCGATCACCATCCGTTCCTAAGGCAAATTGCGTAAGCTAACTCTTTCGGGGAACAAAAAGAAGTGCAGCAGAGTTCATGCAGTAGCGCAAACCAGTGGGTTCGGGGCCGTCCGTGAAGACATGTCCCAGATGGGCGTCGCACAGCGCGCACTTTACTTCCGTTCGCAGCGCGCCCATGCTGAAGTCCTTTTTCTCGTGGACATTTTCCGCAGCGATGGCTGCCCAAAAACTTGGCCAGCCCGTGCCGGAGTCAAATTTCGCTTTTGAATCGAAGAGCGCGTTGCCGCAATCGACACAGCGGTACAGTCCCGGCGCATGCTGATCATAGAGCGCGCCAGAAAAAGCGAACTCGGTGGCGGCGCGCCGCGTTACATCGTATTGCAGCGGCGTAAGCTGCTTCTTCCATTCGGACTTGCTCTTACGCACTTTCGCCAGCGCATATATCCCAAGCCTCGCGCCATCATCCGCGAATTTTACAATCTTGACGGGGCCCGCACCGCCTTCCGCCTCGTCATCATCGGCGAACGCGGAAAGGCAAATACGTTCCACGCCTACCAGAAGGCCGTACGCTCCGGCAGTGGCCGCGCCAAAGATCAGTCCGCGTCGCGTAATTTCATTCATAGCGATAAATCTCGAACAAAGGCTATTTTGCCGGACTCATCGGCGGGGGAGGCAAGAGCGGCAGCCGCTTGGCTTCTCCGCGTGCGCCGCGCACTTCCAGCTCCTCAAAGAGCAGCGATGGCGCCACCACCGAGGCCGGTAAGCCGCTTCGCGCTGAGCCGAACGCTCCCAGCGCCGTGCCGGCAAATCCGTTGTCCTGGCTCTGCATGTAGTTGAAAGCGAAACTATCGTTACCGATTCCGGCGAGGTTCCGCAATGCGCGCGAGTTCAATCCGATGATGCGCGACCCGCGGATCATTTCTTCCCGCCCGGTTTCCGGATACACGCGGTAGACCACTAGCGGAAGTCGATCGCCCGTCCCGGCGCCGCCTCCATAACTTGCCAGAAGTTCAGAGAAATCCTCCTGGTGCAGCAGGCTCAGCGCGGGGTTATCCATTTCGCGCACGACCAGGCAATACGCGAGTTTTTCCGCTCGGCACGTGTCCAGAAATTTCTTCTTCAACTCCGCCGGGGAAAGAGTTTCCGCCGAAGTGAAGAACAGATTGCTCATCGTCGGCTTTGCATCATTTAGGAACGCGGCGCGCCCGTGTCCGTTGGACTGATTAGAGTCCGGCCCGGGACGGCGGGACATGAGCTCGCCCTTTACGTTCCCGTTCTCCACGAGTGCGACTTTCTGCGCGCGCACGCCTTCATCGTCCACGGCGTAGCCCCCGATTAGCGGCGTGCGGTTGAAATCCTTTGCGCCCGGATCATCCACCACGGACACACTCGTCGGCAGGACTCGCGCGCCCAGCCGTCCCACCCAATCACTCTTGCCGCCCAGGTTGCCGAGCAACTGCTCCATCACGGGACTGAAAGAAATCGGCGGCCGCGCGCCATTTGCGGCGGGCCCGAGGACTTGCGCCAGCACGGATGCCGCAGCGCGCGCCTCGAAAAGAACGGGGCCGGTATAGTCCTGCGCGGGAGGCGCGGCTCGCAGCGCCATCAGTTCGGTTCCAGTAACGTTCAATCCCTTGCGCACCGCATCGACGCCGGGCAAATCGGCGGGCCGCGTCGCGTACGTGGCATAAAAGTGGTTCTGCGGCACGCCATCATTGGCAAATGTGCCCATGCCGGCCTCGATGGCCGCAAAATGACGATTCTTGCGGATTTCCGTTCCTTCGCTGGTCAGCAAATATTGCGTTGCGTAGACGAGGTAATAGGTCACGCGCGATTCGTGAATCTCGGAAAACGCCCGCAGTGTTGCGGACGTCTCGCGCGCTTCTTGTTCCCAATTGCGGTTGGTCCAATCCGGCGTTTCCAGCGGTTCGATAAGTTGCACTGGATCGGCCTTCGAAAAATCGTCGATGTCCGATTGCCGGGCCAGGCTGCTGAGATACGCCTGCTTGCGCGAATAAGTTTCGACCGCCTCTTTGAAGGCCTGATCGGTCGCAATCCACAAGTCCTGCCGGAGCGAATCGTAATCGCGATCGATTCCCACAGAGCCTGTCGGCCCGATGAAGCCGCGGAAGGCATCGTCGCTTACAAAATTCGAACTATCTAGCCTGTAGCTGCCGACACGCGCCTCCACGTCCATAAAGCGGTTACGCGTATGCGTGCTCGAGAGAATTGTGCCGAATTCCGCGACGACTTCCCGCAGCTCCAGATCCAGCAAACGATATTCGACGTAATACGGCCGCACTGGCAGATCGATATTCGGAATTTTCAATTCCAGCCGTGTCTTCGCGCGTGCCATCTCATCGCGCATAGCCTGCAGCGTGTGATCGCTATCCTGCGGAACCTGACCTGCGGCGGCCGCACCGGACCTCATCGAAACCAAAAGCAAGATCAAACCTGCCATTCTCACCGTGCGCCTCACCGCTGGCCTCCCGTCTTGACTACATCGTGCGCAGGCGGCGGCAAAATGGGCGGCCGGTCCGTCGAACTTTCTTTTTTCTGCACTTCCAATTCGGAAGTCAAAATGGCGGGTGACGCGGCGGAAACGGGCACGGATCCCGATTCCGCGCCGCAGTAGCCGTTGAAAACCTCGGTTGTATCCCCGGTCGCCACGATCTTCGTCAGCGCCGCGAGCGGCGTACCGACAATATCCACTCCCCGAACCAGCTCGTCAGGCCGCCCGTCGGGAAAAACTTTGTAAACCACCAGGGGCAGCACCTGGAAAGCCTGCGGCTGCCCGCGTCCAGTAAACGTGAATCCGCCGGCGATGTCGTCGATCAACAAGCCAAACGGCTTGCCCTGCGCTTTGATCAATTCAATCAGCTTGGCGCGGAGTTGCGCGTTGGTTACAGTCTTGCTGCTCTGCACAATCAGGTTGCCTTGCCGGGAAACCGGCGTGGCGCCGAGCTGCCGCCTGCCGTGACCGTTCGAATGGGGAAATCCAACCAGCGGCGACCGCGACATCTCGAAATCTTTCAGCACACCGTGCTCCACCAGCGCCACACGCTGCGCCGCTACCCCTTCATCATCAAATTGGTAGTAGCCCAGGAGATCTTGTTTTCCGAGCTTTTTCATCGTCGTGTCGTCGGTGATGCTCAGAAACTCCGGCAGGATTTGCTCGCCTACTTTTTTCGAAAACGTTTGTCCCTCGGTCACGTCTTTTTGACGGTGTCCTTCGGCGCGATGGCCGAACACTTCGTGAAAGAACACCGCCGCGGCGCGTCCCGTCAGCAATGCCGGCCCCACCGTCGGATCGTTGATCGGCGCGGCTACCAGCCCCTCCAATTCCTTGCGCATCGTCGCTTCCGCCGCGTAGACCGCTTTGTCATCCGGCGCGTCCTTGGAGTCGACCCAATCGAAATTGTAGTAGCGGTCGACGTCCATGCCGTCCGGCGCTTTGCCCTGGATGAAGAGCTCCAGCCGGTAGCGGATCTGCCCAAATTGCAGTTGCGTGCCTTCGCTGGTCACCTGAAACGCGTTTTGCGCTTGAGCCGAGAAGGTCACGATGGAATTGATGATCGCCGCCGATTCGCGAAATGCCTTGGTATAAGCGCGGACTTTCTCCTCCCACGGCTTGCGGTCCACGGCGATGGAAACCTGCGGCGCGATCGAAACGTGCGGCTCTTCGCGCGAAAAATCCGGCGCGCGTCCTTCCGTGGTTTCCACTTTTACTTCCTTGCCCGTCTTGATCTTGATCAGCGCTTCGGATGCCGCCCGGTACTGCTTGTCGGTCTCCAGCCAAATCGTCCGGCGCAGGACTTCGGCGTCATCGTCGATCGGCACAGGAGCGCCCGGCCCGCCACTTTGCGCCTGCCGCTCGCCGAACTTGTGGGAATTATCCAGGCTGTAGCTGCCCGTTCGAACCGAAACCTCCAGCCAGCGGTTGCGCCCCTCGTTGCTGTTGAGCAGCGCCCCGTTTGAGCCGGACACATCCGCACGCTGAGTTTCTGTGACCGTGTACCCCACGTAGTAAGCCGGAGGATCCAGCGTGCTCAACGTTTTCATCGAGCGATCCAACTCGGCTTGCAGAGCCTCGAGCAGCGGTGAACGCTTCGCCTGCGCATCCGGCGGGGCAGCGTGCGTCAGTTGCGCCATGGTGGAAAGCAGGGTCAACACGCAAAGACAGGGAATCATGCGACTACGAATCGAAATGGTCAAAGGATGCCTCACTCAGAAATACACGGGACCGCGAAACATTCAGTTTACGCCATCGCGCGGGTTCACACAAAGTGCCGGTCTGCCGCGTCACTACTGTTCAGCCAACACTTCTTCGACGGCTTCTCCGTCTTATTCGTTGCACGCACTGCCAGGGATGCAGCGCTATCAAAACAAAAGCCCCGGCTGTTCAATGCAGCCAGGGCCAAATTCATCTGCCGCTCTCGCCCAGTCTTCTGGGGTTACTAACAGCCCTTGGTACCGTTTGGGTTGCACCCATTCCTCGGCGGATTGCCAGGGCGCGTCAAGCCAATACCCAAGCCAACTCCAACCGCTCCCGCGACGATTCCGACGGTCCCCCAAACGCCAAGGTGCGCCCCCGCCCCGGTCACTCCCGATGGCACTCCCGGATCCGTATCCTTGCCGGACGCGACCAGCAGGTCGAGTGTGGCTTGCTGCGGCGGCAGTGGCGCGGAATTATCGCCGCTTCGCACGCTGGTCATCTGCCCGGCCTTGACGAGCACGCAAACACCTGCCAGGTTGCAAACTCTTACCAATCCTTCGAACGTGATGACGTTCATCGTGCCGGTTGTGTTGTCAAACGCTACGAAAAAATCTGTTCCCACCACGCCAGCGACGCCCGCCGGCGTGCGCACCTCGAATTTTCCGTCCGGCTTGGCGATTTTCTGCGCCTGCGTACGGAGCTTTCCATAAGTTAGCTCCAGTTCTGTCTGCTGCGCTCCCGCGTCATGCTTCACGATTTTCATGGACGATTCCGAACCCACATTGAGCACCGAGCCGTCGTCCAGCGCGATCCGCGCGCGCGCATTCACCTGCGTATTAACCAGATCCTGCCAATCGACGGCAGTCTTCGCCGAGGCGGCAATGGTTTTCCCGCTGCGAGCGATGCTCACCGCCGGAATCACACGAGAAACTTCACCGGCGCGCTGTCCCGCGGCTTGGGGCGCAGCGCATACGTCCGCGGGGATCGAAATCAAAAGCGAAAGCGACAAGGCCAGCCCAAACGCACACGGGGACTTCGTCTTCATCGAGGACTCTCCTGATTTCACAGCCTGTATCTATCGTAGTTACTGGAGGGCGTCGAACATGTCAACGCAATCTGCAGAACCCTTTGCCCACTCTCTACATGCTCTTGTAAACACACGCCGCGGGCATCACTCAACCGCAGAAATGAAAGAGCGCGGCCGCCATATCGTCATGCTGCTCCCGCCCGCCTGCAAAGCTCTCGACGGCCGCGAATACGCATGCCAACAATTCGTTGGGTGACGCGGGTGGCTCGGCATCGCAGAGTTCTTGCAGTTGCTCGATTCCGAACTGTTTTCCCTTACGGTCAAATGCATCCGTGATCCCGTCCGTGCAGAAGAGCGCCGAGTCCCCCGGCCACAGTCTCAAGGTCAGCGTTTCGTAAGTTGCAGTTGCGAATAAGCCTGGGGGAATTCCATTAACCTCTAGAATGCGACAACCGTTCGCGCAAAGGTAAAGAGGCCCGGGCATGCCGGCACTGGCAATTTGCAATTCGTGGCTATGCGGGTCAAAGACTGCGTACTGCATGGCCACGTGCCGGCGGGGCATGCCGCGAATCATTAGCCGGCGATTCAGAGTTCCAAGCACATCGTGTGGTGAAGTGCCCGTCTTGTGCACGCCACGCAATGTTCCTACCGCCAGCGCCGCGTACAGCGCGGCCGGAAGCCCCTTGCCGGAAACATCCCCCAGGTACAAGCCAATTCTTCCATCCGTCAGCACGAAGTAATCCAGGAAGTCGCCCCCCACCGCGGCGATGGGCTGGAATTCGTGCGACACCGTCACCGCGCCGGCGCGCAGCGATTCCGCCGGAAGCATCACGCTCTGGATCGCGCGAGCTTCTTCGAGTTCCCCTTCTCTCAGTTTTTCGAGCGCCTGCAGTTCGAGCGGCGGGGCAATTGTATTCATTCGTCTTTCGAAGGGGTAACGTTACACCGGAGAGGGAAATTCGGCGTTCCACAGAAGTCTACCAGAGCGGCTGCCAATTCGAGGCGGAATTGGGGACCGTTGTTCCTAATGCAACTTGCCCAACGCTGCGCTTGAACTGCCCCGTGGCCCGCGCCAAAATTATTGCATGCGCTTTCTAATTGGTGTTCTGGTCGGTGCGGCGCTTCTCTTCGCGGTGTATCACTTCGGTTTGCTGCGGCTGCCGGCCTCAGACGATAATACTGCCGCCACGCAGGCTGTCAGCCTGACTGGCGTTCGAATGGACCTTCTGGAAATTGCCGATGCGGAACACGGCTACATTGCCATAAACGGCCAGTGCGTATCCCTCGACAAACTCATCTCCACTCAGTCTATTTCCATGACCCGCACCGGGCGCGACGGCTATTCTTATGAAATCGAGTGTTCCGGCAATGGTTTCACGGCCACGGCCCGCCATCGGCCCGCTCCCGCGGACTCCCCCATCCACTATCCTAATTTCTCCATCGACTCCTCCCTGGAACTCCACGAAATCGAGTAACGCCTCCGCCAAACACTTGCAATTCCCACGTTTCACCACAATAGCTTCAGGCCCAGCTGAATTTGCCGGGACGTCGTGGAAGTGCTCGAAATCACGCCAGCCGTAGGGGACGGTCCTCCGGTCGCGGATGCGTAGACCGTGGGATTTGGCGTGTTGAAGTTTGCGCGATTGAACAAATTGAAGAACTCGGAGCGGAACTGCAGGTCCAGCCGTTCTGACAGCGAGATCTTCTTTGCCACAGACACGTTGGTCTCTGCAAGTCCGGGGCCTTGCAGAATGTTGCGGCCGGCATTTCCATACGTGCCGGGGAGCGGCTGGATAAACGCGTTGGGATTGAAATACCCGTTGGGCCCTCCCTGGATCACTTGCCCCGCAAAATTGGGATTCCAGGATGGTCGGACCGGATTGCGTGTGTCGCCGTCATTGGATGGGTTGTAGGACAACTGCGGCGTGAACGGCAGTCCCGACTGCAGCGTCTCGATTCCGCTGATTTGCCAGTTTCCGAGAAGTTTCCTGACCCAATGGTTTCCATCGGATGCCTTGCCACGTCCAAACGGCAGGTCATAAGTCGCGTTAAAGACCGCGGCATGATGGATGTCGAAAGAAGCCCGGCCGTAATCGGTCTTGGGTTGAAGCGGATTCGCCACAAACGCGGGAGAGTTTGTTGCAACGCTCGTATTCATGTTGTCGCCATCATCGAGCGTTTTTGAAAACGTATAGACCCCGCGAAACTGCAACCCGTGGCTCAGCCGCCGGTTCACGTCCACCTCAAGGCCGTGATACGAACTGATGCCTTCGGAGAGCCAGTGAGTGGTATTCCACACGGAATTGTTGGCCAGCGGCGCTCCCGGAGGATAGTAAAACGCTCCAGCTGGGTAGCCCGCCGGGCACGGCGAAGCTGGGCAAATCGTCGGAGTCGGCAGGTTCGCGTCAACGGAAAGCAATTCGTGGTAACCATGCGATCCGACGTAGCTGACGCCCAGCGCCGTGTTCGGCGAGAGCTGTTGTTCGATTTTCAGCGTCCAGGATTCCACCGTCGGTGTCCTCAGGTCCGGCTGTACGCCGCTTGGAATTGCTTTGGCACCCGCGTACACCGCGTCGGGAGCGATGTTGGAGAACGCGATATTCTTTACGGCAGAGACGGCGTTGTAGGGCCCGTTCTGGTCCAGGCGATAACTCAGATTGTCGAGCAAAGCGTAATACAGACCGGCGCCCGCCCGAATCACCGTCTTCTTTGACGCGAACGGAGACCAGGCAATGGCGACGCGCGGTGCCGGCAGGAACTTCGCTTTGTTGACGGTGAAGGGAGAATTACCGACGACCGGCTGCGTAGCGATCACGCCAGCCGTGTCGAACGCATAGTTCGAAGCACGCCCTTGCGCCTCCTTCCAGCCACTTGTAAATTCGCCTCGAAAGCCGATCCGCAACTCCACGGACGGTTTCAGCTTAATGGCATCCTCGAGATACAAAGCGCCTTCGCTGGAACGCCAGGATAGCGGCGTAAATGACGGAGCGTACGTGTAGGTGCTCACCCTGCCCTGCAGAAAACTCTGCAGGTTGGTGAACGAAGCCTGACCGTACTTATCCTGTACAAGATTGTCGTTGGCCTGGACCCGCTGAAACCACAGACCGAAGTCGAACGAGTGGCGGCCATGAGTGAACGTCACCTGATCGGACGCGGTAAACAGATTGCGCACCGCCGTGAGATTGCTGCCCGCGTTGGTGCCGCCGTTGGTGATTTGCGAAGCCCCGTTGAGAGTGGTGCCTCCGCCCACCACCACGCCGCCCACAGGCTGCCCCGCATGGATCCATGCCGGCAGATTCACGGCCGTTCCGCTGTTGAAATAGAATCCCCCGCGCGAGAAACCGAACGTTACCTTGTTGAGGAGCCGCGGAGAAAAGGCGTGCGTTTCGCTTAGGCTGGCGACCTGCTCCCGCAAGAAAATGTCGACCAGAGTATAGGGATTGTTGGTGGGCGAGTGCCCCCCACTGTCGTCCACCGTGTAGACTCCGGCGAGCGCATCCCTCTCCGTGAAGATTTGGTCGAAGCGCACAGTTCCAAAGTCTTCGCGAATGTGCTGCACCGGATTCGTAAACGCTTCGGCGATTCCGCTCGGTGCTCCCGTGGAGGTCAATAATTCAGGGCCGTTGGCCACCGGCCATAACGCCAGCAAAGGCTGGATACTTGCGACGGCCGCGGCTCTTGAAGCGGCATCCGGTACGAGCGTGAGGTCGCTCAGCCCCAGATTCTGCCGGAATCCTTCGTAATTTCCGAACACAAAGGTCTTGTCTTTCCGCAGCGGCCCGCCCAGCGAGCCGCCAAATTCATTGCGCTGGAACTCAGGAATGTTCCCGTGATCAAAGAAATTCCGGGCGTCCAAAGCGCTGTTCCGCAGGAACTCGTAGACGTTGCCGTGGAGCTGGTTTGTACCGGAGGCGGTCACGATGTTGACCTGCGCTCCCGGGCGTTTTCCATATTCGGCGCCGTAGGAATCCTTGACGACGGCAAATTCGCGGACTGCGTCCACTCCTAGGAGTTGCCCGCTCACTCCACCAGGCGTGTTGTTGATCTCCGATGCGCTGGTGAATTCCACGCCGTTTAAAAGATAGAGATTCTCCTGCGGGCGGCGGCCCGATGTCGCGAACATGCTTCCGACAACCGAGTTGGAAGTCCCGATGCCGCCGGCGCGCTGAGACGTGTAATTAACAACCCCGGGATTCAGAGTGAGCAACTGGTCGTAGCTCCGGCCGTTTAGCGGCAGTTCTTTGACCTGCCTCCCGCCCACCAGCCCGGAAATGTCCTGTGTTGTGACGCTCACGATGGGACTGTCTTCCGTAACCACCACGGCGTCCTGCACCTGCCCCACGCGGAGCGTCAGATCCACAACCACCTGCTGCCCAACGGCCAGCGTGATCCCCGTCCTGACCTCCGCGCTGAACCCCTCCTTCTCGGCTCTAACTTCGTAGAGTCCCACCTCCAGCGACGACGCGATGTAGCGGCCCGCCTCATCCGCCGCGATGGTTCGCACCGCGCCAGTCTCGAGGTTTTTCACCGTCACGCTTGCCCCCGGCAAAGCGCCACCCGTCAAATCCGTTATGGTTCCGGAAATCGAGGCTCCGATCTGTCCACACAACGGGCTCCCAAGCGCCAGCCCCGTCAGCAAAACAAATACTTGTCTCCAGATGTTGCGGCTTCCCTGCGGCCAAAGACTTTTCCACGCGTTCATTGCCATCTCCTGAAAGTTGGTTTTGCTCGGATAATTCGAGGCTATGCGCGGGTAGGTTTCCGCCTATGCGCGCTAAAAAGCTAGGTTTATTGGGTGGAAAGCGAACTACGCGTGTGGCTCAACAACAACAGCGCAAATGGGGTCTGCAGGAGTGAGAAACGGCCGAAGCGTGCAATCTTCCAGTCATAAGTAAACCGAACTTACAGCTTACGAACGTTCGCAATTTCTGTCAATGCCACTTTTCGAATGATTCGCATTCGAATATTCAATCTTCGCCAGGCATGGCTTCCTTCTTTCATAAATTCGGGGAACTTTTCGCGCGCGCTCCGCGTACTTCTTAGTGAAAGCAGTTCCCCCAATAAA
>Ga0137401_10001095_pt1 | contig 11481 bp, 13 predicted proteins | sample CZOMad1_1_16fung_FD_108286 | JGI IMG/M metagenome (GOLD analysis project Ga0137401, IMG submission 108286) | Vadose zone soil fungal communities from Angelo Coast Range Reserve, California, USA - CZOMad1_1_16fungal (Illumina Assembly) | ecosystem: Environmental > Terrestrial > Soil > Vadose...
ATCCCTGGAATACGGCGCTGCGAACCGTATGGCGGTGGTCCTGCTGGTGATTTCCTTCGCCGTGTTATCTGTTGTCTATGCCGTGAATCGTCGCGTATGGACGCCGTGGGCGGCGAAGTAACCCAGCCGATGCTCGCCGCCCGAATCCGCAAGGAGCGGAGCAGCCCCGGAGCCTATTCTTTTGTCCTCGATGTTTCCATCGAAGTTCCTCCCGGCATCACGATTCTGTTTGGAGCTTCCGGCGCCGGCAAATCCACATTGCTCGATTGCATCGCCGGGCTCACGAGGCCTGACGAGGGGCGAATAGTTGTCAGTCGCGATGTTCTGTTCGATTCCCTCGGTGCAACCGATATTGCCGCGCCCAAGCGGCGGATCGCCTACGTTTTTCAGACCCTCGCTCTATTCCCTCATCTGACAGCGGAAGAAAACGTTGCGTACGGATTGCGAGATTTGCCCGAGGAAGAAAGGCGCGAACGAGTAGGCGAAATTCTCAAGGCTTTTCGTGTCGGAAACGCGCGAAAACAAAAACCAGGCGACCTTTCCGGAGGCGAGAGGCAGCGAATTGCTCTCGCAAGATCCCTGGTCACTGAGCCGCGCGTGCTGCTGCTCGACGAGCCGCTGACGGGATTGGACGCAGAGTTGAAAGCGGCGATCGTGGACGATTTGCGGGCATGGAATACAGCAAAGGCAATCCCGGTTCTGTACGTGACCCACAACCGCGATGAAGTAGATTCACTTGGCGAGCGCGTGATCGCACTGGACAATGGACGCGTCGCGAGTGCCGGCGCCCCTATGGACGTACTGAACGCGCCGCGCCGGAAAAAACTGGCGCAAGCGGCTGGCTTCGAAAATCTGCTGAACGCGGCGGTGCTCGACCTTCGCGAGGCTGATGGCGTGATGCGCGTCAGGCTGGGCGAGAGCGCCTGCGAGATCGAAGTACCCCTCGGCTACGCCGCAGTTGGGAGCCGCGTGCAAATCGCGGTTCGCGCAGGCGACATTTTGCTGGCGACGGAACGTCCGCGAGGATTAAGCGCGCGAAACGTGATGGAAGGGCGCATCCTTTCGCTGGAGCAGCGCGGAACGATGGTCATGGCGCGCGTCGACTGTGGCGTAATCTTCGTTGCGCACATCACGCCCGGCGCAGTGCGCGCATTGGAGCTGACGACAAATCGCCGCGTGTGGCTGGTTTTGAAGACACACTCCTGTCATCTGGTGGATTAAAGGAAGACACGAATCGCCAAAAGACTATTTAAGATTTGGGCTTCGCTGGAGCGGGAACTGCTGTCTTGGCTGCCGTCGGCACGGAGAATTTAATTTCGTCGGCGTCAAGGACGTTGTCCTTGGGTGTGGCGTGAATGACCACGAGGTAGCCAGCGGCGAGATCGCTGGCCCTCGCAGGCTTGTCTTCATTATTGGACCTCGACAAAAAGACGGTCGTAGCGCTGAATTTCACTTCCACGGTCTTGCCGTCCGAGGTTTTCACTACCATGGCGTCGGCGCCGATTTTTTCGACCGTGCCTTTCACGTGGACCTTACTTCCGTGAGCGAAAGCAGCGCCCATAGCAACCGCCAGTAATAAACCTGTCAAAGATAGACGAAGTTTCATCAGTGTCTCCCGCGCGAATCCAACGCCGTCGTGATTCGGCTCATTCCTTGTGATGATCTTGTGATTCCGGTTTCCGTTGCAGCGTTGCTCCATTCAAAAAATCATTTTCCTGCTGTTCTTCCTCACGGTCGTCCGGGCCTTTGGGATTATAGCGCTCCATCTCGATGCGTTCCGCGGCCGTGAGATGCGGAAGGTGGCGAATGAAGTGAACCAGCTTCCAACTTTCCTGTGTGCCTCCATGCTCCCCGTCGCTTGCAAAGGAAGGCATTCCCGTGAATCGCACGCCGTTCTCGATAATCCAGAACAACTCGCCGTCAGTAAGATTTTGCGTTTCCGGCAAACGCAGATCGGGCGGCTTGGGATAGAGGCCACTGCCAATTAGGGTGTCTCCGGCGCCATCGTTCCCATGACAAATGGCGCAATGATCAGCGAAGTGAAGCCGCGCATCGCGCAGATCTTCCGTCGAGGCCAGCACCGGGTTTTGTGTCAAGCGCGCATTCGCCGGGATCGCCAGATGACGCGCGTTGCCAGCGATCACAATTTCGAGCCGCGTGGGCTTGGCGCGAGCGCTGAGGCCATCATGCAACAGTAAAGCGGCCACAGCGGCAACCAGCCCGACAAGCGCCGCCACAACGATGATAATCACCAGAGTTCTGCGTTTCATTGCTTTGCGTGTATGGTAATGGATGAGGGCCAGCGCGGCCAGTGGCGAATCTTGCGGCCTGAGGATGACGGGGCCTCTTCATTTCGCTCGTTGATGTCGCTCGGAGAGCGGCTTCCTCTGGTAGGATACACAGGAAATGGCTACGCCTGCGATCAAGGGAAGCAGTTTACCGGCGGCGGAAGCTTGTGCACCGGAAGTCCGCGAGATTCTCCACGCCGCGGCTTTCGGCGATGAGTTGACGTTCGAACAGGGATTGATCCTTGCGGCCGCCGAAGGTTCACCGCTGGAAGCTCTCGTTGCCGTGGCCAATCATCTGCGGCGAGAAACCGTCGGCGGCGCCATCACTTACGTCGTAAATCGAAACATCAATTTCACGAATGTCTGTTTCGTCGGATGCAGTTTCTGCGGCTTTGGGCGAGGGCCCGGAGCCGCCGACGCCTACTCGCTTTCTTTCGATGAAGTCGTGCGCCGCGCGCGCGAAGCCCGGGAACGCGGCGCCACGGCGGTTTGCATCCAAGGCGCGCCGCGACGCGACCTGCAGGGATTTTTCTACCGCGATCTCCTCCGCGCGATCAAGCATGCTATTCCCGAGATGCACGTGCATGCATTCTCGCCAATGGAGATTGACTATGGCGTGACGAAGACGGGGATGACCCTGCGCGACTATCTGCAAATGATGAAAGACGAAGGGCTGGGCAGCATTCCCGGCACAGCGGCCGAAATTCTGGATGATCGCGTACGAAAAGAACTGAGCCCCAACAAATTGCCCGCCGCGCGATGGGTGGAAATTATCACTGCCGCGCACGAACTGGGCATCCCCTCGACTTCCACGATGATGTACGGCCACGTCGAAGAGCCCGCCGATTGGGTGCGCCACATCCTCCAGTTGCGCGCCATCCAAAAACGCACCGGTGGCTTCACGGAATTCGTCCCGCTGGGATTCATTCACGAGAACACGCGGCTTTACCGTCATGGTGGAGCAAGGCCGGGAGCCAAACGGGAAGAGCACCTTCGTGTGCACGCTTTGGCGCGCGTGCTCCTGCATGGAGCGATCAAGAACTTGCAGGTGTCTTGGGTAAAGCTGGGATTCGAAACGTCGCTCGCCTGCCTGCAAGCGGGCGCAAACGATTTCAGCGGTACACTCATGGAAGAAAATATTTCCAAGGCTGCCGGCGCAACATTTGGCGAGTATGTGTCGCCGGAGGAATTTCGCGTCAAGATTCGATCGATTGGGCGAATCCCAGCGGAACGGACCACCACCTACAGAATCCGGCGCATCTTTGACAAACCGGAAAATGACCCGCAGGCAGCACGAACCCAACTCCGGATGGTCCGCCCGGAGAACCACGTAACGTACACCGAAGGCGCCTACTGAACAATTCCCATGCGAGCACTGCTCTTACCCATCAAAGATCTGCGCAACGCCAAGAAAAGATTGATGGATGTGCTGACGCCGGAGGAGCGTTTTGCGCTGGCTGAGGCCATGCTCGCAGATACCATTGGCGCCGTCCGAGGTGTGCGCTGTGCGGAAAAGATTTTTGTGATCACGAATTACGAGCCAGCCATGAAATTGGCCGAAGAAAACGGGTGGGAAATACTTCGCGAGGAGCAGCAAATTTCCGAGAGCCATTCCGTGGACGCCGCTTCAAAGCTCTGCGAGAAAAGAGGCGTCAGCGGATTGCTGCGCTTGCCACTCGACGTCCCGCTCATCCGATCGAGCGACATCGACGAACTCCTCGGCGTGGAATGCCAGGCGCCCTCGCTCGTAATTGTTCCCTCGCGTGATGGAACAGGCACAAACGCCATGCTGAGAACCCCGCCCACTTTGTTTCCCTCACATTTTGGGACTGGCAGTTTCGCGAAGCACCTGGCCGAGGCTGAAAATTCCCATGCCCAGGTAATCGTTCGCCGCAATGTTCGGCTGGAGATGGATGTCGACGACGAATCGGATTTGCGCGCCCTTCTCGAACATGATTTGACTGCAACGGAAACGGGACGCTGGCTCCGCGCCAGCGGCGTCGAAGCGCGATTCCTGCCGAGCATGCGAGCCGGAGCGGCCAGCGCGTGATGAAGAAAAAAGTCTACGAGAGTCTCGACGCAGCCGTGGCCGATATTCCCGATGGCGCGCAAATCATGGTCGGGGGATTCGGAGGTGCGGGCTTTCCGAATAACCTCATTCAAGCGTTGGCACGCAAAGGCACGAAGAACATCACGGCCGTCAGCAACAATTGCGGGACGCGTGATGGCGAGCTTGGAATCATGTTCAGGAACAATCAGATCAAGCACGTGATTGCCGCTTTTCCCGGCCCTCACGCCAATCATTTTCTGGAACGTTTTGCCGCCAGGGAAGTGACCCTGGAACTCGTGCCGCAAGGCATTTTGTGCGAGCGCATGCGCGCCGCCGCTGCTGGCCTGCAAGGTTTCTACACCACGGTGGGCGTAGGCACCGAGGTTGCCGAAGGAAAGGAAGAGCGCTTCCTCGAAGGGCGCCGCTGCATTCTCGAACGGCCGATTCGCGCGGACTATGCGCTGATTAAGGCGCAGACGGCCGATGAGATGGGAAATCTGACCTATCGGCTGGCCGCAAGAAATTTCAATCCCGTCATGGCCATGGCCGCCAAGACGACTATCGCCGAAGTCGAAGAAATCGTTCCGATCGGCGCCATCAATCCGGAACACGTCGTGACCCCTGCAATCTTCGTTCATCGCATTGTGCAAGCAAAAGGGCTCCGCTATGCCGGCTGAGGACCCCGAGAAAAAAGTTATGCACGCTGAAGGCATCGCGAAGCCGCGATTGACGCGCGAACAAATCGCGCAACGTGCCGCGCTTGAATTGCCGGATGGCGCCTATGTGAATCTCGGGTGGGGGATTCCCAATCTCATCGCCGGCCATTTGCCCAAAGGAATCACCGTTTATTTCCACAGCGAAAATGGAATTTTGGGAATGGGCCCCCGCGCAAAACCCGGCGAAGAAGATTTTGACCGGGTTGACGCCATGAAAGTGCCCGTGACGCTGGTTCCAGGTGCTTCTTTTTTTCATCAGGCAGATGCGCATCTGATGACCCGCGGCGGCCATCTTGATGTCGCCATACTCGGGGGATTTCAAGTTTCAGAAAAGGGCGACCTCGCGAACTGGAGGATTCCCGGCGCGAAAGGCCCCGGCGCCATCGGCGGCGCGATGGATATCGCAGCGGGGGCCAAAACCTTGATCGTCTGCATGGAGCACACCACCAAGGACGGCGCGCCGAAAATCGTGAAGCAGTGTACCTATCCGCTGACTTGTCTGGAATGTGTGGACACCATCGTCACCGATCTTGCCGTCATCGACGTGAAGCCGGAAGGATTGCTCCTGCGCGAAGTGGCCCGCGGCTGGACCGTTGAGGAAGTGCAGGCATTGACCGGCGCGCCCTTGATTGTCCGCCGCCAAATTCCGGAAATGAGTTTTGCATAATTTCAGGAGGAGGCCGATATGAGCCAGTTGATTCCAGAAAGCCATAAGGATTTGCTTGAGAAACCGGCGTTTGGAAATCTCGGAACGCTGATGACGGACGGAAGCCCGCAAGTGACGCCCGTCTGGGTGGATTACGATGGAAATTTCGTGCGCTTCAATTCAGCGAAAGGCCGCGTGAAGGACAAGAATGTCCGGCGCGATCCCCGCGTTTCGATTTCGCTTCAGGATCCTGCGAATCCCTACCGCTATCTGGAAATCCGCGGGCGCGTCGTGGAAATCACCGAGAATGGCGCCGACGACCACATCAACAAACTCTCGCAAAAGTATCTCGGTAAGCCCGTCTATCCTTTCCGCAAGCCCGGCGAAGTGCGCGTCACCTACAAGATCGAACCGCAAAAAGTCAGTTCGATGGGCTGAAAGGAAAACTCAAAGCATTCATCTATTCTTCGCGCAGAACCTGCATCGGCTCGACGCTGGCAGCGCGAATGGCGGGCGCCAGCGAAGCCACTGCGGCGACGACCAATACCAAAAGGACGACACCCAGCAACGTTGTCGCATCCGTCGGCGAGACTCCGTAAAGCATTCCGGACAGCACGTGCGCGAACGCCGCCGCAAGAACCGAGCCGGCTATACAACCCAGGAACGAAACTCCAAGCCCCTGAAAGAGAAACTGCTTCACGATTTGCCCTTGCAATGCCCCCAGCGCCAGCCGCAATCCCACTTCTCGCCGCCGCACGTTCACCGAATAACTCAACGTTCCGTACAGGCCCACGCAAGCCAGAGACACAGCCGTAGCGGCAAAGAACGCCAGCAAAACGGTGCGAAGACGATTTTCCGCGAAGGCGTCGTCAAGATGGTCCGTCAACGGCGCGATACTGAATACCGACCGTGCCGGCTCGATTTCGTGAATTTTCTGGCGAACTGTTTCAGCCATGGCCATGGGGTCCGTGCGCGTTCGAATAAGATAAAAAGGGTCGGGGCCAGAGGCGCTGGTGCACCAGTAAACCGTTGGGCCAGGCTCGCGGTTCAGGCCCTCTTCCCGCGCGTCTCCGACGATTCCTCGAATTTCTCCGGGCGGCAAGAATGCGCTGCTGGGAACCTCCTGAAGATGACGTCCCACGGGTGTTGATTCCGCGAGATAGGTATTCGCAAAACTACGATTCACGAGAACGTTGATAGACTTCGTGGAATCCGGTGTCTCGCGGCAGAGTTCGCCCGAAAGAAGCGGAATTCGCATCGTCGCAAAATAGTCCGGGGAGACAAAGCGGCTCTCCGCGACGATCTTGCGTTCGGGATCCGCCTGGCCCTCCGCGAGCTTCAGTTCCGTTTGCCATTTCGCTGGCACTCCGGGCAGCCCTCCCGCGGTCGCCGCCGCTTCTACGCCGGGCAAGCTGCGCAAAGAATCGATCGTGCGATCGATTCTTTGCATGAGCCCTTTCCAGTCAGCTGTTTCACCGTACGATCCGCTGATGTGAAAGGTAAGAACGTGGCCTGCGTCAAAACCAGGTGAAACGCGGCCGAGTTCCTGGAAGCTGCGAAGGAGCAGGCCCGCACCGGCCAGCAGCGTGACGGCGAGCGCCACTTGCACGCCCACAAGCAGCCACTGCAACGGGTTGCGCGTCGATACTTGGGTTCGGCTGGCCTGTGTCAGCGAACTGGACACGTTCCTGCGTGTGCCGCGAATTGCGGGGAATAAGCCACACACAAGCGTTGCAAGCACGGAGCACGCCAGCGAATAAAGCGCGATTCCCCAATCCAAACGAATCTCTTCCACGCGCGGTAAGTCTGCCGCGAGGACTCGAAACACTTTCGAGGCTGCGCTGGCCACAAGCAGGCCGAGCGCGGCCCCAGCAAGCGCTAAAACAAAAACTTCCGTCAGCAGCTGAGTCACGATGGCGGTGCGCGAACCGCCGAGCGAAAAGCGCACCGAGATTTCGTGTTGGCGCTGAGCGGCGCGCGCCAGAAGCAACGCAACGATGTTTGTGCAAGCAATCAGCAGGAGCAGTGAAACAGAACCGTACAAAATCCAAAGCGATCTCCGCACACCGCCAACGGTCATTTCCTTGAGCGGCTCGATCCCCACGTTCAAGTCCGCATCCGTTTTTGGAAATGCGACGCCGAGTTGTTTTTGCACCATCGCCAGGTTTGCGCGAGCTTGCTCCAGTGTTACGCCAGGCTTGAGGCGTCCAATCGCGAGGTACCATGTCCACTCCCTGCCTTGCGCGATGGGCGCATCGGCAGGGACGGGAGTCCAGAGGTCGACGTCGCGCTCCGGAAACAGGATGGACCCAGGCATGACGCCGACAATCGAGTAGGAAGCGCCGTTGACGCGAACCTTCTTTCCGAGAGCGTTTGGATCGCCGCCAAAGCGGCGGCGCCAGAAGCGGTCGCTGATTAGAACGGCATTTGGACCGCCGAAGTGTTCTTCATCGGAAGTGAAATCGCGGCCGAGGGCGGGTGAAATCCCCCACACCTGCAAGAACCGAGGAGTCACAAAGGCTTGTGTTACTTTTTCCGGGAGAGGGCCCGAAGTCTCTGAGTCGTCTTCCGTGTAATATCCCGTGATTGCCTGAAAAGTGGAATTCATGCGATTCCAGTCTTCGAGCCGGACTGGGGCCAGGCGAGTCCGTGGACTGTTCGTTTTGGGGTTGTACTGACGAAGTTCCATAAGCTGATCGCCGTTTGGGAAAGGCAAAGGCCGCAGCAAGATGGCGTCGATCGCTGAGAAAACCGCGCTGTTCGCGCCAATGCCGAGAGCGAGCGTCAAAATCACGGTGATCGAAAACGAAGGAGACTTGCGAATAAAGCGGAATGCGGATTTCAGATTTGCCAGCGTGCTCTCGATAATCGATACTCGGTGAACATCTCGCAGTTCTTCCTTAATTTGCTCCCGCCCGCCGAATTCCAGAACCGCTCGTCTGCGCGCCTCTTCGGGAGACAGTCCCGCGGTGATGTTGGCCTCGGTCAGTTCCTCGATGTGGAAGCGCAGTTCGGAATCCAGTTGCGCGTCGAGCGCGCGCTTGCGAAAAAGAGATTTCCACCATTGCATCGCAGACTCCTATTCGGCCGTTCGAAGCACCAGCCCGATCGCTTCGGAGAGGCGGTTCCATTCCGATTCCTCGATCTGCAATTGTTTCCGCCCTTTCGCGGACAGCCGGTAATACTTCGCCTGGCGGCCGCTTTCCGATTCGCCCCACGTCGCCTGGAGCCAGCCGCGCTTTTCCAAGCGGTGCAGCGCGGGGTACAGCGATCCTTGCTGGACCTGCAGCGCTTCGCGGGAAACTTGCTGGATGCGCTGCGAAATGCCGTAGCCGTGGACGGGACCCAGCGCTACGGTCTTGAGAATCAGCAGGTCCAGGGTGCCTTGCAGCAGATCGGATTTTTGGACGGTCACGTTTGTGCTCTCCTAGAGATTCTACCTATGTGTACGCCGCCATATGTAGAATGTCAAGGAGAGAAAAGTGGAGGACTAGAGCCGTGCGGCGACGCGCGCGGCCTTGTGTCCGTCCGGCGTGCGGATAATGAGTACCAGGCGATCCGTCAGTGGCACACGCGCGCTCGGAATGGTGAAATCCAAAAACCACCGATAGCGTTTCGGCAATTCCTCCTTGCTCTCCAAGTTGTAGGGTTCGACCGGTTCAGCCGTCGCGGCTCCTCGTTTGAGATCCTCGATATGCCGCAATTCGATGCCGCGCTTCCAGTAGAAAGAGAAGCGCAGCGTCTTCATCATTTCTTGCGTCAGATACTTACGCGGAGCGAGTTCCAGCGTCTGGCTCCTGCAGGGGATATCGAACATGACAAAGGAAACGTGCAACTCCTCGGGAAACTCGGTCACTTTCTCCTGAGCGCTTCGGTATTCCGTCCCGTTCTCGTCATCAATACGCTTGAAATCGTCGAAAAAACCGGAGGCCGTGGCGCGGCCCGTTAGCTGAAAGCATGTCACGTCGGACAAGCTGCCTTCCGTTTCAAAAACAATGCCCCCGTCAAAATTCAAAACCTGTTTCTTGACGGGTTTTTCTTTCTTTTTCGGTTCATGTTGTGCCTGACTCGCCGGCGAGGCAGGAACAAGCAACAACAGTGCAACGACGACGGTAGAAAAAGATCTTAGAAAAAAACGGTTCATCCTCATCAGTCAAACAAAGTTCAGTTCGCTCCCACGGCGCCGGTCTTCAGCAGAAATGTGATGCCGTCGATGGTGTACAAAGTCTTCCCGCCTTCGCTCTTTTGTGGCGGCACTTTCCCGGCCCGCACAGATTCAAAAGCAGTCACGAGTCGCGGCAGCACGGAAGGTTCAGCCAGCGGGATATTGTGCGCGCCGAGGACGAGTTTTAGTTCCGGCTCAAGCGCCGCAAGCCGCTTCACGGAATTCACGTAGGCCTCGAGATCCGTTTCCGGGCGGAAGAGCCAGATGGGCGCGGGATAGTAGGTGTCGCCGGTAAAGAGCAAACCATTGGTGCGGTCGAGCAGCGCAATGGAATCCGGCGTGTGGCCGGGCGTGGAAAGAACTTCGAGCGTGCGGCCGCCGAGATTGACTTTGAAGCCGTCGTGAATAAAGTGCGAAATTCTCCACGGCTTGGTGGCGTACGTTTTTGGATTGAATCCTTTTGGCAATTCGCCGCAGAGCTGGTCCGGAGCAATTTCCGCCTGCGCATCTTCGCGCCAGCCTTTGGCATTTGTCCGCGTGAAGTCCGTGTCCATGCCGTAGACGAAAGGGAATTGCCAGTTGCCGCCGACGTGGTCGTCGTGCGTGTGGGAATTGAGAACCACGATCGGGCGCGAGGTCAATTTCGTGGTGACTTTGTGAATGTCGCTGATGCCCATGCCGGTGTCGAAGAGCACTGCCTGCTTGTTGCCGACAATCAGGTAGGAAATAACTTCTTCCGCTTGGTGCGGCTCGTAGATGGCAAAAACGCCCGGCGCGACTTTGTAGACCTCAAACCAGGGATCTTCAGGAAGAACGCGCTGGAGCGATTTGTATTCCGGACGGGGAAGCGGTTTGCACCATTCTGGTTTTTCGGTTTGCGGCGAGGAAAGGAGGGGGAAAAGATCTAACACAGAGGGCCACACAGACATAGAGGTCACCGAGAGTGAAGAAATCAGGAGAACCACACCTGTGAGGAGCATTAGTGAAAGTTTCATTTCACGCTTTCCGGGTTCTGGAATTGATTATGCATTGGTCCAGCGCGGCGCGCGTCCTGACGCCGGTAATATCTCTGTACAAGCAGATAGCTAACGACCATTGGTGATGCAAACAGAACCAATGCCAGGGGCTTATCGAACGTGAAGTCCATGGCGGGATAGGCCTTGGAAAGCAGCGCCAAAGATGAAACGACCATTGGCACTGACACGAACACCCATAGGTAGGCCCAGCGGCCCCACTGTCCTCCTCCGTACAGGATCATGAGCGCGCCAACGAGGCTGAGCGGCACCGCCACATATGGGCTGAGCCATCGCTTGCTGGGTGGGTCGAAAGCGAAGATGAGCGAGAGCCAGGAAATCCACACCGTTGCGAAGCCGCCGATACCAAATACGATGAACCGAATGGCCATCCGCGTTTTCCAACCAAACGTTTGTGTAATTTGAGGCGCGTCAGTCATTTGGTGGAGTTAACGAAGATGGATTTGGGGAGCATCATGTGGACGCCTTTGTTGCCGTCGACGAGCTCGGTGATGTGGAGGTCGGCGGCGACGCTGGCGAGCATGTAGGCATCGTCGCGTGAGAGATGCTTTTCGGTCACCAGGAAATCGATCATCTCGCGGA
>Ga0137401_10001098_pt1 | contig 11463 bp, 9 predicted proteins | sample CZOMad1_1_16fung_FD_108286 | JGI IMG/M metagenome (GOLD analysis project Ga0137401, IMG submission 108286) | Vadose zone soil fungal communities from Angelo Coast Range Reserve, California, USA - CZOMad1_1_16fungal (Illumina Assembly) | ecosystem: Environmental > Terrestrial > Soil > Vadose zone...
ACCCGCTCCGATCCGCATCGCGAGCGCGCCAATATCCAGTTTCATGTGCAGCCGCTGTCGCTCGACAAGTTCGGCGATCCGCTGCATCGCTTCCCGGCGATCACCGTCAGCGCCTGCAATCTGCAGCCGACTTCGCGCGGCACCGTGCGCATCCGCTCGGCGGAACCGTCGCAGGCGCCGTCGATCGCGCCGAATTATCTCGCGACCGGAGAGGATCGCCAGGTCGCGGCCGATGCGATCCGCACCACGCGGCGGCTGATGCGGCAGAAGGCGCTCGCGCCCTATCACCCGGTCGAATTTCTCCCCGGCCCTTCGGTCGGCGACGATGAAGCCTCGCTTGCGAAGGCCGCCGGCGATATCGGCACCACGATCTTCCATCCCGTCGGCACCGCGAAAATGGGCGCAGGCACCGACGCGATGGCCGTCGTCGACGAACGGCTGCGCTTTCATGGCCTCAATGGGTTGCGCATCGCCGATGCGTCCGTGATGCCGACCATCACGTCAGGCAATACCAACACGCCGACCGCGATGATCGCGGAGAAAGCGGCCGGCATGATTTTGGAAGACGCGCGTTAGGGACCTGCGGCGCGCCTTCGGCAGGCAGCACAAGGCAACATGCCGTCCCTGTTTCCAGGGACGGCAAGACACGCAACACAACGCTTACAAGTACGCAACGCAACGCTTACAACGCCGCACTCAATAGACGAATCACCTGACGTAGCGTCGACGATGGGGCAACAGAATTGTTGCAACAAAGTGGCGTAAGTTGATTAGCGGGCAGATCGTCCGCGGCACTCCCGCGCGCCTCACGGATTCGTCATCGGCCGCCCGGCTGGATTGATCCGCATCGGCTTTCGATCCCGGGAATAAAGCCCCGCCCCACACGATCAAGCCCCCGGTAACCCAATGATGGGTCCGAGGAGAGAGCAATGAGCCATCACGATCATAGTGACGACAACAACGGCGTCAGCCGCCGCAAAGTGCTGGAATGCATGACCTGGGCCGGGACCGGCGTCCTCTGGACGATTTCGGGCGGCGTGCCGCGGTCGCTGGGGCTGGTCGACGCCGCCAACGCCGCCGAGACCGCGGGCATGAGCTTCCTGCAGATCAGCGACAGCCATGTCGGCTTCGACAAGCCGGCCAATCCGAACGCGCTGGGCACGCTGGAGGAAGCCATCGGCAAGGTTAACGCGATGCCGAAAAAGCCCTCGTTCATGATCCACACCGGCGACATCTCGCATCTGTCGAAGGCGTCCGAATTCGACGATGCCGACCGCATCATCTCGCAGGCCAAGCTCGACGTGCATTATGTCCCGGGCGAGCACGACTTCCTCGACGAGGGCGTCAAGTTCTACAAGGAGCGCTACGGCAAGGGCGCCAAGGGCGCCGGCTGGTATTCGTTCGACGCCGGCGGCGTGCATTTCATCGGGCTCGTCAACGTGGTCGATCTCAAGGCCGGCGGCCTCGGCAATCTCGGCGCCGAGCAGCTCGAATGGCTTGAGAGCGACCTGAAGGGCCGCTCGAAATCCACCCCCGTCGTGGTGTTCGCCCATATCCCGCTCTGGACGGTGTATCCGCAATGGGGCTGGGGCACCGAGGACGGCGGGCGCGCGCTGGAATATCTCAAGGGCTACGGCTCGGTGACGGTGCTGAACGGCCACATCCATCAGGTGATGCAGAAGATCGAGGGCAACGTCACTTTCCACACCGCGCGCTCGACCGCCTTCCCGCAGCCGGCGCCGGGCACCGCCCCCTCGCCCGGACCGATGAAAGTCGCCGACGACAAGCTACGCGGCATGCTCGGCGTCGCCAGCATCAACTTCAAGATGGGCGACCAGCCGCTGGCGATCATCGACACGCCGCTACAGGGTTAAGCGCGACAGGGTTAAAGGGAATACCGGAAATGACGCTCACTGCCTTCCGCAGCTTCGGCGCAAGCCTCGCCGTCGCCGCGGCTCTTATGCTCGGCGGCGCGCCAGCGCATGCCGAGACCATCGCCGTGTCGATCGACAATTTTACCTTCGCGCCAAACGAGCTCAAGGTGAAGGTCGGCGATACCATTACCTGGACCAATCACGATGACATTCCCCACACGGTGGTGGCAGCGGGTAAGTTCAGGTCGAAGACGTTGGATACCGATGACAGCTTCTCGTTCACCTTCGCGGCCACAGGCGACTACAAGTATTTTTGTTCGCTGCATCCGCACATGACCGGAATGATCAAGGTTGAGTAGCGGCCCAATCCAAGGCATCACGACAATGCCCGGCCGGTGGCGACCGGCCGGCCGGGCACAGGCGTTTTCCGCAAGGGCGGGGCAGGAAGCGATGCCGGTGACGAGTTTCAACGACGACCCGGACAAGGCGCGGCGTTTCCGCGACGCGGCGCTGCCTTATCTGGACGATGTCTATACGCTGGCGCGCTACCTCCTGCGCGATCCGGCCGACGCCGAGGACGCGGTGCAGGAATGTTTCCTCCGCGCGTTGAAGCATTTCGATACCTATCGTGGTCCGGCGATGAAGCCATGGCTGTTCGCGATCCTGCGCAATGTCTGCCGCGCCGAATTCGCCAGGCGCGCGTCGGCGCCGACCGGCATCGACGAAGACGCGCCCGAGACCGCCGAGCAGGCCCCGCTCTGGCACGAGATGCCGGAGACGCCGGAAGCGCAGATCCTGCGGGAGCGCGACGCCAGCGCGATCCGGCGGATGGTCGAAGCGCTCGCCGAACCTTTCAAGGAGACCTTTGTCCTGCGTGAAATCAACCATCTGTCGTATCGCGAGATCGCCGACGCGGTGGGAGCCCCCGTCGGCACGGTAATGTCCCGTCTCGCGCGCGCCCGCGCCATGCTTCGTTCGGCGTGGCTCGCGGAAGAGGAGCAACCGGAATGACCTGCGACGAGGCTGAAATCCTTCTGAGCGCGCTGATCGACGGCGAGCTCGACGCCGGGCATATGCGCGAGGTCGAGGCGCATGTCGCCGAATGCCCGCGCTGCGCCGCGGCGCTCGCCGCCTATCGCCAGATGAACCAGGCCATCGCTGCCGCCGATCTCAGCTATACCGCGCCGCCCGCGCTGCGCCGGCGCATCGAAGCCTCGCTGCCACAGGCGCGCGTGGCGCCGAGCCGGCGCTCGGTGCTCAAGGGCTTTGCGATGGGCTCGGCGGTGTCGGCATTGGCTGCGACCGGGCTTGTCGCCATCGTGCTGCGCAGTGACGATGAGCAGCGCATCATGTCGGAAGTGGTCTCCGCGCATCTGCGCTCGTTGCAGGCCGGCCATCTCACCGACGTGATTTCCACCGACCAGCACACGGTGAAGCCGTGGTTCAACGGCAAGCTCGACGTCTCGCCGCCGGTGATCGACCTCACCACGCAGGGCTTCACGCTGATCGGCGGCAGGCTCGATTATGTCGATGCACGCGCCATCGGCGCCGTGGTCTATCGCCGCCGGCAGCACATCATCAATCTGTTCATCGCGCAGACGCCGAACATCGAGCGGCGCGCGGCCAAGACCGAGATCATCCAGGGCTTCAACATCCGCCGCTGGAGCGAACGCGGATTGAACTACTGGGCGATCAGCGATATCGGCGCCGACGAACTCACCGAATTCGGCGAGAAGTTCGAGACGGCGATGCAGGCCAACAAGGAAGGATAGCGGAGGCGGCGCGCGATGTACCGACACGTCTTGGTAATGCGTCCAGACGCCCTGTTGTAGCGCGCCTGCTCTGGCGCCCTTGTTCTGCCGATCAGGGGCAGGCCCGCCGCTCCGCATCGCATCTGTCGGGCGCGACGCCGTCCGTTTGCGGTGGCTGATCGGCTGGCTCGGGATAATTCCGGCCGCAGAATTCGTGGCAGCGCCGGTGGTTCATCTCGACCGCGGTGGCGCAGGATGCATTGGCCGGCAAGTCCGAGCAAACGCGGTGATCCGCCTCCGCCAGATGATCGCATCCCAGCCTGCACTCGCCGGCGGTCTCCGCCGCACGCAATTGCATCGGAGCGAGCACGAGAAGCGCGAGGGCGAGCCGGGAGACGGAATGGATCATTGAGGGAGACCGGATCAAGCCTCGGACCGAGGCTTGGGACGAGACTTGGAGTGCGACTTGGAGTGCGACTTGGATCAGGCCGACTTCCGAACGGCGTTGTCGACCAGCGTCTTGCCGAGCGACCAGATCGCGCCGGGCACCTTGTGGCTCGCGGCGATGACGGAATCGAACGATGTAGCGATCCAGTTGCAATCTTCCTCGGTGATGGTCAGCGATGGCAGCAGCTTGACGGTGTGACTGCCATGACCGGCGACCTGGGTCAGGATCTTGTGGTCCTTGAACAGCGGCACTGTGATGAGCTGGCAGAACAGGCCCTTGTTGGCGGTTTCCAGCACGTTCCATGATGCCTTCAGCCGCAACGATTTCGGCGGACCGAACTCGATGCCGATCATCAGCCCCTTGCCGCGAACCTCTTTCAGAAGCTCGTAGCCCGGAACCATCCGGGTCAAGGCCAGGCGCAGTTCCGCGCCGCGCTTGGCGGCCGCCTCGACCAGCTTCTCGGACTTCATCACCTCGAGCGTGGCGATGCCGGCCGCCATCGCGAGGTCGTTCTTCGCAAAGGTCGAGCCGTGCACCACCGCACGGTCCATCTGGTTGAAGATCTTGTCGAAGATGCTCTTGCGCGTCAGCAGCGCGCCGACCGGAACGTGGCCGCCGGACAGGGCCTTCGACAGCAGCACCATGTCGGGTTCGACATTCCAGTGCTCGATCGCGAGAAACCGCCCGGTGCGGCCGAGGCCGGTCTGGATTTCATCGGCGATGAACAGCGTGCCGTATTTTTTGCAGAGTGCCGCCGCCCCCGGCAGGAACTCGTCGGTCGGCATATTGACGCCCTTGCCCTGGATCGGCTCGACGATGAAGGCGGCAACCTCGCGCGATGACAGCGCGTGTTCGAGCGCGGCCAGATCGTTGAACGGTATCGCGGTGCATCCCGGCAGCAGCGGCTCGAAGCCGCTGCGGAAATTGGAATCGTCGGTGAGCGAAAGGGCGCCGTAGGACAATCCATGGAAGGCATGCGCGCAATAGACGATACCGGGCCGTCCGGTCGCGCCTCGCGCGAACTTGATCGCCGCTTCTACCGTTTCCGCGCCCGAATTGGCGAAAAACACCTTGTCCAGATACGGAACATATTCCAAAAGGCGTTCGGCGAGCACGCCCGCCAGCGTCGATACGTCGAGTTGCACCAGATTGGGCAGGTCGCTGTCGAGCACACTTTTCAAGGCAGAGCGGAGCGCCGGATGGTTGCGTCCGATCGCGAAAACGCCAAAACCGCTCAACAGGTCGAGATAACGCACTCCATCGCGATCAAAAAGGTACTGGCCTTGCCCCTTTTGGAACCCGACGTCGTAGCCGATTGTTTTCAGGACGCGTACCAATTGTTCGTTCAGGTGGCGCGAATGCATGGAACTGCGCTGCGACTGCCGCTCCACAAACATCTCGGAAACGTCTAGATTCGAATTTAGCATCAGCTACATACTTCGGTTGATGGCCATTTCGTCAACTGAAAACGCTCAATGCGGCGTTTTGCCCTCAACCGTACCATCAACGCAAGCTCAGGTTTACGCCATGTTGCACTGCCCACGAAAATTCATTCAAACAATCCTGATCACTTCGGGAATGTTACTGGCGACCGGTCTTGCACCGGCGTTGGCGGCAGACCCGACGGGGGACTGGCGGGTGGCTGACGGCGTCGCCAACATCCGGGTCGCGCAATGCAATGGCAGCATGTGGGGCGCGGTCGCCTGGGAGAAGGAAGCCGGCGGGCGCGATACCAGCAACCCCGATCCCGCCAAAAAGACCAGACCCACGCTCGGCATGCCGATCCTGATCGACATGAAGAAGAAGGCCGGCGCCGACCAGTGGGAAGGCCAAGTCTACAACGCCAAGGACGGCCAGCTCTATAGCTCCACCATCTCGCCGGTCGGCGTCGACCAGCTGGAAATCAAGGGCTGCGTGCTCGGCTTCCTCTGCGGCGGCGAGACCTGGACGCGCGTGGGCCCGCCGATCCCGTCAAGCCCGAGCAACAGCATGGCCAAGGGTACGCCGAAGGCGCCGGGCGTTGCCGCAGCGCCCAAGACAACCGGGACAGCTCCCGGGACCGCCAGCGTTGCGCCCGCGCCCAAAGCGACGGGCACAGCAGCCGGCGCGAATCAAAAAATGGCAGCCCAAGCCTCCGCAGCCCAAGCCTCTGCCGACCCGGTCGGCGATATCTGCCTACTCCCCGATATCGCGCGGTTTGCCCATTAGCGCGGGCTGGAACAGCAGCACGGCGGCCAGCGTCGTCACCAGCGAGAGCGCGAGCAATTTGCCCATGCTCGACGTTCCCGGGTGACTGGACAGCCACAGGCTGCCGAACGCGGTGGCTGTCGTCAGCGCGCTGAAGAAAATCGCGCGGGTCAGGCTGGTCTGCAGCAGATTAGTCCTGCCTGACCGCCATGCAGTAACATAGTAGATCTTGAATGCGACGCCGACGCCGAGCAACAGCGGCATCGCGACGATGTTGGCGAAGTTGAGCGGCAGCTTGATCAGCACGCAGATCTCCAGCGTCACTGCGCCCGCCACCAGCAGCGGAACCAATGTCAGCAGCACGTCGGTGATCCGGCGCAAGGTGATCCATAACAGCACGCTGATCACGAGCAGCGCGTAGATGCCGGCGTGGACGAACGCCTTCACCACGGTATCGCCGGACTTCAGGATCGAGACCGGCCCGCCGATCGCGGTGGGCTCGGCAGCCAGCACGGCGGCGGCGAAGTTGCGCAGATTGTCATTGTCGTTGGGATCGCCGCGCGGCAACGCCTCGACCCGCATCAAGCCGTCCTTGGCCTTCCAGCCGCTTACCAGATCAGGCGGCAGCGTCTGCAGGCTGACCGGCTGTGCCTGCAGCGAAGTCTTCAGTTGTTCCAACACCACCTTCAGCGGCGTGATGAAGACCGCCTGCGCCTTGTTGCGCGTCGCTTCATCGGAGACGGCAAGCTTCGCCAGCGCGTCGGCGAGCCGGCGCGAGGCCGTGGCGCCCGGGCCTTTGCCATCGCCCGCGGTCTTGCGCAGGTTCTCCACCGTGCTCTTCAGGGAATCGACGTTCTCCTGATCCGACGGCGGAGCGTCGATCGAGTCCGGGTTGAGCGCAGGCCCCAGAACCTTGGCGGCCTGCGCGATCAGTTTCAGCTTCGGCGCCTGATCCTGCGGAACGAAACTGTCGAGCGACATCACGCGCAACACTTCAGGCAATTTCTCGAGCTTCGCCTCGATCGCCTTGGCGTCGGTTTCCGAGTTCGTCATCACGTCGATCGCGTTGGCGCCGGTGTTGGGGTCCTTGCGCAGATCGAGGAAGGTCGCGATCGACTCCGCCTTCGGGTTGCGCAGGTTCATCGGGTTGAAGTCGAACTTCATGAAATAGAGCAGCGGCATCCCGGCAACCGCCACCAAGAGCGTGCCGACGATGATGGGAATGCGGTGCTTTTCCAGGAAGTGATCGAGCGGGGCGAGAAACGCGTAGCCGACCGGCTCCTTTTCGCCGGGCGGGTTGAGCAGCTTCAGCATCGCCGGCAGCACCGTGATGCTGGAGGTGAATGCGATCAGCATGCCGGCGCCGGCGATCTCGCCGAGTTCGGAGATGCCCTTGTAGTCGGTCGGCATGAAGCAGAGGAATCCGGCCGCGGTGGCCATCGCGGCCAGCGACAGCGGCACCGCGGAGCGGCGGGCCGCCTCCTCCAGTGCCAGGATCAGGTTGTCGTTCTTGAAGCGCTCCGAACGATAGCGGACGCTGAACTGGATGCCGAAGTCGACGCCGAGCCCCACGAACAGAACCGCGAACGCAACCGAGAGCAGGTTGAACGAACCCACCATCAGCAGCCCGGCCGCGGTGGTCAGCGACAGGCCGATGAAGAGGTTGACGAAGACGGCGAAGATGATCTTGGTCGAATGCAACGCCATCCAGAGGATCAGCAGCACCACCAGCACCGTGCCGATGCCGTTGACGATCGCGCCGTCCTGAACGGTGGCGTATTCCTCATTGGCGATCGGGACCGGCCCGGTCAACCGGACCCGCGCCTGATACTTGCCCGGAAAATCCAGCTCGGTCGCCGCGCTGCGGATCGCGTCGGTCGCCTCCTTGCCGGGCTCCAGCGAGTTATAATCGAGCACCGGCTTGAACTCGATGAAGGCACGCCGGTCGGCGTCGGTCAGCGGGGTGTCGCTGGTCAGCTCGCGCCAGGAGAAACTGGGATTGCCCTTGTTGAGGACGTCCTCGACCGTCTGCGAAATCATGTTGAACGGCCGCGCGGTGTTGTCGAGCTTGACCTCCCCGCGCTTGACACCGGCAAGCCCTGTCTCCAGCGCTCCGGTCAGCCCGCGAATGGAGGGATCGCCCGCCATGATCTCGATCAGCGGGGCTGCGGCACCGAACTGACCGGTGACCTTGCCGACCTCCTCGGTCGGCAGAAACAGCAGGCCGTTCTTGTCGAAAAATTCGCCCGAGCCGAGCGGCTGCAGGGACTGGAAGTTGGTCTTGTCGCCCTTGAGCTTCTGCTCGAGCGCGGCAGCCGCCGCACTGGTCTGCTCCGGCGTCGGCGCATCCACCACCGCCAGAATGGTGCGGTCGCGGTCGAACGCCTTGTCGAACTGCTGATCGCGCTGGCGCCAGTCCAGGTTCGCCGAAATCAACGTGTTGATGTCGGTATTGATCACGAAATGCCGGGTTGTGTAATAGCCCGCGGCGATCGCGAGAACGAGCCCCAAAAACACCGTCAGAGTGGCAAAACGGGTACAGGCTCTGACGATCTGAACGACTATGCTTGTCAGCACACTATTTCTTTCTAATTTCAACTAGCTTGCCGGAAACGCCCGCTGTCTAGCGGAGTTCCATGAGCCGGGCTAACCCTGTTTTTGAAGGTTTTTCCTCAAAGGCACGGAAAGCGGCGAACAGGAGCCGGACCTCTGGTGCGGGCTGATATGCCGGGATTGTCCGGCGGTAAAGTGACGAACGAGTGAGGGTTTAAAGGCTTCATCTTGCTAGGTTTATTGGATAGTATGGTCATACCATCCCAAGCCCCCGTCCCGGCGGATGATGCCATCCACCCTTACTAGACGTTGAATGTGACACAAGGCCCTGTGCTCCCATGCGCTTGAATGCAGGCATTGGAACAAGGGTATGATGGTGGTGCGGATATGCAGATATCCGGCGCACGGAGGTAGTGAAATGCATGGTAGCATGGGTAGTCATCGTCCCATGGACGTTTTCCTGGCACAGCCGCGCGGGTTCTGCGCGGGCGTCGTGCGTGCGATCCAGATCGTCGAGCGGGCGCTCGAGAAATACGGCCCGCCGGTCTATGTGCGCCACGAGATCGTTCACAACAAATACGTCGTCGAAAGCCTGAAAAACAAGGGTGCGATCTTCGTCGAGGATCTCTCCGAAGTTCCCCCTTTGTCCGTGACCGTGTTCAGTGCCCATGGCGTAGCACGTACGGTGGAGGAAGAGGCCGCCTCGCGCAATCTGCCGGTGATCAACGCCACCTGCCCGCTGGTGACCAAGGTCCATAATCAAGGCAAGCGCTACATGTCCAAAGGCCGGGCGCTAATCCTGATCGGGCATGCCGGGCATCCCGAGGTCGAAGGCACGATGGGCCAGGTTCCCGGTCCGGTTTTGCTGGTCCAGAGCGTTGACGAGGTGAATACCCTGACGCTGCCGACCGACACCCCTGTTGCTTATATCACACAGACGACACTCAGCGTGGACGACACGAGGGATATCATCCTTGCGTTGCAGCAGAGATTTACCGACATTCAAGGCCCGGATATCCGGGATATCTGCTATGCGACACAAAACCGGCAATCTGCGGTAAGGGACCTAAGTAAACTCGTGGACGTGATTTTGGTGGTGGGCGCCACCAATAGTTCCAACTCCAACCGACTGCGCGAAATCGGCACCGAGGCCGGGGTCGCGAGTTATCTCATCGCTGACGGCAGCGAACTGAACCCGGACTGGCTGAAGGAAGCCAAGGCCGTCGGTATCACGGCTGGCGCATCGGCGCCGGAGGTTCTGGTCGACGACGTCATCGAAGCGCTACGGCGGATCGGACCGGTTGCGGTCTCGGTGCTTCCCGGGCGCGAAGAAAACATCGAATTCCGGCTGCCAGCAGAACTGGCCGCAGGCTGATCAACACTAGTATACGCCCAGAAAGAAAGAGTTCGATGGCAATACCGTTCTTCAAGGAAATGCGTATCGGCGGCTATCTCCTCAAGCAGAAGATGCTCGGCCGAAAACGCTATCCCCTGGTGCTGATGCTGGAGCCGTTGTTCCGCTGCAACCTTGCGTGCGTCGGTTGCGGCAAGATCGACTATCCCGACGCGATCCTCAATCGCCGCATGACGGCGCAGGAATGCTGGGACGCGGCCGACGAATGCGGCGCGCCGATGGTGGCCATCCCCGGCGGCGAGCCGCTGATCCACAAGGATATCGGCGAGATCGTGCGCGGCCTGGTGGCGCGCAAGAAATTCGTGTCGTTGTGCACCAACGCGCTGCTTTTGGAAAAGAAGCTCGATCTGTTCGAGCCCTCGCCCTATCTGTTCTTCTCGATCCATCTCGACGGTTTGAAGGATCACCACGACAAGGCGGTGTCGCAGAAGGGCGTGTTCGATCGCGCGGTCTCGGCGATCAAGGCCGCCAAGGCGCGTGGCTTCACCGTCAACGTCAACGCAACCATCTTCGACGGCCATCCCGCCGAAGAGATCGCGAAATTCCTCGACTTCACGACCGAACTCGACGTCGGCGTTTCGATGTCGCCGGGCTATGCCTATGAGCGCGCGCCCGATCAGGAGCACTTCCTCAACCGCAACAAGACCAAGCGGCTATTCCGCGACGTGTTCGCGCTCGGCAAGGGCAAGAGCTGGAATTTCATGCATTCCGGCCTGTTCCTGGACTTCCTGGCCGGCAATCAGAGCTATGAATGCACGCCGTGGGGCATGCCCGCCCGCAACATCTTCGGTTGGCAGAAGCCCTGCTATCTGCTCGGCGAAGGCTATACCAAGACCTTCAAGGAATTGATGGACACCACGGACTGGGAAACCTACGGCACCGGCAAGTACGAGAAGTGTGCCAACTGCATGGCGCATTGCGGCTACGAGCCGACCGCGGCGATCGCAGCGATGAGCAATCCGCTGAAGGCGATGTGGGTGGCGCTGCGCGGGGTCAGGACCTCGGGCCCGATGGCGCCCGAGATCGATCTTAGCAAGCAGCGACCGGCGCAGTTCGTGTTCTCAGCCGAAGTGCAGAAGCGCCTGTCAGAGATCCGCCGGGACGAGGCCCTGGCCGCCCAGCAGAAAACCTCGACAGCCGCGTAGGCTACGCAGCGCGCGATTGAAATCGATTCCGGTCGAGACCAACGCGCGCAGCGTCCGCGGATTGCGGACCACGCCACGCAGGATCTTCCTC
>Ga0137401_10001099_pt1 | contig 11456 bp, 9 predicted proteins | sample CZOMad1_1_16fung_FD_108286 | JGI IMG/M metagenome (GOLD analysis project Ga0137401, IMG submission 108286) | Vadose zone soil fungal communities from Angelo Coast Range Reserve, California, USA - CZOMad1_1_16fungal (Illumina Assembly) | ecosystem: Environmental > Terrestrial > Soil > Vadose zone...
CGACATGCAGCGCTCAGTGCAGGGCGAAGTGATTTCATCGACCTTCGATGAACCGCCGACCCGGCACGTGCAGGTCGCCGACATGGTGATCGAAAAAGCAAAGCGTCTGGTTGAGCACAAACGCGACGTGGTGATTCTGCTTGATTCGATTACGCGTCTCGCGCGCGCACACAACGCCGTGGTTCCGCCGAGCGGCAAGATTCTCTCAGGCGGTATTGACTCAAACGCATTGCAGCGACCCAAGCGCTTCTTTGGCGCCGCGCGCAACATCGAAGAAGGCGGCTCGCTGACAATTATCGCGACGGCGCTGATCGATACCGGTTCACGCATGGACGACGTGATCTTCGAAGAGTTCAAAGGCACCGGTAACTCCGAAATCCACCTCGACCGGCGTTTGAGCGACAAGCGTCTGTTCCCGGCAATCGATCTGCAGAGATCCGGAACCCGCAAGGAAGAGTTGCTGATTCCGAAAGACGATCTCAGCCGCGTCTGGGTGATGCGCCGCGTTTTGAATCCGCTCTCACCAACTGAGCAGATGGAAGTCGTGCTGGAAAGATTGGAAAAGACGAAGAGCAACGCGGAGTTTCTCGCGTCGATGCAAACCTAATGAGTTCGAAGTTCCAAAAGGAATCGATCAAGGTTGTTGGCAGAGCGGACACTCGGCCATTTTGGGAGCGCTTTACGCGTCTTCAACGAAGATCTCACCTCGTTCTCGGCAAACCCGTTAGTCCGAAGGGCGTTTTTCGCTTCAAAACCTTCGAGGAATTCGACGAATGGAAGAAACGGTACCAGTTCCAAGAACTCCCGAAGAAAACGACCTAGTAAAACTTTGCACCTCACTTAACGAGCGCGGGGCTCTTTACATCGTCGTGGGCGGCATCGCTATCAACAATCAAGGGTTTCTGCGCGCTACGGAAGACATCGATCTGCTTCTTGAGGATTCAAGAGAAAATCAAACAAGAGCGCTAAAAGCACTTGAGATACTCTCCGATAAAGCGGTAAGTCAGGTTGATGAGAATGACCTGGACCAGTACACGGTGGTGCGCGTGGCTGACGAGGTGGTTGTCGACCTCATGCTATCGACCTGCGGGATAAAGTATGCTGAAGCTGCGGATGAGATCGAGTTCAAAGAGATTCGTGGAGTCCAAATTCCCTTCGCTTCGGCAAAGCTTCTTCTGCGCATGAAGCAAACCTATCGCGAGAAGGACATAGCGGATCGAATCTTCCTCCAGCACAAGATCGAACTTGGCCGACAGTAGCTCCATTGCTGCACATGCGCGTCGCCATCATTTCACCCGAAGCAGTTCCGTTCGCCAAAGTAGGCGGGCTCGCCGATGTCTCCGGGGTGTTGCCCAAAGCGCTGCATGCCGAAGGTGTTGATTCATTTCTGATCCTACCCCTCTACGATCAAATCGATCGATCTCTTCTAAGCAAAACATTCATCGAAGATCTGGAAGTGCCGTGGCGCGGCAAACAACCGCGCGTCAGTGTCTGGAAAAGTGATGCTCTCAAGGCCCCCACTTATCTGATCGATGCGCCGCATTACTTCTCGACGGGAAAGATATACGGAGACAATGACGACTTTGAGCGCTTCGCTTTTTTCTGCCGCGCAGCGATCGCGTTACTCAAGCGATTAGACAATGCACCCGATGTGTTGCACTGCAACGACTGGCCATGCGGGTTCGCCGCGATCGAGATGCGCGCCCGCCGTCGTCAGGAAGAATATTTCGCCAACACGAAGATTCTCTTCTCGATTCACAACATTGCGTATCAGGGGTTCTTCAACCCTACCGATCTGTGGTGGCTGGACCTCAGCGCCTATACGGACGATTTCATGTTGAAAGGCGCGGCGTCCGCTTTGAAAGCTGGGATAATCGCGTCGGACGCCGTGTCAACGGTTAGTCCGCGCTATGCCCGGGAGATTCAAACGCCCGAGCAAGGGTATGGTCTTGACTGGCTGATGCGCGCGCGCAGCGATCGACTCCGCGGAATCACGAACGGCGTGGACTACGATGTTTGGAACCCGGAAACGGACCCACACATCGCGGCAAACTTTTCGGCTGACGATCTAACTGGCAAGCGCGAGTGCAAGCTCGATCTACTGCGTCGATTCGATTTGCCGGAAGAACCTGAGCGGCCAGTCATCGCGATCATTTCACGACTGGTCGGGCAGAAAGGATACGATCTCATCCGCCAGGCGGCGAGCGGCATTCTTGAGACGGGTGCGTTCTTCATTGCGCTGGGAGCGGGCGCGAAAGAGTACGAAGATTTCCTGCAAAGCTGGCACGACGCGGCGCCGCATCGCGTGGGCATCTACCAAGGCTTCGCCGGCGAACCGCTGGCCCATCAGATTGAAGCAGGTGCTGATCTTTTCCTGATGCCGTCGCTGTATGAGCCCTGCGGACTCAACCAAATGTACAGCATGCGTTACGGCACTGTGCCGGTGGTGCGAGCAACGGGCGGTCTTGATGACACAGTCCAGCAGTTTGACAATGCCACGAATGAAGGCAACGGATTCAAGTTTGGACCTTATGCGGTCCTCCCCATGCTTGAAAAAATCCGCGAAGGGCTTTACTTTTATAAGCAGAGGGAAGCTTGGGAGACGATTCAAAGAAACGGTATGACGACTGACAATTCATGGTCGGCAGCCGCAAAGAAATACATTCAACTTTACGAAGAGATTCCGAGCCCGAATTAGCAGTCATCCGAATTGACCATCAGAAATCCAAGGAGCTTTTTCAATGAGTGATAACGTAAAAGAAGTCAGCGATAGCAGTTTCGAAGCAGACGTACTGAAATCAGATCAGCCGGTGCTGGTTGATTTCTGGGCAGCGTGGTGCGCGCCTTGTCGCATGCTGGCGCCGACCGTCGAGGCCGTCGCCGAAAAATATGCGGGCAACGCGCGCGTCGTGAAACTAAATGTCGACGACAACCCTTCAGTGTCCCAGCGTTTTGGCATCAAGGGCATTCCAACTCTAATACTCTTCAAGAACGGTCACGAAGAAGAGCGCGTCGTCGGCGCCACGTCGGAAGCTGCGATTTCGCGCATGATCGATAAGCACGTCGGGGCGGCAACCGCTGCGTAAATTTCGCAAGCATTCTCGGGCGCGGTTTCGTTCTTTCTGTGAGCGGGCCGCGCCTGTTTTTGTGCCCGCTTTCTGATCTCGGCAACTTGAAATCTGTAACCTGATATCCGGAATCTGCCATTTGGAATCTGAAATAGTTCTGCTCTCTGAACGTTCGCCATGGTAATAGCGGTCATAGGCGCCCAGTGGGGCGACGAAGGTAAAGGCAAGATTGTCGATCTGCTCGCGGAGCGGTTCGACGTCGTCGTCCGCTATCAGGGCGGCCACAACGCCGGACACTCGGTCCAAATCGGTAATCAATCCTTCGTGCTTCACCTGCTGCCCTCCGGCATCGTTCACCAGGGCAAGACTTGCGTGCTCGGCAACGGCATGGTGATCGATCCGAAAGCTTTTTTTGAAGAAGCCGATCGATTGATGGGCCAGGGCATCACGGTTACGCCGGAGCGGGTGAAAGTGAGTTCGCGTGCGCACTTGATCCTGCCTTATCACCGCGCGCTGGATCACACAAGTGAAGAGCGTCTGGGAAATGAGAAAGTCGGAACGACGCTGCGCGGTATCGGCCCGGCTTATGAAGATAAAGCAGGTCGGCGCGGGATTCGCTTCGCCGATGCGCTCGTCCCCGAAGTTCTGCGCTCGCGCATCGAACGCAATCTCGAAGACGCCAATCGAATTATCGAGGCTTACGGCGGACAGCGACTCGAAGCAGGTCCAATCATCGAAGAAACATCGGCCGTCGTTGAACGCCTGGCCCCATTCATCTGCGACACCAGTCACTTTCTCAATCAGGCCGCGGCCCGCGGAGAATCAATTTTGCTCGAAGGTGCGCAGGCGACTTTGCTCGATGTGGATCACGGAACCTATCCGTTCGTTACCTCTTCGAGCACGGTTGTTGGTGGCGCATTGGTCGGCACTGGCCTGGCGCCGAAACATCTCGCGGGCGTGCTCGGCATTGTGCGCACTTACACGACGCGAGTTGGCGAAGGCCCATTTCCGACTGAGATGCTCGAGAGCGAAGCCGAGCTGGGCCAATTGATTCGTGAACGTGGGCGTGAGTACGGCGCCTCGACCGGCCGGCCCCGTCGTTGTGGTTGGTTCGATGCTTTCGCTACGCGCTATGCGGCAGAGATTAACGGCTTCTCTTCGGTGGCGCTGACCAAGCTCGATGTGCTCGACGCCCTGGATGAAATTAAAGTGTGTGTGGGCTACAACCTGGATGGAAAGAAGTGCGATTCCCTGCCCGCCGTTTCTCAGGATCTTCGTCGCGTCGAGCCCGTCTATGAAACGCTGCCGGGTTGGAAATCATCGACGCTCGGAGTAACTGATCTGAGCGAGTTGCCGCGTGCTGCCCGCGAATACATCAACTTTCTTTCAAACCATATCGGCGTGCAGATCGGACTCGTCTCGACCGGCCCCGAACGTACGCAAACAATCATCGTGCGCGAGTCAGCATTAGCGAAGTGGCTGAGGGGGTAGCGCGTGTCAGAAGCCGGCGCGTAAGCAAGGGCTGCGATGAAAAAGAGGCTTCATAGTATCAAACGGTTTTGTCTAAGATCGGAGCTCTAGATTCAATTTCATTCAAAGTACCAGGCACAACGTTCAAGCAGCCACACTTGAAACTTCAAAGTTGAAACCTTAGACTGATTTCAAACAAAAAGTGGGCCGATAGCTCAGTCGGTAGAGCAACTGGCTTTTAACCAGTGGGTCGCAGGTTCGAGTCCTGCTCGGCTCACCACTCTTGGCAGAATGCAGTTGGTTATGTGCCAACTGCATTTTCATTTCCCACACTGTCACCTACGCCGCGCCCAAGCGTTCTTTCCGGGAGCTTAATGAATAGAAAGATTTAATTGCGCCTCACCGCCTACTTATCAATCGGCACCGTATATTCAATCCAGCCGATCATCATTTCATCGTAAGTTGGATCGCCCCAGCGCACGGCCTTTGTCGGATCGGGGTTGTGCATGTTTTTGGCCGAGTTATCGAAGTGCGCGGTCACAATCAATCTGGTTCCTTTCGGAATCGCCACGGGGTTCTTCAAGCGGTAAACGGTCTGCCAATTGAATTGGTATCGAGGCACCCACAATAACGTTTCGCGCCGGCCGTTTGGATACACCGCTTCGTATTTCATGTCTTTGCCGCGCATGTGCATGTGCGGCATGTAGCTAATCAGCTCCACGTCGCGATCGAAAGTATAAGCAGCAGTCACTTGATGATTAGCCGCGCCCGGTGGAATCTTAAAGAAGTGGTTCGGCACCGTCGACGTGATAGCTCGCTTCGCCGGCGGCGTCTTCGCAAAGATGATTCCCACCATCGTTTGATCTTTTTGCGGCGTCTCAATCGTCCCATGAAAACTCGAATAGTGAATTTGCAGCACGACCGTCGAGCCGGCGGGAATTCTTTTCGCCGTGCCCGCGGGATAAATGTCAGGTCCCTTGCCGGGAGCGTATGAAGCGAGCAGCAGGCTGTATCCTGATGTGGCGTCATCTCCTGTCTGGCGCTTGAAGAGCGAGCCGCCGTTCGGCGCGTTGGCCCCATCGTCGATCACCGGCGCGTCCATCTTCACGCGTGAGAGCGAACCCTGTTTGTAGAAGATCGATGATGGATCGGTGTCCGCCTGCGGGAACTCTCCACCCAAACGCTTCGCGCCGCCCGACACGGTTTCCGGCGGCAAAATGTGCGCGATGACGTGATGAACTATTCGCTTGTTGCCCGGAATGATCTCGGCTGCCTGAACCCACTTGTCCTCTTTGAACTTCGTGGGAAAAGTCACATAGACATACTGGTCAGGCGAATGCGGCTCGACCGTGTACTCCTGCGTCATCGCCAGAATGTAATCAGGTTTGCCAATTTGAAAATCGGTTATCTCTTTCGGGAGTTCGGGCAGATCTTTCGGATCGCCTTGCTTGGCTCCCTGTCCGACCCAATTGACGATCGTGTCGATCTCTTGCTGGCTAAGGCGCGCGACGTTCGCGAAATCGCCGTAATGCGAGTCGGCGTGCCACGGCGGCATCTCTCTGGCCGCAACCTTTTCGCGAATAGAGTTCTTCCATGGCAAAACATCTTCGTAATCGAGCACGGAGAACGGCGCGATGTCTTCGGGTTGATGACAGGCCGCACAGTGTTTGTAAAAGATGGGCGCTACGTCGCGATTGAAGGTGAGCAATTGCTGTTGGCTAAACGAGCGGCGGCTGTAAGTCGAAGCCAGGAGTACGATCACGGCGACCACGATCGTAACAAGAGCTGGGGCCGCCAGGCGCCTGCGAGCCTGGGAGTTCGCCGCGACTCTTTTCGGTTGCCATAGCTTCATTCTTTCCCCCTCAGCAAAAGCGATCCAGGAAATCACACGAAATAGGCGCAAAGCCAACGTTTCGTGTGGGTTCGTGGATCGTCTTACCTGACATGGTACAACTCAAGAATGGGAGCAACCCATTACAGCGCAAAAAAGTTTCTGATACGTCGCAAGAGATCGCCCTGATGATCGCGCATGCGCGCCCGTTTGGCTTCTTCATTCAAGTCCTCGCGTGCGGCGTCCAACTCTGCGGTTCGTCTCGCCAGCACTTCCGAAATGTCTTCCGCGATTTGCGGCCGGCTGCGCAGGATGTCATGGAAGGCGTCTTTGTCCACGCGATAACATTCGACGTCACCCAGCGCGATCACAGTCGTCGAACGCGGAGCGCCGGTCATCATTCCCACCTCTCCAAAGAAATCGCCGGCGTGCAGGGACGCAATCGTTTCGCTCAGCCTGCCATCCACTGACACACGGACTTCATAAGTAAATCCGCGTGCGGACCACTGAGTTCGTCGGATCGTCAACGGCGAGATCAATGAGCCAGTAGCGTACAGCGTAACTGCAATAACTCTCCTTGAAGTCCATCAGTACGCAGTTTGGGGATGGCTGGGCGGCGACGGAATCAATAGGTTCGGCGCGCAGGGCGGTCTCGACGGTCTCGATTACCTGGGTTGGTGAATAGCGAAAGTCGATGTTGAAGTAGACCCATTGACGATGCTGGCGTGGCTGTCCCGCGCGTCGGCCGAGCACGGTCACCTGCGATTTCATCAAGGCACTGTTGGGAATCACGATCGTGTCCCAGTTGCGCGTCTCAATCGCCGTGTGCCGCCATCGTACTTCTTTCACTATGCCCTCTAGTCCGTCAACTTTAATCCAATCACCTACCCCGAACGCGCGTTCCAGCTGCAATGCCATCCCGCCCATCATGTTCCCGAGCGTGTCCTGAAAAGAGAGGCCAATGACAGCCGTCAGTACCGCAGAGGTGGCGACAATCCCGGTAAGATCGGTGTCGTGAGAAAGCACTGCGATCGCTGCAACGATGTAGGTGAGCGCGAGCAAGAGGTCACGCAGGATCCGCGGCGGCTTCAGGCGCAGGGCATCGAGGAAAACCTCGAAGACGATCACTCCGCCAATGTTTACGAACGCAAACCACTGCAGGATCAGTGCGCTCCACCTGACCCATTTATAAGCGGAACGGGTTGGGGAGACTCCCAGGGAAAGCAGCGTGGCCGCAACCATGAACCCTATAGCGGCGACTGAGAACAAGAGCAATGCGGCGCGAATCCGCGTGCGCTCAGACGGTTTCAAGGCGAACAGAATTACCGCCGCGAGGATGAAAATGAGCAGCACCCATGGCAACGTCGGTCCCATGTCGGCCGCCATCTGTAGCTGTTGCCAAAAGTTCATCAGTTAATCAATGAGCGCAAATTGTGTTGCCTGACGAGGCGGATTCTATCACGGCATGAAGCAACTAACGGGAATCGGCGGCGGACTCGAGCCACCTGACAACGGCGTCAACCCAGAGTGAACCAGAGTTGAGTGACGGTATCAACTGCAAGTCTTCACCGCCTGCGGAAATAAAAGTTTGACGCGCGCGAATGGCAATTTCTTCAACAGTCTCGAGACAATCTGCGACGAACGAAGGGCTGGCGACCGCAACTCTCTTGACGCCGCGGCTGGCGAGCTCGCGCAACGTGGGTTCGGTTGTCGGTCCGATCCACTTCGCGCGGCCCAGACGAGATTGAAAGGACACCGTGTAGCGTTCAGGTGGCAAGCCAACCTCGCGCGCGATTGCTTTCGCGGTGAAGAAGCATTGCGCGCGATAGCAGTTCAAGTTCGCACCGGTGATTTGGTCGCAGCAGTTCGCGGTCCTCAGACAATGCTGCGGATGAAGTTTGACCAGATGTTTTTCGGGCAGGCTATGAAAACTGAAGACAACATGATCGGCCGGTTCGTCTGCCAGATGACCGCTAACATTGTGTGCGAAGGCACCGATGAACTCCGGCCGATCATAGAACGGGGAAAGGAACATCAGGCGATCTGCGCAACCAAGTTCAGCCGCATGGTTCTTCGTCTCGACCACCGCGGTCTCGAAACTTGATTCGGCATATTGCGGATAGAGCGGCAAGACAATTATTCGACCAACATCCGTCCCACTCAATTTCGCGAGGGACGGTGCGATCGAAGGATTGCCGTAACGCATCGCATACTCGACGACGTAATTCTCACGCGCGAGTTTTGCCGCAACCTTCTTTCCCAAAGCGCGTGTGTGCACCAGCAAGGGTGAACCTTCCGTCATCTGAACCTTTTGATAGGCTGCGGCCGATTGATACTTGCGTTTGGGCACAATCAGGACATTCACCAGAAACCAACGCAGCGGCGCAGGGACGTCGATCACGAAAGGGTCCATGAGGAATTCGCGCAGGTATCGTCCAACCGCCTCAGGAGTAGGCGCGTCAGGTGTGCCCAGGTTGATGAGAAGTACGCCGGTCTTGGTCATAGTCGGTACGCACGCCTCTCGCGTGCTAAATAATCGTGACCGCAGTTAGCACGCCGGAGGCGTGCGCACCAAATCGCCCGCGACCACTGCTGCCCGTTCCAGAATTTTCGCCAGCCCGATCTTTCCGAGATAGTTTCCGACCAACGCGATGTTCTCCGGCGGTGGCGGCAGTGTCGTCAGGATCTTTTCAAGTTCAACCGTGTAATGCGGCAGCGCGTTGGGCCAGCGGGTAATGCGAACGTCAAGCGCTTCATCATGCTTGCCATAGAACCGCCGGCGCTCCGCCGCGACAATTTCCGCAAAGGCTTCGTCACTCAAATTCACGACCTCAGCGTCCAGGGCGCCGCCAAAGATCCAGGTCTCTGCATGAGCCGGGCCGCGTCCTGCAAAGATAGAAGTATTGAAAAGCACGCCGCGCGAGCGAAACCCCTGATTGCGGGGAAACAGACAACCAAATCCGTTGAGCTTCGCTGCGTCTGGTCCATAGAAGCAGGTCACGGTCGCCAACGAGAGCATTTCGATCTGCCGCAAAGCATTGCTGATTTCCGGACCAGTTTCACAAAGATGCTTTGCGGCGGCGCTCGCTGACAAGCAAACAACCATCGGCTGGCGAGCATTCGCCTTCTCGTCGTGATTGAATATGAATTCGGTGCCTGCAGTCCTTAGATAATCGCGCAAGCCATCGATTAACTGCTGCATTCCGTTGGGCGGCGAAACCGTGCCGCGCAATTTTCCTTTTACCGGCCCGTTCGTGTGTAGATGATCGGGCAGTTTCGCTTTGCCGAAGATCAAACTGGCGCTGAGAAGATTTGGATCGCCGGCATAGATTCCGCCGAGCGCCGGAATCAGAAGATAATCCGTCGCGCCGCGCCCAAGTACTCGCCTTCCCCAATCCGTTACCGTTTCAGAAGGGCGCGGGCGCAAGCTCGCCGCGTTGATTGCGAATCGGCTTGACAGCGCAATCAAGTCCCCAGCCCTCAGCGGCAGTTGCTTCGGTTTGCCGCGATAGATGAATCGCTTGTGCGCCTCGCGTCGCGTCGCGATGAGCGGCACACCAATGTCCGCGCACATCGCTTCCAGTCGCGCCGAACTCAACAACCCATTCGCAGCGGTTTCCACCAGGCCATGCTCGGTGCGAATGGTACTGATCAATCCGCCGGCGCGATCAGATTTCTCGATAATGCGAACTTTGAATCCGTGTTTGGAAAGGAAGTATGCGGTGGCCAAACCTGAGAAACCCGCGCCGACTACGGTGATGGTTGGCATTTGAAGAAAGTCGATCCAGTGAGGTTTAGCAGCGGGCTACTGCGCGCTGTGTCGGGCGGTAGCCCGACTCTAAACGAAATCTTCCCTTGGGATTTGCTGGTCCGCTCACAACGCTTGCGAAAACACCCGCGGCCTTTGCTCCTGACTCCGCAGTCTTTGATCAAAGAACATGCACGCGTTGCGCAGGAAAGGCGTTCCCTTCTCCGTCAGCCTCAGCGCATGATCAGTTACTCGAACCAATTCATCCTCGATCATCGGCTGGAGAAATGTTTTCGCGTCATCGCGTTGTGCCGGAAGCAAATCGACTTCGAACCGCGTCATAAACTGCAGGATCTGTTCGCGCAGTTGCTGATCTTCTTCATTCAAAATGTGCCCGCGCAGCGTGGGAATCTCACGCTTGTGAACGCGACGCTCGTAAACCGGAAAGGCCTTTTCGTTTTGATGAAAACAAGTTGGTGTTTCCGAAATCGCGCTTACGCCGAGGCCCAACAAAACCGTCGTGCGCCTCTCTGTATATCCCTGGAAGTTGCGATGCAGAGTGTGTTTGCGCTGCGCCTCAGCCATTCCGTCCTCCGGCAGCGCAAAGTGGTCCATGCCGATCTCGACGTAACCGGAAAGCCCGAGCATGTCACGCGCTAATTCATACAAGGCCCGTTTCTCACCAGCCACCGGCAGATCCTCGTCTTTGTAACTGCGCTGTGCCGGTTTGATCCAGGGCACGCGCGCGAAACTGTAGAGCGCGATTCGATCAGGCCGCAGTTCGATTGTCTTCTCAACCGTTTCCCGAAACCGTTCCGGATTTTGTCGCGGCAAACCGTAAATCAAATCGTAATTTACTGATTTGAAACCAAGCTCGCGCGCGCTGTCCGTCACTGACTTCGTCACTTCGTACGGCTGATGACGATTGACCAGCCGCTGCACTTCCGAATCAAAGTCCTGCACGCCGATTGAGATGCGCGTGAAACCCAACTCATGCAACATCGACAATTGTTCGCGTGTCGTGTGCCCCGGGTGCACTTCAACTGAAGCTTCGAAAAGATCCTGATCGATGCGCGTGCGCAAAAGAATCGGCTTCAGAATCCGTTCAAGATTTTCTTTCGCGAAAAATGTCGGCGTCCCGCCGCCCAGATGTACGCCAAGCAACGGCCGCTCGATCAATGCCGGAACACGATCAAGATAAAGATTCCATTCAGTGGAGAGCAGATCGACGTAACCTTCTTCGCGCCCGTGGTCGCGAGTGATGACCGTGTTGCAGGCGCAGAACGTGCAAAGCGATTCGCAAAACGGAAGATGGAAATAAAGCGACCAGGTGGCTGAC
>Ga0137401_10001101_pt1 | contig 11441 bp, 8 predicted proteins | sample CZOMad1_1_16fung_FD_108286 | JGI IMG/M metagenome (GOLD analysis project Ga0137401, IMG submission 108286) | Vadose zone soil fungal communities from Angelo Coast Range Reserve, California, USA - CZOMad1_1_16fungal (Illumina Assembly) | ecosystem: Environmental > Terrestrial > Soil > Vadose zone...
CGCGCGCCGTTCGATCAATTCATTCAACGCTTTGGTTCCCGGTTCGGGTAGCGCTACGCTGCGCGCCTGTCCCGTGCGCACGCGTCCGTACATCGAGACGATTACCGCATCAGCTCGGGTTGCTTTATCGATCGCTTTCGTAACGTCAGCATCTGAAGAGCGATCGTCGAGCACAATGGTTTCTACCTTCAAACCACCGCGGGCCAAAGCCGCGATGAAGGGTTGAGCTATGATCGTGCGATCGTCGCCGTTGGTGATTGCCAGATTAAAAATGTGCGACGCTGAGTTGATGTCGAGCGGCAAGAGCCTGGCGTCGTTGCGCACCAGCGTGATCGCATCTTTGGCGATGTCATCAGCGAGTTCGTTGGCCCGCTTTCCGGCAACTTCGCGATCGATCGCATCAAGCGACGTCACTCGCTGCTCGGCCAGTCCCAGATCGTATTTGGCGGCCAGGAGCTTTCGGGTCGATTGTTCGATCCGTTGTTCGGACAATCTCGCGCTCTTCACTGCATCGCGTACACCGCGCAGCGCTGCGTCGGGATCCGCCGGCTTTAACAACAAGTCTGCGCCGGCTTCGATCGCGCGCACCGATGCCTCCTCCTGCGTGAAGTAAAGCGTCAAACCGCTCATGCTCATCGCGTCGGTCACGATCAGGCCATCGAAATGCAGGTCCTTTCTAAGTATTCCGTTCATCACCGGCGAGAGTGTGGTTGGCATCGTTCCTTTTGCTGAAACGATTTCGGCGGCTTCGGTTGTGTCGATCGGTCCCAGCTTTACATCCTTCGGCAGCGGCGTGATCTCGGTCGAATCGATCAAGGGCAAGCCGATGTGTCCCGTCATGACTGCGCCGACGCCTGCATCAACCGCCGCCCGAAAGGGAACCAGCTCGATCGAGTTGAGCCGCTCGCGCGTGACATCAATCTCAGGCAGGCCGCGATGCGAATCAGTTGCCGTGTCGCCATGACCGGGAAAATGCTTGGCAGTCGCGATGACGCCTGCGCGTTGCGCGCCTTCGACGAACGCGGAAACATAGCGGGAGACTTCGATTGGATCTTCGCCATACGATCGAACGTTGATGACCGGGTTCGCGGCGTTGTTGTTTACATCAGAAACCGGCGCGTAGATTTGCTGGATGCCCATTGCGCGCGCTTCGCGACCGGTGAGATCGCCGGCCCGCCGCGCATAGTCCGGGTTTCCAGTCGCGGCGATCGCCATGTTCCAGGGAAAGTTCACGGTGTCGTCGAAGCGCATTCCCGATCCGGCTTCCAGGTCTGCTGAGATCAGCAGCGGATACTTCGCCAGTTCCTGCATGCGATTACAAATGACAACTGATTCGTAGACCGGCCCGCGAAAGAGAATGATTCCGCCCACGTGATTGTCGACCACCTGATGACGCAGAGCTTTGAATGCTTCGCTGTCCTGATTCAAAAACGTAGCGTTGATGCCGACAGAGATCAGTTGACCGATCTTTTCATCGAGCGACATTCCTTTCAGCGTTTTGTCAGCCCATTTCAAGGCTGCGTTTGACGGCTTGCGCGAATAGGGTTTGGTCTTTGAGTCGGCAGCGGAGCTGGTCGGCGCCGGTGAGCCCGCAGCCGAAACGCCGGGCCGCGCGATTGTCGAAAAGATTAACGCGCTCAAGAGCGCGAGAGTGGTGAGGGTGGTGAATCGATTTCGCATTTTTAGTTAATAACAGCCGGGTTCATTCCGCGGCATTCTCAGTCGCTATCGCGACGCGGGTTGGGCTTATCAGGCTGACGGCATAACCGATGGTGAAACAAATTATCGTTCCAAACAAAACGTACCAGGTCCAGGCGATCGCGGTGGCGAACCGAATTCTGACAAACAACATGAACGCCAACGACAGAGCCATGCCGGTCATCACGCCGATTTGATTCGCGCGTTTCGTCAGCACGCCGAGCAAAAACGCTCCCAGCATTGGACCATAAACGAGCGATGCGATCGTCAAGCCGGTGGTGAAGACGGAACCCCAACTGCGCGCCAGGATCGCAATGCCGATCAGCACAAAGCCCCAGGCTGCGGTCAGCCAGCGCGACAGTTTTAGTAAGTCTTCATCGCTGGCGTTTGGTCTAAGGAACGGCTTGTAAAAATCGAGGACCGTGCTGGATGAGAGGGAATTCAATGAGCCGCTTAGGTTCGACATCGCCGCCGCGAAGATCGCCGCGATTACCAAACCTGAGACCCCGTGCGGTAGGCGCTGCACGATGAAGGTCGGAAAGATTTCATCGTTGCTCGCCAGCTTTGTCGTCAAAGGATAGAACTTGTAATAGACGTAAAGCATCACGCCGATAGTCAGGAAGAGCGCGAATTGAAACAACACGACGAAGCCGCTGAGAATTAAAGCTTTCTGGCTCTCTCGCTTGTTGCGGCAGGTCAACAGACGCTGCACCAGCAGTTGATCCGTGCCGTGTGAAGCCATCGTTAAAAACGTTCCGCCCAACAGCCCCGCCCAAAAAGTAAAAGGGACGCTGAAGTCTAATTTGAACGAGACCAATTGAAATTTGCCGGCGGCTCCGGCTTCCGTCGCGATCGTATGCCAACCACCCGGAACGAGATGAAGCAGTTCGTAGGCGGCCAGCAAAGATCCACCGATGTAAATGATCAGTTGAATCAGGTCGGTCCAGATAACTGCCGCGATGCCGCCTTCGAAGGTGTAGATCAAAGTCAGCACGCCGACGATGATGATGGACCAAAGCCAGAGATGCGGCAGGCCGGGAATGCTCGAGCCCAGCACCGCAGTCAGCACCAGCGAGGCTGCAAACACGCGCACACCTTCGGCCAACGCGCGCATTACCAGAAACAAAGAGGCCGCGAAGTTCTTGGCCGAAACGCCGAATCTGTTCTTCAGCAGTTCGTAAGCCGTCAGCAGATTGCCGCGAAAGTACGCCGGAATAAAAAGCAGGCTGATGATAATGCGGGCGACGATGTAGCCGAGCACTACTTGCAGATAAGTGAAGTTGCCGCCCTGTTCGGGCCGCGCGTAATTCGCATAAGCCAAGGCCGGAACGCCGATCAGGGTCAGCGTGCTCGTCTCAGTTGCGACGATCGAAAGACTGATTACGATCCATGAAGTGTTCTTGTCACCGAGGAAATAATCTTTGACCGTGCGCTGGGAGCGCCGAAACCTCACGCCGAAAATAGTTATTCCCGCGAGGTAAGCCAGTAGAACTGTGTAATCGACGGTAGAGAATCCCATGCGAGTGATCGTGCCGTGGGCACGAAATACTTATCGCGATTGATCAATTCTGTTTCTCTTCAATTCATGATCAGCATCTGAAGCGATAAAGATCAAGCCGCTAACTCGCTGTTAGCAGATCGATTGCTTGCGCCAACACTTTCCAAGAACCAGGCGAAACGTGCTCGAAATTTCACACAGTTTCTCGACCACCAACACATCATCAATAAACGGACCTGCCTAGTCAATTAGATGGTATGATTCGTTAATAACTCGCCTCAACACCGGAGGATGAAAATGGATTCCGTGATTCTTTCACGCATAGCGATGGTCGGGTGGTTGTTCTTAGCGGTTTTCGTGGGTTCGCTATGGAGCACCGACAGCGCAGCTTGGCAAAAGCTGTTGGGGTTCTTGCATGAGAAAGACAGCAGCGCTCTGGTCATTGGGGTTCTAGGCGCGCTTGTCGGTATCGCCGCACCGCCGGCGTTGGGCTTTCTGCTGGAAAGAGTTGTTACGCTCGTTTTGATAACCACGAATCGAAGTATGACCGTGTACCCCGAGGTGAAGAACTTCAAAGAATCATTGGCTCGCAAGCTGCCGGAAAACCGGGACATGCTACAAAACCTGGCCGCAGAAAGTCTATTTCACGTGTACTTCTACACTTATGCTCACGACAATCTGCTGAATTGGAGCCGTCGGCGTTTGGCGCAGGCTTATGCCTCAGCTACCGGCGTACTGGCAGTCTTGGCGGGGCTGGCTTGTGGAATAATCACCAGCCGTTCTTTTGACTGGGGCTTTCTCCTGCTCTGTCTGGTTCTTGCCGCCGTCTTGCTGAATGACGCACGGCTACAGAGCAATGCTCATCAAGGTGCCATCCGTGCGTGGATTCAAACAGCAGATCTGACGAGAAACGCGCAGTAGCGCTTGAGGAGGGAACGCAGTTTAATGTACTGATGGCGCATCATGCGCGCCATTCGACAGACTCTTTACTGTAGAAAGAACTACAGATTCAGTGCGGTCGATCTTTTTCATTTGTCTAAAAATCTCAAAGGCCAGATCCGCATAAGTAAAGCGGTTTATTCCCCGTCGCTTTAGCAGGGTAGCAGCGTATCTGATGGACCGATCTATTAATTTTAAGTTGCTGGCTCGAACCCACGTCATGACATTACCTTCATAACGATTGAGTCTGCCCATCACCAGTGTAGAGTGAATATTTAAGAGCAACTTCAGAAGAATATGGCGAGCTAGAGAAGAAGCTCCTTTCCATCTCAGCCGATGGGAAATGTGTTCCAGGGAAAAGAGTAAAGAATCACCCGCATCTGCAACTCTAAAGATGTGTGGAGAGAGATTCGGAAACCTCTCTTGCCTCTGTCCGACAATGCCTTTGCTAAAGTCAAAGCCAAGAAGACGATTTAGGCCGACTCGTTCCTGTTGACCCTCCCAATCCAATGCTCGTGGTTGACGTAGCAGCAGCTTTGACCAGGCAGATTGCGATGAATCAGTATTTGAGAACAACAGATATACCAGTGATGGAAGCGGATTCAGATCATTTGAATTATCAAAAGGAGCAAGACTAAACGTCGGGGATCGCTCGGTCGTATCAGTAAGTACGGAAATCGCAAGACTCTCTGACGCGTCATAATAGATAACGCCTGAATTATCGTAGATTTTGCTCTCCATTTCGATGAACTTAGCAAGAAACAGAAAGTCTGAATCACGAACAAGCTGGGTGATCTCCTGTCGTGCTGCATTTGGACATTCGAACAGAAGCGCGATACCAATTGCCGCCAGAAGCATAGTGCTAGCCTGCATTCGAGTGCTGCCTGAGATGGCCATTGGCCCTACGGAGAGATTGATCTTTTCTATATCGTCATTCTCGAGCACGTTTCGTGATCGCTCGATGCGTTTCAGCGCATCGTCAGGATTGCAATACATGAAAAACGGTTTCCTCGCGTTTGGGTAAGAGGCCGCAAGCTCGACCGCTCCGATCACAAAAGGAGTCTCACCTCCCTCGGTGGCGCCGATCACCAGATCCCCCTGCTGGAAGCCTAGTTCTTTCAATTGCCTCACACCAAACTCAGGCGAGTCTTCAAAGTTCTCGACCGAACTTATTAGAGCGACATCCCCTCCTGCCATAAAGCCGACAACGGAATCACGAAGGGCGCGCGGGCTTTGTTGCCTCCACAACACCTCCAATGTCAGAGACAAACGACCAGTCGCTCCGCACCCGCATAAGAACACTCGGTTCCCGGAAGAAATCGTATCATTTATTGCTTGCTGTAAGTCGAGAATCCTATTCATTTGACGAGCGAGAACATCGAGCGCTTCAACATCAATGTCCTTCAAGATTGAGATAGCTTTAGGAAGATTATGCTTGGATAGATCGGAAAGGCGTGTTGTTTTTGGATGAGGTTGCTCTGTGGGAAGCGATCCAAGCTGAAAATGTTTGGCAACCGCCAGAAAATTTCGTGCTGTCTCTTCCGGCGATTGGCTTTCAATAAATATGGAAGTCTCTGTTGACATAACTACCAAAATCACCCGCGACGCCATGCCAGGAGATCTCGTCATCAGTGATCACTTCGATGCACTTGATATCTTTCGAGCTATCCCCTCGGTGTTTGGCGCACTCGATCGCGATTCAATCGAATCTTAACCGCAGTGATGAACATTGTCGCTTCACTTTGGTCACCTCGAGCGAACTTGATCCTAAAATGTGACACTTACTCACTGGCCTGCAATTTTAGATGCGCCCATAGCCATAATGGAAACTAAAAGATTTTATTCCTCTGATAATGCATATTGATGGTAAAGTATGGCGCATGGATATCCGCCAACTGAAGGCTTTTGTGGCTATTGCCGAAAGCGGCACGTTTACCGCGGGCGCGGTTCGCATTCATGTGACGCAGGCCGCAATCAGCATGCAGATCCGCCAACTCGAGAACGAAACCGGCGCGCAATTGTTCGTGCGTGCGCCGCGCAGAGTGATTCTGACCGAGGCCGGCGAGAAACTACTTGTACGCGCGTATTCGATCCTGCGCGAGCACGATGCGGCCCTCGAAGAGATGGCCGCGCTGACCGGCGCGCATCGTGGACGGCTGCGCATCGGCAGCGCATCTGCCATGGTCAGCGCTGATCCGCTGCCGCAAATTTTGCGCGAGCTTAAGAATCGACACGATGCGGTTGAGACTTCAGTCGTATCAGGAACGAGTGAAGAGTTGGTCCAGCAAGTGCTCGCCGGCGAACTGGATGCCGCGTTCGTCTCGTTGCCGGTTGAAGCGCGAGGTGTCCGGACAGAACTGCTGAGTGAAGATTACCTGGTCGGGATCGCTTCACCTCGTCACAAACTTGCGAATCAAAAAGTCGTGAGTGCGTACGCGCTGGCCGGTGAGAAATTGATCCTGGGCGAACGCGGCGGCAATACCCGCCGGTTGATCGATCAATTCTTCGCGCAAGCGGGAGTAACACCGAAAGTCATTATGGAACTCAGCCGCCTCGCGGCGATCAAACGGATGGTTGAAGAAGACATGGGTGTCGGCATCGTGCCTTTAGAGTCGGTCCAGGAAGAAGTGGCGAAGGGAACTTTGGTGCGTTGGTGGATCGAAGCCGCGCAGATTAACTGGCAACTGGGTATCGCTCGTTTAGTCGGTGGATATGAATCGCCGATTCATCTGACTTTCATCACGCTTTGTCGTGAACATTTCCAACGATCCGTTTCAAATCCCCCCAAGACAAAATCGAAACCCAGGAAGAAGGCCGCGAACGGTTAGATATTTCCTTTCGTTTAGAGGCGGGCTACCAGGTAGATAATGTATTCGTTTAGAGGCGGGCTACTGTCCGCCTTTTGTTTTCGTTAGGCGTTGGCGGGCGGTAGCCCGCCTCTAAACGAATCACGGATCTCCTTCAACCCCGCGATTAACCTCTCAACGTCTTCTTCATTATTAAAGAAATGCGTTGCGACGCGAATGCCCTGCCGCTTTTCGGTCACAATCACGCCGCGACTAAGGAGGTGGCGGACGACCCGACCCGGCTCGTCGACTTCGACCAGAGTCTCTGCCGATCTCGAGCTTTCATTTTGCAGCGGCGAAAGAACCTTCCATTCGTCTTCTTTCAGACGCGAAGTTGCAAACTGATTTAGTTCCAGCACGCGCGCCTGAATATTTTCCGCACCAATTTCTGCAATCAGATCAAGCGAAGCCCCCAAAGAAAAGATGCCGGCGAAATGTGGGCAGCCAAGCTCGACCCTCGCCGCCGCATCGTGACGCGGCCGAAACTCGTCGTTGCGCATCTCGAAAGGATCTTCGACACTCAACCAGCCAAGCGAACGCGGCAATGATTGATCCAGCAACTGGCGGCTTAGGTAAACGAACCCCGATCCGTAACCGGACAAGAGCCACTTGTGGCCGGTCGCACAGAGGGCGTCGATCTTCATCCGCTTCACATCGATTGCAAACGCGCCGGCTGACTGGCTGGCGTTGATGACCAAAGCATGTGCGCCCTTTCTGTCGCCGGCCGACGCCGGGTCGAGGCGAAAGCCATTCGAGAATTGCACGTGACTCAACGCAATGATTCCGGTCTTGTTCGTCATCGCGTTTTGAATGTCTTCGATTAGCACTTCGCCGTCGCGCGCCGGCAATAAGTGAACGGGAATGCGTCGATGCATCCACGGCAGAGTCGTGACCGGAAATTCCAGTTCCGAAGAGATGACTTCGCCGCGATCTTCGAGCGCGTCGACGATGACGTTCATCCCCTGTGAAGTGTTCGTCGTGAGGGCAATCTCTTCCGGCTCGGCATTGATGAACGCGGCTATCTTCTTTCGCACGGATTCTCGATCAGCCAGCCAGCGGTTCCAATGCACATCGCCGTCGCGCATCATCTTTTCGTAATAGCCGGCAGCCGCCGCTTGCGAAGCGATCGAAACCGGTCCCGCGGCCGCGCTGTTGAGATAAGCGACGCGTTCGGTGACGGGAAAGCGTTGGCGGATTTGGGACCAGTCGATCATTTGAACCGAAGATACACGATGAAACGTTCATTATGTTAGCTAAGGTGTCAAACAGAATGTTTGATCCATGCTGCGCGCTACGGGGCAGTAGCCCGACCGTTAGGGAGGGCGTTACAGAATCCCGACGCGTCGGGATAGCGACGGGATCAAACACGCAAGCCTTCCACGACAACATTCAAGAAGTCATTAGCCCTGCCGGAGTGCAAAAGAAACAGCAACGCACACTTTCTTTCGCATCTTGAGTGGTTGCGATGTTTTGTTGTCCGATGCTATTGCATTGCGCGCCTTCGACGCCTAAGCTTAGAACGAAATGAAGGCGAATTATGACTTTTCCAAGGGCGTAAAGAATCCATATATCGATCGTGTTAAGAGGCCTAAAAATATGGGCAGAATTGTTGCTTCAGTAAGAATCGACAACGCCTCCGATATATCCAACGGTCTGAGATGCGACGCTTTGGTCGACACGGGCGCGTCGTTCATGGTGCTTCCTATGGCGTGGCGGGATCGACTGGGAAATCTGGAGACCATGACCGAGGTCGAGATGGAAACAGCAACGCAGGAAACAATCAAAGGCATAGTCTGCGGTCCCGTGCGAATTCAGATCGAAGGTTTCCGTCCCATTCATCACGAAGTAGCCTTCGTTGAGATGACTCCCGAAAATGGCGAGTACGAACCATTGATTGGTTATCTCGTGTTGGAGCACAGCCAGGCCGGCGTGGATATGCTTGGGCATCGCCTCGTTCCGATCAAACACATGGATTTGAAATTGTCCTGCTTCCTCACGCTGAAAGCGTGAGATTCAATAGCCCAGGGCAAGCGCGAAGCGCGTCGCCCTGGGATCACCACCACCAAATGATTCCGTCGTCCTGAAGGAGCGAATAAGATCGCCACCGCGATTTATTTCGCGCTTTCGGAGCTTGCAGTGTGATTGGAACTCGCGACCCTTGTTCAGATGTTACAGTGTAGTTACACTGTAAACATGTCACTCCTACGATTCGAATGGGACCCGAAGAAAGCAGCAAGTAATCAGCGAAAACACGGGGTCTCATTCGACGAAGCGGAGACGGCGTTTCTTGATGACGAAGCAGTATTGGTTCCTGATGCCGAGCATTCGTCAGACGAAGATCGGTTTTTGATTTTAGGATTCAGTTATCAACTGAGAATACTGATTGTTTGCCACTGCTATCGGGAATCCGACGATGTCATCCGAATCATATCCGCGCGAAAGGCAAATAAGTCGGAGCAAATGCAGTATCAACGAGGAAGAACAACATGAAAAAGAACTACGACTTTTCAAAAGGGGTGAAGAACCCATACGCGAAACGGCTGAAGCGACAGCTAACAATTCGACTCGATCACGACACGATCGAGTATTTTCAAAAGATGTCTGATGATTTGTCGATTCCTTATCAGACGCTTATCAACATGTATTTGAGAGAGTGTGCCGCGACGGGAAAGAAGTTGCGGTTGCATTGGAAGCCTGAGAGTCGAAAACGCGCGGCTTAACCTCGAAGAGAGGGCGACAGAATGCGACGGCAGTGGCATACAGACCAATACGACGCCTACCTCAAATCTAAGCAGTGGTCGGCAAAACGCCAAGAAAAGCTTGAGTCGGTCAATTATTCATGCGCTCGAGACACTACGTTGATATATCAAACAGGTGACGACGGCATTCTGCGACGAATAACTGACTGCTCGCCAGAGCCACTGCAAGTTCACCATCGAACGTACGCCAATCTTGGCAATGAGCCGCTTGACGATCTCATTGTGCTCTGCAAACGGCATCATGATCAGAAACATCGAAATATCTCGGCCCAAAAGATCTTCGACAGTGGGCTTGAGACGTACGCATCAAAAAAGTACGGAGAGGACTGGGGAGACTGTAACGACTACGAAGATATCGCAGAAGAATTTCAGGAGTGGCTGTATGATCGTTAGCCATGGTTTCGTCGCTCAAATTTTAGCGTCCCGCCTTTCAAACCACATCGTCCCCAACGGCGGCAGCGTAATCGCCGCGGAATAATCGTAGCCATGCGAGGGAATCTTTTCAGCTTTGATACTCCGCACCACCCCGACACCTCCGCCGCCATACTTCTCATTATCAGTATTCAGAATTTGCTTGTAGCTTCCTTTGCGCGGCAATCCAATCCGATGATTCTCGCGCACGACGGGTGAGAAGTTGCCGACGCAAATGATTTCTTTGCCGGTTGAGGGAGCGATGCGCCGAAAGGCGATCACATTCTCAGCGGCGTTATCGACTTCAATCCAGCTAAACCCCGCTGCGTCGCTATCCGCTTCGAATAGCGCTCCGTGCTTCTGATATAGCTTGTTGAGATCACGAATCAACGTCAGCACGCCTTTGTGAATTGGCGTTTCCAGCAAGTGCCAATCCAGACTCTCAGTCTCATTCCATTCGCGCCTCTGACCGAACTCGCCGCCCATGAACAGAAGCTTCTTACCCGGATGCGCCCACATGTATCCGTAGAGCGCGCGCAGGTTCGCAAACTTTTGCCACTCGTCGCCGGGCATCTTGTTCACGAGCGAGGCTTTCATATGAACAACCTCATCATGGGAAAAGGGAAGTATGAAGTTCTCGCTCCATGCGTACAGCAAACCAAACGTCAACGCGTTGTGATTGCCGCCGCGAAACAGTGGATCCGTCTGAAAGTATTTCAGCGTGTCGTGCATCCAGCCCATGTTCCACTTGAAATCAAAGCCAAGCCCGCCCGCATAAACCGGATGACTGACAGCGGGCCAGGCGGTTGATTCTTCGGCGATCATCAACGTGCCCGGACACTCGCGATGAGTAATTTCGTTCAGCTCTTTCAACAAAGAAATCGCTTCCAGGTTCTCGCGTCCGCCAAATTCGTTCGGCACCCATTCGCCTTCTTTGCGGCTGTAATCGAGATAGAGCATCGACGCGACCGCATCGACGCGCAGTCCATCTAAATGGAATTCGCGCAACCAGTACAAGGCATTCGCGATCAGAAAATTTCTGACTTCATTGCGGCCGTAATTGAAAATGTAAGTGCCCCAATCAGGATGCTCGCCCTTGCGCGGATCTTCATGTTCGTAGAGCGCGGTGCCGTCGAAGCGGGCCAGCGCAAATGCATCCTTCGGAAAATGCGCGGGGACCCAATCCATGATCACGCCGATGCCCGCTTGGTGAAGCTGATCGACCAAAAAACGAAAGTCGTCGGGCGTTCCGTAACGCGCTGAAGGAGCGTAATATGCGCTAACTTGATA
>Ga0137401_10001105_pt1 | contig 11411 bp, 1 predicted proteins | sample CZOMad1_1_16fung_FD_108286 | JGI IMG/M metagenome (GOLD analysis project Ga0137401, IMG submission 108286) | Vadose zone soil fungal communities from Angelo Coast Range Reserve, California, USA - CZOMad1_1_16fungal (Illumina Assembly) | ecosystem: Environmental > Terrestrial > Soil > Vadose zone...
GGGCTTGATAGACAGTGTCCGCCGCGAGAACATGGGCGTCCCTGGCGCTCAACACCTTGCTGGTCGGAATCAATTTGGGATCGATCTTCTTGATCGTGCAGTTGTTCGCGTTGAACATGTCGATCCAGCGCGCCTGCGTTTCCGTCAAAACAACCTTGGTAGCATTCTGCCAGGCGTCTTCCACGATGATCAAAGCGCCGTCCGCATCCCGCACCGGTTGATTGTTCCGGTCGAAGAGCAGAAGGTCGAGGTCCCGTCCAGCCCCCTGATACATCTGGTCCACATAATTTTCGTTGAACTCGACGGTGACGTCGTAGCCGCAAAAGACGGGCATTGTCAGCTCCGGGACCTGGCCTTTGGGGGTCGCGGTGACGGGGATGGTCCGGCGAACATAGAGGGAGAGGTCCGTGAGCCCGGAGCCCTCCGGCGGTTTTTTGGGTGGGACATTCGGATCGGACACGTCCCCGAGAGACGGCGGGAACGCGGTTCGGAACGTCAACACAGTGGTTTTGAACTCAGGCTTCGTGCTGGCGGCGCTTGAGAAAGACTCCGACCAGTCGCTCAGCGCCTTGATGCCGGTGACCTGGGCCGACCAATCGAGGCGATATTCGTAGTCCTGGCCGGGATCGAGGAGGAACGTAGGCTGCTTCCAGAGAACGACCTGCTGGTTGAGCGCGTCCTTCAATTTCTTTTGTGACGCGAGGCCGCCCACAAACGGCAGCTTGGTCACGCAGACCTGTACCAAGGTCCACTCGGAATCGGAATGAAGGCGAATTTGATCGATACCGTCCTGAGGCAAATTGGCGGCGACGGCGTCGAATTTCAATGTGCCGCCATTGGACGCGACGACCTCGGTCATATGCGTGGAGGGCTTAGACACGGTGCCGTGGAGAGGTCCAGTGCCGATCCAGGTCACTTCGACGGAAGACGAACCGGGGGGAACGTCGATGGTGATTTCCACGGGAACGAGCGAAGGCTCGCCCGGCTTCGGTACGCCCTGCAGCACCAGGGAAAAGGGTGTCGATGGGCATGGTATGGGATTCCCGCGGACATGATTCGACACTGGATCGATCAGGCTGACGGTACCCGCAAAGTAATTGGTTACCGCCAGGGTAGATCCATCGCTTGTGAACACTGGAGACTTCGGCCCAGCGGTTGGAATGGTGGCTATCACCCCGTTGGTGGCCGTATCGATCACGCTGATCGTATTCCCCTGGAGATTGCACACATACAGGCGGGAACCGTCCGGCGAGAAGCAAAGATTTTGGGCCCACGTGCCGGTCGGAATTGCCGTTCCGATGAACTGGTCGGCGTTAATGTCGAACTCGCGGACCTTGCCTTCCGTGGGAAAACTAACGAAAGCGCGTGGGAGGCTCGGATGAAACGCCATGCACTGGGGGGCGCTTGCAGCATCCACTACCTTGGTGACTGTCAAGGAGCCCGTTGAGAATACAGTCAACTGATTACCTAACGAGTAACCCTTCTTGCCGTCAGGTGTGAGAACCACGCCATTCGCGGCACCTGGAAGCGCAAAAGTCGCCGCTACCTGCGAGTTTGTCAGGTCAATGACCGACATCTTCGGTTCCGCTGCGCTAACCACAAAAGCTCTGGCGCCATCGGGAGTAATTGCGATCCCTTCCGGCTTGGTGACCACCGGAATCGGCGCGCCAATGGTTGTGTTGGCGACCGTATTGATGGCAGTCACCGTGTTGTCGTCCTGGTTGTTGACGTATGCGCGTTTGCCGTCGGGGGTGAGAGCGATCGTAAGGGGAGCACGGCCCACGGGAATGGATGCCAGTAGTTTGCCGGTCTGTAGGTCCAGCACGGACACCGAGTTTGCGCCTTGGTTGGCAACGAATGCCCGGTAGAGCATCTGCACGGGAACTTCCATCACGGCAAAGGAATCGCTGGCTTGGCCGGCGGGGATATTCGGTGCGATCACCTGGTCTTGATAGGGGTCGATGATAGCGATGGTGTTGGTGAAGAAATTCGCGACCAGAAGCGCGCCGCCGTCGGGCGTTATCTGCAGACCAACCGGGCCCGGAGTTGCGATTGTGGCCAGCACATCCAGCGCGGCGGTGTCCAAAACCGAGACGGTGTCCGCCGTCAGGTTGCCGGCGTACAGGCGTGCGCCATCGATGGATAAAGCAAGATCCCGCGCGCCATCGCCGGTCCGCGTTTCCAATGCCGTGAGCTCGTCGCGGCTGGTGTCGAGCAATCGGACGGTTCCGGATTTGGGGAACGAAACCCAGGCACGGGCCTTGGAGGGATGGATAACCATCTTTCCGGGCATTATCGCGCCGAAGCCGGAGAGGTTGGTGAATTCAACGCGCAGTCCCGTGGGAGTGGGGACCGCGTTGTTCACGATAAAGTCCAGGGTGTTCACGCCATTCCTGAATGCCGTGAGCGAAAACGGCATGAACTTGATGAAACTCTGGTTCGGACTGCCGCCGCTGACTCCGAAACTAAAACCGTTGAGAAGAATCGTGCCCACATCGTCCGACATCCAGTTGCCGTTGATGACGGCGGTGGCCGCGGCATCGCCAAGCACCGTGAACGTGATCCGGTAATCGTAATTGCCGGTTGGTAGCTGGGCATGGTTTTGGTCCGCCACCGGCCCGATCCACTTCGAGGCGCCGGAGTTCGGAGGCCACGCCGGGAACGGGTCCTGGCCGTCGATGGTGACAAACGTTTTGGCGAAACTCCCGGGCGGGTTCGAAACCAGCGTGTAGTGGGGATCGACCGCGCCGTTCGCAAGAGGGGCGCCCTGGCTGTCAATGCCGGTATTGAACAGGCCGGTGACGGTTATCTTCGAAGCGGAAATTGTCTTGATCAGAGTGAGTGTAGCCGTGTTGAAAACTGAAATGCCGCCCGCGGCGGTGTGCACAACGTAGAGTTTGTTCCCATCCGGCGCCATGACCGCCTGGTTGGCCGGGGCGGGCAGATTCAGGGTCGCGGCAACCTGGAAGTTCTGCAAATCGACCACCGACATCAGGGGCGAGCTGCCGCTGGGCACAAAGGCCCGCTTGCCGTTCGGTGCAATCGCGATGGAATCGGGCGCCTTGACCACGCCCAGGGGAGCGCCCAGCCGCTGATTCACGGCTGTATCGATCGCCATGAGCGTGTTTTCGTCCTGATTACAGACGTAGGCGCGGCGCCCGTCGGGCGACAAGACAACCTGCATGGGATGCGTCCCGACTGGAATGACGGCAACCACGCTGCGTGCCACCAGGTCGACCAGCGAAACGGTGTTGTCGCCGAAATTCGAGACGTAAGTGCGATAGTGCTTGCGAAGCGTGGGGGCGGGGAAGAACAGGCCGCGATCGATTTCTTGGATAGCAGGCGTTACCGGCACGATGGGATGAGGCCGCTCATCGGACCAATCGAATTGAAAATCCGGCTTGAGCGGGTCCGGCCAGACGCGATAGAGTTGCCGGTCCAGATCGAATTCCTGGAAGTCCACGCAAACCGTTTCGAGCTTCGTATCGGGGCAGGGATATCCCGGCAGGTTGGACGACAGCCATGGATTCCAACTGCCGGCCTTGTCGGCGAAGTCCAGGGGGTTCTTGGCCCACAACATCAGCTTGTTTTGTCCACCCGAGGTGTTTGGTATGGACGGAACCCAGGCGCCGTAAATCGTCTGGATCTTCGAATCAGTATTCGGACAGGCGGCTACGAGCTGGCCGTTCCGGGTCAATTCAATCTTGGTCAGCGAATATTTCACCTGCGCCGAACCCTCGCCGGTCACGGGATCGCCAATGGTCGTCCAGACCGCGCCAGTTGGGTTCGTGCCGACGGAGATGTCATCGCTCATCGGGTAGCCGAAGGTGACGTAGGGCCGGCAGTCCACGGGAACTATCGGAACTGTTACTGCTTTGGGGCCACTCAGCGGCCACTCAATTGAGGACTTGGGATGCAGGATTCCCCAGCTCCGGACCGGGGACATTTCCGGCAGATGCATATCCGGCGGGTCGTGATGCGGACCCCATTCCAGCTTGGCCTTGACATCGAAATCCTTGAATCTTGTTTGGATGGTGATATTGAGCTCTCCCAAAATGTGGAAGGGCTTGAAAATGTCCGTCACCAGGAGCGCATCGAGCCCGATGCCCAACTTGAAGCTGAACACCTGCACGCCAAGATAACCATGAAGATTGATGTCGACATGGAACTGCGGCGGTTTGAAATTGACGTAAGCGTTGGCCTCCAGCCAGGCTTCCATGCCCGCCTTGACCGGGCCCCAGTGGTACTGCTTGGAGATCCCGATCCACACGCCCAAGGCGAGCTGCTTGGCATCGAGCATGAAATAGGTGTTGGCAGTGAATACGCTGGCGATGCGGGCCTGAATGCGCTGATCCGTCGGATCCTTCTTGCCCAGCCAGAGGTGCCACTGGGTGGGGTCGTGATAACTGAAGAAGACCTCCATGCTTCCGCTGATGTCGGCCAGCTTGCCCTCGGTTTTGTCGGACTTCCAGCGAGCGTCCAGACCTATCAAAAAGTATCCGGCGCGATTGTCCAGAACGATGAGGCCGTGGAACGGCGGCTCGGATTTGTCGTCCCGGCCGCGGAGGAAGGCGGCGCTGCCGTCGATCATCAGCACCGGACCAGGCAGGAGCAGCAGAAAGAAAAACTTGCCGTTGAAGCAATGGCCGTTGTCGGAACCGGTGCCCAGTGCAACTCCCGCGCCGATCGCGAACGTCCCCGGCTCGGGCTTCCACTTCTTGATAATGTCGATGACTCCCTTGTCGGGTTTGTGGAACCAGCTCTTGGGCTTGTCGACGGAATACCAGAGCATGGTCTCCGGCTTGTCGGGCGCGTAGTTGACCGCCAGCAATCCGGCGAATCCATAGAGCGAAAGCCCGGTGGTGAAAAGCGGAATGCCGGTTCCGAATTCTCCCTCGACATAGATGGCGAAATATTTGGAGCCGTTATATACCCCGAAGACGGCCTTGCCGATGAGGGTGAGGTCGCATGCGGAGATGGTCAGCTTGAGGTCGCCGCGGAACTCGCTGTTTTTGCCATTCTTTTTATAGCTCACATGGCCGTCGAATTCGAGGGCCGGGGTTTTGAAGCTGATGCCGATTCCGTTGAAGGAAAGGCTTACGTTGCCGCTGTCGTACCAAGTGATGCGCAGACCTTCCACGGAGGCGCCTGCGGAGAGGCCCTTGATCAGTTCGACTCCGCCGGACATGCCGATGTACTTGCCGCCATCGTCGGTCATTCCCATGCCGAATTTGGTGATTTCGAGGGTGGCGACTTGGAAGAGGTCGATGGAATATGATTTTGCTAACGGGGTCCATCCGCCATCGAAATTCACGTGGCCTTTCGAATCAATCGACAGCTCGCGGATCTCTAAAGTCGGCCAGTTGAGGCCGGGCACCAGCGGTGTGATCTCGCCGCTCAGGCTGAGTTTCGAAACACCTTCTTTTTCCTGAAAGGACAGGCCCTCCAGGGTAGCTCTGAAGACGTCTTGTTTCTCGAAATGGACCAGACCGTTATCGTGAGTTACGCCCGTTGGCTGCACGGCCGACAGCGAAGCGAGCAACGTCCCGTCGCCGGAAAAGGAGACGTCCAGGTTTACTGGCTGGTCGAAGAAGGGCAGCGTCAGCTCGCACTCCATCCCGGAATCGACCAGGCTGTTCTGCTTGAAGCCGAGATTGAGAGACTTGAGCCGGCAGTCGATGCCCCCGAGGTGGATTGGTGTACCGTTAATCCAATTTCCAGTTAACTTTCCGGTGAAGCCGCCAGTGCCTAGAAAAAGATCCGTTCCAACGATGTCGTTTGGAACACCTTGCACGGATTGAGGAAGTACCACGTCAACGGAGTCGATGGCGAACCCCCTGCTGTTGGCGGGGACGTAGCTTGGGACCGGGTCCTGATCGGTGAGGCAAGTATGCAGTCCAGTGCAGGTCACGATGACCCCGGTGCTGCCGATACGAAGTGGATCGATGGTCAGTTGAGGGGAGCCGAAAATGCCGAAGCCTTTACTAGCGCTCCAGGCGATCGGGCTCCCGGACACCGTGATGCGGGCTGGACGGCTTTTTCCATCCGCTGTAAGCGCCTCCTTCCAATTGTCGCCGTCCTTCACCATTGCTATGAACAGCTCGGATGGCAATTCGATTTGCACTTTGGGCTTGTCGAGAAGGATGCCGAAATCCTGCCCGACCAGCAGAAGGGCGCTGATATTGCTGGAGGAGGCGCTATCGCCGAAACGGAGTTTGAAACCGGCAATGCCAATGTCGCCATGCGTTCCCTTGGCCGTGATTGTGAGTGTCGCGGAGAGGAAAGCCGAGGGTGACAGAAAGCCAGAGACCGAGGCTGGGATCGCGCCCGACGGAACTCCCTGGATGATGTTCGAGAGCGACATCTGAATGTCACCTTGCCCGAAGGTAAAGTGCGATTGCTTAATGACGAGGGTGCCGGAGAGAGTCGCGTTGAGATCGGTGTCGATGGAAAGGTGGCCGTCCCATTCACATAGGCAAACGTCCTGTTGCGGGGTGGGCACGGCATGGATTGCAGTAAGGAACTCTTTGGTTAGCCAAACCGAAAGTTTGCCGAAGAGTATATCCAGTGTTGGCTTCGCGCTGGAATTGATGAGACCCACCACAAACGAACCCACTTCAAGACGCAGTTTGATCCCGGGGATAAGGGAGAGATCGGGGATAGGAGCGTTGCGGCCGAGCAACAGATAGGGGTCGCTAGTGACCCCGTCTGTGACCTCCTGGGTCTCCTGGACGATGCTTCCCAGACTAACAATCTGGAGAGTTTCGCTGAAGGCAGCGTTGGCGATCCAGGCATGGCTAGCTAGAACATCGCTCAGAGTCGACATATACTTTCCCTTTGGTCCTATTGGATCCCTGTCAGTTGCTTCAAACCGTTCAGAGTGGGGCCGTCAAAACCATCGTTTTTCATGTGCTCAATCAGGTTCCACAGCACTTTGTCTCCCGTAAGCAGAGAGTTCAACGGAGGACTGGTGCCAGTAGCAGGGCGCCACCGCGCATTATACTCGCCAATGGCGCCGGTGTTTGTCGTAAACAACAACCGCCGCCCAGCAGTTCCGGGTAAAGTTCCGAGATCTTGAGGGAATGCGGGATAATAACGAGTCTCGGCGCCACGGCAGCCCGATGAATTGGGTGGTACCATTGGTCTGATTCCCGGAGCCTTGCCTGCCACTAGAGCGCACACTCCTTGGGGGTAGCGGACTTCAAACGTGTTGCTTTGAATATAACCGCGCTGGAAATCCGAAAGGTTGCAGAGGCCGGAGCTCATTAAGTTGCGTTGTGGATCGTAACCCAAGTCCGGGCCCAGTCCGCTCTGATGCAAGATGGCATTGATATAACTCTCCGCCATCGGAATGGTTTTCCGCATGTTGGTCTTAATGAATGGCCCGTCAGGCGGGGCGATATATTTAGGGTCGCGGTCATCGAGTGCGTTGAAGTACCGGTCACTCAAGCCGAGAACATGTCCCAGTTCGTGCACGAAGGCGTCAGCGGCGGCATCGCTCGAATTTAAGAAGATGTAGCCGACCCTTTGGACCGGAAGAAAAAACGATATATTGAATCGGGAAAAAACATCCAAATCTAAATCCGGAAGAAGTTTAGAACCACTAAAACAGCCTCCTTCGCCCAAGTAGAAGATCACGCGGGCAATAGTGTCGCGTTCGAGGGTATCCACCGGCGGAGCCGTTAGGTCGGATTGTAATGCAAACGGATTTGTCCAAACCGCGGGGCGACTTGTGGCTATTGTCCCAAAATCAGACACGTTATTCACCGTCTTTACGCTGACCTTGGTGCAGTTCTCATTCCAACAAGCGTTGACCGCGTCATTGATATCGCGCCACACTTCTACTCCATTCGTCTGGACTGGAGCACTGTTGCCGCTGCGGAGGTAAACATAAGAAAACGTCTTCGGGTTTTGAAATGGAGTATCCAGGTAGAACTCGATATTTAGTTTGGCCCTAATTTGCGTCGATTGTTCCAACTGAAAGAATTTGTTGTCGCCCGGCATCTGACTCCCTCTCGGAAAATGAACTACTAAGTACGTGGTGAAACGTTCACCTCGCTTGTGTACGCCGACTTGATATTAGATGTGTTGGCTGCCGTGACACGATACCGATTGCGATGAAGCGGATTGGCATCCAGGTCGTAGAATACTCGATCAGAACCGGATTGCGTGGTCGGGCAAATGGCTGTCTGCCACACAGGCTGGGATGGATCCATGCGAAATATCTGCAGCGACGGTGCGTCCGAGGTCAGTTCCAATCGAACAGCCGGAGCAAATGATAGTGGGATTGGTCCCAAGCTTGGCCAGGGTTGTTCGATCTTCGCGAGTTGGTCGTAGAGAATCCACTCGGTTTTCACCCATTGCGGCACAAGTGGCGGCACGGTATCGACCGCGCGTCCCACGAATACTTTGGACGGAGCGGATTCATTGGGTGGGGTCTCTGCGTCGATTGCGGTGATGCAGTAGTACATGTCGATTCCCGTCTGCAATGGTTTATCTGTCCATAAGGCATCCTGCGGTAGGCCAGTGGCCGGGACCACCATCACTCGGTCCATCTTCCGAATGTTCTCCGCTTGTCCTGCATCATTAGTTCGGTAAATCCGATAGGCTGTAACGTCGGGCTCCTGGCTCTTCACCCAATGCAATTCGATCTGCCGCTCGCCTCCTTTGATTTTCGTCAGTACCGGCGTCCTCGGCGGCAGCACCTTCGGCAAATACACCGGCGGCGTCGGGTCCCCCAATGGCGACCGATTCTGCGCGCCGTCCAACGACATTACCCGGTAGAAATATCGATTCGTCGAGCGGCCTGGCAGCGTATCCACGTACGCGCACGCCGCCGCGTTTGCCTGATAAGTGTCCGGATCGTCCGGTCCTCTGCGATCCGCGTTGGCTTGATCGGAAAGGTCCAGCAGCTTGATGGTGACCTGCATGTATGCGTCCGACAATTCGGGTTGTCCGGCCAGCCACCAGAGCGAAGCGTCATCCAGTTGGCCGTAGAGCGCTCCGGCGGCGCGGTATTCTTCTTGTGCCCGCGCGGTCTCCACTTGGGCAAAGGTGGAATTCTTTGGGGCGGCATTCGCCGCCGCCATAAACAGAGTAAATTTGTCCTTATGCGCTTCAAAGCTCGCAAAGAAGTCGGCGAGCGAAGCGTAAACCGCCGGCGGCAATACCGCGGCTGGAAGCGCGATCGGAACCGTCCGGTTCCAATGCGCGAGAAAGAGCGAGCTGTCCATCGCCCGCAAAATATGCGCAAAGTAGCCGACGCCGACGTTGTTCCAGCGCACCGTAAAGAACGAGTTCGCCTTGTAGTCGGCCTTGGTGGCGTAGAGCCGGGTTACGTTCCAAGCGTAGGCGGGTTTGGGGGCTGGATCCCGCAGCACGCGGAATACAGGGGCCGGACCCGAGAGAAAGCCCTCGTTGCCTGTTCGGTTCCGCGCCGGCCTTTGGTCGGCCACGTCAGTGCGCCGGTCCGCGCTGCTGACCCCGACAGTCCCGTGTACCACCGGTTGCTTCACTGATGGATTGAGCAGGGCGGAGACATCCAGTCCCGGCGTCAACACGGGATCGGGCAGGAACACCTCGTAATAACGGACCGGCCGGCCGATCTTCCATTCCAGCGGGCCCGTTGTCAGGGCGGCAGTCACGTTCAGCGTCACGGTGTGGTTCACCAAATCTACGGCATCCACGGTCAAAAAGGAATTGAGGTCGGCGGGGCTGGCTCCGGCGGTGGCAAGGTAGACCAGATCCGCGCCCGGATTGACGTTGGACAAGTTGGGACTACCGTCCAGCGAGAGGCGCCGCGCCGCGGCGTTCCATTGGCCCGCGTAGCCATGCAAGCCGGGATTGGGCGGCCCGAGCCGCCACTCGTATTTGGTCACGAGGTCGGGCGCCGGAGTGGGAATCTGAACGGGGACAACTCGATTCCCGGCCTGCACCTCCTGAATCTGAACCACAAAATAAGACTGATCCGCCGCCAGGGCGAGAACGTCGATTCGGGGTCGCACTGCCGTCAAGTCTAGGCCGGCTGGAACATCCTCCAGGACAAATTCCGATCCGTTCCATGTCGCCTGGACGCCGGCAAGCTTGTTGTCGTCGGAGTCGAAGGTTGTGACCGAGGGGTCCTCCACCATCTCCACGTCGTACTGCGTCCCCGCCAGGTTCTGGGGAACCGCCGCCAGCCAGTCCGTCCAGTTTCTGGGATCGAGCAGCTCTTTGGCGAGTGGATGGCGAACGGGGAGGGACGGGATTACGATGGCGCCGTCCACGTTGGAATCGGGCGGTTCGTCTTGCAAAGCGCCGCCGTTTTGCACGGTCAACTGCACGGTTGCGTTGCCCTGGCTCGCCAGGATGGGGAAGGCGCGGTTACCAGCCTGGAGACTGGCGTCCTTATAGGCGTTATTGGGATCCACCACGGAGGTGTCCGTAGCATCGAGCTTGAGCGTCACCAGACTTTGCGTGAGCGCTCCCGGGGCCACCGAGATCACCCGGCCGGGGCGGGCATTCAGGGGTGTGGATTGAAGGTAGATGCGGAATTCCTTCAGATCCGGACCCTGATTCTGATGGGCCCAGGGCCAGCGCCATTTGACACGCAATCCGATCGGCGGTGGAACGACGAACTTGTTCCGCCACGCGTTGTATGAGTCGTCGCGAAGCACGTAAGAATCGCGATCGTCCAACATCCAGGCCAGCACGCCGGCGGGCGGCGGAGGCGCTACCAGGTCCTGCAAGTGGACGGAGTCGCCGTGGTTCGTCGCCGTAAACGGGCCGTTTGCCGGCCCCGTTACGTCGACCCACGGGATCGGGTTGGAATACGCACTCCAGCGGCCGAAGATGTCGATGCTGTTGGCGAGATAGCTGTACCAGCCCACGTCGAGGCCCGTGCCATCGGAACCGGAATCGATGAAATGGATAACACGCGAAGGATCCGGCGGCCAACCGGGGGGCAGCTTCAACCCCTTAATGGGACTGCGGAGCGAGGGAATGACCCTTTCCAAATCCTGATAAGCGAGATTCGCGACCGATGGAGGTTTCGTCGCGTCGGGCCCGTGCCGCCACAGGTTCAACATTATTGGCGCCGGCTGAGGCGTGTTGGCGTCCGCCCAGCTTGCCGCATCCTTTACGCAAATTCCTACGTCACTGTCCGCGCGGTCCGGGTGCGCGATGGTGGTACGCACTCCCCAGCCAGGCAGCCTGTAAAGTTCCATTTGACCGGGAGCATGCAGCGCGGCGGAGCCCGTATGCTTCACGTCCAGCGTCACGTACCCGTCCACGTCGCCCGAGAAGTCGGGAAGATGGTTCGTATCGTTTAGCCAGCTCAACGCTTTGGTTACCTGCTGGAGAAAAAGGTTTTGGTGATCGGCAAGTACGATGTAATCGAACTCGTCGCCCGGCAACACGGAGTTGTCGATCCA
>Ga0137401_10001106_pt1 | contig 11407 bp, 14 predicted proteins | sample CZOMad1_1_16fung_FD_108286 | JGI IMG/M metagenome (GOLD analysis project Ga0137401, IMG submission 108286) | Vadose zone soil fungal communities from Angelo Coast Range Reserve, California, USA - CZOMad1_1_16fungal (Illumina Assembly) | ecosystem: Environmental > Terrestrial > Soil > Vadose...
GTGAACGACATCTGGTAAGTGCCGCCGACTTTCGCGTCCAGGTGATGAACCTTGCCAGTGAATCCATTCGGCGGAAGCCACTTTGTCATTGCGTCCGAGTCCAAGAACGCTCGGTAAATTTTCTCCGGTGTCGCCCGGAGCACCCGGTGGAGACGGATCGTGTTTGCGGTATTTGTTGACATAATTACTTATCCTTTGGTGTTCATTACCACGACGAACACGGCGGGTAGTTCAAGACACTTATCGAAATATCTCTTGCGTGCGCAAGCCGGACCCGAACTCATTCACAGGAATGGTCGCAAAGAGCGCAAGACAGAAAGGTTTTAACTCTTGGCCTGTGTGGCCTGGTTGTACAAGATCCAAATCGGTCAACATTCTCTCCTGAGCTGACCTCATGAGAAAGCCTTTAATTTCTGAATGAATCATCACGGGACACTTCATGACGAATTTCGGGTCCTAAGCCGTCTAACAGTGCTACGTAAACCCGGTATTCCAGGGTGAATACGCTAGGCTGGAACTTTGAGCCTGGTTGCGTCCATGCTCTTCCAGGTGACTCCACGAAGGGCGAAGGGGCAGGATCCATTCAGGAAGATGGATAATGGAAGCCGCCGAAGTCCTGAAGTGAATTTAAAGGCCTCCGGCCGATGGGATATCTTGAAATGTCCGCATCGTGGACATTTTGACCGGCCAACAGCGGCACACGATTTTAGTCGGTTAGCGGCCCTCGAAACAAGTCTCTGTGTTGGTGGTTTGTTTTGATAAAAAGCGTTAAAAGAAAGTAAGCGTCACGCCTAGCACCTCTGTTAGAGCCGGCGAGCGCGTCGTTGGATGACCCGCCCTTGCCGGATTCACGACGACCTTGTTACTCCCCGCTCCACTGCCAAGCGACTAGGATGGAAGCATCATTGAACGAACGAAACCCATCAACCAACGCACAAATAATATATGACCACAATAACCACACCCTTCTCAGGCGGATGCGCTTGCGGCGCGATTCGCTACGAATCCACAGCAGAACCGCTTATGATGCTTCACTGTCACTGCCGAGATTGCCAGCAATCCAGCGGAGGTCCGTTTTCGTCTTTCGTCATCGTGCCGACAGAAGCTTTCAAGCTCTTGCAAGGCTCACCACGCTTTCATGACTCGCCCAGTCAGATGGGTGGCAAGACGCATCGGGGCTTTTGCCCTGAATGCGGCTCGCCGATACAGGCCAAGCCCGACTCGACCCCTCACATTGTCGCGATCAGAACTGCGAGCTTGGATGATCCGAGCTGGTTCAACCCACAAGTAGACGTGTGGACCTCAGACGCGCATCAGTGGGATCAAATGAATTCCGCGTTGCCAAAGTTTGAAAAGTATCCTCCGGCCGCCGCGAAGCCTGACCTGGGTTAGCGTTTGGCAGAATCAAGATGACCAAATCAAACTCGCTGCCTTGAGCTTTGTTCCAAGGTGATTCGACGAAGGGCGGAGGGGCAGGATTCCAGTCAGGCCCGATCTGACATAGGTAAGCGTCCGGCTGAGGCCATGCCCAAGTAAGGGGATCTGGAGCGGGATTCTGATCAAAAGTGAAACTGGCGAAATTCCAGGGTTAAGCGGCGATCTCTTCCGAGTTGCTGACCGATCTCGTCCGGCTGACAAGTGACGCATTGTGAGGGCGTCAGCTCGATTGATACTTATGAGTGTGGGTACCGCCGCGTACCTCGGCTTGGCAGTGCTCGGATGGGGCCGATTTGCGGCGTTCTTCTCTCACCCAACGCTAATCGCGCTGACGGTCGCGACTTTCGCGATGACTGGCGTAGCGTTTTTCGCCGGCGGAAATCTCAGTCCAGGGACGCGAGAGGATCGCAGCAATCGGTGGGTGCTCACAGCCTTCGGCTTAATCGGGCTGCTGAACGCGTATTTGCCCGCCTATACCGACCGAAAGGAGTTCTGGACCATTGATGGCGACGCCCTTCGTTGGCTTGGGGTCGTGCTCTATGCTGTCGGTGGTGCGCTACGGATCTGGCCGGTGTTTGTGCTTGGTAACCGGTTCAGCGGTTTAGTAGCCATCCAGCCCGGGCATACTCTGGTAACGAGCGGCATTTATGGTGTAATCCGGCACCCGAGTTATCTGGGGCTGCTCATCAATTCGTTGGGATGGAGCCTAGCCTTTCGCTCGACTGTTGGCCTGTTGCTTACAGCACTTCTTATCCCGCCGCTCCTCGCACGTATCCATGCCGAAGAAAGGTTGTTGCGAGAAACGTTCGGTGCTGAGTACGATGCTTACTGCGCTCGGACTTCACGACTGATACCGGGACTCTATTAACCTCGGGCTAACTTGAAAGACCCGGTTCGAGCGTCCGACCCATGCCTTCTACGCGTAGACTTTTACGTGAGGAGTCAGTATGCTTTCTGAGAATCGCTATTATAGCTTGGTCACCCTCAATGACCGTTTGTTTCCAGGATTTGCGGGCGTCATGCGTGCGTCAATGATAACAAGAAAATCGCTTTCAAGTCGTGAAATCAAAGTCGTCATTGCTAGTCCCTCGAATGTCCCTGAGGGCAAGGCGATCAAGTTCGCTAAGAAGGTGACGAAACATTTAAGGGTTAGCCGGGGCTGGAGCTTTGTTAGTGCAAGCGTCCAGTTCATGGGAATCCGAGAGTTGCCTTCACTCGGAACACCTCAGCAAACCGAGGGCACTCTGACCGCATGGATCGTCAACTAACCGAGAACCTATCCCGCGATTCGCGGTTAACAACCATTGGCTGGCATTTAAAGTTGATGCGATAGTTCCACTAACAGAGAAAGGAGCCGGGGCACCGATATGAAACTTAGTGCGCAAGAACTTCGGTTGCATGATGCACGGACTCACGAATTGGGTTTCTTGGCGGCTGCACTGGGCGCATTCGCGATTGCAGCAGCAATTTGCAATGGGGCTACTCCAACTCAGGACACAACAGAGCCAATCTGGCCAACGAAGGAGTGGCAGATGTCCACTCCTGAAACGGAGGGAATGGATTCGAAGGAGCTGGCTAAGCTGGTTGACTTCGGCACGGTGCACAGATTCGACAGTTTGCTCGTAGTGCGAACCGGGAAGTTGGTGGTGGAGGCATACTACGCCCCCTACACTGCGGGTATTCCTCACTCAATGTACTCCGTTACTAAGGCAGTCATCAGTACTTTGACGGTAGGGGCCGATGTGGTAGAAGGAGGCGGGCTCAAGGTATGGACAGGGACTGTGCGTCCCCCTCCAAAGAACTACGGCGTTTCTCTTCATCAATGGTCGTTCGTTGCTCCATGGTTATTGACAAGCCCGAATGCGTGACGATGTTTGATGACGTTAGTGATGCTCGGCAAAGATTATCGCTGAAGTAGAGGGTGGGTCAATTCGTGTGAAAATGGCTTTGTTCATAGCGAGCGCCTTTTTGGCGCTATCCGCCACGTCTCACGCGGCCCCTCCCGGCGGTGGGTTGCACGGCGGCAGTTTTCGTAGTGGGTTCGTTGCCCACAGTACCGGCCCGGCATTCAGGATGGGATCTGGAATTCGCCGGAACTTCGCATTTCGTCAAAACCGCCGTTTCTTTCATCGCGACCATCGTGGCTTTTTTCAACAGTTTGGCTGGCCTGTTTATTGGTATCCCTACTATCCTTACGATTACTCCGATTTGGATTACGGACCCGATAACGACTATCAATATTGGGACAATTCAGCCGCGTCTGTGCAACCGGAATCCTTCAGACCCGCCGTCGACCATCGTCCGGTTGTCGTCGTCATCAACACAGGCAATTCCCGGCCCATGGATTCAAGGGCCAATACTGCGTACATCAATAGCGGGTACAGTTCGACCGACGCAGCAGGGCAACAAAGAATAGTCATGCAGGATCCGAACGAGAAAATCGGACCGGGAGCCGATCCAAGGACCTTCGTTCCCCCGGCAGTTCCGCAACCTACTCAAACGGCTGCAAAAGGCGCTCAGACAAAGCCACAAGCGCAGGCCGGGATCTTTGGTAACCTTGTGTTGGTCAGCTGGCTTGAGGAAGCTGGAAAGGATGTGATCTATGTCCAAAATACCGAGACGAACGACGTTCAGCAGATCACCTCTGAGCCCAACTTGGACAATTTCCGGATCGTAGAGCTACACCCAAACGCAGATCTGACGCTGTTTGAAGCGGTCATCTCGAACGGAAGCCAACAAGGACCGGTCAGGTTCCGTTTTTAAACTCCGGGTGCTTTAACCAGCCGGTATTCCAGGGTCAATACCCAGGCTGGAGCATTGAGCCTGCTCTCGTCCAAGGCTCTTCTTTTTTTACGAAGGTGTAAAGGGGCAGGCTCCGCTCCGGAAGTGGTTTAGCGGAAGCCCCGAATACCTGAGGTCAATTTAAAGGCCTCCAAAGGCGGTAGCCGGATCAGAGAGGCCTAATACATGCCCCACCGGGCGCCAAGAGAGGAGGGGCCAAAAGAGGGGTCACGCCTTAACTTAACTTACAACATTATTCAAAGATATTTTATCTTTCGGGGCCAGACTCGGATCACTCGATCGTCGCGCCTCCAGACGGCCAATGGCCATGGTTTGGCGGCTACTGAAACCGGAAATCGGCATACCTGTTTAATGTGAGAACCACGGTCGCCAGCCTTGCCACAAGGCGTTTATCCGGTTCTAATCGAGGATATAGCTAAGGACTAACTCCGAGCACTTGTATGCTGTTATTTGCGCCCAGGACCATCATTCTCTCCAGTTGGCTCACCCGATTCTCACCCAGAATAGGAAACCACATCAACGGCCAGTCTCGATGAAACGGCGGGTTTCAACCGTCCGCACCCTGAAACAGGCTCGCGCTTATGTCTTACAGGTCAGGATTTGCGGAATTTTTTCCGACGCCGGAGTTGGCATACCGAACCTGTGGGAAGTAGTGGACTTGCCGCATCGGCAACCGGGAGAAAAGGGCTGGGGCCAAAAAGTCGTTGCTATCTGGCGATGGAAAAATGAACTACCGGCTGTCTATCCGGAGGAGATCTTCTATGGAAAGATTCCAACGGGTCACGCCGTATTGATGAATATGGATCACCTGCGCGCGGAGCATTATCCCAAGCATTATCGGCCGTTGAGCGAATGTAGCCCCTTGGCACAGAGAATTTACGAAAGGCTAAAGCTGGATCCTCTCACCACGGGTTCGTTGCGAAAGGAATTAAACATGACACAGCGTCCGGAGCGGAATCGGTTCGACCGGGCGCTCCAGGAGCTGCAGGTCACCTTAAACATCGCGCGCCGCAACAGTTTGGAAGACGAGAACGACACCTGGGTCCTGTTCAGCGATCAGTATCTGGACGTGGTACAGACGAGGACTCACGGCTCAAACCCGGCTCAGGGGGGATAGCCACTCGAATTCCGATTTCGCGCGTTCGCTGCGTCACGGAATAAGTGATGACGCCGTAAATACCCACGGCGGCCAACATGAGCGCGAGACTCGGCGAAAATTCCAATTAAGCCAACCATCACCTTATCGCCGTCCACGTTATCGGCGACCAAATCTTGCATGGTCTGAATTCTCCCCTTTGCCTGGTGTTTATCCACTGTCCACACCGCGCGGCGCAGCATGGGCGTGAGCGCCGCAGGCGCAACATCTGACCGCACAATGAGCGCCGTGCATTGTCCGGCCGAACAACCGTCGCTGGCAGCTAGGTGGGCCCAACGCGCTGATTGTGATTTTTCCGTGGGGTCACCTCAACGAAACGGAAAATACAGCACGTTAAGAAGGTCACGTCGAACCGCGCGCGACAATCGCGGCACGCCGAACTCTGCCTGCAGTATCTCAGCGATCGTGCGATGAGTGAACTCTAATGCCTCTTGCCCTTGCAACCTGCTCGCCTGAGCCCTCTTCTCACGAAGCGAACCAGCTGGATACTCTTTCTCGCAATAGGAACGAATGGGATCTCCGCGGCGCGAACGAAAGGCGCGGCGTCAGCAATGCCAATCGACACGACATCGTGCCCGCGGCTTTTTAATCGGCGCACTAGCGAGCTCATCGGATAGGCGTGTCCGGGTACATGAGGCATTAAAAATGCGACTCTCATAGTTTGGAAGGAAGGCAGTGATGACCCTACTCTCCTTCGTCGTATTTGCGATCGGTCTTGCCATTGGCTTGGTAATTGGCGGTTGACTGTAACGGCGTTCGAGCTATTCCGACACGCTCTGGGTCGTCAGCGAACGGCAAGTCCGACCAATCGCCTGAGATCATTCCATTCAGAAATTGACTTGTTCTGTTCAGCGAGAAAGAAAGATGTGCGAATTGTCTGACCGACGAGACAATTTCGCACAGCTATCCCTATTTCCCGACGTGCTCGCTTACCAAATCCCCCTATACGGCACCGGCCACGGTGGCAACTCCCAGTGACTGTTCTACCAGATCGGCTGCAACGGAGAGTCCGTTGGTCTTCACAATCGCCTTCTGGATCTGGCGAGCATTGTCACGGTAAGTCGCGTCATTCAGCACCTCATCTAAAACGCTCGAGAGATGGGCCGCGGTTAACTTATCTAGCGACGTGACTACACCAGTTTTGTGGTGGGCTATTCTAGCAGCGATACCGGGCTGATCAAAGGTTACCGGGATAGCCACTTGAGGGACACCCTGCGCGAGAGACTCCAGCACAGTGTTCAACCCCGAATGCGTGAGACAGACCGAGGCCAGCTTTAATAGTTCCAGTTGCGGCGCTCGTTTGACGATGATCGCGTTACTAGGAACCGGTCCGATCTGCTCCGGCTGAAGCTGATCGCCAATGGAAAGAACTAACTGCGTGTCCTTATGCTTCGCGACAGCGGCCGCAATCGTGCGAAAGACCTCCGGTTGACCATTCAGGATTGTCCCCATTGAAGCGTAGATCAGCGGTTCTCCGGTTAAGCGTTCCCAAGGGAACTTAATCTCTTCCCGGCCTTTGCCATCGTGGAACGGCCCGGTGTGATGAAACTGCGACGGCCAATGAGAATTTTCAAAATCGAACTCGCTGGGAGTTTGGGTGAGCCAGGCGATTTTGGAATAGGTGAAACCGGGGTTCTCCCAATCGATTTTGAAACCGGCGTCCCTCGCGTAGGCTTTGACGCCGTCGTTATGAAGCATTTTAGCAAACTTGGCCACACCTTTCCGATTTCTGACAATCGCTTCAGGGGTCGTCTGGTGAGGATCACCATACACAGAGAGGGGTGTGTAACCTGAATAGTCACAATGAAGTGCGACCGCCGCGTGGATATAAGGTATGCCCAACTTCATCGGCGCCAGTTCGGCATAAAACTGGATCGGGTCGATGATGAGAGCATCGACACCGGTCGTCTCGAGCATCGCGGGCATTGACTTTAGCATCGCCTCTGTCCGCTGCACCAGTAGGCCGAGGCCAAATCCTAAAGCGTCCTCTCCTTGCAGCTTGCTCACTTCGGGCCGGTTCTCGTTAATGGGATCCCTATCGTTACCGGCAACACACGGCAAACCGTTAGCGCTCGAAGAATAGAGGAAGACAACCTCATGGTTCCGTGCCTGCAGATGACGCGCCAGTGCAGTCATCGGATTGAGGTGACCCGGTAGATTTAGACAAATAAAACCCAGTTTCATAAATAGTACGCTCTCTTAAGATCTGCCTGCAGCCTTGACCGGATGGTCGGATTGCAGGCATTTGTTCGCGGTACTAAAACCCGCCGCTTTGGAAACAGACGTGCATTTGTCCCAACTGCCGCAATCGTTGTCTCAACATTCCGTGAGAGAGCCTCGTGGCCAGAGTCCCCTGCACAAATTGTCAATGGATCCTCGGTGGCGCCATCTAGACAATAATTCCGGCAGACGGACGAAAAACGGGAGGTATTCAAGGTCCTGAGTTCTAGTGGCTCCTAACCAAAAGCGTGCACCGGACTACCTGGTCAGCGCTGTCAGAATTACAACCTGGAGTACTACGAGTAATTCGGGCTGGCGAACTTGCCGTCGCCGAATACGGTTAACTCTTCTTGGTTGAGCGCCTGACTAATAAAGTGAGACCCGAGAAACCCCGCCCCACCTGGCCGCCAGCCCTAGGAACAGCCTTATCGATAGACTGGCGCCCCAAGACTCGATCCGGTTATGCCGCCATCGACGACGATCTCCGACCCTTGGATATAGGATGAATCGTCGGACGCAAGGAACAGCACGGCCTGCGCTACCTCTTCGGCCTCGCCGAAACGGTCCAATGGCACGGCTCCTAGCATCGTCTTCCTGAATCCGTCCCGGATCTCCTCCGATGGAACGGACACGCGCTCCCATATTGGAGTGTTGATTGGCCCAGGCACGACGAGATTGACCCGAATTCCGCGCGACGAAAGCTCCGCCGCGAATGATCGGCTCATCGCTCGAAGTCCCGCTTTACTGGCGGGATAAGATCCCATAGCGGGAGTGCCTGTAGTCGCCGCAATCGAACCATTCAGAATAATGGATGCACCTGGTCGGAAAAGAGGAAGCGCAGCCTTGATGGTCACGAACACACCGGTGAGGTTGGTCCGCAAGACTTCGTCAAACATCGCTTCGGAGGTTTCCTCAATTGACCCAATAATTGCGGTACCCGCGTTGGCAAAGACAATATCGAGATAACCGAACTGCTCTTTGATCGTCGAAAAGACGAGTCCGCGAGCCTTCGAGTCCAACACATCGGCTCTGACGGCGATCACATCTTGGCCCAGCTCTTTGGCAGCAGCATCGAGCGTTGCCTGATTTCGTCCAGTTACGGCCACTCGCGCGCCTTCGGCAACGAAGAGTCGCGCCGTGGCCAGACCGATGCCACTATTGCCGCCAGTGATTAGTGCAGTTTTGCCTTTAAGTTTCATGTTTTGCGCCGCTTTCTTGTCTGAATGGATAGGCTCAATTTTGTTGCTTTCGAGTTAGTTCTCCAGGCAGTCAGGCTGCGTGGATTGTCGTTCGTGAATAGACGCCAAGATGGTGGAAACGGACCGTTTATTGTACGAATTGTCGTATTCGTCTCCTCAGTGGCCGTTCAGAGACTCTAGTAACCGCGGTTGATCCGTGCGCCCATTCGATGCCCATGTCCGAACAGCGATTGCGGCGACTCGAACAAAGAACGGGCCTGGTGTGGTGCCCGCCATTTACAATCCAAAAGTTGGCTTTCGGGCGTCGAATGGTTCAAATCATTGGTGTTGTTGCTGAACCAGGTCTCGCCGATCAGAGTTTGATCTTCCCCTTGATCGGTCCGGGGGCTTATAACCTTGACAGTCGATAATCCCCCCACATGAAAAAGCTGCTTTTCCTTTCTGCGATTGTGGTCCTTGCCAGCTCGGGGTTTGCTGAGCCGTTTCGAATCGTCGCTTATGGCGACTCGATTACTTACGGCTGGCTGCCGAATCCCAATCCTCCCAGCACGAGATATGGTCCCGGCGAACGCTGGCCAGGTGTGTTGCAAAAGGAGCTCGGGAACAATTATCAAATAATCGAAGAAGGACTGGATGGCAGAACCACGGATGCGGCCGATCCGGGGTCACCGATCAGCGGCGCTCAGCTCGACGGGAGTTCGTACCTCCCGGCATGTCTGGCGTCGCATCTGCCAGTGGATCTGGTAATCATTATGCTCGGAACAAACGATCTTAAACCGGTGTTTAATCGAACTCCGCTGCGAATTGCGATCGGTGCCGCTCGGCTTATCGATCTGGTGAATACCTTGAACGGAGGGGTGGGTACGACCTATAAGAACCCGAAGGTTTTGCTCATCTGCCCTCCTCCATTGAGCCCCGAAATCGAGAAAGGGCCGGTGTTCGCAGAAATGTTCAGAGGCGGTCTTGCGAAATCGAGACTACTTCCCGAGCTCTATGAAGCAGTTGCCAAAATGGGAGGGGCGGAATTTCTGAATGCGGGATCTGTTGTCTCAACCGACGGAGTAGATGGGTTGCACCTTACCGGTGAATCGCAACAAAAGCTTGGCGTGGCGGTTGCCACGAAGGTGAAGGAAATTTTGAAGTAGCGATTTCGTCAGTTCGAGACCGATAGCCGTCCACCAGGACATCGAGCTTGCCGTCTCCGGCTGCATGACAACTCCACACTCGCTCTTGAGGATCCCGGTCACGTCTTTAACCGCGCCGTTGCGCAAATCGGTTCGCTTTGGGAGACGTGTGAGAGTCGGGCTAGGGTTGAGGCTAAAGAGATGAGATCGGGCGAAACCCGAGTGAAGCGAGCCCAGAATAGTGGCAAGCTCTCGGACAAAATCACCAAGTCGATGAGTAAGTTCTGGGTCTGTCTGAGTCAGACCGTGATCGCCTCTCGTGCTTTCGGCGTGATTTGCCTTTTGTGCATGGTCGGACCTCAGAATATCCGGCTATGGATCGGGTCCGATCCATTATGTTATGTTTAGACTCAACCCCTTAAGGAACCAACCCGAAAGTAAAAGATTATGCCGGAACAAACACTCAAAGGAAAAGTCGCCGTTATTGGCGCGGGGGCAAAAAACCTGGGAGGACTTATCAGCCGGACCCTTGGAGCGGAGGGTGCTGCTGTTATCGTCAACTACAACAGCGATTCCACGAAGATGTCAGCCGAGGACACGGTGGCGGCAATCAAAAAGGCAGGCAGTGATGCATTCGCCATTCAGGGTGACCTGACCAAAATCTCCGAAGTCGTCAGGCTCTTTGACGAGGCGCACAAGCGGTTTGGCCGTCTTGACATTGCTGTGAATACTGTCGGCAAGGTGCTCAAGAAACCGTTCGCCGAGACCAGCGAAGCGGAATACGACACCATGTTCGCCATCAACAGCAAGGCAGCGTATTTCTTCATTCAGGAAGCAGGGAAGCGGCTGAACGACGGCGGCAAGATCGTGACAATTCTCACTTCTCTATTGGCTGCGTTTACCGGGCTCTACTCCACCTATGCGGGTAGCAAAGCGCCAGTGGAACACTTTACGCGCGCAGCGGCGAAGGAATTCGGTCCACGTGGAATCTCGGTCACAAATGTTGCCCCCGGACCGATGGATACGCCGTTCTTCTATCCTGTTGAATCGCCTGATGCCATCGCATATCACAAGTCGCAAAGCATGAATGGCAAGCTCACCGAAATCGAGGACATCGTTCCTATCGTAAAATTCCTCGTGACCGATGGATGGTGGATCACCGGCCAGACGATCTTCGCCAACGGCGGTTATACGACCAGGTGAAGGAAGCTTTTCGGACATACCTGCGTCGGCTTCTCGACGAATCCAGAGCCATCCATGGGCCGATCCTGATCGGGCCGCGCAACTTCGTAATTATCCTTACGCCAAGGTACGATCGCTCGTTTTGGACCTACTTGCGTTCTCCTCGAGTAAACGCGCGGCGAACTAACATCAACCGCCTCTGGGGATTTCGAAGTTCGCGTTACTTTTGCTGCTTTGTTGACGACATCAGAAGCCTTTGATTAAGACATGGTTTATCCCTCGGGATA
>Ga0137401_10001107_pt1 | contig 11406 bp, 7 predicted proteins | sample CZOMad1_1_16fung_FD_108286 | JGI IMG/M metagenome (GOLD analysis project Ga0137401, IMG submission 108286) | Vadose zone soil fungal communities from Angelo Coast Range Reserve, California, USA - CZOMad1_1_16fungal (Illumina Assembly) | ecosystem: Environmental > Terrestrial > Soil > Vadose zone...
CAAATCGATGCTCAGTCTGATGTGCGACCAGGCGTTCCGGCAATTCGAATTCATGAGCGTCGACCAGTTTGCGCAACAGATCGGATCGCATTTTTCCTTCGGCTTCATCCCTGGCCCGCGCTCCCAGATCCGAGCGGACTTTCTCGCGCAATTGATCGAGTGATTCGATCTCGTCGCCCAAACTCTGCGCCCATTCGTCATCGAGTTCGGGCAGCTCTTTCATTCGCACCGCAGTGACCTTGACGGTGTATTCGATGTTCTTGCCGGCAAGCCCTTTGGCGCTGAATTCTTGAGGATAATCGACGGAAAAGGTCTTTTCGTCGTCGGCTTTTGCGCCCGTAAGATTGTCCGTCATCTCCTGGACTACGCCTTCGCCGCCAAGCACCACGTCGACATCCTGGACGTTGATTGGCTCGGCTTCCGGGGTGTCGACGAATTTGCCGTAAAAGTTCGCTGTCACGGTATCGCCGATTTGCGCGCCGCGATCTTCGACCGGCTCAAGCGATGCAGAGTTCTCACGCAGTTGCTCAATCACACGCTCTACATCTTCATCTTTGACGGGCCGGGTGCGCCGCGTCGTTTCCAGACCCTTGTATTCGCCCAGCTTGATCTCAGGAAGCACGTCGATGCTTACGTTGAAAGCAATCGGTTGCTGGCCAAGTCGATCGAGCCCTTCGCTATTCTCGAGGTTCAGTTCGGGCTCGCCCAGCGGGTCGAGCTTGTATTCTTCGACAGCTTGCTGAACTGCGCTGGGGAGAAGTTCCCGCAGGACCTCGGTGCGAATTTGATCTTTGAATCGCGTACGCACCACTGCGCGCGGTGCGTGGCCGGGACGAAAGCCCGGAACGTTCGCATTATGCGCATAGTTGTCGCTGATGCGATCGTAGACCGCCCGCACTGCGTCAGCATCGATCTCAATATCGATCTGTTTTTGGGTTGGAGAGATTTGTTTGAGTTCAGTTTTCATCTTAAACATAAAGGTCAGAAGACAGCGATCAGAGGGCAGTGCTTTGTGTCACTTGCGACGCGTGACTCACTTCAAGTAAATATTTCTGTTCTCTGATTACTGATCTCTGACCTCTGTCCTTTGGTGCGAAAGGGGGGACTCGAACCCCCACACCTTTCGGTACCAGATCCTAAGTCTGGCGCGTCTGCCAATTCCGCCACTTTCGCAAATCATTTTCGGCTGTCAGCGAGAATAGCATAGGGTTGCGAGCAATCGCATCTAGGCGCTTCGCCGCGGAGAAAAGAGTTTGCTGATGAGATAGATTGGCACGCTGGCGGCCAGAATCGCCAATGCCACCAGACTGTTTTTCTTGTCGCTAATTACCGCTCCGACCAGAAAAGCGACCGATCCCAACAGTACCAACAGAGTGGTCCAGGGGTAACCCCACACGCGATACGGCCGGGGCAAATCCGGCTCGCGCCGGCGCAGAACGATTACCGAGATGTAGGCCATCGAATAGTTCGCCACGAAGAAAAAGGCGAGGGCTGCCAGGATTGCGGTGAATTTCGCGCTGACGATGAACAGGATCGCCGCGATCATGCTGATTAAGAGGGTGACGGTTGGTGTTCCGCCGCGATTTACTCGCGAAGCATGACGGTGAAACAGTTCGTCGCAGCTCATCGCGTACAGAATGCGCGGCGCCGTCAGCGTGTACGCGTTGATTGTGCTCAACAGCGAAAGGATCGCGAGAATTCTGATGGCCTTGTCGCCATAATTTCCAAAGATGACGCGCGCGACGGCTCCGGCGGGAAGGTCTTCATGCGCGAGCTGAGACATCGGCAACACGTGGATGTAAGCGAGATTAACAACGAGATAAATCGCGACGACCAGCAGCACGCCGCCGAACATTGACCGCACCACATCGCGTTTTGGATCGCGGACCTCTTCGCCAAAATAAATGACGCCGTACCATCCGTCGTAGGTGTAGAGCACGCCCTGCAACGCGACGATTAGCGCCGTGAAGAACGCCAGGCCGTGAGGCGCCGGCAACGCGACACCTGTATCAGATTTCCCGGCGATCGTGAACGCCGCGATCGCGATCGCCGCGAACACAAGTGTTTTGATCAAGCTCGTCAAGTTCTGCGTAAAGCTGCCCCAACGAATTCCACGCCATTGCAGCGCCGCGAACAGCAGCACGACCGCGATGGCAATTTGTTTGTCGCGGCCGGCGAATCCGGGGATGAGTACTGCGGAGTACTCGCCGACAACCATCGCGATCACGCCCAGCGTTCCACAGGTTGACAGCCTGTCGCTCCAACCGACGACGAAGCCTGGATAGTTTCCCATCGCGCGATGAATGAATACGTACCATCCACCCGAACGCGGAATCATCGCGCCCAGCTCGGCAACCGAGAGTGCGCCGAGCAATGCATAGACGCCGCCCAGAATCCAGACACCGATGAATAAAGTTGGAGTTGGCAGCTGCGACGCAACTTCTCCAGGCGTGCGCAGGATGCCCATGCCGATCGTGCCGCCGATCGTGACGGCCAATCCGAAGCCGACACCGAGAACGCGAAGAAGAGAGCCGCGACTTTTTGATGTTTGTTGAGTAAGAGACGGGTGGTGTTCGCGGGAACTCACCGGGCGAGTTTAGCAGAGTTAGGCGAGCTTTGATTCCAGTTGTTTCAACCGCGCATCGTTATCAAGCATCAGTTCGCGTGTATCAGTGAGGAATGAGAACAAGGATTCAAGAAGGCGCGTTAGGGTTCCCTTAAACTCGTGCTGGGTATCGACAAGTTCGTGACGCATGCCCGCAAAATCGCTTCTCAATGCGGCCACTTGTGATTCCAGTGCGCCTGCTCTGGCTTCTAACACTTCGACCTTGGTTGCTATCGCTGCAACCTTGGTTTCGATCGATTGAACCTTGGTTTCGATCGATTGAACCTTGGTTTCGATCGCTTGAATCTTCTTTTCAATCGTTCCGAACCTGACGTTCATCTGTGCTCGTGTCTCGGTGATTTCGGCGAGAGCCCTTTCCCAGATCGGTTTGGTATCGTAGCTTCTCGATTCGAGTTTTTCGAGACGGGCCTCGATCGAATCAAAGCGAGCGTCGAAAGCATCAAAGCGCGCAAACACTCGCTCTTCGAACGATCGCTTGTCGGGAAGGTTCCGGGTGATCTCTTCGTTCATTGAAGCCCCAATTATCCGCTCGATTTAAGCCGTTTTCAAGCACGTTTTCAGAGGATCCTCAACTGCCTGGTTTATGCCGCACTTCATCCGAGTTGCAAGTTTTACTGTGCGCAGAGCCCGGCGCACGCTCGCTTAACTTGCGCTCTGCCTCACGGTCGGGCTACTGCCCCAATCACAGCGTTCTCGTAACTTTAGACAAAGATCGCGGCTGATCAGGATCCAATCCCTTTGCTTCAGCCAGCAATCCGGCAAAGAGTTGCGCGGGAATGATGTAGGGAATGGGCGCGAGGAATTCGTCGATCTCGCGCGGCATTATGATTGAGCGCGAACAGATCGAGGCGGCGTCAAGATCGGAGGTGATTGCGAGCGTGTCGGCCTTCAGTTCACGCAAGCGTCCAATCAAGTCCTTCGTTCCTGCCAACATCACGCCCGGAGGAGCAAAGAGGAATACCGGAAAGTGACGTTCGATCATCGCGACTGGCCCATGTAAAAAGTCTGCTGAGGAGAAACGTTCGGCGACGACGTAACAGGTTTCCATTAGTTTCAGCGCGAACTCGTAGGCGTTCGCGTAGGCAAGTCCGCGGCCCACCACGACACAGTTTTCCATGAAGACGTAACGCTGCACGAGTTCGACGATCGCCGGCTTCTGTTCGAGGGCGCGCGCCGTGAACTCAGGGATCCTCTCGTAGTCGATCGAGTTGCGATCCTGCGAGAGCGCCGCAGCGAGCATGTAGAACAACATCATCTGACCGGTGAAAGTCTTGGTCGCCGCCACCGAACGCTCGTGCCCGCCGCGCATCAGCAGTGTTTCGTCAACGAGCTTGACCATTGACGACTCCGGCTCGTTGGTAATTCCGATCGTAAATGCTCCGCACGTGCGCGCGTTTTCCAGGACGCGGTTGATGTCTTCGCCTTCGCCTGATTGCGACACGCCGATTACCAGCGCGCGTCGCAGATTTAACTTCGCGTCGTAAAGCGTGTGAACGGACGGCGCGGAAAGCGAAACCGGAATTCCGGTAGTAATCTCGAGCAAATAGCGACCGAAGAGCGCGGCGTTATCCGAACTGCCGCGCGCGACCAGGACGATTAGATCGACGTCTTTCCTGATCACCGACTCCGCAACCCGGCGGATCTTCTCGCGCTCTTCGGCGATCGTCTTTTCCAGCGCGTCCGGCTGTTCGCCGATTTCCTGAAGCATTAAAGACATGATTAATTACGACCCGCTATGTTTAGCGGGCGGCTTACTATCCAGTTTAGAGTCGGGCTACTGCCCGACATAAGCGGGCGGTAGCCCGCTTCTAAACGAATTGGAGAATACTTGTCCGCTACATGATTCGGCACAAGTACTGACTCTAAGCGATCGAGGTCCCTTATTGTAATCACTCGCATTATCAGGTAAATAGTCTCGCGTCTTTGCAAGAACTTGATCAATCAAAACTTATAGATGTCATAACTAGACCCGAGCAATGAAGATAACTTTAGCACGAAGCAAATCCTTCCGATTGATGATTGTTTGCGCGTGGGCGCTGGTGTGCGGCGCCGCGAATGCGCAGTCACCTGGTGCGCAAATTATTCCCGCGCCAAAACAATTGACCCTGGGCGAAGGATCTTTTTCTATCCGTGATGCGCGCGTCACACTCGGCGACAACAAGTCGGCGGAAGATCAGTTCGCGGCGCAGGACTTTATCGATGACCTGAAAACGACGGCCGGCGTTTCGCTCTCACTCGGCCGAGGGCAGGCGCGCCGGGACATTTTAATTGGGCGGATCGATCTGTTGCCGATCGCGCAGGCTTTGAAGCGCGCTGGTGCGGAACCGCCGGCGACCTTGAACGAAGAAGGATACATGATCGTCGCAAACGCCGATCACGTGATCGTCGCCGGAAACACAAACGCAGGAACGTTCTATGGTTTGCAGACACTCAAGCAACTGGTTCGTGGCGATGGCGCAAATGCACTCGTTCCGGCGTTGAAGATTGTCGATTGGCCCACCATGCGTTGGCGCGCGGTGTCGGATGACATTAGCCGCGGCCCGGTACCGACCCTCGATTACATCAAGCGCCAAATTCGCACCGAAGCCTTCTTCAAAATGAACATGCACTCCTTTTATATGGAGCACACGTTCGGCAGTCAGTCGCATCCGTTGATTGGACCCGAAGGGGGCTCGCTGACGCCGGCGGAAATCAAGGAACTCGTCGCTTATGCCCGCAACTATCATGTCGAGCTGGTTCCGGAACAACAGACTTTCGGCCATCTTCATAAAGCCTTGCGCCTGGAAAAATATGCCGAACTGGGTGAGACGCCTTATGGGGATGTGTTATCGCCGCAGCAACCGGCAAGCTACAAGCTGATCGAAGATTGGTACAAAGAGCTGAACGAATTATTCCCGGGCCAGTTCTTTCACATCGGCGAGGATGAAACGTTCGAGCTCGGTGAAGGGCAGAGCAAGACCGAAGCCCAGGCGAAAGGTGTCGGCGCGGTTTACTTCGAACATCTCAATCGCGTCCGCGATTTGTTGAAGCCATACAATCGTAAGCTGATGTTTTGGGGCGACATCGCGCTGCATCATCCCGACCTGATCGGCAATATTCCCAAAGACATGATCGTGATGAACTGGCAGTACGGCGCGCGCGATGATTTCTGGACTTCGATCAAACCTTTTCAAGACGCCGGTCTCCAGCAATTCGTTTGCCCGGGCGCACAAACGTGGAACCAGATTTTTCCCAACAATGAAGCCGCCGCCAAAAACATCATCAACTTCGTGCGTGACGGACAGAAAGCCGGCGCGATTGGAATGATGAACACGACCTGGGACGATGACGGCGAATCATTGTTCGAAATGGCCTGGTACCCGATCAGTTTGGGCGGCGCCGCATCATGGCAGGAAGGCGCGCTGGATCGGGCCGAGTTCGATAAAAACTTCGCGTGGTCCTTCTATCGCTCGGAGGGGAATGAATTGCTGATGGCGACCGCGATGTTGGGCAGCGTCGGCCAAACAATCAGCGCCGGCGCAACTACTGATGATTTATTCTGGCGCGATCCGTTCACGACCCAATTTCAGAATCAGGCGCGCGCCAATGCCGATAAGATTAAGCAGATGCGCACGACGGTTGAGAACGCGCAGGAGCTTCTGATACGAAACGTTAATCGCGCGCGCCGGAATCGAGACAGTTTGGACTCTTTGAAGTTTGCGGCGCGACGGTTTGATCATCTCGGTCGTCGATACGAGGTGATGCAAAAATTCAGCGATCAATATTGGGACGCCTATCTCAATCTTGGCGATCGCACCAAAGCAAGAAAGCTGCGTTCCTACACCGGCGCGATCTACAACAACCTGCGCGAGATGGCCGAAGAGCTTTCGGTCCTGAAAGAGGGTTATCGGAAGCAGTGGCTCGCCGAGAACCGGCCCTATTGGCTCGACAGCATTTTGTCTCGCTACGATCAAATGATCTCAATGTGGCTGACGAAGAGTCGCGCGATGGATGAAGCGCTGCGGAAGTATGAAGTGACTTCGACGTTGCCGAATCCGGAGGAGTTTGGTTTGGGAACGCGACCAGTTGTTCCCGCTCCGGCGCCGTCGAGATAAGAATTATCCGCAGATTACACAGATGGGGAAAAGCGGAAGCATGAGGCTAGAGGCGCCGTGTTTTATTGGCCGCACGGCTTCGTGCCGTAGGCACGAAATATTTATAGTCCATGAGAGCCACTCATATTCGCCAGCCCATTTATGGGCGGTATGTATTCCGCTCCTAAAGGAGCTTGATGTTCCCTTGATGGACTGAACCATAAATATTTCGCTCCTTGAACGGAGCGACGCTGACAACTCGACTCGTCTTCCCTAAATCTGTGGAATCTGTGAAATCTGCGGACAGTTCTTATGCCTGATCAACCACAACGTCTCATCTCACTCGATGTCTTTCGCGGCATCACCATCGCCGGGATGGTGCTCGTCAACAATCCTGGAACGTGGTCACATATCTATTGGCCACTCGAGCATGCGGAGTGGGATGGGTGGACGCCGACCGATCTGATCTTCCCGTTTTTTCTGTTCATCGTGGGCGTCGCGATTCCGCTCGCGTTTGGAAAAAGAATTGAACGCGGCGATGCGCGTCGCGCGCTATTCATCAAAGTTCTCTATCGCTCGGCGATTATCTTCCTGCTCGGTGAATTTCTGGCCGGCTTTCCTTATTTTCATCTGGCCACGATTCGTATTCCCGGCGTGCTGCAACGCATCGCCGTTTGTTACTTCTTCGCTTCCGTCATTTATCTAACCAGCCGGCCGCGCACGATCGCGATCATTTCGATCGTACTGCTGATCGTTTACTTCATTTTGATGAAGCACGTGCGCGCCCCGGGCTATTACGCGGGTGATTTGAGTAAAGAAGGAAGCCTGGCGTCTTATATCGATCGCCGCATCTTCGGCCCACACATCTGGAGGCAGGGAATTGTTTACGATCCCGAAGGGCTCTTAAGCACGTTGGGCGCGCTCGGGACAACGCTGTTTGGAATTCTGACCGGCAACCTGATTCGAGCTAAAGATAAAACGCCGATCGAAAAAGTCGCGCTGATGTTCGTGGCCGGCATCGGCTGCATGATTGCCGGCTGGTGTTGGAATCCATGGTTCCCAATCAACAAATCACTCTGGACGAGTTCGTATGTCTTCTTTACGGCGGGGCTCGCGCTGCAATTTCTGGCGCTGTGCTACTGGCTGATCGATATCAAAGGCTACAAAGCGTGGACGAAGCCATTTGTGATCTTTGGTGTCAACGCAATTGTCTTATTTGTCGGGACAGGAGTGATGGCGCGCTTGATGGGAATGACCAGTGGCTTCATGGGGAGTCTTGAAACATTAATCCATGTCACGAAGGCGGACGGCTCGCCGCTGGCGCTGCAAAGCTGGATTTATAATCATGCGTTCGCATCGTGGCTGGCGCCGAACAATGCTTCGCTCGGGTTCGCGATCTCGTTTATTCTGTTGTGGCTGTTTCTGATGTGGCTGCTGTTTAGGAAGAATATTATCATTAAGATCTGATTTGGAGTGCGGTGGCAAGCACAGCGCGACACCGCTGACTGGAGCGCAAGCGTCCTGGCTTGCCGGGGCCGAGACTTGAGGCCTGGCTGAATGCAAGCGGGACGCTTGCGCTCCAATCGTCGCCGCTACGCTCTGCCGGCGCACTCCATAGCCAACAAGGAGAACACCATGCCAACTTACATTGCACTGCTGAAATGGACTGAAAAAGGTATTTCTGCAATCAAAGGTAGTCCGGGGAGACTCGACGCCGGCCGGCAAGCCTTCAAGAAGGCAGGAATGGAAATCAAAGAAACCTATTCGACGATGGGTCGCTATGATCTCGTCTGCGTGATCGAAGCTCCGGACGATGAAACGTACGCGAAGGCCATGCTCAGCCTCGGTGCACAGGGTAATGTCAGCACTGAGACATTGAAGGCCTTCAGCGAAGATCAGTTTCGGAAGATCGTAGATTCGCTGCCGGACGACAACTTATAGGCGCGGAGATGCCGCTCGACCATTCGCTGGTAACGCGAAACGTGCGCTCCCATAAGAGCAACGCGCGCTCTAATCACCACCACTTGTATCCCGGCCCGCGAAGCACTCGGCCCGTGCTGGCCGGCGTTCGCTTGCCGTTATCGACTTCAATCTGCCCGTTCACGACTACGTAGTTGATCCCTAACGGATATTGATTCGGCTCTTCAAACGTTGCCCGATCGATGACGGTATTTGGGTCGAAGATCGTGATGTCGGCAAAGTAGTCTTTGCGAATTAATCCCCGCTGTTTCAATCCGACATTTGAAGCCGGCAGTCCGGTCATCTTATGAATCGCCAGCTCAAGCGGCATCAGATGTCCATCGCGCACGTACTTGCCGAGAATTCTTGGATAGCTGCCCCAGCCGCGCGGATGCGATTTCGATCCGGCAAGTGGTCCATCGGTCGCGCGCGCGCCGCTGTCGGTGCAGATGCTGACGAAAGAAGATTTCAGAGCGGCTTGCATGTCGCTCTCCTGCATCATGAAGAAGATCGCACCCGTCTGTCCGTGATCCGCGATGATGAAATCGAAGAGAGCATCCAGGGGATCTTTCTTCTGCGCAGATGCAATTTCAGAAAGCCGTTTGCCTTGCCAGCTTTCAAGCTCGCGATTAACTACTGATCCAATCAGGATGCCGCCCGGCCCGCCGCTGCCGAGATAGATGTTCTCCCAATCCCTGGAGTCCGTTCCGATTTCTTTTTTTAGCCGTTCACGTGTGGCCGTGTCTTTCAAACGCGCGACCATTCGATCCGTACCGCCTGCCAACGCCCACGGCGGCAAACAAGCACTCAACGAAGTACTGCCGGCCACGTATGGATACACGTCCGCGGTAATCTTCAATCCTTGTCGTCGCGCGTTGGCGATGCGCGAGAGCATCTCAGGCATGCGGCCCCAGTTTTTCTTATAAGCAGTCTTGAAATGCCAGATTTCGGCGGGAATGTGAGCGCGGCGGGCAATCTCGAATACCTCTTTCATAGAATCGTCGATGGCGTTCGCCTCGCTGCGTTGATGCGTGATGTAAATGCCGCCGTATTGATGCGCGACCTTGGCCAACTCGACGATCTCATCAGTCTTTGCAAAGCGCGCGGGTACGTATTGCAGCGAGGTCGAAACTCCCAGAGCGCCGTCCTTCATTGCATCGGCAACCAGCTTCTTCATTTGCTCAAGTTCGGCCGCAGTTGGCGGACGATCGTCGTATCCGATCACGTATTCGCGCACCTGCGTCGCGCCGACAAAGGTCCCGAGGTTTACTCCCGCTCCCTGTTTGTCCAGGCGTTTGAAGTACTCGCCGAGCGTCCGCCAATCAACGGTGAGATTGAAGCGGCGATTGAAGTCTTCCTGCTCTTTGAGAATTCGATCGTTGACCGGAGCGATGGATTCGCCTTCGCCGGTAATCTCAGTCGTGACGCCCATCATGACTTTGCTCATCGCGCGCGGATCGATCAAGACGTATTGCTCGGATTGGCCCAGCATGTCGATGAAACCGGGCGCCACGATTTGGCCGCGCGCATCAATCACTCGCTTTGCAGGGACGTTCCGCAAATCGCCCATCTCCACAATTCGATCGCCATTGATTGCCACGTCGTTACGGAAGGCGGGCCGGCCCGTGCCATCGACGACGCGGCCATTCCGGATGATCAGGTCGTATTTTGCAGGCGCGGCGACGCTGGAAGCAGACAAGGCAACGGCGGTAAGCAAACTCGCCAGGAGAAAAGTAAGAACGATAATTCTCATCGAATCACCTCAAGAGATGTCGAAAACGGAGCGGCGTGATTATAATCACAAACCTGACGACATCTAACTCAGAGAGAAGCATCCGTGGAAAAACAAGCAGTTAGGATCGGCGACCTGGTTCGCGTTACTCAAGGCAACTCGTCCGGCGACGTAAGCGCGGTCGTGAAAGATGTAACTCACGATTCGCGTCAGGCGAAGAGTGGAAGTTTGTTTGTCGCCGTACGCGGCGAGTTGTTCGATGCTCATAAATTTATTCCGCAGGTCATGAAACAGGGCGCTGTCGGTATTCTTTCAGAACTTGAACCGACAATGGAATGGCGCTCGTTCACAGAATCGCAGTCAGGAAGGGGGCTCGCCCCCGCTGCCTGGATCCAAGTCAAAGACATTCGCCGCGCAATGGCGCTTGCCGCGGCCGAAGTTCATCATCATCCTGCGCGCGAATTGAATCTCGTCGGCATCACCGGAACAAATGGAAAGACAACCTGCGCGTATTTGATCGCCTCGATTCCCGAAGCCGCCGGCGAGCCGGTTGCGATGACGGGAACCGTTGAATACCGGCTTGGTAAAGGACGAAACAAAGCGGACCGCACGACGCCCGAAGCAACAGATATGCAGCGCTTACTGCGGCAAAGCGTTGAGATCGGTTGTAAGACGGCGGTGATGGAATGCTCTTCACAGGCGATGGATTTTCATCGTTGTGATGAGCTTGATTATGCGGTTGCGGCCTTTACCAATCTCACGCGTGACCATCTCGACTATCACAAGACGATGGAGAATTACTGGTACGCAAAGCAGCGTCTGTTCGATGGGCGACTTGGATCGCGGCCGAAAACTTCAGTCATCAATGTCGATGATGCGCACGGGATTGAACTGGCCGACAGGCTTGAAAAGGAAGGGCTGCGGGTCGTTCGTTATGCGGTTAAGTCGGAAGCCGATATCACTGCGCGCGATCCTGAATTCTCTTTGAATGGAATGCGATTCCGGCTGCGCACGCC
>Ga0137401_10001108_pt1 | contig 11402 bp, 10 predicted proteins | sample CZOMad1_1_16fung_FD_108286 | JGI IMG/M metagenome (GOLD analysis project Ga0137401, IMG submission 108286) | Vadose zone soil fungal communities from Angelo Coast Range Reserve, California, USA - CZOMad1_1_16fungal (Illumina Assembly) | ecosystem: Environmental > Terrestrial > Soil > Vadose...
CGACCGGAAATTCGCCGAACTTCGGGAGCTCCGTAATGCTCTCTTGGGCGCGACAGATTGCCGTAAACAAAAGCAAAAGAGAGAAGGCGATTAGCCGGCCAGACATGGGAGAGATCAGCGCATCGAAAGTGACTCCAGCGAATCGCCTCTAAACCATAAAAGCAAGGAGAAACCTTTCCTCAGACAACTACATGCGAAGCGGTAAACGGCTTGGCTAGCCAAGGGCAAGGATATGAGCCTGGGCGAGATCCTGGACATGCAGCAGGTTCAGAGCGCCGTAAACATTATTATGAAAATATTTGTGTGGATTCTCCATGGACTCGCCGACGAGCGTCTTTGCGGCGAAATGCACCTCAACGCAGACGCTCCCGATGTAACCGGCCCCGCCGCTAACGAATACATTCACAGGCCGTGAGCTTAGCCGGATTTCGTGAGCTGCCTAGCCGAAAAAGCGAGGCGTCGTGCGGTCAGGTTTCTAAAAAAGGCGGCCGCCGCCTGCCGGCGGTTGCCCGCTTCTGGATTGAAGAATAGTCACCATCCTTCGGACATAGGCAGCTCGACATCGCGGGCGAAGAATCTTCAGACTTTCTTTGTAAGAACCAAGCTCAAGCAACTCGATCATCACATCTCTTGAGCCCCAGCGCTTCATCATACCGCGAGTCGGCATATAAAGGTCGATCGTGTTCTTTCCCACCAGGGCAGAGCCGTAGTCGTCAACGACATAAAGCTGGTTTTGCCCCACGATCTTGAACTTTGTTCCAAGCGGGAACCTCGACCAATCAGCGGCCGCACTGTTACATCCGCCCACTGCCAACCGAGTACCCACCGCATTGTTCCTGCCATAGCGGCGATGGCCGGGCTCGGAGTGAGTATATGCGGTCGTCTTTACCTGCACTGTCTTATGCGGGCCTTTGATGGATGCCGCAGATTTGTTGTGAAAGTCATCGAAAGCACAACTTGCAACCAAGTACGACAATCCCACCGGGAGCAGGTGGAACAATTTCATAAAGCCCGAAAAGTTCTTGTTCCCGAGAGGATGTCAACAAATCTCTGCAAAATCCACATTGTCGTGAAACTGCTGGAATTGGGGGAATGAATCCGATTTTGCGACAAAATCCGTCCGCTTTTTGTCGGAGTTTGTCCGATATTTACTGAATCGCGGCGGTTTGGGAAGCAAAAAAAGACGGTGACCACCGGAAGGTGGTAGCGCGAAACCGATGATCGACCAAGCGGATCCGCCCGCTAGTCTATGCCGGTGATGCTATCTTCCTTAATGTCGCTGAATCGCGCAAAAGCGCAGATGCCGCGTCGAGACGATCGAACGAAATCCCAGAACTCCTGTACCGGAGCCGGCCAGCTTGTTTCCGCCGCTCGGGCTACCGCTTCGGTGGTTTTCATTCCCGAGTGATACAATAGCTCGTGCGCTTTTTTTACCTCAGTCCGTAAAGCCGAACCGAATCCTGCCCGGCGCAGGCCGACGGTATTGATTCCCACAATACTGTTCATTCCGACCGCGATCGAGTAAGGAGGGATGTCTTTGCTAATCGCGGCAGAACCGGCCACCATTGATATCGTCCCGATCCGGATGCTCTGGTGAAAAACCGCGCCACCGCCCACAAACGCCCGGTCGCCCACCTGAACATAGCCGCCGAGCAATACGTTGTTGGCCAGAATGACATGGTTTCCAATTTGCGCGTTATGTCCCAAGTGCGCCCCGACCATCAACATATTGTAGGAACCTACCGTTGTAGCGCTCCCGGGCTTTGTACCACGGTGAATGGTGCAATGTTCGCGAATCACGTTGGCGTCTCCGATTTCGACCCGGGTCGATGAATTACGATCAAATCCGAGGTCCTGCGGCAATCCTCCAATGACAGTGCCATAGCCAATCAGGTTTCCGGCTCCGATCCGAACTTCTCCGGTGAGAACGCTATGTGCCTGGATTTCATTATCCGGCCCTACGACTACGGGCCCTTCGATTACCACATAGGGCCCAACCTTCGTCCCTGGCCCAAGTTCGGCACGTGAATCGACAATAGCGCTCGGGTGAATCATTCGGAATTAATAAAATGTATCCCCGACAGAAACAACGCCGACAACGCCAGTGCGTTCCCTGGTTCCTAAGCCTCGGCCATAGCTGTGTCGACCGTGGCGACGTCACGGCCGCGGCTTTTTGGAACCAACAGCAACAACAGCGACGCGGCAGCCAGAAGGACCAGGTTGATTAAGCTCGAGATCACGAAGCCATGGGCATAGTCCGCTGGCGTGGCATGGGAAGGAATTACGGAGAAGACGATAGCGCCGATCACCGCGATACCGACAGAATTAGCTACCTGCTGCGCCATCGAGGCAACTCCGGCAGCGGCACCGGCGTCTCGTGCTGGTACTCCGCTGAGCACCGTATTATAAAGCGGAGCAGTAACCAGCCCGCGGCCAACTCCATAGATAAAGCAGACGAAAACAAAAGCGAGAGAAGCTTGGCCGTGGCTTGCGTTGGCCTGCATCGACAGGCAAACCAGAGAGATCGCCAAAATCCCGGCTCCCAGATGCAGGGAGTTCCGTCCGAGGAGGCCGTTGAGCTTGCCAGAAAAAGAAGATCCTACCAGGAAGCCGAACGAGAATGGAGCCAGCAGTAGCCCGGCGTGAAATGGATCTAGTCGCAAGCTTAACTGCAAAAACAGGCTTAGCACCAATATCATCGAAGTGTGCCCCGCGAAGTAAATGCAAGTGACCAGAATTCCAACCATGAATCCTCGGTCCTGGAATAGGCGCGGCTCGACCAGCGGCGAACCTCCGCCCACCGAGCAGCGACACTCGAATCTATAGAAAGCCCAAAGGAATGGGATGCTGGCTGCCAGGGCGCCCCATGCCCATAGTGGCCAGCCAGCATCTGTCCCCTCCATGAAAGGCAAAGAAAACAGGAACAAGCCGATAGTAAGCAATATCGTCCCGATGAGATCTACCCCGGGTGCATTTTTGGCCTTCGATTCACCCAGAGTGAGAGTCGCGGCCAGAATGGTGATGAGTCCAAGCGGAAGGTTGATGAGGAAAATCGGTCTCCAACCCAGATTGAACAGATTGGCTTGGATCAGAAAACCACCCAGGATTTGGCCGATAATCGAGCCGAAACCGATCATCGCCCCATAAATGCTGAAGGCCAGGCGCTTTGCCGATCCGGTAAAATTGACCTGAATGAACGAGAGTGCTTGAGGAAACATAACCGCTGCCGCGCATCCCTGCAGCAGCCGGCCAAATACCAACATTCCGGCATCCCCAGCACAGCCACAGAAGGCGGAAGTGGCGGTGAAACCTGCCATACCGAAGATGAAGACCTTTTTTCGACCAAAGATGTCACCTAGCCGGCCTCCGGTGATGAGACAGACGGCATAAGTGAGACCGTATCCTGCAACGATCAGCTCCGCTTCGCTGAAGCCCGCGTGTAACGAGTTCTTGATCGATGGGATGCCAATGTTGGCGATGAAGAAATCGATAACACCGAGAAAAGGCCCGACCAGCAACACCAGGAGCGATATCCATTTATTTCGCTCGGCCTGACCGGGCTCGGTTTTCCGCGAGTTGTCCATCTTCCGGCTGGCTGCTGGAGACCTGAGAAGGCGGCGACCGAAACTCTTTTGGTCCTGAGGGGAAGGCGGACGGACCAACAGGCTCATAAGTGCCGCCAAACTAATTTGAGCAGATCAATAAGTGAAATAGCTGGTTGCGCATGCTCCCATCTCAAATATAGATTGATCCGGAGGAACAGCCCCTCGCTCCGCCTGCCTCGCGGCGAGACCGGTGGCGTTTTCAAACCTAAGTGCAAGGAGCCGCCCAAAGCATCGCGAAGCAGGCGCGGCGAGGGGCTGTTCCTCCGGATCAATCTATATTTGAGGATGGAGCTGCGACACTTGCGATATTTCAAAACCGTCGCGGAAGAACTGAGTTTTACCCGAGCGTCGGCGCTGCTCCACGTGGCTCAATCCGCAGTGAGCGCCCAAATTCGAGATCTGGAAGCGGAACTTGGCATCGCTCTGTTCGAGCGCAATAGTCGTCAGGTTCAACTCACCGCAGCCGGTAAGATCTTTTTAGGCGGAGTCGATCAAGTTTTCCGGACGTTGGAAGATGCCGGACGAAAACTCCGCCGGATAGGTCGAGGTGATGCTGCCTCCCTCGCGATCGGCTTTATCGGTGCCCAGAGCCACGAGTGGATGCCACAAGTGCTGAAGCGATTCCGAGTGGAGCATCCTGGTGTTGAAGTCACGTTAGCGGAGATGGTGTCTTCTCAGCAAATGGAAGCGCTGCTTGCCCGCACTCTGGATATCGGACTGGTTGGCCCGATTGATGGCAAACCGCCGCCAGGGCTCCGACTCGAATGCATCACGGAAGAAGACCCGATGGTTGGAGCACCCAGCGATCATCCCATCGCAATGTTGGATTCGGTTTCTCTCGCGCAGCTTCGCGACGAGCCATTTATTTTTACATCCAGTAAGAATTCTCCGAACTACCGGGCCTGGTTATCCCGTTTGTTTAGCCGAGCGGGTTTCACGCCCAGAGTGGTGCAGGAGGTGGATCGGGCGCGCACTGGTGTCCAGTATGTTGCCGCGGGATTCGGCATCTCCATTTTTCCGCAGCATATCAGCCGGCTGCCGGCCCCGGGTGTGAGTTTTGTGCCACTCAAGCCGATGGGCCCAAAGATTCGATACGGAATTGCCTGGCGGAGAGGACCGGTGACCGAGATGGTCACCCGTTTTATCGAGTATGCGAAGGATCAATATCGAGAAAAATAGCGCCGTTGGCCCGTTCCTCGATCAGACAACATGCAGTTTGCAATTCAAAAGCCATCCCTTGCCGACTTCATTCAATGGTCGAGCTCGATTCATTCCTCTCGGCCAGATGTCTCTCGAGTGATCCACGTCTGGCCTTTCAGGCACGTGGCCGCTATCAATCACCGCTCCCGAGCGTTAGCGTACGCTACCGACGTTCCCATGCGTTCCTCTAGGCGATCACCCCGGCCTCCTTGAAACTGAAATATCCGCTACTGCCACTTTGCGGCGTCCCGATAATCACATGATCGTGTAGTGTAATTTGCAAGATTCTCGAGGCTTCGGCGACGCGTCGGGTTAATCTGCCGTCGGCCTCGCTCGGTGAAGGATCTCCGGACGGATGGTTGTGAACGAGAATAAACGAGAATGCAGAATGCGTGATTGCGGCTTTAAAAATCTCTCGAGGATGAGCTAGACTTTCGTTGAGAGTTCCGAGGGAGATCTCTTGCACGGTGATGAGTCGCTGCTTGGCGTCAAGTAGCACCGCGCGAAGGGATTCGCGGTCCAACTGACGCATCTCGGGGCCCAGCAGATCGTAAACTGCCTGCGGGTTATCGATCGGCTCGTTCCTGATCCGCTCTGCCGCAAGGCGAGCTCCGACCGCGAATGAGGCAGCCAGCTGAATTCCTTTGGCTAAGCCGATACCTTTTACCTTCGCTAATTCCAGGACCGGAGTTCGCGCGAGACCGGCAAATGACCCGAATCGTTGCAAGAGCTTTTCCGCCAAGGCGATAACGTTGGTACCGCGAGTCCCAGTCCTCAGTAGAATGGCGATTAGTTCTGCGTCACTCAGCGCAGAAATACCGCGCGATAATAGCTTTTCTCGCGGTCGCTCTTGCAACGGTAGCTCATGAATGGTGCAGTCAATCACTTAGACACATATAATTAAAAAGTTATAATATCGGATGCAAGCTCCTTTTCGACTCAATAAGAACCGAGCACCGCACCGAAACTAACACTTTCTGCCGCTGTTTCTCAATTTTGAGCAAGCTAATCGCGAGTTATGCGCCTACAATGGCACCGTATGAAAAAACTATTGCTCACTTTGTTATCAATCGGCGCGCTCGTTTGCAGCGCAAATGCAATGGCGCCTTTAGGGTCGTCTATGATGAATCATTATCGGCAAGGTGACCAACGCACCATCGTGGTTCCGGCCTCCGACACGATCTATAATAGTGCGTTCCTCGGACCGTTACACCGAAAGAGCAGCTTCGTGTTCCTTGGACCTTTGCATCGCGGGGGTAGCTTTGCGTTCCTTGGACCATTACACCGAAAGAGCAGCTTTGCCTTCCTCGGACCATTGCATCGCGGCAGTCGCTTCGCCTCTATTTGACCGCTCCGTTCTGCGAACGCCTAGCTTAAGATTCGTCGCCGCGAGATCCTGGCCGAGAAAAGTTCGGGCCAGGATCAAGGTGCAATGAAGGTCGCGTGATCAGCCACGACTTTCCAGCCGTCCGGGAACTTCCGAAAAATTGCCGTATCGGTTGAGTACGAATTGCGGCTACCGGTTCGAACGGTCCACCAACTGAGCGCGAGCGCCAGACCTGGACCGAGGCTTTGAATTTTGAGTCGCTCGATCGAACAAACGGCCATGTCTCCACGATTAGGATAACTTCGCTGATATGTCGCCAGAAGATTGCTCCAACCGATGACTTGTTCCCCATCCGACACAATCAATAAATTGTCTGACTTCCAGAAACATTCCATGTAATGCTCTATGTCGTGGGCATTCCACAGCGCTACCATTTGGTTGATCACACCGCAAATCGCCTGGTCATCCGCAGCCGCGGGAGTTGATGGCACTGCGGGTTTGTTGGAATCGAAAGTCCATTCGCCGTATGACTGACCATCCTGTGCAACCAAAGCCTGCGACAGCGAGATCAGAAAGATGGCAATAAGAATTCGCATACGGTTGATAAAGGTCGGGCGATTTCCGACCCGGCCCACTGAGGGTAGCAGGCCGAAAGTCGAACGCCACCTAATATGTAAAGTTTTTCAGAGCAAGGAGTCGCAGTATCGATAATCACAATTGTTCACGCGCTTCATCTGGCTTGCAATCGGCTCCCTAATATCTCAGCGCCACTCGATCCGCCGAGAGCGAGAGGAAGAGGAACAGAAACGACCTTTCGATAGGACTCCCACCCGGGTTGGGTCAGCTAAGCAGACCAAGACCGAGCTGAGGGAATATCCCAAACAGAAAAATCAGAAGCACCAGCGCGGAGATTGTCACGGTTGAGAGCCGGCTCACCGGGATCACTGAGCTATTGCCGACGGTGGTTTGCCAGTACATGGCTCTGACCACTTTGAGATAGTAGTAGAATCCGCAACCCACGGTGATGATGCCTAGTACCAGGAGCAGGAATTGTTGTGATTCGTACGCTGCCTTGAACACCAGGAATTTACCAAAAAAGCCGGCGGTCAGCGGTATGCCGGAGAGCGACATCATGGCGACGAGCAGACCAAAAGCGAGAAAAGGCGAACGTTTTCCCAGCCCACTGAAGTGGGCAATATCATCGCCGTCGGAATGCTTCGCGACAATAATCAAAATAAGAAACGAGAGCAGAGTCATCAAGAGATAGGCCGCCAGGTAGACGACCACGGCCAAGCCGGCATCGTAAGCACCGACGCTTGCTACGGCCATAAGCAAGTAGCCCGCGTGTCCGATGCTCGAGTACCCAAGAAGCCGCTTGAGATTGGTTTGGGGTAGGGCCGCGAAATTGCCGTAGATCAATGTCGCAGCGGCCAGGATGACCATCGCCACAATCAATTTATCGCCAACGGCCGGTAAACGCTGGAAGGTTTCAACGACCCGCAGAAGGACGATGAATCCGACCGCCTTAGATCCCACCGAGAGAAACGCCGTGATCGGAGTCGGTGCTCCCTGGTAAACATCCGGAACCCAAAACTGAAACGGAGCCGCCGCCACTTTGAATCCGAGACCAACCACGACCAACATCACGCCAAACAACAAGCCGTGCAGATTGCCTGCCGGAATCGAGCTGAGCGCCTGTCCGATATCTGCCAGGTTGGTGTGGCGGGTAACTCCGTAAATCCAGGTCACACCGTAAACAAAAAAACCGGTCGACAACGCGCCGAGAATCAGATATTTCGCGCCTGCTTCCAAGGATGCGGCGTTTTTCCGCGTGAAAGCGACCAGAGTGTAGAAGGAGACAGTGACCAGTTCCAGGGACACAAAGATCAAGATGAAATCGGTGGCCGAAGCCATCCACATCATCCCTGCGCAAGTAAGTATCGGTATGGAGTAGAATTCTCCCAGACCGGACTGCGGCGATGTTCCATGAACGAAAGCGCGGAATGTGTCGGCATAGTCGAGCGACATCACTAGGATAACGATCGTGGTCAGCACCACGAATTTCTTAAAGAAAACAGCGGCTGCATCCTGAGTATAGCCGGCTACGCCACTGTGGCTCGAAACGTTACCAAACTGCAAAAGCAAAAATACCGCGACCAACCCAATAATCCCCAGCCAAGCGACCAAGTCGCGATTTTGCTTTTCGGCGAATGCCTCAAATAGAAGGAGGAACAATCCCAAACCGAGAACCAACAGCTCTAGAATAACGGGCGACATAAAGGCTATTTGAGGAAGTAGCGAAATCCCGGTTCAACTGCCTGAAGGATGATCTGAGGAGCAAACCCGAAAAGTAGGAGCGCAGCTACTAACAGCACCACTGGCCAACCCACAGTCAAGCTGACGTCTTGTACGGTGCTCCAACGTTGAGATCGTTCGCCAAAGAATATTCCACGATAAGCCCGCAGCATGTAAACCGCAGAGATCACCAGGCCCCACAATCCGCAAACCGCCGCCCATTGATAGCCGTTGAATGCCGAGCCGGGAGTCGCAGTCTTAAAGGCGCCGAAAAAGACCAGAAGTTCGGAAGCAAAGTTGGCGAAGCCCGGCAGCCCGATCGAGGCAAAGGTTGCGAGGCCGAAAAGAAAGCTTAGTAACGGCATCGATTTGGCCAAGCCACCCAAATCGCGGTAATCCAGTGTTCCGGTTTGTTTCCGCAACTCGCCGCTGATGGCGAATAAGGCGGCGATCGACAAGCCGTGCGCCAGCATGAGCAAGGCAGCGCCATCAACTCCAATCAGATTTGCGCTCACCACCCCAAGAAAGATGTAGCCCATGTGCATAACGCTGGAGTAGCCCAGGGTGAGATCGAGTTGCTTCTGCGCAATAGTTGCTAGGCCGACAAAAACGATATTCCCAACCAGCAGCAGAAGAATCAGCCAGGTCCAGTGTCGAGCTGCTTCTGGCATTAGCGGGAACGCGATCTGCAACAGTCCGTATAGTCCAAACTTTTTGAGTACACCGGCATGAAGCATTGAGACTGGGACTGGGGCTGAAGCGTAGGCTTGTGGCGCCCAGGTGTGAAACGGGAAGAGAGAGACCAGCGTGCCGAAGCCGATCAGCAAAAGCAGAAATATCGAATTGGCTCCTGCTCCAGCAAAAACACCCGAAGCGGCCATCGCCTGCAACCGCGGAATATCAAACGTGCGCTGCTGATCTGGAATCAGCAGATAAAGACCGATCAATCCGACCAATAGGATTATGCTACCGATAGAAAGATAGATCGTGATTTTCCAGGCGGCCGTCTGGCGATTACCGGTTCCCCAAATTCCAATCATCAAGAAGGTCGGAATCAGCGCGAGCTCGTGAAACGCGTAGAAAAAGAAAAGGTCAAGCGACGCAAACGCGCCGGCGGCAGCGGCGGCAATGAACATAATGCACGCCATATAACGGTGAGAATACTCCTCGAGCGTCGGTGATACCCAGGTCGCCGCCAGGGCGACCAGCGCCGTAAGCAAAAGCATCGTCGCATTCAGGCCATTTACTCCGACGATGAATTTCAGATCCCAAGAGACGGCCAACGGAAACCCGGAGACAAACTGATACCCACCTGCGTGGTGATCGTAGCCGAAGAAAACAATCAGCGCTGAGACCAAAGCCACGACGGTGCCAGTGATAGCAGTCTTGCGAGCGGGTAGTCCGGCCAGAATCGCGAATCCGGCAACGAGCGGCGCGAGGTAAGTGAGGTGAACCAGCAGCGTAATCATGATCCGAACAGGATGAGGTAGAGCAGCAGGACTACTCCAAAACCGAAAAGGAACGCATACGCTTGGAGATTCCCGATTTGCAGAAACCGGAGGGCAAACCCGCAACTCCAGGTCACGCCGCCGAGCCCGCGAACAATCCCGCCGTCAATGATCCACCGGTCGACAAAACCGGCAATTTGAGCAAACAAATCCTGAGTCCACTTGACCAGCGCAGAGTAAAATTGGTCGATGTAAAAACGGTTAGCAAAGAGCGGAATCAAGATCGGATCTTTCGATTTTTCCCGATAAAGAGTGAATCCGAAAAAGGTACCGGCCAAAAACACAACCAGCGAAACCAGAATCGCCAACGTCGGTACGCCTTCGCGTTCCGGCACTTGAAGGAAGAATGTGGATAATGGAGGAAAACCGATAATCGCCGCCGGAATCGCCAGCAGCACCAGCGGGATCGTCATTACCGGAGGTGATTCCTTGGCGTGACTAGCGGCATCGGATCGATGCGCGCCGAGAAACGCGACGACGAAAAGGCGCGCCATATAATAGGCCGTGAAGAACGACGCCAACTCGATGACCAAGGCCGCCGCAATGTTGTGGTCGAAAGCGGAAGCGACAATTCCGTCTTTGCTCCAGAACCCAGCGAACGGAGGACAACCGGCTAGCGCCAAGGCACCGATCAGAAAGGTCCAGAACGTGACCGGCATTTTGCGCTGCAATCCACCCATCTGCCAGATGTTCTGCTCATGATGCAGACTGATAATCACCGAGCCTGCTCCCAGGAAAAGGAGGGCCTTGAAAAAGGCGTGGGTGAACAGGTGAAGCAGCGCCGCCTCAGGCACTCCCAACCCCACGGCAGCAACCATCAAGCCGAGTTGAGAAAGCGTCGAGTATGCCAGGATGCGCTTGATATCATCCTGTTGGGTGGCCATCAAAGCGGCCAGCAGCGAGGTGATCAGACCGATCCAGAGAACCACGCCCAAAGCGACCGGAGCCGGCTCAAAGAGGAAGAAAACTCGAGCGAGCATGAACACGCCGGCTGCGACCATGGTAGCCGCATGGATCAGTGCAGAAACCGGCGTCGGACCTTCCATCGCGTCAGGCAACCAAACGTGAAGCGGGAATTGAGCAGATTTGCCAACCGCGCCGCAGAAGATAAAAATGGCGGCGGCGTTAATGTAAATCGGGTTAAGACCGAGAGTGGACCATTTCGGTCCTAGCTCCTCAAACATCACTGTGCCGGACGCCGACCAAACCATCAGGATTCCAATCATGAACCCGAAGTCACCGAGCCGATTCACGATGAATGCTTTGTTTCCAGCGTCGGCTGCGCTCGCCAGGGTGAACCAATGGCTGATCAAGATATAGGAGCTGACGCCGACCAACTCCCAAAAGATGAACATCATGATGAAGTTGTTGGCGAGTACGATGCCGAGCATTGAAAACATGAACAGCGACAGGGCTGCGAAATAGCGCGAACGCCCGCGCTCATCTTTCATGTAACCGATCGAATAA
>Ga0137401_10001110_pt1 | contig 11401 bp, 8 predicted proteins | sample CZOMad1_1_16fung_FD_108286 | JGI IMG/M metagenome (GOLD analysis project Ga0137401, IMG submission 108286) | Vadose zone soil fungal communities from Angelo Coast Range Reserve, California, USA - CZOMad1_1_16fungal (Illumina Assembly) | ecosystem: Environmental > Terrestrial > Soil > Vadose zone...
CCGACGATCGCGAGAGGCAGGAAACGTTCGAGCGCCGTCCTTTCTTCCGGCGTCGAGACCTCGTCCAGGCTCTGCACGGGCCGCCGCAGCGGTCCCAGTTTTCCGCGCAGGCGCTCGATCATGGTGAGCTGCAACGAGCTGAGAAGAAACCGCGCCGTGTCGTTGGTGTCCGCGGCGATGACGAGCGCGCAAACCATGGCATATGGCCGGTCCAGCGCCTCCGATGGGCGGAAATTCGCGCGGTAGCTTTCCAAGGCCTGGCCGACCAGATGCGGCGCGATCTGCGTGGCGAACACGAACGGCAGGCCGAGCGTACCGGCCTCGGTGGCCGAAAAGGTCGAGGAGCCGAGCAGCCAGAGCGGAATGTCGAGGCCGCTGCCGGGCACCGCGCGAATCTCCTGGTCCGGCTGAGGCTCGCGAAAATAGCACTGCAGTTCGCGCACGTCGGAGACGTAGCGCGCACGCGCCTCGGGCGCCAACCGCAAGGCGCGCGCCATGGTCTCTTCTTTTCCGGGCGTGCCGCCCACTGCCCGGCCAAGGCCAAGATCGATACGACCGGGATGCAGCGAGGCAAGCGTCCCGAACTGCTCGGCCACCACCAGCGGCGCGTGGTTGGGCAGCATGACGCCTCCCGCGCCGACGCGGATGGTGCTGGTGTTGCTCGCGATATGAGAAATGACGACCGAGGTCGCGGAACTCGCGACCGTCTGCGCGCCATGATGCTCGGCGACCCAGAAGCGCTTGTAACCGAGCTTCTCGGCGCGCGCCGCCAGATTCGTCGCCTGCTGCAAGGCCTCGCGCGGCGTTTCATCCACCAGGATGGGACAGAAATCGAGAATCGAAATCGGGATTTTGGATGTGATTTTGGATGTCATGCACGACCCTTGGCCGTCCTTGGCCGTCAGGCCGCACACTAGCCCCGGTCTCGCTGCTCGCCCCAGCCGATTTCGGCTACGGCTGTAACGCCGCGTCCCAAATCCACGTGACAGGCCGGGAGCCCTCGGCCGCGATCAACCGATGTCGATCAGCCAAGCCGCGACTTGATGCCGAGCCGGTCCAAGAGATCGGCGTCGCGATTGCGCTCCGGATTCTTCGTGGTCAGCAGCACGTCGCCAATGAAGATCGAATTGGCGCCGGCCAGGAAGCACAGCGCCTGCAATTCGTCGGACATGTATTGCCGTCCGGCCGACAGGCGCACCACGCTCTTCGGCATCAGGATGCGGGCGACCGCGATCAGCCGCACCAGTTCGATCGGATCGGGGCGCTCCGCGGTGTCGTTCACCGGCACGCCCTTGACCTCGTTCCAGAGATTGATCGGCACGCTCTCGGGATGGCTTTCGAGATTAGCGAGCAGCAGCAGCATGCCAAGGCGATCCTCGACCTGTTCGCCCATGCCGATAATGCCGCCGCAGCAGACCTTGATGCCGGCGCCGCGCACATGCGCCAGGGTGTCGATGCGATCCTGCAAGGTTCGGGTGGTGATGATCTTGTCGTAGAACTCGGGCGAGGTGTCGACATTGTGGTTGTAGAAATCGAGCCCGGCCTTCTGTAGCCGCGCGGCCTGCGGCGGCGTCAGCATGCCGAGGGTCACGCAGGTCTCCATGCCGAGTCCCTTGACGGCGCTGACCATGTCGCAGACCTGGTCGAGATCGCGGTCTTTCGGATTGCGCCAGGCCGCGGCCATGCAGAAGCGGCTCGCGCCGGCCTCCTTGGCGCGCTGCGCGGTTGAGACCACATCAGCCTGGTCCATCAGCCGGGTGGCTTTCAGGCCGGTATCGTAATGCGCGCTCTGGGAGCAATAACCGCAATCTTCCGGGCAGCCGCCGGTCTTGATGCTGAGCAGGCTCGCGGTCTCGACATGGTTCGGATCGAAATGGGCGCGATGAATGCTCTGGGCCCGGAACATCAGGTCGGCGAACGGCAAGGCGTAGAGCGCCTCGGCTTCCGCGCGGTTCCAATCGGAGCGGACGGGTTTCGCCTGGCGGCTCTCGTCTCTTGCTTCCATGACATAGTCCATCAGATTTGCTCTCCTTGAAACAATCATAGATAACGCGCATAGCTATCTATGATTTGCGCCCAGGGGAGTGATGCTAGGCAAGATCGCGCGCCGATGCACCTGTTTTTGTAATAGATAATCTATGATGAGTGAGACGCAGAACGCGACGACCGCTGAACGCATCGCCCTGTCGATCGGGGAGCGCATCATCAGCGGCGCCCTGCAGCCGGATGCACCGTTGCGGCAGGACCATATTGCACGGGAGTTCGGCTCGAGCCATGTCCCGGTCCGCGAAGCCTTTCGGCAGCTCGAAGCCCAGCATCTGGTCATCGCCATGCCGCGTCGCGGCGTGCGGGTCGCGCCGCTCGACACCAATTCGGTGCGGGAGATCGCCGAAATGCGCGCAGCACTCGAAGTGGTGGCATTGCGGAACGCCGCGCCCAAACTGACATCGGCGCATTTCGCGCGATTGGAACTGGCGCTGATCGAGGGCGATGGCGCCGAGACGATCCAGGATTTCGAGGCAGCCAACCGCGCCTTCCATCACGCGCTGGTGGCGCCCTGTGCCATGCCGCGCCTGCTCGCCAGCCTTGACGGATTGCAGCTTGCCAATTCCCGATTGGTGTTTGCGACCGCGCATAGCGCCGGCTGGCGGCCGCGATCCAATCAGGATCACAGGCTGATCCTGCAATCTCTCCGGGCGCGGAATGTCGATCAGGCCTGCAATCTGCTGGCGCGACACATTCAAACCATCGAGCGCCTTACGCTTCCCGCGAGCTGACCCAAACCTGGCGACGGATGTGAGGCAACCGGCGCGGGACGCCGGCCAAGCTATTCAGCCAAAAAACTATTGTTTGACCACCGACAGGAAGACGCTGGGGTCGAAATATTGCGCCGCCGAGACCGGATTTTCGATCTTGGCGACCCGGGTGTAGAAGTCCGTCACCTGCTGCAGCCACTCGATGATCGTGCCGTTGCTGTAGAGCCGCCGCCACACCGCGGTCGGAAACACCCGCATCGCGCCGAACTGTTCCCTGATGTCGCGCTCCGGCACCTGGGGATAATAGTTGTTGTGCAAAATCCCCAAGGACTCATTGGTCCGCGCGATCAGCATGTCGTTGCCTTCGATCCAGGCTTTCACGATCCGCGCGAGAATAGGCTTGTTCGCAGCGTAGAAGGCGTTCGACGCCGCCCAACCGCCGACCACCGCCGCCGAAGGATAGAACACGCCGGCATCCAGCAGCTTCTTTGCCTGCGGCACCTTTTCACGCACGGCAATATTGAAAGGCACCCAGAGCACCACCGCCGGAACATTGCCGGCAATGAACGAATTGACCGCGTCCGGCATCGGCATGCTGGCCAGATCGATATCGGCGCCCGTCATCTTGTTCTCGCGCAGCGCATTGTCGAGAAACACATGCGCGGTGGTGCCCGCGGTGGTGGCGACGCGTTTGCCGCGCAGATCGGCGAACTCCTTCACCCCCATGTCCTCGCGGACCCAAAGCTGGGCCGTGGCGAACTCGATCGAGTTGGCGAGGAACATCTTGCCCTGGCCGCGCGCCGGAAAGTTCGAGATCACCGCGCCGGTCGCCAGCATGTCGATCGAGTTTTCCGACATCGCCTTGAACAGTTCGAGGCCGGTCTTGAACTCCTTGAATTGGGGATCGAGGCCGTTACGCGCCCATGAGCCGAGATGATCGGACAGCCAGATCTGTTCGTCCACCGCCAGCGTATGCAGATAGCCGACCCGGATCTTCGATTTGGCCTGCGCCAACGCTGGCATGCCAATCATCGAGGTTCCGACGACCGAGCCTGCCCCTGCCACAAATTTGCGCCGGTCCATCACCAACACTCCTGCCCTTGCCCATCTAACTGTTCCGCGCGTCTTGGCTTGCCGATTGTCGCAACACGAATGGATGCCACCGGCCGGCCTGAGCGTGTCTGCCTTGAACGTGCGCGCCAGGAAAATGTTTGCCTAAACGGTTTATCCAGCGCGCCGCCATGATGTCGACGTCGGTTGACGGAAGCAACTGGAGATTGGCCAGCGCAAATCATGCCAAGGCAACGTAACCTTAAGATGTCCCCACGATGGAACAGCGCCAAGCTCACGTCATAATTATGGCGGACGCATAAGCCAACAAAAAAGCCTTGAACCTGATAGACCGCTGAACCACAGTTCGGCCTGCCAGAAGCGGCATTCCGCCTCACCTGTTGCCGCTTGCCGCTGTTTCAAAAAGGCACGGTTAGGGACGCAAGAAGATGATCATGCAAACAATCAAGCACGCCTTTCGCCCCTTTGGGAGCCGCAGCGCAATGCAACCGGTGGCTTTAGTCCGCGTGTGCCCCATCGGATTGATCCTCCTCGTGATGCTGCTGGCCGGCTCCATGGCGCATGCTCAGGTTCCCGCCAACGAGTCGAAGCGCGCGCCGCGCCTCGAAGAGCAATGGAAGGAGAAACTGAACGCCAACACGGTCGCGATCATCGCCGGGAGCCCGGAAGACACCTATCTCGACATTACGCACGATCTCGCCGTGGTCCTCAACGACGAAAACCTGCGCATTCTTCCCGTCGTCGGGATGGGGGGCGCGCAGAACATTCGCGACGTGCTGTATCTGAAGGGCATCGATATCGGGATCACGTCGTCCCAGATGCTGCGCTATTTCGCATCGACCGGCGAGCTCAGCACCGCGCTCGACCAGCGGCTGAACTACATCACCCGCCTCTACCCGGAGGAAATGCACGTGGTGGCGGGCCGCAACATCCAGAAGCTGGAAGACCTCAACGGCAAGAAGGTGAACTTCTCCGATCCCGGGTCGAGCACGCAGATCTCGGCGCGCGACGTGTTCGGGCTGCTGTCGGTTTCCGTCGAGGAGGTCAATATGAGCCAGGCGGATGCCATCGCCGCGGTCAAGAAGGGCGAGATCGCCGCGACCGTCGTGATCTCGGGCAAACCCGCCGTCGTACTCGAGCGCATCTCCGCCAGCGACAATCTGCACCTGGTCGAAGTGCCCTACACGCGGACGCTCGAAAACATCTATCTTTCAGCGCAGCTCGAGCAGAGCCTCTACCCCAACCTGATCGACGCCGGCCAGACGGTCCAGACCGTCGCGGTCGATTCCGTCCTCATCACCAACAACTGGCAGCCGGCAAGTGACCGATATCGTCGGGTGGCGCGGTTCGTCGAGGCCCTGTTCTCGCATTTCTCCGACCTGCAGAAACCGCCGCGGCACCCGAAATGGCTGGAGGTCGATCTTGCCAAGGAACTACCGGGCTGGCAGCGTTTTCCGGCAGCACAGGATTGGCTGCAACAGGCCAAGTTCGATGAATTCAGGAACAAGTACCAGGCCAGCACCGGAACCCCGGTGTCGAACAACCCGGCGGACAAGCAGCGGCTGTTCAAGGAGTTCCTCGAATGGTCGCAAAGCGAGGGCAAGAAGCGTTGACGCCTGACCGCTATCGCGTCATCGCTGCGTCTCAACAGCGAGCCGTCCTTTGAATTCGCCGAAACCAGTCCTTGCCAGTTTCGATCATGTATCGCTGGCCTTCGATACGCCCGACGGCCGACTGAAAGTTGTCGACGACGTCACCTACAATATTTGCAACGGGGACTTCGTTTCCGTGATCGGTCCGTCCGGCTGCGGAAAGACCACCATGATGAGCATGCTGGCCGGGTTCCAGAAGCCGACCGCGGGAGCGGTCGCGTTCGAGGACAAGCCGATCGTCGGGCCCGGCCCCGAACGTGGCGTCATCTTCCAGGAATACGGCGTGTTCCCCTGGCTCACCGTGAAAGACAACATCGCCTTCGGGCTTGAACTGCGCGCCAACCGCGTCTCGGCCAAGGAACGCAGCGAGATTTGCGGCCACTATCTCGACCTGATGGGACTTGCCGAATTCGCCAATTCCTATCCAAAACACCTATCGGGAGGCATGCGTCAAAGGCTCGCGCTGGCGCGGGCTTATGCCGTCAAGCCGAAATTCCTGCTGATGGACGAGCCGTTCGGCGCGCTTGACGCGCAGACCCGATCGAACATGCAAAACCTTCTGCTGCGGGTGCTGGCCGCCGAAGGCAAGACCGTCATGCTGATCACGCATTCGGTCGACGAAGCGATCTATCTTTCGTCGCGGATCGTGGTCGTGACGGCGCGTCCCGCGCGCATCAAGCAAATTATCGACATCAAGTTCGCCTATCCGCGCGACGAGGCGATCCAGGAACTCCCCGAATTCGGCGAACTACGTAAAACCATCCGGGAACTCGTCATGAGTGAATACCGGGCGCAGCAGGCGCAGAGCCGGTCGACCTCCTTTTCGGAGTAGACGGGCCAGCCTGCACGCGATAGAAAGCCCGCCCGACGAAATGACCCCTCATATCGCGATCGGTTCCACAGTACGGACAATTGTAGATTGTGCTCGCCATGGTGGCATTTGTATGTCGGCTCGACCGAAGACTTAAACACCCAACGATTTACAGTATCCTTTCTAGACAACCTCACACTTTAGACTAAAAGTGTGATCACGTTACCGCCGTAACCGGCACGGTTTGGCCCCTGTGTCGGCGAGGCGGAAGTCAGATGGGGACACTCTGATGAAGTCTGCGCAAGCACGTTGGCCTGATCTTCGTAACGCAAACGGCGCGGTCGTCGCGACGAGCGGTGCGACATCTGCCCTGCGCACTTCAAGTTCAATTCCGGTGCGATGGATATTCCGCGCGGCAAGTTCGCGTCGAACGATTGCGTTCGACCGCGGGCGTGGAAGGGCTCACCCGATCAAGCCTCGCCCCGATCAAGCCTTGTGTCCGCAACGCGTGTTGCCTCGCGCATCGAGCAGGCCAGGCGAATAGAAGTGGGGACTTAGCGTGAGTGAGTCGAAAAAAAATCTCGATCCCAACGATCCAGCTTACTACGCTCCGCCCAGGTCGCGCGATCGGACCAACGTCCCAGCTTCCTCCGACAAAGACCGGCAAGCCCTCTCCGTCTCGCGCGGTCTCGATGAGCAGCTCGCGCGTTTGCGCACCGCAAAAGACAACAGCAATCTGCCGACCGCCCAATCGGATGTCTTCGCCGAAGCCGTCGCCCGAATGCTGCGGGAGCAGTTGAATAACGGACTGGGCGACGCGCCAGCCGTCTTGAAGATGCGATCCTCCGCTCGTCTTGCGGCCAAACTCGCCGTCGCGGTCGTCAGCGCCGCGCTCGTCGCGCTGGCCTATGTCGTGTTCATTTCTTCGCCGCAGGACGGCGCGGACGACCGGCTTGGGTCGACCTTGCGGTCCTTGCAATCGACCAAATCAAGCGCGCCGCCGTCGTCACCGCACCGCGTATCGGCACTCGTCGTTCGCAACCACACGGGCCTCGTCAACGAACCGCTGGAGCTTGGCGTCAGTGTCGATACGCCGGACACGGGCACCACCGTCACGATCAAGGGAATGCCGCCCGGCGCCAGGCTGACGGCCGGCGTGCCGCTGAGCTTCACCGAATGGCGTGTGCCGGCCGAGGAGGTTTCGAACGTCATGGTGATTCCGCCGGCCGACTTCGCCGGCGAACTGGACCTGTCCGCTGAATTGCGCAGTCCCGAGGGAACGGCGCAGGTGACGAGTTTCACGCAATTGATCTGGCGCGCCGCGCCGCCTGCCACCGTGTTGGCGACCTCCACCGTGTTGGCGACCTCCAACGCGGTGACGACCTCCGCCGTGCCGGCGCCGCCGCCGCAGCAGCCTACGGCGCCACAGCTCCAGCAGCCGGCGGCGCTGCCACCACCGCCGCCGCAAGCGCAACCCCAGCCGCAGACGATCGCGTCCTTGCCCGCCGCGAATGCACCGGCGCCGCAGCCGCAGTCTCGCGCTGATACGGTCCGTGAACTCAGTCCCAACGAGATCGCGGGTTTGGTCAGGCGGGCGCAGGAAATGCTGGCGAATGGCGACGTCAAGGCCGCGCGCTTGTTGTTGCTGCGCGCCGCCGAAGCCCGCGATGCCCGCGCGGCGCTGGCGCTCGCAAAAACCTATGATCCGATCGCATTGCGGCAGCTCAGCACGACCGACCCCGGGCCTGATCTGGCGCAGGCGCGCAACTGGTATCAAAAGGCCCGCGAATGGGGCGCGCCCGAGGCCCAGCGTCAACTCGACGCGCTCGCGAGCTATCCGCGCTGAGGTGAAAGCAAGCCGCGCGCGGTCAACGCTCTGACGCGATCAGGGCAGCGCCCTTCTCCCCGATCATCAGGCTGGTCGCGTTGGTGTTGGCCGAGGTGATCTGCGGCATGACCGAGGCGTCGACCACCCTTAATCGGTCGATACCGCGAACGCGCAGTTGTGGATCGAGCACGGATTTTTCGTCGCTGCCCATGCGGCAGGTTCCGACGCAGTGAAACACCGTTCCGCCCGTGGTGCGGGCAAAATCCCACAGCCCGGCCTCGGTGGCGACGGCCTCGCCGGGAGCCATCTCGACATCCCAGAGATCGCGAAACGATTTCTGCCGAAATATCTCGCGCAGCATCTGCATGCCGCCGACAATGGTCTTGCGGTCGAGTTCCTCGGCGAAATAGTTGGGTTCGATGCGCGGCTGGTCGAACGGGTCCGTCGAGCGGATCGCGAGCTGCCCGCGCGACGCGCCGTGGCACTGCCAGACCGACGCGGTGAAGCCGGAATAGCGATGCAAGGGCTCGCCGGGCTTGTCGACCGACAACGGCATCACATTGAACTGCACATCCGGCCGCCCGCCGACCGCATGCGCCGTGCAAGCCGCGCCGCCAACCTGCCCTGCCCCGACCGTCAGCGGACCGCTGCCGGCGAACAGCCACTGCGCGCCCATTTTCGCCAGCTCGATGGGATTTCGGACCTGGTCGTTGAGCGATATCGGCCGCTTGAGCCGGACGATGATGCGCGCCTGATAGTGATCCTGCAGGTTGCGGCCGACCTCGGGCGCGTCGGCGACGACGGGAATCCCAAGCCCGCGCAGGAGATCGGCGGGGCCAATCCCCGAAAGCTGCAGCAGTTGCGGCGATTGCAGGGCGCCGGCCGACAGCACGACTTCGCGGTCCGCGGCCGCGCTGCATAGCTGCCCGCCCTCGATCCACTCCACGCCGGTGGCGACGCGGCCGTCAAACAGGACGCGACGGACCTGCGCACCGGTGATCACCGTCAGATTGCTGCGATGCGCGACCGGCGCGAGGAACGCCGACGCCGAACTGGTGCGCCAATGCCGCCCAATGCCGAGCTGGTAGCGGCCGACGCCGAACGTCGTGGCAGCGTTGAAGTCCGGGTTGCGCGGCAGCCCGAACTCGACACCCGCTTCCACCCAGGCCGCAGACGACGGATTGTGGCTGCGAAGATCGGAGACATCGAACTCGCCGAGACCGCCATGATACTGGCTCTCGCCGCCCCGATAACGCTCGTAGCGCCGGAAATAGGGCAGCACGTCGCGATAGCTCCAGCCCACGGCGCCCAGACGCTCCCAGTCGTCGAAACCCTCATGCTGGCCGCGAATGAAGATCAGGCCATTGATCGACGACGAGCCGCCGAGCACGCGGCCGCGCGGCCAGACGATGGAGCGGCCGCCCGTGATCTCGCTCGGTTCGGTGGTGAACAGGCGGGAGAACCGTTGGTTGTAGATGGTTCGGTAATAGCCAACCGGAAGCTTGAGCCAGAAGTTGCGGTCGGTTCCTCCCGCCTCCAGCAGCAGGACGCGGCAGGCCGGATCGGCGGACAACCGGTTCGCGACCACGCAACCGGCCGAACCCGCGCCGACGATAATGTAATCATAACCTTGGACGGCCATGCGAACTCCCGGACTCAACGCTGATGATCTGGCGCACGACAATGATGAAGGCTCATCGTGCGGTGGCTTATTGTTCGGGCACAAGCATCTGAAACAGTTACACGGGCTTGGCCCTCAAGCATCTCGCTCCATCGATCAACGATGTGTTCGTATCGCGAGCGTGGCTCAATGACGCAGGTGCGTGCATAACTGCTCGCAATGAGCGCTGATGGCAGCGAATATGAGGGTTGCATCGCGCTGACAAGCGCCCTGATATGAAGTCGAACCGTTGAATGGTTATTCCATCTATAATATGACCCAGCTTCGGATCAATGCGTGCTGTGGAAAGGGCGGATCGTATGAAGAGGCGCGGCGGTGTCGCAAAACAACTCGCCCTCGGCCTCACACCTTGGGTTGCCGCCATCGCATTGTGGTACGCCGTCCGCCTCTCCGGATACGTTAACGCCTCCTTAATCCCCGCGCCGCATCAGGTCGCCGCCAGGTTCGTCGAACTTCTGCTGCACGAAGGCCTGCTGTACGACGTCTTTGCATCGACCCGCCGCGTTTTCTTCGGCGTCGCCTTGGGAATTACGGCGGCCGTGCCCGTCGGCTTCCTGTTGGGCTGGTATCGCCCGGCGCGGACGGTGGCCGATCCCATGATCAACTTCTTTCGCGCGTTACCGCCGATCGCGCTGATCCCGCTGGTGATCGTCTATTTCGGGGTCGACGAGATCGCCAAGCTGGTGATCCTGGTCTATGCCGCGTTCTTCTCGGGCGTCATCGTGATGTATGAAGGCGTCTCGCAGATCACGCCACTCTATATCCGGGTCGCACAGACGCTCGGCGCCAGCGAGCTTGAGATCTTCCGCAAGGTCATCATTCCGTTAACCGTGCCGCACATCCTGACTGCGCTGCGCGTCTCGCTGGGAGTAGCCTGGGCCACTCTGGTCGCGTCCGAGCTGATCGCGGCCCAGCGCGGACTTGGCGCGATGATCCAAAATGCTGCGACATATTTTCTGCTCGACATCATCTATGTCGGCATCATCTGCATCGGCTGCGTCGCGCTGCTGATGGACACGATCTTGAGACGGATCAGCGCACGGCTGCTCGTGTGGCAGGAAAGAGCCGTCGCTTAGAGGCAACCGAAGGAAGTACAACCATGCATCGACGACAATTTCTGACGACAACGATGGGCCTGGCGCTGAGCGGAGTGGCAGCGCCCGCGATCGCGCAGGCCAAGACCAAGGTCCGGGTCGGCTATCTGCACACGCTCGCCGTCGATGGTCAGATCTGGACCGGGATGGACCGCGGCTCCTTCGACAAGGAAGGCCTCGACCTGGAGCTGCGCCAGTTCAACACCGGCCTCGAAATCTTCCAGGCCCTGATCGGCGGCAGCCTGGATGTGCTGGCAACCGGCGCAGTGCTTTCGAATTTTCCTGCGCGCGGCCAGGGCAAGGTGTTCCTGATCAACGATATCGAGGTGGCGACCGCGCAGCTCTGGGTGCACGCAGATCAGGGCATCAAGTCGTTCGCGGACTTGAAGGGCAAACGAATCGCGACCTCGACCGGCACCACCGCGCATGTGTTTCTCGATCGCGCATTGCGGGCCAATTCGGTCGACCCGAAGGAAGTGGAGCTGGTCAACCAGGCAATGCCGGCGGC
>Ga0137401_10001112_pt1 | contig 11399 bp, 13 predicted proteins | sample CZOMad1_1_16fung_FD_108286 | JGI IMG/M metagenome (GOLD analysis project Ga0137401, IMG submission 108286) | Vadose zone soil fungal communities from Angelo Coast Range Reserve, California, USA - CZOMad1_1_16fungal (Illumina Assembly) | ecosystem: Environmental > Terrestrial > Soil > Vadose...
CCTCCTCCTTGAAGGTGAGCATCCCGCAGTCGGTGTGATTGACGATCATCCACTCCTGAGTGCCGAGCAGGTAGTGCGAAATCAGGAGCGAGCGGATCGCGTCTTCCGTCACGATGCCGCCGGCGTTGCGGATAATGTGGGCGTCTCCCGTCTTCAATCCCAGCGCCGGCTCGATCGTCAGGCGCGCGTCCATGCAGGCGACGATCGCAAGTTTCTTGGCGGGGGGCATGGGTAGATGGCCCAGCCCAAAGTCTTGGGCAAACCGCCGGTTCGCCTGCTGCACGTCATCGATGACGCTCATACGACCTCCTCCATTGCCGGCCATCGGCGGGTACTACTGGTACCAGCGGCGGAACTCCGGAGCATCTAACCCAATCTGATCCAGCCGCGAATCACGGACCATGGGATGCCGCCTCCCGGTCGAACGCCGCCTGGATCTCCCGCGCCGGGTCGAGCGGGGCGTCCGTCAGATTCGTGAGGATGGCCACGACCACGCGGGACTCACGGTCCAGGCCGAACACCGCCGTCCCGCCTACCGCGCCGCCCCCGTGGAACGCCCAGCGGTGGCCCAAGCTGTCGGTCGTCACGAAGAACCCGATCCCGTACCCCGTCTCCTCGCCCGCGCTGGTGCGCTGCGACGTGAACAGCAGGTCCAGCGTTTCGCGCTTCAAGAACCCCGGCTCGAGCAGCGCCGACCCGAATTTCACCAGATCCTCGGCCGTCGACACGAACCCACCTCCCGCCCACTTGTAGCTGTTGTCCACCGCGGGCGCGATGCGGTAGCTCCCGCCGCTGTCGCGATCGTAGGGTTGCGTGCGGCCCGGAATGAGGCTGTCGGTGCGGTCGGGCGCCGTGTCGGCCAGGCCGAGCGGGCGAAACACATGGGCGGACATGTAACGCAGGAAGTCGTCCCCCGACGCGCCCTCCACCACCGCGGAGATGAGATTCCAGGCATAGCTCGAGTAGGAGAACCGCGTGCCGGGCGGGAATAGGAGGGAGTCGTCCTGGAAGATGGTCAGCCCGTCGAGCACCGTGGCGAAGCGACGGTTCAGGAAGAACTCTCGATCTTTGTAATGCCTGATGCCGGCGAGATGACCGGCGAGCTGGCGGGTGGTGATGGGGTAGCCCTTGTCCGGGAACGATGGCACGTAGCGTTGCACCGGCGCGTCGAGATCAAGCTTGCCCTGCTGGTACAACAGGGCGACGGCGGCGGCCGTGAGCGGCTTCGATACGCTCCCAATGCGGAACTGCGTCTCGCGGGTGACGGGTCGCTTCCGCTCGACGTCGGCGTACCCGAAGCCCTCCGACCACACCAGCTTCCCATTCACCGCCACGGCCACCTGCACTCCGGGGATCCGGGTCGCGAGCCGCTCGCACATGAGCGTGCGCTCCTGCGCCACGATGGCCGCGTACTCCGCAGGAACGCTCCCCGAGCGCCGGGAAATGCACGGCGCCCCCTGTGCGGCGAGAGTCGCGGGGATGAGGAAACCGGCAAGGCCGATGCGGCAGAGCATATACCCCAAAGTTCTCATGAACTTCTGGGCCGGCGCAATGACTCACCGAAGGGGATAGTTTTCTCCGTATGGAGCGGGTGCCGGAAGCCCTGTCGGCCGCCTTCGGCGACCGCTACACGATCGACCGTGTGCTGGGCCGCGGCGGGATGGCGACCGTGTACGTCGCCGAGGACCTCCGGCACCAGCGCCAGGTCGCGATCAAGGTGCTACGGCCCGACGTCGCGGCCGCGATCGGCGCCGAGCGATTTCTGCGCGAGATCGCGATCGCCGCACGGCTCACCCACCCCCACGTGCTCCCGCTCATCGACTCCGGCCAGACGGCGGGATCCCTCTATTACGTGATGCCGTATGTTCGCGGGGAAACGCTGCGGCAGCGCCTGGTGCGTGAGCAGCGGTTGCCGCTCAAGGACGCGCTGGCCATCGCGCGGGCGTTGGGCGCGGGGCTCGACTACGCGCACCGCGAGGGGTTCGTCCACCGGGACGTAAAGCCCGAGAACGTGCTCCTTGCCGACGGGCATGCGGTGCTCGCCGACTTCGGGATCGCGCGCGCCATCTTCCAGGCCGGTGGGGAGCACGTCACCGAGGTCGGGCTCGCCATCGGGACGCCCGAGTACATGAGCCCCGAGCAGGCCGCGGGCGATCGCGAGCTGGACGGGCGGTGCGACGAGTATGCCCTCGCCTGCGTCGTCTACGAGATGCTGGCGGGGAAGCCGCCGTTTTCCGGAGACAGCGCCCGGGCCATCGTCGCCAAACACTTGAGCGAGCCGCCGACGCCGCTTCGCGCCCGCCGTCCCGACGCGCCGGCTGTCGTCGAGCAGGCGCTCGCCCGGGCGCTCGCCAAGGACCCGGCCGACCGCTTCGCGACCATCGCCGAGTTCACGACAGCGTTGGAGGAGACGCGGCCCGGGGCCGCCCCGTCGCTGGTCGGCAGGACGCGCTCCATCGCGGTGCTGCCGTTCGTGAATGCCAGCGCCGATCCGGAGAACGAATACCTGAGCGACGGCATCAGCGACGAGCTGATCAACGCGCTCACCAAGGTCGACGGCCTGCGCATCGCCTCTCGCACGTCCGCGTTCGCCCTCAAGGGAAAGCCGCAGGACATCCGGGCGATCGGCGCGCTGCTCGGCGTCTCCGCCGTGCTGGAGGGCACGGTGCGGCAGTCCGGAGACCGCCTGCGCATTACGGCGCAGCTCGCCGCCGCTGACGACGGACGCACGCTTTGGTCGGAGCGCTACGATCGTGCGCTGGACGACGTCTTCGCGATCGAGGACGAGATCGCGCGCACCATCGTCAGCACGCTGCGCACCACCTTCCTGGCCGACATCGCCGACCCCACGCCGCAGCGCTATACCCACAACCTCGAGGCCTACTCGCTGTACCTCAAGGGTCGCTTCTGCTGGAACAAGCGCAGTCAGGAGGGCGTGCTCGAGTCGATTTCCTTCTTCAAGCAGGCGATCGACCACGATCCCGACTACGCGCTGGCGTACTCCGGGCTCTCGGACGCGTACGCGCTCCAGGTGGACTACCGCAGCGTGCCCGTCACCGAGGGCTACCGGCTGGCGCGCGAATACGCGCTCAAGGCGCTGGCCCTGGACCAGAGCCTGCCTGAGGCGCACACGTCGCTCGCCTGGGTGCTGCACGTGTATGACTGGGATTGGGCGGGAGCGGTGCGCGAGTACGCCCGAGCGCTCGAGCTGAACCCGGGCTTCGCTACGGCGCACCACTGGTATGCGTACGTGCTGATCGTGAACGGGCAGGCGGAGCAGGCGATGACGGAAGCGCTGACGGCGCTCGAGCTCGACCCGTCGTCGCTCTCGGTGCGGCGTGGCGTGGGCTGGATCAGTTACTACACCCGCCGCTACGAGCAGGCGCTATACCATCTGCGGCGCGCCGTCGCGATGAACCCCACGTCGGAAGACACCTATCGGGTGATGGGCCTGGTACTGATGCAACAGGGGGCCTACGCCGAGGCCGAGCGGGCGTTCCGCGAGGCGATCACCCTCTCACCCGACCTGTCGTACGCGACCGCGGGCGTGGCCCACGTGCTGGCCCTGAGCGGCCGGCGGCGCGAGGCGGAGGCCATAGTGACGGAGCTCGAAGCCCGCGCGCGCGAGCGCTACGTGACGCCGGTCGCGCTCTGCATCGCGCACCTCGGCTTGAGGAATGTGGATCAGGTGTTCCACTGGCTCGACCGCGCGTACGAGGACCGGCGGGGCTGGCTGACCTACATGAAGGTCGACCCGATCTTCGACCCCGTGAAAGACGACCCGCGGTACGAGGCGTTCTTGAAACGGATGAGGTTGTAAATGAGGATCGTCGCGGCATGCGCGAGTGAACTCGCGGCTCGGCGATTGCCCGTAAACGGGCACGGCATGGCCGCTTCAGCGGTAGGTGCCGAGCCGCGGCTTCAGCCGCGCCACCAGGGGGGCGCACCGGTATGGACTTCTCACTCGACTTAGGGCTCGACGTCCTGACCCGAACGCCGGGCACGCTCCAGACCATGCTGAGCGGGCTCCCCTCTCCGTGGACGAGCGGGACCGAGGGCCCCGACACGTGGAGTCCCCAGGACGTGCTGGGGCACCTGATTCACGGCGAGGAGACCGACTGGATCCCGCGCGCGAAGATCATCCTCACCAAGGGGGAATCGCAGGCGTTCGAGCCGTTCGACCGCTTCGCGCAGGCCCGGCGATTCGCCGGCTGGTCGCTCGAGCGACTCCTGGATCGATTTGGCGAGTTGCGCGCCGAAGGTGTGGCGATCTTGCAGGGCTGGCATCTGACCCGGGAGCAGCTGGCGCTGCGCGGCCGCCATCCCGAGCTGGGCCAGGTGACGCTCTCGCAGCTGCTCGCGGCGTGGGTGGTCCACGACCTCGGTCACATCGCGCAGATCTCGCGCGTGATGGCGAAGCAGTACGCGGCGGCCGTAGGGCCGTGGAAGGCTTATCTCCCGGTGCTCACGCGCTAGAAGGTTGACACCGCGGCTCTGTGGTGCGAGCCTACCACCGACCGTCGAGCCCTTCATGCGCCCTGTCAGCCGAACCGTCATCCAGACCGTCCCCGTGTCGATCGAGCGGGTCTTCGCCCTGCTCACCGACCCGGGGCGTATGGCCGAGTGGCTCCCCGGATGCGGCGGGACCGTAAGCGACAAGCCGCTCAGGAAGGGCGTGCGGTTCAAGGTGCGGTTCGGGCAGCGAACGACCGAATTCGAGGTCGTGGACTTCACGCCGCCGACGACATTCGGCTGGGTGGAGCGCGGTGAGCGGAACGGCTGGAAAACGTTCTTCCGGCTCGACCCGACGGCCGAATCGACCGCCGTGACGGTGCGGGACGTGTGGGCCCCGCGGTCTATCATCGCGTGGCTGCGCGGCCGGTTGTTCGAAAAGCGCCGCGTCGACAGCCAGCTCGAGGCGATCCTCTCGAACGTCCGGAAGCTGCTCGCGCCTTGAAGCGGGCCGCCGCCGCCCTCGGCTGGCTGCTCGTCGTCTGTCCGGTCCAGGCGCAGACGTTGGAGCTGCGCTTCTTCGATGTCGGCCAGGGCGATGCGGCGCTCATCGTCACACCTGAGGGGAAGAGAGTCCTGGTCGATGCCGGCCCCGGCGCGTGGCCCGTGGTCCCCTACCTGCGGTCGCATCACTACGACACCCTCGATCTGATCGTCGCATCGCACAATCACACCGATCACATCGGCGGGATGGCAGACGTGATCGCGTCGCGGGTGGTGCGCGCTTACCTCGACAACGGCATTCCCCATACCACCGCCACGTACCAACGCACGCTGCGCGCGGTGGAAGCGAGTGGGGCGCAATACTTCCGGGCGACGGCGCGGACCATCACGGTGGGCTCCGCGCGTCTGAGGGTTCTGGTGCCGCCCTCTCGGCCGGTCGATCAGAACAACGGGTCCGTGGGGATCCTGCTGGAGTACGGGGCGTTCCGGGCGCTGCTCACCGGGGATTCGGAGCAGTACGAGCTCGGTCACTGGCTCCAGCACGACTCCGTCCCGCGGGTGACCGTCGTGAAGGTCCCTCACCACGGCAGCTGGAACGGCACCACGGTCGCGTGGGTGCAGGCGACGCACCCGCAGGTTGCCGTGATCTCGGTGGGAGCAGGGAACTCGTACGGGCTCCCGTCGCCCCAGGTCATCGAGCAGTGGCGGAGCGCCGGCGCACGGGTGTATCGCACCGACCGGGACGGTGCGGTGATCATCGAAGCTAAGCGCGACGGCAGCTATATCGTGCTCAGCGAATACTCCAGGCCTGCGCGAGACCATGAATGAATGAGCGAGCGGCACGCGTTCTACTCGGTCGATCGCCTCGAGCGGGCGGTGGCGGTACTGGTCGGAGACGACGGCGTCGGGCTCGATGTGCTCAAGAAGACCCTGCCGGTGAAAGTACGCGAGGGCGTGGTGCTGCGGGTGCGGCTCGACGCCGACGGCAAGCCCGACTGGTCGAGCGCCGCCATCGATGACGCCGAGCGGGAGCGCCGCCTGCAGGAGGCCCGCGACCGCCTCGAGCGGCTGCGCGGCACCGATCCGGGCGGCGACGTGGTGTTGTAACGCCCGCCTGTTAAGGAACACGTGCTTCTCACTGAGCTGGTCCAGACCTCGCGCCGCCTGGCGGAAACGAGAGGTCGGCTCGCGAAGATCGAGCTCGTCGCCGCCCTCCTGAAGCGCACGGGCCCCGAAGAGATCGAGATCGCGACCGCCTTCCTGTCGGGCTCCCTTCGCCAGGGGCGCATCGGGATCGGCTACGCCACCCTGCAGGCCGCCAAACGCGAGCATGCGGCCGACGGGCCGACCCTCGACCTCGCCCGAGTCGACACGACGCTCCAACGCCTCGCGGATACCACCGGTAAGGGCTCGGCCCAGACGAAGGAACGCCTCCTCGGTGAGTTGTTCGCCCGCGGCACGGCCGACGAGCAGGAATTCCTGCTCCGCTTGATCATCGGCGAGCTGCGTCAGGGAGCGCTCGAGGGGCTCGTGACGGAGGCAGTCGCGCGGGCGGCGGGGCTCGAGGCCGAGGCCGTCCGCCGGGCGACGATGCTCGCGGCCGACCTGGGTCGCGTCGCGCGCGCCGCGCTGACCCAGGGAGCGGCCGGCCTCACGGCCTTTCGCGTGGAGCTGTTCCACCCGCTCCAGCCGATGCTCGCCCAGGCCGCGGATGATGTGACGGATGCCCTGGCGCGCCTGGGGAAGGGGCAAGCCGCGTTCGAATACAAACTCGACGGCGCCCGCATCCAGGTCCACAAAGCGGGCGACGAGGTGCGGGTGTTCTCCCGTGAGCTGAACGACGTCACGCCGGCGGTGCCGGAGGTGGTGGAAGCGGTCCGCCGCCTGCCGCTCACCGACGCCATCCTGGACGGCGAAGCGATTGCTGTGCGCCCGGACGGCACGCCGCTGCCGTTCCAGGTCACGATGCGCCGCTTCGGACGCAAGCTCGACGTCGAGCGGCTGCGCGCCGAGCTGCCGCTCGCTCCGTTCTTCTTCGACATGCTCTACGCCGACGGCGTGCCCCTCCTGAACGAGCCCTACACCCGGCGGTTCGCCGCCCTCGCGGCGGCCGTGCCGGGCGAGCACCGCGTGCCCCGCATCGTGACGTCAGAAGCGGGCGAGGCAGGGGCGTTCTTCGAACAGGCGATCGCGGCCGGACAGGAAGGGCTGATGGCCAAGGCGCTGGACGCACGCTACGATGCCGGCGCGCGCGGCGCCGCCTGGCTCAAGCTGAAGCCCACCCACACGCTCGACCTCGTCGTGCTGGCCGCCGAATGGGGCCACGGCCGCCGCCGCGGGCGGCTCTCGAACCTCCACCTCGGCGCCCGCGATGCGGACACCGGCGAGTTCGTCATGCTGGGGAAGACGTTCAAGGGGATGACGGACGAGATGCTGGAGTGGCAAACGGCGAAGCTGCTCGAGCTCGAGACCCGACGCGACGCGCAGGTGGTGTACGTGAGGCCCGAGCTCGTGGTGGAGATCGCGTTTAATGGCATCCAGGCGAGCCCGACGTATTCGGGCGGCCTGGCGCTGCGGTTCGCGCGCGTGGTGCGCTACCGCCCGGACAAGGGCCCGGACCAGTCGGATACCATCGAGACCGTGCGGGGGTTGCATCGGCGTGTCATATAGTCGGGCCTCAGAAGACACTCATAGGTCGATACGAGTCTCCATGGCTGCCGACCTGACGGCCGAGCTGGAGCAGCTGCACGCCGCCGCATTCGGGTGGGCGTTGAGCTGCTGTGGCTGGGATCGGACCGCGGCCGAGGACGTGCTTCAGGCGAGCTACCTGAAGCTCCTCGACGGCCGCGCGCGCTTCGAAGGGCGCTCGAGCTTTCGCACGTTCGTGTTAGGCGTGATCGCGCGGACTGCCCGCGAAGCACGACGCCGGTCGGCGCTGCGGCGCTGGCTGCCGCTCGCGTCCCTGGTGCTCGGCCCGGAAGCGGCGGACGGCCGGCCCGATCCCGCGACGGCGCTCGCCCGGGCCGACGATACGACCCGGCTGGTGCGCGCCCTCGAGCGGCTGTCGGCGCGTCAGCGCCAGGTTCTGCATCTCGTGTTCTACGAGGACCTGACGATCGCCGAGGCGGCCGCCGTCGCGGGCATCTCGGTGGGGACTGCCCGCACCCATTACGAGCGCGGCAAGGCCGCGCTCAGGAAGCTGCTGGAGAAAGAACGAGCATGATCGAACGCGACGATCACCAGCTAAGGAACGGCTTCGAGGCGCTGCGCCGGGAGGATGCGGCCGGCACGCCGCCGTTCGGGGCGACGGTCGCCGGCGCACGCGCCCGCCAAGCGACTGTACCGAGACACCGCGCCTTGAGGCTCGCTGCCGCCGCCGTCGCCGTCGTGGCTGTCGTTGTGCTCTCGATCTGGCGCGAGCGGGACGGCGTCCGCCTGCAGATCGATCTCGCGACCGTGCGGTGGCGCGCGCCCACCGATTTCCTGCTCAAGCTCCCCGGGGACGAGCTGCTGCGCAGTGTTCCGCAGCTCGGGTCCCGGGGCCTCGACCGGAGGACTCTGTGAAAACATTCCGTATCTGCCTGGTTCCGGCTTTGGCTCTGCTCGCCGTCGCGGCGGCGGCGGGGGGGGCGGGGGCCCAGCAACCACCTCAAGCTCCTGACGATCCGCTCGCGCGGGTGCTGTTTCCACCGGAGCTCGTGATGCAACACCAACAAGACATCGGGCTCCGCGCCGAGCAGCGTGCCGCCATCACCAAGGCGATCCAGGATTTCCAGGGCAAGGTGGTGGACCTGCAGTGGCGCATGCAGGAGCAGTCGCAGCGTCTCGCCTCGCTCCTCGAAAAGCCGGCCGTCGATCAGGCCGCGGCCCTCGCGCAGGTGGACGAAGTGCTGAGCGTCGAGCGCGAGGTGAAGCGCGCCCACATCACGCTCCTGATCAACATCAAGAACGCGCTCTCGGCCGAGCAGCAGGCGAAGCTCGCGGCGGCGCGGGGGGCGGCGATGCGCTGAAATCGAGGGCCGTTCAGGGGGTAACGGTCGTGCTCCCGCTGTTCTCGCACGCGGGCGCGCCTTCCTTGATCGCCGGCCTGGCGGCCGTCGAGCCCATGAAGACCGCGCAGAACTGTCCCGCGCTGGCGTTCGCCATCGTCGCGGTCCACCCGTCACCGGTCACGGTGATCGTCGGCATGGAATTCCCTGCTGACACGGTGTAGGCGCCCGCCAGGTCGGTCGGGGTCGCGTACTTCAGGTGCTGAGCGAAGTAGTTCTCTTCGGTCGTCACCAGGTTCCGCAAATCCGACTTCATGGCGGCGACCTGCGCCCGCCCCTTGAGGTTGCTCAACTTCGGAATCGCGATCATGGCCAGGAGGCCGATGATCGCGACCACCGTCAGTAGCTCAATGAGAGTGAACCCGGCGCGCTTCATGTCCGGAACCAGGCGTCCTTCGCGGGTGTTAACGTCGGCATGACACCTTCCATCGGTACCGAACTCGGCGACACCGCCGGCGTTGATGCTCGTCCCGCCGCCAGGAGCGGCACCTTCCTCCTGGGCGGCGACCTGCCCGTCCACCGCCTCGGCTTCGGCGCCATGCGGCTCACCGGGAAGGGGATCTGGGGCGAGCCGCGCGACGCCCGTGAAGCGATCGCCGTGCTGCGGCGCGCCGTCGAGCTCGGTGTCAACCTGATCGATACCGCCGACTCGTACGGCCCCGAGGTGAGCGAGCGGCTCATCGCCGAAGCGCTCTACCCCTACCCGCGGGGCCTCGTGATCGCGACCAAGGCGGGCTTCGAGCGCCCCGGGCCCGACCAGTGGAAGATGAACGGGCGACCGGAGCACCTCCGCGCGGCGTGCGAACGCAGCCTGCGTCGGCTCAAGCTCGAGCGCATCGATCTGTACCAGCTGCATCGCATCGATCCCAGCGTGCCGTTCGAGGACCAACTTGGCACGCTCAAGCGGTTGCAGGAAGAGGGGAAGATCCGCAACATCGGCCTGTCGGAGGTCTCGGTCGCCGAGATCGAGCGGGCGCGGAAGATCGTGCCGGTCGTCTCGGTACAGAACCGCTATAGCCCGACCGACCGCCAGCATGAGAGCGTGCTCGACCACTGCGAGCGCGAGAAGATGGCCTTCCTGCCCTGGTACCCGCTTGGGGCCGGGGCGGCGCTGCGTCCCGGGAGCCCGTTGGCCAAGGTGGCGGCGCGGCTGCACGCGACGCCCGCGCAGGTGGCACTCGCATGGCTGCTACGGCGGTCTCCGGTGGTGCTCCCCATCCCGGGGACCTCGAGCGTGAAGCACCTGGAGGAGAACGTGGCCGCGGCGCCGCTCGAACTCTCGACGCGCGACTTCGAGGAGATCGCGCGCGCGTCCTGACCGGGGCCTATCTGCTCACTGCCTCGTCCACGTCGAGCGCATGTCCTGGGTTACCAGGCGGATGAGCGTGTTCACGAGCGGTCCGTACGCCTCCTTGGGATCCTTGGCGGAGAAGTCGAGCTGGCCGCCGATCAGCGCGACATGACCGACCCGCTCGGTCGCCCAGGCGCTCGAGCGCCACAGTGTGGCTCCCGAGCGAGTCGAGAGCAGCCGCACGGTAAGGTCCACGCGCACGGTAGCCTCGAGATGCGGGGTCACGAGCCCCGCGAGCCCGCCGGTCCCCTTGGGGTTCGTGACCTTGAGATGGCCCGCGAACACGGCGCCCACCTCGCGCTGCTTGCCCAGCTCCTGGGCCGCGGCGATGCCGAGCTCCTTCTCACCCACGCGCTGCAGTAAGGAATCCTGCGTGCCGAGCTCGAGCACCTCGATTCCGGGCTGCGCCGCCAGCATGTCCTCGGAAAACCGTTCGGTTGCGAACTGGTGCAGCGAGCCTTTGGCGTTCTCCACCGCGAAGGTGACGAGGCCGAGCCTTCCGTAGGGCTGGAGGTCGAGCCGGGGCGGCACGAGGACGCTGCGCCTGCCGCCACCGCAGGCCGACGCGACCAGCAAGACCAGAAAGGCGGATAGCCCGCCGGAGCGCATGCCCATCGTTCGCCTCAGGGGTTGGAGACGGTCCACGGTAGGGGACGAGCCACGGCCGGTCAAGACGCTCAGTTGACCTTGAGCACGGCCTCGATGAAGCTCAAGGTCTTGGTCTCGACCCACTCCACCGACACGGCTTCCACCTTCATCGTCCCGATGCGGTCCGTGCTGCTCGTGACCGCACGGCCCTTGGTCGGGGAGGGCTTGATGTCTCGCGCCACCGCGATGCCGCGCCGGGGATCGCACTTGAACGTCAGGGTGGAGGCGAGCGCGGTGCCCGCGGGCGCGCGCGGCGTGAAGATGAGCGCCACGGTGGGATACGCGCCTGTGGTGGCAGTCTCGTCTTCGATGGCGGCTTCGTGGCCGGCGTTCTTGAGCGCGTCCATGAACCGGTCCAGCACCGATCGCACGACGGTCCGGAGACGATCGCCGCA
>Ga0137401_10001114_pt1 | contig 11392 bp, 12 predicted proteins | sample CZOMad1_1_16fung_FD_108286 | JGI IMG/M metagenome (GOLD analysis project Ga0137401, IMG submission 108286) | Vadose zone soil fungal communities from Angelo Coast Range Reserve, California, USA - CZOMad1_1_16fungal (Illumina Assembly) | ecosystem: Environmental > Terrestrial > Soil > Vadose...
ACGGTCAGATCGAAGGTGAGTTTCAGCTCGCTATTCGCCGCCAGCGCGGGCGCGGTCGGCGCCGTGATGGCCTTAAAGCAGAAAAAATTTCCTGTCCCGTCGCAACCCATGGCATTCAAACCGCCCGTCATGTACGTGAATCCAGACATAGTCCCAGTCACGAGCGACCCCTTTGGCGGTGTCCCCTGTGGCGGTGTCTCATTGAAGGCGAGCGAGTTCACGCCGTAGCGGCCGCTTTCCGTATCGGTCGCACCATTGATGCCGGTGATGTCGAGCGTGAACTGATCCACTGTTGGGCTGAGAGTGAATTCAAACAAGGTGTACGTTACACCGTCAGCAACCAATGAGGCCCACGCGGGTGTGCCCGCGGATATCGCGATCGCGCCCAAAATTGTGGCGATCCATGAAGTCTTGAAGCCCACCCATTTGCTCATTCCGCCGCACCCTTAGGCATTGGCCGATGCCAGTCTCCTCAGCCCCACCATACCGACAGGAAGCATCGACAGAATGACGGCAATGTGACCGTTCCATAACATGGCCGCGTCAGATTGACTGGAATGAGTTCATGGCGCACTGAGCATGTGATCGGAAGCGATTGCCGGGCGCGTGTCCTTCTTCGACCCGGTTTTTCCGGAATCAAGGAACTCACGCACGATGGGATTGATTAAGTCGTGGAGGCCTCGGTTACTTCGTGCCGACCGCCGCTTGCACGATAAAACTCGCACTGAATTCGCCCTTTGCGTTGAGCGCCTCTAGATCGGCAAGGACGGCCTGTGCCGTTGCCTCCTCGATCAGCTGAGCATGAATGAACATCGGCATTTGCTGGACAATGAATGCGCGCCAAAATGGATGCGCATCCAGGTTGTCGGCATGAGCTAGGACGACCTTGGTCCGAACATCCTTAAGACCTGCGGAATGAAGATGCCGAGCAAGGTTGAGGCTCACGAAGTAGTCGTAGCACGCCTTCCTGAAGATCGCGTTAAGCGCATCGACCGTTTCCGGCCGGCTTGAGCTGATGGCAAAGAATGGCAGCCATTCGATCGCGCCCACGTGTCCGCCGCTGCGAGTAACCCGCGCCATCTCAGACAGCGCCGCCTTCGGCGGACCGGCATGGATTAGCACCTTATCGCAGAATGCGGCGTCGAACTCGCCGTCTTTGGCCGGTATTGACCGGATGTCCCCGATTTCGTATCGCGCGTTGGACGCGCCAAGCTTTTCAGCCCGCGCGCGCGCGCTTTCGACAAAAGCCTTGGTCGTATCGTTGCCGGTGATGCGTCCGTTCGTCCCAACAATGCGCAGGATATCGGATAGTGCGGCGCCCGTCCCGCAACCGGCTTCGATCACTGACGAGCCCTGCGATATTCCAATGTTCTGCAGCAGCCACTGACGCGTTTCGTGATAGGCCGGAAGCGTGACCATCGCCTCCAAGATGTGGCCAATCCCGGTCACCGGCTCCGGCGGCAGGTCATTGAGCGCCCCGAAAAAATCGGATCCCCAGTCGGCCGGGTTGGGTTGATTCGCCCCTTTGCTCATTGGCCTTCTCCCACTGATTGCGAATCCCGCGATCGCGCCGAATGCAAAGGTTGCCACGTGGACGACATGTTCGCAATACGCCGAACGGCGTATAAGTCGGCACCATGGACCAGATCACCGCACGTGATTCGCGCAACCTCCTCCGGGCGGTCCAGACCCTCAACGTAAGTCTTGATCTTTCGACACTGGCGCAGCGTACGATTGCTGCCGTGAACCATGTGGTGCCTGCTGACATGGTGACCTATAACGAGGTCGATTTGGTTCGCCGGGTCGACGGCATCTTCGTCGCGCCTAACGATGAGCGGCTGGCGCCCGGAACGCGGCACTACGCCACATTCATTCGTCATATTGACGAGCATCCGGTGATCGCGCACAACGCCCGCATGGCCGATCCAGTGCCCCGAAGAATCTCGGATTTTCTCACCGACAAGCAATTTCGATCTCTAGCGTTACACTCCGAATTTTTCCGAGTATTTGACATCAATTACCAGATGGCGATGGTCGTGCAACACGCGGGACAACAAATGATCGGGGTCGCCGTGAACCGGGTGTTGTCCGATTTCACCGAGCGCGAGCGTACCTGTCTTGCTGTGCTGCGTTCGCACGTGGTTCAGGCCTACGGTCACGGCCTGACCATCGAACGACTTCGGACCGAGTCCCGTTGCGCTCGCGACGCCCGTGCAGCTGCATGCGCGACGGCCGGCGGCCTCACCCAGCGCGAGGGCGAGGTTCTCCACTGGGTGGCGGGCGGAAAATCCAATGATGATGTCGCGCGAATCATCGGCGTAACCTCGGCGACGGTGAAAAAGCACCTCGAGCATATCTATGACAAGCTGGGTGTTGCGAACCGCACTGCGGCGAGCGCGATGTATATCCGATTCCAACGCGGCTGATTGGCTGACGAAACACCACCGAAATGCTGGGGCCGTAGGGACATCTCAGGATACGAGGCCGCCTCCATGCTCGCTATCTCTCATCGGCTGGCAACTTCCTCGGAATTGGGTGATGCATATTCGGGAGCTGGCGCGAGCGGCGGGCGCTAACCTGAATGAGAATCGGCGGTACCGGACGGTCTTTCCCGATCGTTTCCAACGTGTCCCGCGACCGCATGGGGCGGATTGACGCCGGTCTGTAACCAGTTATACTAGTTACTTACATGGACACGGGAAAATTCGAATTCATAAGTGGCAGTCTGTCTTTGGATTTCGTCGATACGCTTGGAAATCGGCGCGCCGAACCGATCGAGCGTCTCGCGATTCCCGATGATTTGGATCGATGGCTCCGTGCAGCTGGGTTAGCTGGCGCTGTTGTCAGGAAGTCAACGCGCGCCAACCTCGCCCACGCGCGGGCACTGCGTGACGCCATTTTTCGCTTTGCCCTATCTGTGACCGAAAACAAACCGATCGGTTTGACGGACACTGAAACGATCAACCATTGGGCGATTCGGATGCCATTGCGCCCAACCATTGTCGGCGGTCGCATTGAGCTGACTGCCAGGCAACCGATCGAGGCGCCGCTGTCCACCGTCGCTGCAGACGCGATCGAATTGATCCTGGGTGTGCGGCGGTCACGCATCCGAGAGTGCCCGGAATGTCGGATGATCTTTGTGGACACCTCCAGACCCGGAAAGCGGCGATGGTGCTCGTCAGCGTCAGGCTGTGGCAATCGATCCAAAGTGCGCGCTCATCGCTCTCGAATGTCCGAAGCTTCATGAAAGGAGGTACTGTGTCGGATAAGCGCGTCGCCTTTGATTTCGCCGTGCAGTTTTCGAATGGGGGCGGACTTCAGGGCCAAGGGTTTCGCCTCGACATCGATGTTGACACAATTTCCGACGATGACCTGGCTGCCTACCTCATCAGCGATCTGCGCCTCCTGATGGTCGGGAAGATCGACATCCTGAACAAACAGATTATCGAAGAGCAGCACAAGCGGAAGTCCGGGCCGGAAAATGCTGCTGGGCTGCTCCCGCCTGACGTTGGCCTCGTTGACTTGAGCCACACGATCGAGAACGGCATGGTCACCTACAAGGGCCTGCCGGCGCCGATCGTCTGCGATCATATTTCTCATCTACAGTCACGAGCGAACTACGCCCCGGGCACGGAGTTCCAAATCGGTCGCATCGATATGGTCGCCAATACCGGCACATACATCGATACGCCATACCACCGCTATCCAGGTGGGACAGATCTATCCACGACACCACTGCCGAACATGGCGCATATCCCCGGGGTCGTTGTGCGCGCAACCGGTATCGAGCGTCGCGCCATCGATTGGACGAACTTTGCGGCAATCGACGTCTCGCGTCGCGCCGTGTTGGTCAACACTGGTTGGGATCGCCACTGGCGCACGGACCAGTACTTTGAGGGGCATCCGTTCTTGACTAAGGCTGCTGCAGAGTACCTCCGAGACCAGGGCGCTGCCCTGGTTGGAATTGATTCGCTGAATATCGACGATACCAGCGATCGAACGCGACCGGTACACTCGATCCTTCTTGCAACGGGGATTCCCATCGTTGAGCATCTGACCAATCTCTCGGCGTTACCGATCGACGGCTTTATCTTTTCAGCGGCTCCGCCAAAGATCGTAGCTATGGGCACTTTCCCGATTCGTGCTCACGCAATTCTGCACCTTACATAATCACTTTTAGAGAAAGCAACCGCCGCCGACAAGGCCACAACCCGCATCGGCCTCATTCCTTGGTCTGCCCGCTTGTCGCCGAACAATTTCGAGAGGAAACTAACCGTAAGACAGGGGGCGAGAATTTAGCACGCGATCCGCCCCACGAGCGGATGAATGTCACTACCGTCCGGATGTGATGCCTAGGGAGAGGACGATGCGTTTGCGCCACGAGTTATTTGCTGGCTTGGTTGTACTGGCCTCGACAGCATCGACCTGCTTGGCCGCCGATGGTCTGACCCTGCCGAAGGATGTGGCGCTGCCAGCCAATGTCGCGGTGGCCATTTACTTGCCGAAACAAGTGCGGGAATTTCGCAGCGTTTTCCGTTCCGCGAGCGGCTTTCAAACCACCGACTCCGTGCAGCTGGGAAACACGTTTGAGGAAACGACGCTCGAATCGGCCCGCCACTTCTTCAATACGAGTTTCATGTACGAAGCAGCGGGCACACCCGGATATGGGTTGCTGATCGCCATGCATCCGAACTTGAAGAGCGAAGATCGCCAATTGGTCGCCACCGCGCATTACGCGGTTTTCAACTCCGCCGGCGTTTCAGTATTGAAGGGAGATTCCGTGGTCCGCTGGGCTCCGGGAATTGGAGGGTATAATTCCGATGTCATGGGTCGCCTGACGGAGCAGGTGATCAATCGAACGCTGACCGATATCGTCGCCCAATTGCGTCCGACCGCCGATAAATTCCCCACGGGAGAGAAGACGCCCCTCAACATGGATTTGCTGGTTGATAAGGACCACGCCGCAATGAGCGGAACCGGGTTTTTCGTAAATAGTACGGGCCAGCTGCTTACGGCAGCGCATGTCGTGCATAACTGCATGGTCATCGACGTGCGCTATGGGGGTAATGCCCTCCCGGCGACCGTGACGGCAAGCAGTGCCCTGTTGGATATGGCCGTGCTTGACACCCACGTAAGCAGCGAGCATTTCCTCCCGCTGCGTCACGAGGGTCGCCTGGAATTGGGTGAGAACGTCGCCAACATCGGATTCCCGCTCCAATCCCTGATGACCGACGCACCGACGGTCACTCGCGGCACCCTGAGCTCTCGCGCAGGCTTGAGCGGTTCCTTGGGTCAGTTCCAATTCTCAGCACCCATCCAACCGGGCGCCAGTGGCGGCCCGGTGATCGGCGCTCGTGGGGATGTCGTCGGAGTGGCCGTGGGCACCCTAAATGCCCAGGAACTGCTCAAGCAAGGCGTGTTACCGCAGAACGTCAATTTTGCGCTCGAAGCACAGTACGTTCAGAAATTCCTGCATAACAACGCCGTCGCTTTCACCGAAGGGGCCACCGATCTGCATATCTCCCCCGACGTTCCCATCGACAACGTACTGCCCGCGGTAGTGGGCGTCAGATGCTACCAGTAAGGCAAACCGCCATGGAACGAGCTCTTTCCGGCACTTTCGCACCTCACGTGATAGTGATGCTTTGCCTGGTTTCATGGCCGGTCGTGGCCAACAACACCGAGTCAAGCGCCGCCTCGTCACCTGCGAGCCAGGCCGGCGATCAGGCGGCCGTGCTGCTCCCTACCATCTCGTTTCGCGCCGATGCTTCGGGGGATGATCTTTTCGATGGGCTGCAATCCGCTCACCTATTCGCGCACCTTTCCAAGGAAGCCCCGGGCTCCCCGATTCAACTGCGCATTTATCACTCGGTGCACCCAGCGCACGTAGACGCAAAAAATTTCTTCAGCGGATTGTTAGCGGTAGGCACCCTGGGGCTTTCGCCGGTGATCATGAGCGGCGAACACACCATGCACTACGAGATCTATGTCAACGGCCAAAGAATATTGCGATATGAATACAGTGCGAAACTATCGCGCAGTGAGTACATGCACGGCAAAACAGCAGATGCCACCCATGGGCTCGGGCCGGATGGAGTGGTCTGGGCGAAGTCCACGGTCGATCTTTTCCTGAACGATCTCGCGCATGACAATTCCGTGCGCGCCCTGAATGACGAGTATCAGGTGTACTTCGGCGCTCTCGCACCCGCCGCGGGCATTGCCACCACTGCACAGCACTAGGTAGCACGACGACGCCTGCCGGCAGTCCACTCAGTACTTCAGCCTACCCCAAACTCGCCCGAGGCTGATTGTCGGCGAGTATCCGGACCATTGGTGGCGAAACCATTCGTAGCACATGAATACTTAGTGGAGCGGGCGATGGGAATCGAACCCACACGGGCGGCGCTTCCGGGCCTTTAAAACAAGGAGTTTGGTGCGATGGCCGACGCCAAGTGTGACTAACGTGTGAATTTTCGTGGTACGTGGGGCCATGTAGGGATGCATCGATAGATAACCCCGGGCTCGCGCGGATTTTTTTGATAATCTACCTGTCACAACGGCCACCACGACCGGGATTATGCGACGCAGCGGGACTGAAGTAGTCGATCCGTCTCGAGCCGCAGCGGCGATCATTGCTCGCCTCCGGTCCGGCATGCCAACCGGCCTCGCTCTCCTGTCGCTTTGGCTTTTGGTGCAGCCGCATCCCGCCTGGGCGCAGGCGCCCTTCTACACCGACGACACCAGCGTCGCCGATCCCGGAATGCTGCACGTGGAAGCATCCGATGAACTCGACGCACTGCAGTCCATGCAATACCCCGACCTGCGCCAGAACACCGCGACTCTGAAGACCAACGTCGGTCTGCCCCATGGCCTGGAACTCGATCTCGATTTCCCGTACATCGTCATCGACCGCTCCTACGTCACATCGAGTTCCCGGGGCATCGGCGACACGAACCTCGGCGTCAAGTGGCGGATTCGCGAAGGGTCCGCTACATCCCACAGTCCTGCGCTGGCAGCGAGCTTCTACACGGAGTTTCCCACCGGCGATTCGCGGCAAAACCTTGGATCGGGCTTGATCGACTACTGGCTCAATTTGATTGCACAGGTGCCCGCGTCGGAACGGACTCGCATCACCGTCAATCTCGGCATTCTGTTCGCTGGCAACACCAGCACCGGCGTCGTCGGGATTGAGACCACGCGAGGGCACGTCTACACGGGCGGGCTGTCCGTCCTGTGCGATGTGAGTCCCCGCCTCACCCTTGGCGGCGAGGTGTACGGAGGCATCGCGGATACCGTCGGCCTCGACAGAACGCAGCTGCAGACCATGCTGGGTGCGCAATATGCAGTCCGCGAGGGTCTCTCCCTATATGTCGGCCTGATCGCCGGCACCTACACCGCGAGCCCGCGGTTGGGCGGCGTGATCGGCTTCGCCGTCGATTTTCCGCACCTGTTCTACGCACCCGACCGCAGCGCTCCGCAACGCTCGGCCCGCGCGCCCGGCGACACCCGGTCCCACTTATTTCTACCATCGACAGGAGATTTCCATGATTTGTAATCCCGACGTGCTCAAGAGCGTGCCGCTATTCGCCCTGCTCGACGCGGAGGAGAGCGCCGTGCTCGCGGCGCAGGTCGAACTCAAGGAATTCGCCCCGCGCGAGCGGATCTACAAACAGGGGCAGCCCGGAGGCCAGGCCTACGTGTTGCTCTCCGGACGGGTGCGCGTCACCACGATCGATGAGGATCATCAAGAAGTGGTGGTGGACGAGCCCGGCTGCGGCGAATTCTTCGGCTTCGCCTCCATGCTCGAGCAGACACCCCACCACACCAACGCCATCGCGGTGGAACAGACGTCCTGTCTGGAAATATCCCGGGACGACATCGCGGTCCTGTTGGAACGCAAACCGCTGGCGGGGATGGATCTGCTCACGTCGCTCGGCCGGCAATTGCACGCGTCTCAGGAGCTCATTCGCATGCGGGCCAGCCGCAATCCAAACGAACTCATCGAAGCGGAGGCCACGATGGGCGAACGGGTCGCCGATCAGGTGGCGCGCTTCGGCGGCTCGTGGACCTTCATCATCACCTTCGGCGTCCTGATGACCATTTACACGACGATCAATATCCTCCTGGGCGCCAAGGCCTGGGATGCGTATCCCTTCATCCTTCTCAATCTGTTCTTGTCGATGCTCGCCGCGCTGCAGGCGCCGGTGATTATGATGAGCCAGAATCGCCAGGACACCAAAGACCGCTTGCGCGGCGAGCTCGACTTCGACGTCAATAGGCGCGCCGCTTCCGACATTCAGGGCTTGGCGCGCAAGCTGAACCTGCTCGATGAGAAGATGGACGATATCGGCACAATGCTGCGTCACCAGGAAACGGGTGCGCTCCGGCCATGAGCGGACAAGCGCTTACCGCCTCGAGTCTGTTCTCGCTCTTCTGGTACGGGAGTGGGCAGCAGGCTGCGTGTGAGCTTCGAGCGACTCAAAATAATCGACACGTGGGTCTTTCGGGTTCTGGTCAGGTTGGCATTGACTGGTACTCCACGTACCAGCTGGTATGTAACGTGCTATCCGTGATCGAACTGTTTTGGCAGTGGAGGTTGCAGATGGGTTCTGATGAACGAGCTATTCGTGAGGTGCACACGACTTGGATTGATGCAGTCAACACCGGCGATCTTGCCCGCTTGCTCACCTTGATGGCGGACGATGTCGTGTTTCTGAATCCGGGCCAAGCGCCGTTCGGCCGAGATGGATTCCCCGTCGGCTTCTCGGCCACCCACCAGCGATTTCGGATCCGTTGCATCAGCGAGTTGGAAGATGTCGTGATCGTCGGCGAAGTCGCCTACACATTGTGCAGGGACTCGTTATCTGTAACACCGCGCGCCGGCGGAGAAGCAACGGAGCTGGCCGGTCATCGGATCACCATATACCGCAAACAGCCCGACGGCCGCTGGCTTCTGGCCCGCGACGCCAACACGCTGTCCCCGGTAGCAAGCTGAGGTCGTGAGAATCGTCTCACTCGACCTAGCCATTCCGTCGAGCGTACGTCGCAATGGTCGCTGAGCGCCTTTGCACCACCGCTCTCACGCAAGCGATAGCCAGTGCCATGTACTCGACATCGCCAACGGATCGTTGGTGGGGCCTTAAGGCATCGACATACACGTAGTTGGGTTCGTAGACGGAGCTGCTGGCTTCGAACCGCTGCAGCATCCTGTTGATACCCCAATAGAGGAACCCGCGCGGATTCGTCGGCCAGATTTGGGACTTCCATTCGATCACCCAAGCACCTACCCACTCCAACGAAAAACGCTGCGTGGACTTCCTCGCGAGAGGGCCCGGGCCCAGCCCTTCAGTCGTAGGTCTCCGATGGTGCCTGACCAATACAGGCGGGCCCCCAATTCCTTACCAGATGTACGGTATGAGACGATGGCGCACACGGCTTGCGTATTCGTTGTAGCCGGAAAGATCGCGGCTGAGGATCCTTTCCTCATCGAGAAGCCGCCAGAAAAGTACCGGCAGGATGAGTGGGACGAGACAGATCGTGAGCCACGAGCCGAGCGCAAGCGGCATGCCGATGAAAAGCCATTCATTGGCGGTAAGGGGATCGGCCCTCGGAACGCGTGGCCTCAGTTATGTGAAGTTCTGTTTCTTCCATGAGATTTTTCTTTTTCTCGATTAGAATGTTTGCCGCGTCGCGACTCTTTAGTGTCGGAAAACGGAATTCATAAATATCAATAGGATTAGCAATATGGCAGGTCGCTCACAGGGCGTCTGGCTCGCGATATTCTGCTTTGCAGGGCTCACCGCGTGCGGCGGTGGCGGAGGAGGTGGAGGTGGGAGCACGAGCGGACCACCCGCCGCGACGGTCACCGGGAACGGACTGGCCCCAGCTACGGGACCAGGTGACACCGCCTCGTATTTCCCCAGCAGCACTGGGGATCAGTGGTCCTTCAATTACACCACCAACGATACCACCGCATTGAGTCCGGATGCGATCGTCGGTGTTGCGGTGAATGGGACTAAAATCGTTCAGGGTGTGAGCGCCGCAGTTTTCACGCGAACTGACCCGACGGTTGCGAGTGGGGGGTCCGATCAATACTTTTACGTCAACGCCGGTGGCGTCACGTTGCTGGGCAATAATGATGCGACCGATTCGATTACGCCGCTGATCGTACCCTATGTGGAGTTGCTGTTTCCGGTACAAGTCGGATCTGTTTCCAGTCTGTCGGGAACGAACCTAGCGTTTGGGAGGGATAAGAGCGGAAACGCGATCACGCTTAACCTGACCCAAACCATCGCGAATGTCGCCATCGAGTCCGTGGACGTGCCGGCGGGGACGTTTGCCAATGCCATGCACCAGACCACCAAGATTGCCGGCACCGCGTTTGACAGCGGTCAATCGACACCGGCGATTTCGGGAACCGATGACATTTGGCTGGTACCTGGCATCGGTCAAGTCAAGGAACAGACCGCCGTAAGTGGCGGCGCGACTCAGGTGAGCAGCGCCTCGGAGCTGCGCGGGTACATGGTCAACGGCAAGCCACATGGATTAGGCCCGGCATCGTCTATTACACCAACCTTAGCGACCGCCAATTGCTTGGGTGGACCGACTTTCTTCGCGCCTACCAACGTGGCCTCTGATGGCACGAATTTTCTGGCCGTCGCGCTCGCCTGCGACAACAGCACCGGCACGAGTCAGGTCAAGTGGATCGCGACGTTGATCGGACCGGACGGAACGGTTAAGACATCAGTAGATTTGACCTCCGCAACAGCTATACCGGTACAGACTAATCTCGGAGTACACGCGGTGGTGGCGTTCGATGGAACCAACTACCTGGTTGTACACGAGGATATTCTCTATGGCACGACGAGCTCTCCCAACCTGCTGTCACTGCTGGTGTCGAGATCCGGATCGATTGTGAGCGGTCCGAACGTTGTGGGCGCAGCTTTTCAAAGTTCCTTTCCCGGCGACCAGGAGGCATTGGGGTTTGATGGAACTCGCTACCTCTTGGTGTACGGCGACGCCAATGCCGTAGTTCGACCACCGCAGATGTCGGGGTTGTTCATCTCGCCGACAACCGGCCTGCCCGATGGCGCCCCCTTTACGATCTCCAACACCAACATCTACGACCGCGACGGACCGGCGGTGGGTTTTGACGGCACAAATTACCTGGTGGTATGGGGTGAATTCGGCATGAATCCTACCGGCTTGCGGGCCATGCGCGTCTCGACAGCCGGCGCTTTGCTGGATACGACGCCCCTGCTGGTAATGGATACCAGCAGTTTATCGAACAGTTCCAACGGAGTGTGCTGTGACCTCTCGCCGTCGGTAACGTTTGATGGAGCGAACTACCTCGTGGCATATCGGGATCCGCGAGGTGCCGCGCCCTACAGCA
>Ga0137401_10001115_pt1 | contig 11389 bp, 13 predicted proteins | sample CZOMad1_1_16fung_FD_108286 | JGI IMG/M metagenome (GOLD analysis project Ga0137401, IMG submission 108286) | Vadose zone soil fungal communities from Angelo Coast Range Reserve, California, USA - CZOMad1_1_16fungal (Illumina Assembly) | ecosystem: Environmental > Terrestrial > Soil > Vadose...
ATTCCAGATTTCATGCCCTGCAAGTTATTGATTCACAAGAAGTTGGTCGGGAGAGAGGATTTGAACCTCCGACCCCCTGGTCCCGAACTTGGGGGCGTGGTGCTGATTTTGTTAATATTCAATCATTTGAGTGGTGCTTCAACCGTCTCAGTCTTGCTCGATCACGCCAGTTTGGGTGTAATGAAAACCCTCCAATGGCAACCCTAGCCAGGGTGTCATTTCGTTTGGGGAACTGATCTAAGCTCCAGATCGCCGACCGCTTGAGAACGATCCCGTTTTTGTGAACACAAGGGCGTTTTAGCAGTACTGATTCGGACAACCTGTTCGACGCTGGGTGACAGGGCAACAACGAGATGTAACTGATCTTATTGTCCCCTTAACGTCCCCGGATGTTAGACCGCGCCCACGGCACCCGTTGACGCCAGATTTTCCGACTGCCCAGGAGCCATGAGACTCACCTCATCGGGATAACGCTTGTCATGAGCTCTTGTTGTTCAGAGAGTCGATAGCCGAGCACCGTCATCCTCGACGGACGCTCCACTCGACGTGCGATTGCGTAGTCTATGAATGTCTGAGAATGCATGACTTTCCTCCGCTGGAAGAGATTGGGCATTCGGGCCCGATTACATCAAAAGGGCCGAACTTTTTCGTACGTTCTTCCTCGCCTCCAAGCTCCGTCGAAGCCGGGCGCCAACGCGTCACGCATCTGCAGGCGGGCACGGCACAGTCTGGTCTTTACGTTCGCTTCTGAGAGGCCGAGGACCTGTGCAGTTTCGGTGATGCTGAGGTGCTGTACGTCCCGCAAGATCAATACCGTGCGGTATTTCTCGGGGAGGGAGTCTAGTGCATGGGTGAGCGCCCGACGAAGTTCTTTCTGCTCCAACGCCTCCGATGGGATCTCCCGCCAATCTGCGAAATCCTTCGGGATGTAATCACCCTAATCATTTTGTTGACCCGCCTCCATTGACTCGTACCGGTGGCGCCGATCCTTGCGCAACTTCATCTTGGCTTCGTTGATAGAGATCTGGATCAGCCACGTACTGAACTTTGCCTCCTGGCGGAAGCGGGAGAGATTCTTAAAGGCCTTGAGAATTGCTTCTTGGGCGACTTCTTCTGCATCGGCGTCATTCTTCACCAGTGACAGTGCAGCCAGAAAAACAGCACGCTCATAAGGACGGACCATCTCGTAGAACGCCTCAACATCTCCTCCCTTGACCTGCGCAATGAGTTCAGCTTCACTCCTTTCGAGCGGATTTTCGGCGGAAACCGTGTGGGCGGGAGGCCGAGGGGCCCTCGAAGCGTACATTGTTGCTGGTGGATTGGCAGGAAGCTGCTTACGGTCGTCCTCGATCCGCAGGTTTGTCATTTGGCGCATTTCCTAACGCGAGGATTTTTCCCTAAATTCTCAAATAAGACGGGGACCCGGGTGAGAAGATGCAAGAAATTTTTTGGTACTCGCCAGTCAGTTTGTCCGCCCGGACTTGGAATTGCCAGAACTGGGTAGGGGAGCTCTTGCTGAACGACGCTTGGTCAGATTCCGAGAGAGTGTTCTGCGTCAGTTAGGGTTTCTTTTCGCGAATGCGGTCCATCACATCCTTAACAAAGGGTTCTACCTGATCGGCCGTGAGAGTAAACGAGTCACAGTCGGTGACGAATCGGATGGTCTTCCGAGTGCTGTCGACGATGACCTGGCATGTCTTGCATTCGTGCAGATGCTCCTCAAGGCGGGCCCGGACTTCAGGGCTGGCCGCCTCTTCCAGGTAATCCCCGAATTCCGCCAGAAACTCAGTGCAGCTGAGCATCGGGGCTCCTCTTTTCCACGCGAATGAAATAGGGTGCAAGACTCTCCCGCAACATCAATCGTCCGCGCAGCAAGCGGGCTTTGACAGCAGGAATACTCAGCCCTAAGGCAGCCGCGGCTTCTTCCGTCGAAACCTGGTTTATGTCACGCAAGAGCACCACAACCCGGTATTTTTCCGGCAAGCGAAGGACCCCTTCCCTTACCAAATGAGTCCTCTGAGTTGCGGCTAAAACCTGCTCCGGGTTATCCGCCCAGCTCTGAATTTGCCGCGGGCGAAATTCGTCGTCCTCTTCGCCCCCATCGAGAGACTCAGAAGGCTTGCGTTGCCGGAGCAGCTCGGTTCCAGTATTGATAGCGATGCTGGTGAGCCAGGTCGAGAACTTGGATCGTCCCTCGAAACGGGCGATATGTTCGAAAGCCTTCAAAAACACGTCCTGTGTGACATCCCTGGCATCGTCCAAGTTTCCAAGGAGGCCAGCCAGAGTACCGAAGATTCGCCGCGAGTGCCGGCGCACCAATTCTTCGAATGCGTCAGTGTCTCCCCCCTGAACTCGGACGACAATTGCGGCATCGGGATCGTATGGAGGAGTGTCATCGGAAATCAGACGGGATGGGGCGAAAGAAGGATACAAATCTTTTCGCGTGAAGACTCGGCGGGGCGGGAAATCGGGCACTGCCCCCAGTCCAGCCTGCAAAGTGTTGAGAAAATTGGTCACTGCCGCCATTGCCACGGCTTCCAGGATCTGTGGTTCGCTGAATCCGTGTGCCTGCAAGGGTATCGGGTCGAACTCTGTCTGCAATCCCGTTGGGCAGCAGGCCAATTTTCGAACTTCATCCAACAAAGCCACTTCTGCGGGTGAAATCGCCGCGCAGCGGTGGTCCTCGACGATCTGGTTGGAGTCTTCCAGCCTGACTCCCAACGTGGTGAGTATCTGGCTGTGCACTGCTACAAAATATGTATTCAGGTTCGCCGCCGAGATAATCAGAACGATGTGCTCCTTTGCGACACGGCTTAGCAGGTCCTCCGGCATCAATATTTGCGCCAAAGTCTGGGATTCAGCCTCCACCACATCGGGGCGCAGCATCTGCTCCTGGAAAAGCTTAGGAACAAATCCGAACTGCTCTCGGAAAAAGGCATAAGGCTGGAAATCCGAGGCGGATTGGGGACTGGCTTGCAAATACGGCCCCCCAGTGTCAAACCACTCGACCGGTACCGCAAGTCTTGAGGACTCGATTGAAGCGGGTGTGGGAAGTCCCGAGTCCAGGTGCGGACGGAGCGCATTCGACAGTGTGCAAAGCAATTGACCCAATGCGACGGTGAGGACAGCATCCAGGATTAGGGAGTCGTCAAATCTTGATGCCCTGAGCGCCTCTACGTCGTGCTTGCAAATCCAGGGTGCATATTTCGCAAGCTTATTCGCGAACGCAAGGAGGGCCGCATCCTCTTCGTCGTCGTTAGAATCTGTCTGGGCGTGGAGCGCCCGGCAGTAGTCGCTACCTTGGGCGCTAGCCACTATCCGCAAAAGGCAACCCTTCAGCCCTCGGCTAAGCCCGGACTCTCGAACAACAATGGCATCGATGAGCCGTTGCTCGGCCTCGATGACTCTTGGCAATTTCTTCTGCAGACCAAACAGATTTGGAACGAATCCGTAGGCTTCGATGAGCCCACGAAAGTGACCACTCTCCTCATTTCTTGTTGCAAGAGTTCCGCCCATAAGTGTCAGGCCTGCTAGTATATCCCGGGACTTGAGGGGCCATACCCGCGTCACGTTTCCGGACGACCAGATGAGAGCGGAGTGCGGCGCTGCATTGACGGCAGTCAGAAACTAAGAATTGATTTCCTGGTGTAGACTAGGGCCAATACTTGGGGTGAAGTTATGACGTATTTGCAGAACCAGCCATATGAGGACAAGGATTTCCCGGCGTTTGCTTCTATCCGGGAACAGTTTGGATTTCTGCCGAACTTTTTCCCAGCCCAAACTATGCGGCCCGATTTTGTTGACGCTGAGATCAACTTGATGGCTGCAATCCTGCTCAAGGAGGGTGCGCTCGCGCGGCGGCAAAAAGAGTACATCTTTCTGGTATGTTCGGCGGCCAACCTCAGCACGTATTGTGTGACCGCGCATTGCGAAATCGTCCGCATGCTCGGCCTTGAGGGGCCGGAGCCCGAACAAATTGCTATTGACCACGCTCACGCAAAGATTGCTGTTGCCGACAAAGCGCTGCTGAACTTCTGTGCCAAATTCAACAAGCAGCCTTCAAAGATCGGCGCCGACGATATTGAAGTCCTGCGCACCTACGGATTCGGCGAGCAGCATATCCTTGAAGCAATTGTGACGGTCGGATTTGCTCAGTTCGCAAATACGGTGGCATTCGGTCTTGGGACCGTGCCGGACTTTCACAACCGAAGGATCCAAGAGGAATTGGGGAAGGCTCGGGCCGTTGCGATGGGCGTTCAGGTACCCGCTGTCGGTCAGTGAATTCTTCGTCAACGCGGCTTGCTCTTGCGGGCCGCGAGATGGTCATTCAGCTTTTTGTAGAAGTTCTGACTCGCGCTCGCTGGCATCTCAAAAGCTTTCCCGTCCCCCACCAGCTTCACGACATTGCGCGTTCCATCCAGGATGGCGCTGCAATGAGCGCAATCCTTAAAGTGCGAAGCCATGCTGGCGCGGAGCGCAGAGTCCACCTCACCTTCAAGATAATTAGAAATCTGGCGCCACACTTCTACGCAGTCGATTTCGATGGGCTTGTTCGCCAAGTGTCTTGCTCCCGTTTAGGCCTCTATCAGATGCTTCCCGCTGCCATCTGGAATAAGCAATTCTCCATTCAGACTCGCCAACCTCAGAAAGGTGACATTTCAGCTCAGAACCTAAGTATCCTATGCAAGTTTAGACCTTCTCCTGCGAACGGAAGGACGACTGGACACGGCACGCCCCTTTGCCAGTTCCGCCAAGACGTCTTTCGTCGGCATCTGCGGCGGAACGTCCACATTGTCGAGGAAGATCGCGATCTTCCAGCTTTCGTCGGCACCTTTTTGCCAGATCTCCAGGTAGCGGGTGCGTGTTGAAACTGCCTTTCCACCTTTCTTGGGTTTCAGGGTGAGCTTGTGCCAGCCCCAGTCGAAGGCCAGCGGGCCTTGTACTTGAATCGAGATGATCGTGACTGCCAGTTGCGCGTGGTAGCGGGCGAAAAGCTTTTTCATCCTGTGCTTAAGCACCGCCTGTGCCTCTGTTCCGTAGAAGGATGCCAGTCCGGCCGACATGTCACTATATCCGTCCGCAAAAACGGATAGGACTCCCTTAACGTTCCCTGTGTCATAAGCGTCTCGTAGTTTGGTCTTTGCCAGTCGAATGGCGTAGCTATCATCCATAGTCGTTCTCAAACCCGTTGAACTAACATCTTACGGACGAATGCCTGGAATGTTGAGTCGAATTCGGTATAGACCGGTTTTCGCGCACAGGTACAGAGTTCTGCTGTCATCGTCGCCCCATGCAAAATTATGCGGATGCTCTGGGCCGACAATCGTGCCCAGATGCTTGCCCTCCGGGGAGATAATCCACAAACCACCGGGGCCCGACACGTAAAGATTGCCCTTCTGATCGATCTTCATCCCGTCGAGCGCGTCCTCGCCTTCAGCCGACCTCATATCGAAGAAGACTTTTCCGTTCGACAGCGTTCCATCCGGCTTTACCTCGTACCGCATGATGATCTTTTTCTTCTCATCCCAGTTGTCTACGTAGAAGCACTTCTCGTCGGGCGAAAATGCAAGCCCATTCGGGCCACTCAATTCGTTGGCCAGCAGCTGGACCTTTTTCCCGTCTCGAGATACGCGGAAGACACCGCTGTAGGGCAGTTCTTTTCTTGGATCGTCGAAGAACTTCGGGAGTCCGAACGGCGGGTCGGTGAAATACAGCGCTCCGTCGGACTTGTAGACGAGGTCATTGGGACTGTTGAGCCGCTTTCCTTCGTAGCGGTCGGCCAGCACCGTAAGCTGCCCGTTCTTTTCCATGCGAACGACCCGACGATTGCCGTGCTGGTTGATGGTGAGCCGTCCCTGCTTATCGAGCGTGAGACCGTTGGAACCGGGTTGACCATATTCGCCAATGTCCATCCCACGGTAGCCGCTTTTGGTCATGAAGATCGAAAGCTGTCCGTCTTGTGTCCAACGGTAAATCAGGTTGTTGTTGGGATCGCTGAAGAGAAGGTAGCCGTCGGTGTCTTCCGTGCGCGGCACCCAGATAGGCCCCTCGGTAAACAGGAATCCTCCGGCCAGTTTCTCGATCTTCGCTCCGACAGAAACAATCTCGTCCAGCGCCGGATCTTTTCTGGTGACCTGTGCAGGAGTCTCACTGATCGCAACCTTGGGGGACTTGTAGAAGTCGAGCGTTGCTGATTTGATCCAGATGAAATTCTGCGGACTGTAGGAAATCGGCCCGTTAATCCCGAAGACAGCAAGCTGAATGCGCTGGCCGGGCTGCGCATCCCGGGTGATGATCACACGATTGGGAGCGTTGAATCCTTTAATCACGGGCCCCCCCGGTTGCCCTAAAACCCGGGGCATTTTGCCGTTGACCCAGACTTCAGCGTAATCGTCGATCACGATCTCAAAAGCGACAGTCGAACCTGCGGTGCTGAAGTTTGCGACCTTTTCAGGAATAGTGATGTTGATGCGGTACCAGTTGAAGCAGACCTTGGCGGTGGAACGCCGCTGGTCGAGAGTCGTAGCGTCGATGGCTTCCCATTGAGAATCGTCGAAGTTTGCAGGGCCCGCGTGAGGAGTGTAGTCGTAGGTCCTGATCGGCGTACCGCTCGGCTTTAGGTCAGGACCGACGGCACGCGAGTCAGCGTCCTCAATCTTCACGTCATGGTAGCGCCACTGGCCATCCACCAGTTGCACTCCTTCGTGGGAAGCCAGGTCAATCACTGCGTCCGGTCGACCCACTGGAGGGTCCTGGATCGTTTGACCTCCCGCCCTGACCAAGGCCAACGACAGTACCAACCCCAGCGTCGGCAAAGCACTCCGCATATGCCGTCGTGTGTTCATATTCATGTCTCGCTTAGCGAACCTTCACAACGTAGTAGAGAAACGGGTTGGTGACTTCCAGGAACTGGTGCGGCACACCATGGGGCACGATGATGACGTCGCCTCTGGCGATCTGCTGAGTCTTGCCGTCGCGGATGCTGCTGCCGCGCAGTTCATCGGGCGCGGTGGTTTTGGCGTCCAGAGCTTCGCCACCGGTGACAAATGTGGCTTTCCCTTGCAGCACGTAGATGACGTCCGCATCTTTCGTATGGATTTCTGCCTGGCCAGGTTTTTCCCGGCGGCTGGCATGGACCATGTAGTTGCGGCCGTCGCTTCCGTCGAACAACACAGCGCCCTTGGAGAAGGCTTCGTCCACTTTGCTTTTCTCCCAGTAAGACACGGACGGCGCAGGATCAGTGCCCATGGCGCTGGGTTCGAACGCTTTCGAGCCAGCAATGGCCAGTTGTTCATCCTGGTCGGCGCTGGCTGCGCCGCTTACACCCACACCGCCGACAATCTGACCGTCCACGGTGATAGGAATGCCGCCGATCAGTGGAGTGAAGTTTTCGAGCGCCGTCATCACGGTGCGGCCTTTGCCGCTGGAATTGATTAGTTCTTCAAAGAAGCGGGTAGGCTTCTTGAACATGACGGCGGTTTTGGCTTTACCGATGGAGATGTTGGCGCCCGCAGAGAATGTGCCATCCAATCGCTCCAGCGCCATCAGATTGCCGCCGTCGTCCACCACTGCGACGACGCCGCCTGGCGCGTGTAGTTTCTGCGCCTCGGCCTTCGCTGCGGCGATGACAAGCTCTGCGCCTTGCAGCGTGAGCGTTTTCTTTTCGGTGGTTTGCGCAGCCGCCAAACTTGCAATCGACAGAATCGCGGCCACCAACCCAACGTATCGAACTGATTTCCTCTGAGTATTCATGGCTTTTTGCCTCTCTTTATGTTTTGAGCGGCGCGACGTCCAGGTTCGAATCTGTTCGCGCCCCCCTGTCGATCGTTGCTACTTGACGGGCGAGCTGAAGCTTGCCTCACCCAGATTTGCCTCGGCCCATGCGCACCAGATGATCACTTTGGAAACGTTCTTTACGTATCCGGGAAGAACAATCTCCTTCTGGTACTTGTCGCCGAGCAGGACTTTCTTCTTCAGTTTGTCCAGCAGATATATCTGGCCGTCGGAGTCCACAACTTGCCAGTGCGGATCCGGAGTGTCCGGCACGACGAAATCTTCTGACAGCGTCAGGACACTTTTGCCGTCACGCGTGCTGTGGTTCACGTGCCCTTTGTTCGCTTTCGGACCCTGGAACTGGCCGGTAGTGTGCGCGTCTTGAGCAACCGCCGAGACGGCGAACAGCATCGTCGTCATCAGCAGCCCCGGAGAAGAAACTGGATTGTCTTATTCATGTTGATTCCCTTACCTCGTGCTTGAAGATTGATTCGTGCGCCTGCTCTCGCACTGGGCGATGAATCGTTAACGATTCGCGAACCCGATTTGATGTGGGCTCATGTGCCGTGCGGAGATGCTCACGTGGCGGTGGGATTCAGAAGTGTCACGAAGGTTTCACAGCTCGGCTGACGAGCGAAGATGATTGCGAGCGTCACCTTCTTAGCGTTACCGCATCCAATCGATCGGTGGTATTCGTGTCGCAGAAACCAAGCACCGTAGAGATCGATTGTTATCAAGTACGCCGGGAGTTGTGCGAGTACCTGGAGGACGACGTCACGCCTGAACTGCGCAGTCAGATTGAGGACCACCTTGCGGGCTGCGCTCACTGCACCGCTATCTACGACGGGATGCGGAATGTTGTGCAGTTGCTGGGCAGCGAAAGAATGATCGAAATGCCCGAAGGCTTCAGCCAGCGTTTGTACCAAAGACTGTTCCGGTTCCGCTGAAATCTGCGAGTTCGACTGGAGAGGCCCCTCCTGGTCACTTCGGGACACCAAGTCCCATATCCCACAGTTCCTATCGAGTCCCGCGGCGCGCTAAGACGGTTTCCTGTCACTTTCGCTAAGGATTGGAATCACACCGCCAGATTCCATGAACAGCACCGAGCACAACCTGCTGGTCGACGCGCCGAATCTGGCGATCCGACCGACGCCGACTGAAACCGTGGTTTCGCAGGCGCCCAAACTGGGCGCCTTGGCGTCCTTACGAGTTCACTGGCCTGAGTATTTGATGGAAGCGAGCCTGCTCGGTGCGTTCATGGTGTCGGCTTGCATATTTGGGGCTCTCTACGAGTTCCCGCGTTCGCCCGTCCATCAAGCGATCATGTCCGGTTTCCTGCGACGGGTCCTCATGGGAATGTCGATGGGCCTGACCGCAGTCGTCATTATTTATTCCCCCTGGGGCAAGCAGTCGGGGGCTCACATTAACCCATCCGTAACGCTTACTTTTCTCCGCTTGGGCAAGATCCGCGGATGGGACGCTCTCTTTTATATAGCGTCGCAATTCATGGGAGCGGTGTTCGGCGTATCTCTGGTGGCGCTTCTTCTCGGGAAGGCAGTCTCGGATCCGGCGGTCCGGTACGTTGTCACAGTGCCGGGACCGCATGGACCATGGGTTGCGCTGCTTGCTGAATTCGCCATTGCGTTTGGGCTGATGACCACTGTTCTCTATTTTTCCAATCATCACCAGCTCGACCGATACACGGGCCTGTTTGCAGGTCTGCTGGTCGCCACCTACATCACCCTAGAAGCGCCGTTTTCGGGAATGAGCATGAATCCGGCGAGAACTTTCGGATCGGGTTTTTCTGCAGAAGTGTGGAGCGGTCTGTGGATCTATCTCACCGCTCCGCCCCTCGGCATGCTTACCGCTGCAGAGCTTTATCTATGGCGTAAAGGACGACTCGCTGTGAAGTGCTGCAAGCTCCACCACAACAATGACAGGCGCTGCATCTTTTGCGGAGCTAATGGAGGATTCATATCATGAGCGACAATCGCTACGACGTGATCATCATCGGAACCGGTGCAGGCGGCGGAACACTCGCCTATCACCTGGCTCCGTCCGGAAAGCGGATCCTCATTCTTGAGCGCGGCGATTACGTTCCCCGCGAGAAAGCGAACTGGGACCCCCAAGTCGTGAACGTTGACGCCCACTACAACGCCAAGGAATCATGGCTCGATAAGGATGGCAAGGATTTGCATCCTCACACAAACTACAACGTGGGTGGCAACACCAAGTTTTATGGTGCTGCTCTGTTCCGCCTGCGCAAAGAGGATTTCGGAGAACTGCGCCATCACGGCGGCATCTCGCTCGCGTGGCCGCTCAGTTATGACGATCTCGAGCCGTACTACACGCAGGCCGAAAATCTCTATCAGGTGCACGGAAACCGGGGAGAAGATCCGACTGAGCCGCCGGCTAACTCGGCCTATCCATGGCCCGCCGTCAGCCATGAGCCGCGCATCCAGCAACTATCCGACGACTTCGCACGTTCGGGCCTGAAGCCCTTCCACGTACCGGTCGGGGTGATGCTCGACGAGAAGAACCCGCACAAGAGCCGCTGCATTCGTTGCAATACCTGCGACGGCTTTGCCTGTCTGGTCGGTGCCAAGTCCGACGCGCAAGTTGTGTGCATTGATGAGGCAATCAAGCATTCCAACGTCACCCTGCTGACAAATTCGCTGGTAAAGCGCTTGGAAACAGATTCATCGGGTCGTGAAGTGAAAAGTGTGGTTGTGGAACGCTACGGCAGCCTGGAGACGTATTCCGCAGATGTGGTTGTTGTCTCATGTGGCGCGATCAACTCGGCCGCGCTGCTCTTGCGCTCCGCCAATGATAAGCATCTACGCGGACTTGCCAACAGTTCGGATATCGTGGGCCGCCACTATATGGGACACACCAATTCGGTGATGATGGCCATCTCAAAATGTCCCAACCCTACGATTTTCCAAAAGACACTGGGAGTCAATGACTTCTACTTCGGCTCGAAAGACTTCGAGTACCCCATGGGGCACATTTCGTTCGTCGGCAAACTGGACGCAATCACCCTAAAGGCAGGCGCACCGGCCATCGCCCCGAATTTCACTCTAGAGCTGATGGCAAAACACTCGCTGGATTTCTGGCTCACCTCCGAGGATCTGCCGGATCCGAACAATCGCGTGACTATCGGCCGTGACGGCAAGATCGTTCTCACATATACGCCGAACAACTTGGAGGCCCACGAAAGGCTTCAGGGCAAACTGAAGCAGGCGATGAAGCAGACGAACTGTGCAATGCACGGCCACGAGTGCCATCAAGGGCTGTTTGGGCGAAACCTTTACGTCGGACAGCGAATTCCGCTCGCTGGCGTGGCCCATCAAAACGGCACGATTCGCTTTGGGCACGACCCTAAGACCTCAGTCTTAGATGCGAACTGCAAAGCCCATGATGTCGACAACCTTTACGTTGTGGACGGGAGTTTCTTCCCATCGAGCGCTGCCGTCAATCCGGCGCTCACCATCATGGCCAACGCACTTCGAGTGGGCGACCACTTGATGAAACGCCTGGGAGTGTCCGAGACGACGTACGAACAGAATCGGCAGCAGGACCGGGAACTTGCAGTGAGCAGGTAATCGAGACATGA
>Ga0137401_10001120_pt1 | contig 11357 bp, 10 predicted proteins | sample CZOMad1_1_16fung_FD_108286 | JGI IMG/M metagenome (GOLD analysis project Ga0137401, IMG submission 108286) | Vadose zone soil fungal communities from Angelo Coast Range Reserve, California, USA - CZOMad1_1_16fungal (Illumina Assembly) | ecosystem: Environmental > Terrestrial > Soil > Vadose...
CCAATGGCAGTGGCTGAGGTCTTCATTCGAAAGACCACGCTTCTCCGAACCGAAAAGCAGCGCGACGCGGCCACCTGCGAGATGCTTACGAAGGAAACGAGCAGCTTGATCCAGGCGGCGAACCGGATGCTGCAATTGTCGCTGTCCAACGGCGGTGGTTCCAATGACGAGTGTACAATCCTGGACGGCTTCGGCAAGGCTCTTGAACTCTTCGGCGCGGGCGAGTAGCGGCGCGGCGCCGACAGCGGAGCGTGCCTCGCGAAAGGCCAACTCATACGCGTTCACCACGCGAAGATGGAAGAAGCCGAAGTTACTCACTGCGCGAGCCGCTGCGCCGATATTGAGCGGATTGCGCGGGGCCACAAGAATGACACGTAGGCGGTCGGATTCGGCGTTGGGAAACACGGGAGACAAGTTTACAGCAGGAAAGAAGCAAGGAGACAGCGCCGGGCCGGGAGTCGCTTGCGTGGGCGGCGAGGGGTAACATAGACTGTGACGGGTAGAAGAATAGAGCCTGCCAGCCTGGCCGGAATTTCCCGCCTTGCATAGGCCTGTTGGCATGGTCGAGTCCAATCGCTCCACGACCTCGACTGGTTGGGGTCGTCATCCGGCGTGTGACCGGTTCCTCAAGCGGCCGGGATGCCGCATTTTGGACCGTGGGGCAATCGAAATACTAGGCCAGCAGGGGGATTTGGGTGGCAACTCCACTAGAAGCCTGGGTTGATCAAGCGGCCAAGCTGACTAAGCCAGACCGCGTGGTGTATTGCGACGGTTCCGAAGCGGAGTACCAGCGAATGATCGGGGAGATGCTGCTCCAGGGTGATTCGTTCACGCTCAATGAGAAGACCTACCGGAACTGCCACCTGCATCGCAGCAGCCCAAGTGACGTGGCGCGGACCGAGCATTTGACGTTCATCTGCTCCCCCGAAAAGGAAGAAGCCGGACCCACGAACAACTGGATGGACCCGGACGCGGCTAAACATAAGGTGGGTGGGCTGCTGGATGGAGCAATGCGCGGCCGAACGATGTACGCAGTGCCGTACGTGATGGGCCCGGTGAGCTCGGCGATCAGCAAGGTTGGCGTGGAAGTGACGGACAGTCCCTACGTTGTCGCGAGCATGCGGATCATGTCGCGGATGGGCAAAGTGGCCTTGGAGCGGCTGGGAGCTTCGAGCGAGTTTGTCCCCGGGCTGCACTCGCTGGGCGACCTAGACCCCATGCGGCGGTACATCGTCCACTTTCCGCAGGAGAAATTGATCTGGAGCGTGGGGTCGGGCTACGGCGGAAACGCGCTGCTGGGGAAAAAGTGTTTTGCGCTGCGGATTGCCAGCGTGATGGCCCGCGAACAGGGGTGGATGGCCGAGCACATGTTGATCCTGGGGCTGGAATCTCCGAGCGGAAAAGTGACCTACATGGGCGCGGCGTTTCCCAGCGCGTGCGGGAAAACGAATTTGGCAATGATGGTGTCGGCGCTCGAGGACCAGGGGTATCGCGTCTGGACCGTAGGGGACGATATTGCGTGGATGCAAATCGGTGAAGATGGATATTTGCACGCCATCAATCCGGAAGCGGGTTTTTTTGGGGTGGCCCCGGGCACCGGAATGAAAACCAATCAGAACGTGATGGGAGCGCTGCACAAGAATACGCTTTTTACGAACGTGGCGATGACCTCGGAGCGGGAGCCGTGGTGGGAAGGAATTGGCAGCGAGGCGCCGGCGGGGCTGATCAACTGGAAGGGCGAGGCTTGGGATCCATCCAAAGGCACGGCGGCGCATCCGAATGCGCGGTACACCGTGCCAGCGCGGCAGTCGCCGAGCATTTCTCCAAAGTGGGAAGCACCTGAAGGCGTGCCCATTTCGGCGTTCATATTTGGCGGGCGAAGAGCCCGAGTGGCCCCGTTGGTATATGAATCGTTTGACTGGCAGCACGGAGTGTTCGTGGGCGCAACGATGGCCAGCGAAACGACGGCCGCGGCGACGGGCGACGTTGGCATCACCCGACGGGACCCGATGGCCATGCTGCCCTTCTGCGGTTACAACATGGCGGACTATTTTGGCCACTGGCTGGAGATGGGGAAGAAAATACCGAAGCCGCCAAGGATCTTTCACGTGAATTGGTTCCGCAAGGACGCGGATGGAAAGTTCCTATGGCCGGGGTACGGCGAGAATGTGCGCGTGCTGAAGTGGATTTTAGAGCGCGTGGAAGGCCGCGGAACTGCGCAGGAGACACCGATCGGCTATGTTCCCGCAAAGAGCGGGCTGACGTTGGACGGGATGAAGATTTCAGACGAAGCGTTGAGCGAACTGGTGCGCGTAAACCCGGAAGATTGGGACGCGGAGATGGAAGATTCAAAGCAGTTTCTTAGCAAATTCGGCGAACGCCTGCCGCGGCAAATTAGCGAAGAGGCCGAAAAACTGGCGCGGCGGTTTCAGCGCGTTTTCACGGCCTAAGAAATCGCGGGAACTTCAGTGATGACCTCCGGCGCGGCGCCCTGGCGAACTGACGGGCGGCATATCTTCCGTGTCAAAAGCGGCGGGTCCACGCTCGAAATGAAAGTCAGGCCGGCTTTCCAGCAATCGGACGCAACGATTCCAGCGCAGAATGCTGTCGTCATTGCCCGCCGGCCGGATTTTTTCCGCCTCCGCAAAGCAGCGCATGGCTTCTTCCACTAACGGCAGGAGAGTGTGTGGAGCGTAGCCGACGAGGAGCTGGGTCTTCGCGTGCCGTTCGTGCAATAACCCGGTGTAATAAAGCTGCTCGTAGGGATCGCGCAACCCCTGGAAGATGGACTGAACCTCGAGATAACGATCGCTCGCGGCGCCGATGAATTGATCGGTGATGGCCAGGCCGAGCATGCGGCGAGCAAGCTGATGTTCCGGGTCAACCGCGAGGATATCCCGGCAAATGGATTCGGCCTCTTCGGGCTCGTTGAGGTAGCGGTACAGCTCGACTTTGGCAAGGGCCTCGGGAATGCCCGCCTTGGAGATGGATTTTAGTTGGTGACCCATGGGACCTCCTCTTTCCTGGCCCGTCGTTCAATCAGAACTGCATAGGATTTTTAAGCTATACATTCAGCCGCCGCGAATCTTCCGGAACAGCATGGTCAGGGGATCGTAAAATTCGTCCACCACGCGTTCCTTGAGCGGGATGATGGCGTTGTCCGTAATATGAATCTCCTCAGGACAAACCTCCGTGCAGCACTTGGTGATATTGCAATAGCCCAGGCCAAGCTGATCCTTGAGCAAGCCCGCCCGGTTGAGTCCATCCAACGGATGCATTTCGAGGCCGGCTACTCGAACGAAGAAACGTGGCCCGGCGAACTGTTGCTTCTTGTCGTGTTCGCGAAGAACGTGACAAACGTTTTGGCACAGAAAGCATTCGATGCATTTGCGAAACTCCTGCACGCGGTCGACATCCAGCTGCGAGATTCTCCATTCCACTCCCTTACGGGGTTCGAAGGGAGGGATTTTGCGGTTGACACGATAGTTCCAGGAAACGTCGGTGACAAGGTCTTTGATGCGCGGGAAGGATTTCATGGGCAGGACGGTGATCGGTTGGTCCTGCGGGAGATCGTCCATGCGCGTTTTGCAGGTCAGTCGCGGACGGCCGTTGACTTCCGCGGAGCACGAGCCGCACTTCCCTGCTTTGCAATTCCAGCGAACGGCGAGATCGGGAGCGAGGTATCCCTGAATGTAATGAAGCGCGTCGAGAACGACCATGCCGGGAGCGACCGGGACGCGATAGTCAACGGTTTGCCCCCCGTTCGAATCGCCGCGAAAAACGCGCAGGGTGGCTTCCTTCATGAGGGCTCCCCTTTTTTCGATCTCTCCATCGCTTCCTCCCACCGCAGGGGCAAAGCCGATCCCAATACTTTCCATTTGGTGAACTTCGTTGGCCCCATGTGCGGCATCATGGCCTTCATCGCTTGCCCGTGAGGAATCTTCACGACGAAATCCATCAGCGGCTTTTCGTCAGTCCAGGCCGAGAGTGTCCAGAAATTCCGGCTAAATAACTTGGCGCGAAGGGAATAACCAACGATGCCCGGAGTAGTGTGTAGTTGTTTTTGAATCTGAAATGAGAACTTGAGAAATGCCGGGATCGCGCGGTACTTGTTCAGCGGCAAGTAGGACAGAAGAGCAAAATACTCCTTGCTCGTGTCGGGCGTCGCGAATTTGATCCAAGGCGAATCCATAGCATGCCGCCATCCCTTCATTTGAGTAGCCAAATCGAAACATAGTTCATGCCTGGTCCTCGGCAAGAAGCTGCTTCAATTCTTCGGGCATGGGCTCGATGGGAACTTCGCGGCGGCTCATGCCTTCGGATTCCTGGACAATGATGCTGTGTTTCTTCTCCCAGAGGGGGTCGAGATTCGGATAATCGATGCGGCTGTGTGCTCCGCGGCTCTCGGTGCGGGCCAGTGCGCTGTGCGCGACGGCCTCCGAGACGATAAGCATGGCTTTCAAGTCGAAAGATAGATGCCAGCCCGGATTGAAAAGACGAGAGCCTTCGACGCCGGCCTTTGCGGCACGCGATTTCAGCTTCGCCAATTCGGCGAGCGCTTTCTTCAAATCCTCATTGGTCCGGAAGATGCCGACAAGGTTCTGCATCACTTCCTGCAAGTCGCGATGCACCGCGTAGGGGCTTTCCGTGCCGGAGTTGGAAAACGGTGCAAGCAATTCCTTTTCCGCTTGCTCGATTTGCGTGTTGTCCATGGAAGGCCTTGCCGTGCGCTTAGCGTACTGTGCGGCGGCCAGTCCGGCACGCCGCCCAAACACCAGTAGATCGGAAAGCGAATTGCCACCTAGCCGATTTGCGCCATGAAGTCCGGCGGCCGCCTCGCCCGCGGCGAAAAGTCCGGCCACGGTCGATTCCGCCGTTTCCGCATGCACACGAATGCCACCCATCATGTAATGGCACGTCGGGCCCACCTCCATGGGGCCTTTCGTGATGTCTACGTCCGCGAGTTCCTTGAACTGGTGATACATGCTGGGAAGTTTTTTCTTCACGTATTCAGCAGGCTTATGGGAAATATCCAGATACGCGCCTCCGTGCTCGGTCCCGCGGCCTTCCTTGACTTCCGTGTAGATGGAGCGAGCAACCACGTCGCGGGTGGAGAGTTCCATGCGCTTGGGGTCGTACTTTTCCATGAAGCGTTCGCCCACCTCGTTGCGCAAGATGCCGCCTTCACCGCGCACCGCTTCGGTGACTAGAATGCCTTGCACGCCAGGCGGCCACACCATTCCCGTGGGGTGGAACTGCACGAATTCCATGTCCATGAGCTCAGCTCCGGCCTCATAAGCAAGGGCCATCCCATCGCCCGTGTACTCCCAGGAGTTGGACGTGACGCGCCAGGCTTTGCCAATGCCACCGGTGGCGATGACGATGGACTTCGCCTTGAAAACGATGAAGCGGCCGTTCTCCCGCCAGTACGCAAACGCGCCGGCAACACGGCCGTTATCCATTAAGAGCCGCGTGACCGTACATTCCATGTAGACGTCAATTCCCTGCTGGACACCGCGATCCTGCAGCGTGCGGATCATTTCGAGGCCGGTGCGGTCGCCTACATGGCAGAGCCGCTTGAACGTGTGGCCGCCAAAGGCGCGCTGCAGGATGTCGCCGCTTGCGGTGCGGTCGAACAGTGCGCCCCACTGTTCGAGTTCGCGAACGCGGTCGGGAGACTCCTGGGCGTGAAGTTGGGCCATGCGCCAGTTGTTGAGAAATTTCCCGCCGCGCATGGTGTCGCGAAAATGGGTCTTCCAACTGTCGGCAGCATCCACATTGGCCATCGCTGCGGCGATCCCGCCCTCGGCCATAACGGTATGAGCTTTTCCGAGAAGCGATTTGCAGACCACTCCGACGGAGGCGCCTTGCGCAAGTGCCTCGATGGCTGCACGCAATCCCGCTCCGCCGGCGCCGATGATAAGAACGTCGTGTTCGCGGGTCTCGTAATTTGCAGTCACAGGAGCCTCAGGTCCCGGAACGCGCCGCAGGCCACCAGGCGCACGTAGAAATCCGCGAAACCAACGGAAACGAGGCTGCACCAGGCGAAAAGCATGTGGTGCTCGTTCAGGAAGCTAAAGAAACTCCACGCTGCAAATCGCGAACGTCCGAAAGTCGCACAGGAAAAACAATCGACTTTGCCGCCGGCAAGATGACGCAAAGAGTGGCAGGAAAACGTGTAAAGCGAAAGCAGTGTGACATTGATCGTCAGGACGAGCGTCCCGACGCCAACGCCGAAACGCCCATCGAAGAAAAAAGAGCGAATCGCGTCGTGCCAGAGGAAAGCGATGAAAAGAACCGCCAGGTAAAAAAAGTAGCGATGGATATTTTGCAGGATGAAAGGGAAAGCGGTTTCGCCTCGATAGTTGCGCCGCGGCAACTCGCCAACCGCGCAGGCGGGGGGATCCAGGAAGAATGCACGGTAGTAGGCTTTGCGGTAGTAATAGCAGGTCGCACGAAAGCCGAGGGGCCCGGCGAGGATCAAGAGCGCGGGAGAAAATTTCCACCAGTGGTGTTCCGGATCGATGAGCGGCGAATAAAAGGGCGAAAGGTACGGTCCCCACTCGTAGTATTTCCCCTCAAAAGCACGCAGCGTGGCGTAGATGCCGAAACCGCCGAGGACAAGGATGACCGGGAGGATCTCAATCCACCAGGCATCGCGGCGGAGAGTGCTGCCGAGCCGGGATTCCGGCAAGAGTGTGGGAGTACCAGCCATCCGATAACCTCCAGCGTGGCTGTAGGGTAGTCAATAATGAGAATTTTTCAAGCGAAATTCTGGGAATCACGAACACGGCCAACGATTTGAGCGAAATCAAAGTCGCAGCAGGGAGGTTCCCGTCGCAGGATCGGGCAAGCCAAACCCGGAAATTCTTACAGTTGTTCGCCGCAGCGCCGAAGGCGGCGCATGGCAAACGCGGCGGCAAGGCATCCCAGGGCGGCGAACAAGAGCCAGGAAGAAGTGGAGTAAACGTAGAAACGGAAGCCGTTGTCGTCAGTCAACGTTAAGAGCGGGTAAAGAGGATTCAAGAAGAGCGGCGCCTGGATGTACGCGGGCGGACCCATATCTTCCGGGTGGCTCTGTTGCCAGTGAGCGTACAGCATGCCAAAGGAGATGGCGGTAACGATCGTGAGCACGAGAACTATGGCGTAGCACGATGCAGTAGCATGAACGCTGCGGCGGAACGTGGCAGAGCACCATAGCCCGATGGTGCAGATGCTCGCGAGAGTGAGAATGGTTGAGCCGATGGCCTTGACGAGATCCAGGGGCCCGACGCCGCCAAAGGCAAAAGAAAGAGCTAGGAGCGGTATGGCACTGGTTAGCAGAAGCAGAAGATAGAGAAGAGCGGCTACGAATTTCCCCCACCAGATTTGAGGCGCCGTGAGCAGGCTTGTCAGGAGGCCTGCGAGGGTACGTTGCTCTCTTTCAATGGTGATCGCTCCGCTGCTGAAAACGGGCCCCATGAGCAGCAGGACAATGATTTGCGTAAAGACGACGGCGAGAAAGATAGCCTGGCCGATGTCCGCGCCCTGCACCTCGGCGCCGCGAAGGCGGCGGCCGGTGTCCGTGCTGAAATAGTAGACGCAAACGACAATACCGGACAACACGATGAGATAGAGTGTTGGAAGGAGCCAGGAGCGCCGCTCGCGAAGGCGCTGGCGAAGCTCCTTGCTGATCATGGGATTGGTGACGTAACGCCTCATCGGCCATGCTCTCCAAAGGTGCGGCGGTAGCGTTCCTCAAGGCCCGGCCCGCGCGCGTCAAAGTGAACAATGGTGATCCCCGCATCGAGAAGGGTCCGCAGAAGGCCAGAGGCTTCCTTGGAACCGCCGGGCATTTCAACGAGCAAGAAACTGTTTTTCCTTTCGAGAACCTGTGCGCCCGAGAAACTTGCCATAACACGGTCGACATCATCAATGGATCCCTCGAACTCCAATTCGCAACGGATGGCAGCCGCGCGAGCGCCGGGCCCAAGCGCAGCGGTTTGGCTTTCCAGGACGTTCTTGCCCTCGGCAATGAATACGATGCGCGTGCAGATATCCTCGAGGTCGCTCAGGATATGCGAGGAAATGAGGATCGTAACGCCTTCGGTGTGGAGACGCTTCAACTGCTCTCGGAGCTGGATGCGTGCAAGCGGGTCCAGGCCGGTCGCGGGCTCATCGAGCAGAAGTAGCTTTGGTTCGTGAAGTAGAATCTTGGAAATCAGCAATCGCTGCTTCCAGCCTAGTGAAAGATGCTCGACGAAATCGTTGCGTCGATCCACAAGGCCCGCGCGCTCAAGAGCCCGCTCGACGGCCGTAGTGCGCTGCGGCTCCTTCAGTCGAAAAGCGTCGGCAAAGAATTCTAGAAATTCGCCGATGCGCATGTCCTGGTAGATTCCCGCAACATCCGGCAAGTAGCCTAGCGAAGCGCGGACCGCCATCGGCTCCGTTGACACGTCGTGGCCGGAAACGCGGACGGAACCTGAGTCTGCCGGGAGAAGCGTGGCGAGAATTTTGATAAGCGTGGTCTTCCCTGCCCCGTTGGGTCCGACCAGGCCGACCAGTTCGTTGTTCTCGAGGCCCAGCGAAAATCCGTCCAGGCCTCGGGACTTGCGATAGGACTTGCGAAGAGCGGCGATTTCGATCATGGCCGCGTCCCGAACGTTACCACCATTAGCGATGCGGATTTCCGGTCCGGAGATTCATCGCGAAGCGAAGAACCCAACGTCGCCTGATCGCTGAGACCCAGGAAAACAGCCCTGGTTTCAGCAAAAACGTCGTCTCCGTTGGGGGACCATCCGCGCAGCAATTCGATGAGCGAAAAGGGTTTCGCCGCGAGCTTGTCCCACTCTTCCTCCATTTGTTTTATCTCCGCTTCCGAGAAATTTCGAAACCTTTCGTCGCCGGGCTTATGAAACCGGAATGGAGGACCTGGATAGGCTGGCAGACGATTCACGGAACGGCCAGTTTCCTTCGAGAAGCTCCGCCGCGGGACTTGAGCGAGATCGACCACGGCGCCAGCAGGCAGGGAATCCAACAGATACACGTCCGCGTGGTCGGCAACGATAGCTTGCCGGAAAGAGATGCCGGTATCGTTGTGCAAGCGTCCTGCTGTGTCTCGGGAAATCGTTCCAGCAAAGCGGCGCGAGCCTCTGAAGTTGAGTTCGGTAAATGACCACTTGCGGAGGGACAGACTGGTTTCCCACGATCTCGTGAGCACGTATCCGCTAACGTTCGCGGCACTGCCGGAACCCGGATTCACGGAACCTTCGAACATTCCCTCGAAGCCACGGCGCGGCAGTGAGTAAACCCAATCCCCAGGGACGATGGGCTCGACCGTCGAACGACGGGGAGAGGAGATGCGGACCCTGGCGTCCGCCGTAGCCAGCGGGCTGAGATTATCCATCCGGTAAACGACCATATCGTCGAGATTGAAATTCCGTGGCCGGTGGCGGGCGCTGGTGCCGTAAAGAAGGACGGATGTGAAAATCGCGATGGCAGGAATGCTAAGCCACCCCCATTCCGGCCGGCCGATCCGTCGCAGCGCTACGAAATTGACGACTCCAACCACCAACAGATACCCGATCATCCACAGAAGAATTTCCAGAAAAGATGGAAATTGAAAACTGGTGCCGAGACGCCTCATCAACCACGTGGATTGGTTTTCGTCCGCCGCCTGCAGCTCTTGGGCGCTGCCCGGGAACTGCTTCCGGATCCCTTCGGGAGTGGACATGCTGAAACCCATGGGCCGGAAATAGAGCAAGAATTCCTTGCCAGTCACCGATGGAAGACGGACGAGATGGCCGGAGCCCACCGGAAGCGACTTCCCAAAAGGGGAACGAGTACGATAGGGCTCAAGAAAGTACAAGTTCCGATTCAGCACATTGGAATCCGAAAATGAAAGCCTACCGGAAGCTGGATTCGCGCCGGAATTGGAAGAAACGCCATCGGCAATTTGATCTTCAATGAGAACGAGTGTTCCGCCGTCGCGAAGGAAAATTTCCAGAGCTTCGCGCTGCGCCTCTGACAGGCGCGCGATCGGCGCGGCGAGTATGACGGTGCTTGCCACTGCGTACGCCCAGCCCTCCGACGGCGGCGCAGACAACTGCACCATTCGAAGAATTTTTGACTTCTGGGTTTGCTCCTCAGGGCTGCCGCTCAGAAGAATGGACTGCTGGATGTTGCGGCACAGTTCGGGTGCGGTACAAATCAGCCCGATAATCTGGCCATCAGTCTTGGAGCCAACGAGGCGGGCCGTGCGGCCGGCGATGAGATTGTGCGCATCGCGCGCCTCCAGATAGATGACCAGGCGGCGATTATCCCCTGGGATGATCTGCAAGGGCACACGAAGCGTGCGTTCTTCACCGGGTGAGAGCAGAAGCGGTAACTGGATGGATGTCGTTACCGACCTTGCGTAGTTCTCCAAACTTAGCTCATCCAAGAGAATGGAGATCGGGATGGTCTGCATCGTGTTATTGCGAACATCAAAGGAAACGAGCGTGGGGCTATTGCCGGGATTGTAGATATTTTCGAGGCCGACCTGCCGGATCTTGATCGAAACGGCATCAGCGCTCCGGGAAACAGGCGCAAGCCCGAACAGAAAAAGAAAGAGGAGTGGAGCGCGCCTACGCATCGGGAGTCCGGATACTACTCGAACTATATTGACGGTGGCAATATGCAGAAAGTTCCCAAAAAAGCATTTCGATCAGAGGATAGACTGGATTTCGGCGTCGATGGAGACATGTGTGGCCGGAACTCCATTAATCGAATATTTTTCGCCGGCGGATTCCGAGAATTGGAAGAAGCGGCTGATGTGATAGTCCTCGTCGAAACCGGAGAAAAGACGTTCCGTTTCTGCTTTCGTCAAACCAAAAGCGAAAAGCGCAACCGGCTCTCCAAAATTGTCGGCCTGAGAGCGGTATAAATGGACGAGATCGCGCAGCGGCATCACGGAAGAGCGGCCAGTTCCTTCAGCGCTCCTAGACTTCTCCTCCGCAGAGTGTACTGCCCTCGGACACCAAGAGTGAAAGAATTTAGCGGACAGGACGCAGGCTAGCTGTGGAACGGAACTTGGTGTGGAGCGCGAGGATTGGGTAAGATGCTGAGTGCGATGTCAAAGACCGAGGAGGAAACAGTATGAGTATCGCGGTGGGACAGACGGCCCCGGATTTTACGCTGCAGAATCAGGAAAAGAAGGAAGTGAAGCTTTCCGATTTCGCGGGAAAGAAGAACGTCGTGCTCGTGTGGTATCCGCTGGACTGGAGCCCGACGTGCACGAACGAGCACGCCTGCTTCGTGAATGAGATGAAGGCATTCGAAACGCTGGACGCGGAAGTGCTCGGCGTCAGTGTCGACAGCGTGTGGTCGCACAAAGCGTA
>Ga0137401_10001121_pt1 | contig 11357 bp, 7 predicted proteins | sample CZOMad1_1_16fung_FD_108286 | JGI IMG/M metagenome (GOLD analysis project Ga0137401, IMG submission 108286) | Vadose zone soil fungal communities from Angelo Coast Range Reserve, California, USA - CZOMad1_1_16fungal (Illumina Assembly) | ecosystem: Environmental > Terrestrial > Soil > Vadose zone...
AGCTTCTGCAAGCACGTAAGCGCCCCTGGCAACTCCCGTGGCAGGAGCATATTTCGTTCGATCGAACGTGGGCATGGCCTGACGCGTCAGAACCAGCGTAGATGGTCCATGTGTGTGTTTCATTATCACCTTGTAGGCTTCCACGACTTCATTAGCATCGCCCGGGCGGAGAACCAGCATATTGGGCATCGCGCGCAAGGACGCCAGTTGCTCGATGGGTTGGTGCGTCGGCCCGTCTTCTCCCACGCCAATCGAATCGTGCGTGAAAATGTAAATTGCAGGAATTTCCATGAGGGCGCCGAGACGCATGCTGGGGCGCATGTAGTCGCTGAAATTGAAGAATGTCGCGCTGAACGCGCGCAGTTTCGAAAGCGTCATGCCATTTACGATCGCGCCCATGGCATGTTCCCGCACGCCGAAGTGGATGTTGCGCCCGCGAAACTGATTTGGATAGAAATCGCCAGCGCCTTCGAATGTCAAATTGGTCTTGTTGGATTTTGCCAGGTCCGCCGATCCACCTATCAGCCAAGGGATATTTTTCGCCAGCACGTTGAGAGTTTTTCCTGAAGATTCGCGAGTGGCCATACCCTTTGGGTCAGCGGGGAAGCTTGGGAGATCTTTGTCCCAGCCGTCGGGTAGTTGGTGGGTCTCCATTCTGTTCAGTTGATCGGCTTGCTGCGGAAACTGTTTCTTGTACTCCTCGAATTTCGCCTTCCATGCCGCGCGGGCTTCGGCTCCGCGCTTCCCGATGCCGTTCTTAAACTGATCATAGACTCCATCGGGGACGAGAAATTTCGCCTCTTCCGGCCATCCATAATTTTTCTTTACGAGTTTGACTTCTGCTTCACCCAGCGGCTCGCCGTGCGCTTCGTAGGAATCTTGTTTGTGGGGCGATCCGTATCCGATGTGGCTGTCCACAACGATAAGTGTTGGCTGGTCTTTTGACTTGAGAAAGTTGTCGTAGCCGCCGGCCAGCATTTCCAAATTGTTCGCATCTGTGACTTGCGTGACGTTCCAGCCGTAGCCCTTGAAGCGCGTCATCACATCTTCGCTGAAGGACCACTCGGCCGGACCATCCAGCGTTACGCGGTTATTGTCGTAGATCCAGCAGAGGTTGGAGAGCTTCAGATGGCCCGCGAGCGAAGCGGCCTCGCTGGCTACGCCCTCCATCAAGTCACCATCCCCGCAGATGGCGTAGACATTGAAATTGAAAATGTCGAAGCCGGGGCGATTGAAATTCTCCGCCAGCCATTTACCGGCAATGGCCATTCCCACACTGTTTCCCGCGCCTTGTCCGAGCGGCCCGGTCGTCGTCTCCACTCCGGTCGTCAGGTGCGATTCAGGATGGCCGGGAGTGCGGCTGTCAATCTGCCGGAAGCGTTTGATTTCTTCCATCGGAACGGAAAGCTCACCGGTCACTTCGCCCTTGGCATTGACCGCCCGCACTCCAGCGAGATGCAGCGTCGCATAAAGCAGCATGGAGGCGTGGCCAGCCGATAAAACAAAGCGGTCGCGATTCGGCCAGAGCGGATCAGCGGGATCGTAGCGCAAGTATTTTTGCCACAGCTCGTAGACGACCGGCGCAAGGCCCATGGGCGCGCCCGGATGACCTGAATTCGCCTGCTGCACCGCGTCGATCGCCAGAGTTCGGATGGTATTGATGCTTAGCAGGTCGAGATCCAGCTGACTTTTCGGCTGACTCACATTCGCTCCTGTTGCGGGCAGGAGTGCGCCCGCAGCTCAAGGTCAGGATTTAGATGCACCACGCCACCGGACGGGTTATGGGATTTTACGCCAAAATGAAACGGCTTGCTCGTTTTGGCGTGAAATGTCGGCTCACAGAAGACGCGCGGCCTGGACGAAGACCTGTTAACCCTAGCCCTGGATAATTTTATTGCGAACTGCGTAACGGACGAGCTCGGTGACCGAATGAAAATCGAGCTTGAGCATGATGTTGGCGCGATGGGTCTCCGCCGTTTTCACACTGATTCCCAGGAAGCCGGCAACTTCCTTATTGCTCTTACCTTCGGCGAGAAGCTGAAGGACTTCACGCTCCCGCGGAGTCAATCGGCTTCGCGAAGACGGGTTGAACGAGCTGTCCGAGCCTGCTGGGTTGCAGACGGACTCCGACACACGGGAAGACAAGTAAGGTTTGTGGCGGCGAAGAGCGTCAACAGCAGCCACCAAGTTACGATCCGCATCGTCCTTCAGGATATATCCGTGAGCCCCTGCTCCCAGAACCTCCTGGATGAGCAGTTCGGAGTCGTGCATGGTCAAAATGAGGATTTCCGTCTGTGGAGAGAGTTTACGAATTTGGCGGGTGGCCTCGACTCCGTTTAACAGGGGCATGCCGATGTCGAGCACGGCCACGTCGGGTTTCAGTTGGCCGGCCTTTTCCACGGCTTCGCGCCCATTGGCGGCTTCCGCGCAAACTTGCCAGCCCGTCTTGGACTCGAGGAGAGCACGGAGTCCCGTCCGCACGACTTGATGGTCGTCAGCTACGAGGATGCGAACCGGCATCGGATACCTCGGATCTTATTGGCATGGAAACCCGCACGGTGGTCCCCGACGAGCTGGATTCTATCTCTAATTTTCCGCCAAGTTGCGTCATTCGCTCACGCATGCCGAGGATGCCCACGCCCAAGCGGGCTCCCGTGCCGTTGCCGCGCTCGATGGCTTTCTTGTCCATCCCATGGCCATGATCAATGACTTCGAGGCTGACGGAAGCGGAATTACCGTGCAAATGAATTTTGGCCGTTTGCGCGCCAGAGTGCCGCTGAATATTTGTTAGGCTTTCCTGAACGATGCGGAATAGCGCTGTCTCCGATTCCTGCGGCAGACGCGCAAATCCGGGCTGAATCTCCAAATTCAATTCGATCCCGCTGCGCTCGCTGAATCCCTCGGCATACTCTTTGATTGCGTAAACCAGCCCCAGCTCATCCAGCAGGGGCGGGTGCAGCAGATAAGAGAGTGTTCGAATCTCCCGTGACATCTCCACAAGCACGCGCCTGGCCTCCGCAAGCGCATGGCGCGAGCGTTCGTCGACGGAGGTCAGAGACCGCGCAGCTTGCGCCAAATTCAAATTCACCGCGAGGACGCTTTGCGCCAGGCTGTCGTGGAGTTCCCGGCCGAGCCGCCGCCGCTCTTCGTCCTGAAGCTGCAGCAATCGCGTGGAAAGCTGGTGCAATGCCTCTTCCGCCTGTTTGCGCTCAGTAATATTGGTGAATGTGTTGATTACTGCTGAAACGGAGCCGTCCGGCGCAAATTGCGGCACCGCAGTTCCTAGTGTCCAAAGAACTTCGCTTGAGTCTTTGCGGCGCCAGCCCATCACTTCATTTTGAATAGACCGTCCCGTCTCAATCGCGCGGGGTCCGGGCCGGCTCAAGAAGGGGATCTCGGTACCGTCCTCGCGAATAGCAATAACGTCAAGTTGCGAAGAGTTTTTTCCCTTGGCTTCCTCAAGACTAATCCCGAACCATTGTTGTGCCACCTGATTTGCGAACTGAATTTTCGCATCCGGCCCAAGCAACACGACTCCAACGTGAAAATCTCGAACCAGAGTACGAAAACGCTCTTCGCTGGCGCGTAGCGCGTCTTCGCCTTGCCTCTTGGCGGTGACGTCCCGAACGATGGCCAGAGCGCAAGGTTTTCCGTCCAGCTCAATCAGCGTAGCGGAAAATTGCGCGATGCGTGCCTCGCCGGACTTCGTCACACAAATAAACTCCTCGTCACGCACTTCCGATTCCTTTTGGAGCTTGGCCATAACCTCCGCCCGGCGAGCAGGGTCCTTCCATAGGTTCATTTCCACCGGGGTTCTTCCAAGTGTCTCTTCGTGCGAGTATCCGGTGAGCCGCGTGAAGCTGTCATTCACTTCCAGAAAATGGCCTCCTGGGACCGCGCTGATTCCGACAGCGTCGGGGCTGGACCGGAAAGCGGTGAAGAACATGCGCTCCGAATGGCTCAAGGCCTGTTTCGTCAGAAAGAGGTCTTCCGCAATCCGGCGCTGCTTCTCATTGGTCAGCACAAGGCGTGTGGCGGAAAGAATGAAAGATGCCGTAACCGCTATCCACGCGATGGTAATCTGCTCCGCCGCGATGCGCCGACCCATGAAAAGAACCAGCAGCGGTATGAGAATCGGCAACGCCTGAGAAACGATGATGGTGCGAAAGCGCGACTCAACTGCAGGGCGAAGGGGCTCTTCGGGGCAATTCCACGTAGCGGCGATAAAAGCGGCAAACAAATAAGGCGCGCACCAGATGACGTCCGTCCATGTCGCCCCGGTGCGAGATGTAAAGGGAGCGACAAGAAAGACGCTTTCAGAAGCGCAAGCCACGAGAAAAAGGCCAGCCATTCTTCCGAAAAAACTGCGAATCGAGCGCTCAAATACTGTCGCCGCACGGATCAGAAAGCCCACTGCAAGCGCCACATCGCGAAACAACTGCAGACGAATAAGCCTGAGGACCATCTGCTGGCCTTCGGCTTCCCAACGGGAGGAGACATAGAAAAAATACAGATAGGCGGTGAGGGCCACGACACCGACCTGGGCAAAGTCCAACACCAACTGCCAATCGATTGTGCCCGGTTCTCTCGTTGGCCGGGGCAGCAGCATCGTGACTGTGGGCGTTACCCAGAGTATGAAAAGGATGTCTGAGGGCCAGGGAGTCAACGATGGCGCGTGAACAAAACACTGATAGTAGGTTTCCAGCGCCTGCGCGGCACAGCCCAGGAAGAGAGCCGAAGCTAGAAGCATCCAGAGTTGGCGCAGATAGCCTAAGGAACGCCTGGCCACGTAAAGCGAACAAAAAGCCGCCCAAAGGATGATTGCGGTTTGCAACAGATCCGAGAACAGAAGACTTGTCGCTGGTTGAGGGACCTCTTTGATTACAACAACAAGAAGCGCGGTCAGCAGACCAGCGACTGTCAGGGCGAGCCAGGAGAACTTGCCAGAGGGATGCAAGAGAGACCCCGCGAACTAGCTTCAGTCTAAGTCGAGTCAACCTTGTAAACAATCGCCTCGGATGCATTTAACACTATCAGGAAACACTCCGAAGCTTAGGATTCACGCGGACTTTCCTTCACAAAGTGTACGCCGATATGGCTGCCGCGCGGATTTCGCTGGTTAACATACTCGCGATCCCGTCATCGGAGCAGTGGGAAGCTTTGCGCAGTCGCCATGACAGCAGCCCAAGAGCCTATATTTTTCCCTTAGTAGCAATCCCTTATGCAGTGAGCGGCGGGGCGTCTCCAAATAGGGGACGGCGTGGGCCGTATGCTCATTTGTGTGCATGCTGATCGTCTTGAGGGTTGCGTGGCGTAGTGAATTGGAGGGGCAACAATGAAGAAAGCAACGTTGGCGGTATTGCTGCTAGGTGCTGCACTCAGTCTCCAAGCGAAAGACCCACCGGCCTATGAAAAAGGCGTATTGGCGCAAATGGACTCTTCGTCTTGCGGCTACGCCGAAAAAGACGGCAAGACGATTGCCGGCCAAATTTTTGGGACCGACGGCCAGCACAAGAACACCAAAGTAGTCCTGTGCCAGGAATACGTGCTGCAGACGGAACGAGTCACGTACCGCATTAGGCCGAAAGACGACAAGCACCCTGTCCTTTTGCCGGTCGGAGAAACCGCTCAATTCCGGATTCACAAGGACAAGTTGCTGCTTCGAGTCCCCGAAGCTGACGGCAAGGAACGCGAATACTTCGTTCTTTCAATGACTCCTCGATCGGATGCTGCGGCATCCAGCAAGCTGGCGGCCCGCGGAGAAACTCGCTAATCTCCGAAACCGAAGCTCGGGCCAATAGCAGATGATGTGTCCTCGATAAACTAGCAGCGTTGCCCAAGGATGAGGGGTTGCAGGAATTTTCCTTGAGTTTCCTGCAATCCCCATTTGGAACCAGCCTGAACTAGATACGCTTCCTTCCGATCCGACTAATTTCGCCCCAGTATTACTAGACTGCAATTTAACGCTCGCTCCCCGCTACGCGCGAGAATTACCTTTGATGAATGGGCTACTAGGTTTGTCTTGTCCATCCCCCATTCCTGCCGCAACATGAATCGAAGCGGGAGGACGGGCGAAAACAGGCCCAGCGCATGGCACCAGTACTTGAGATCCAGGATCTGCACGTTTCCTATCAATCGCGCGAGGGCGCGCTATACCCTGCTTTGACCGGAATCAGTCTTGGCTTGATGCCGGGTGAGATCATGGGTGTCCTGGGCGAATCCGGATCCGGCAAAAGCACGCTCGCTGGATCGCTGGTACGACTTCTTCCCGCGAACGGCAATATCACGCGCGGAGCTGTTCATTTTGAAGGGAAAGATCTTCTCCGAGCCAAGCCCCGTGAATTGCAGCAAATCCGTGGTGCGCGAATTTCGTTGATTTTTCAGGAACCATCTCTTGCCCTCCATCCGACCATGCGCGCCGGTGAGCAGGTTCGCCAGGTGTTAACCGCGCACGGGTCTCCAGGAAGAAGCGCCCTTAACGATCGAGTACATGAAATTCTCGCACTGCTCTTTTTCGAGGAGGCGGACCGCATTTCGCGTTCTTATCCACACCAGTTGAGCGGAGGGCAACGGCAGCGTGTGCTTATCGCGCAGGCGATTGCCTGCGGCCCTTCCGTTGTGATTGCCGACGAACCGACGGCGTCGCTCGACTCCGCGACACAAATGGAAATCCTCAGTGTGTTTCGAACGCTCCGGGAAAAATTGGGTCTCGCGATGATCTTCATCACGCACAACCCCGCGTTGCTCTCCGGTTTTGCCGATCGTGTCCTGGTCCTCTATGCCGGCCAGATTGCCGAATGTGGTCCGGCTGAAGCTGTGCTCGCTTCACGCCGGCATCCTTACACCAAGGCTCTCTTCCAGTCCATTCCGGAGGTTTCCGAAAAGCGCGGAAATAGTCGTAAGTCAAAACTCCCGGTAATTCTTGGCGACTCGGCACGTTCGTCATTGCCCGCGCGCGGTTGTCCCTTCGAGCCAAGGTGCCCGGAAAAAATGGACATCTGCAGAGAGCGTGAGCCTGCAACGGTGGACCTGAGTCCGTCACACACGGTTTGTTGTTTCAAGTATGAAAGTGAAAGCGTCTGACGGCGGCCCGAAAAATGAAGCCACTCTTGAAGGTCGAAAGCCTTGTGAAGCACTATGTGAGGAGGAGTCTAGTTGGCGCTCGTGAAGAGTTGCTGGCTTTGGATGGCGTGTCTTTCACAATTCTCCCAGGGACCACGTTTGCGGTTGTCGGGGAATCAGGATCGGGCAAGAGTACGCTTGCGGCATGTCTCGCCTGTCTGGAATTCCCCACTTCCGGAGACATTTGGTTTGAAGGGATAAACATCGCCAAGGGTGGAGAGAATGTTCGCCGTCAAGTTCACCCGCAAATCCAGCTCATATTTCAAGACCCCGCAAGCTCTTTGAACCCAAGATGGAGTGTGCTCGACATACTCATCGAGCCGTTGATTCTGCAACGCAAATTCAGTCACAAAGAAATGAATCTGCGCGCCAGTTCTTTGCTGGAACGAGTTGGTCTTTCGCCACGCATGGCGGCGCGGCTTCCCGCTGAGCTGAGCGGCGGGCAGCGCCAGAGGTTGGCCATCGCTAGGGCGTTGGCGTTGGAGCCGAAGCTCTTGATTTTGGACGAGGCTCTGTCGGCCCTTGATTGTTCCGTGCAGGCGCAGATCGCCAATCTCCTGATGGATCTGCAGAGCTCTCTGGGAATGACGTATTTGTTCATTACACATGACTTAGCCATGGCCGCTCACCTGGCCGATGAGATTGCCGTCATGAACCGCGGCCGGATCGTTGAACAAGGCCCTGCGGAAGCTATCTTGAAGCAGCCCGAGCATGATATTACTCGCCAACTGCTGGCGGCTGTGCCCAAATTCACTCGTGCCGCGCCGTCTGCTCCGGAGCGATGATGCGCTACCTGCTGCGCAGGCTCGGCCACGCTTTGTTCTTGCTGGCCGGTGTTTCCATGCTCGCCTTCCTCTTCACGTCATTGGCTCCAGGAACCTACTTCGATGAAATGCGATTGAACCCACAGATTGCTCCGGAGACGGTGGCGGCGCTGCGTGCCCAGTACGGTGTCGACAAGCCTCTTCCCGTTCGCTATCTATCCTGGCTGAATTCCGTGCTTCACGGCGAGATGGGATTCTCCTTCGCCTATAACAGCCCCGTGGCGCCACTATTGCTGGTGCGGGCACGGAACACGCTGGTCCTGACAATTACATCCACGTTGCTCGCCTGGGCAATCGCTCTACCGCTTGGGATATGGAGCGCTGAGCGTCTCGGGCGACTGCCGGACCGCCTGCTCTCTTGGGGAACCGCTATACTCTTGGTAATCCCCGACCTGGCGCTTGCGCTGGGACTCCTGGTCTTTGCCGTGCGAACCGGATGGTTTCCGACGGGAGGCATGGCTTCCGTTGGTTTTGAAACTCTTTCGTCGCTCAATAGGCTGCGCGATCTGGCGTTACACATGATTCTGCCCGTAACGGCACTTGTGCTCTCTTCTCTGCCGCTGCTCATTCGTCACGTGCGTGCAGCCATGGCGGACGTCCTCAACGCTCCGTTCCTGCTAGCCGCAGTGGGGCATGGCATCCCGAGACGCACTCTTCTATATCGATACGCACTTCCAGCCGCGGCAAATCCCGTTATATCCCTGTTTGGTTTCAGCATCGGTGTATTGCTGAGCGGATCGCTGCTCATCGAAGTCGTGATGAGCTGGCCGGGACTCGGGCCGCTGTTATTGGATTCCATTCTGGCGCGCGATCTGTACGTAGTGGTCGGAGGAGTCCTGTTCTCGACGCTTTTCCTTGTCGGGGGGAATTTCCTGGCGGACTTGCTTCTTTACTGGGCTGATCCCCGAATCCGGACAGAAGGCAGCACGCAATGAAAGCGCGCCGCACCATCGTGAAATGGCTCATCACCCTCGCTGTTCTGCACGGCATTGTGCTGTGTGCAGGTTTCTTCGCGCCCTACGATCCCGGCGAACAGGATCGCAAGAGTCCGTATCTGCCGCCCATGCGGCTCCACTTGCTGGATTCAAACGGCCATGTCCACGCGCGGCCTTTTGTGTATTCGTTGAAACTGCGTGAAGGCTCGTTCGAACCATATGAGGAAGACACGGCGGAGCTTCATCCCCTGAAGTTGTTTCTGAGAGGGAGTCATTACCGATTGCTGGGATTCCTGCCCGGCCAAACGCACTTTTTTGGCGCCGAGAATGCGCGGATCTATCTTCTCGGCACCGATGCTTACGGACGCGACCAGCTTTCAAGGCTCCTCTTTGGCGGCCAGGTGTCGCTGCTCGCGGGCCTTTTAGGCGCGGGAATCACATTGATCGTTGGCTTGTGCATCGGCGCCGTCGCGGGCTATTACGGCGGTTGGACCGATAGCCTGCTTATGCGTCTCGCCGAGCTCTTCTTGGCGTTGCCGTGGCTGTACTTGCTCTTCGCAATTCGCGCTTTTTTGCCGCTGGCGGTTAGCCCGCTCAAAGCCTTCTTCTTGATCATCGCAGTCATCGGACTGGTGGGCTGGGCCCGCCCCGCGCGGCTCGTTCGTGGCGTGGTCCTTAGCGCCAAGGAACGGGACTTCGTCCGCGCTGCACGGGGGTTCGGAGCAACTAGCGGATACTTGCTCCGGCGCCACATTCTGCCGGAAACTTCCAGTGTGCTTTTGACACAGGCGGCGATTTTGATACCACAATTTGTGTTGGCCGAGATGACCCTCTCGTTTCTCGGCCTGGGGGTCCCCGAACCGGCGGCAAGCTGGGGCAACCTTCTCTCCAGCCTGCAGCAGTACAGTGTCTTGGTCTCGTATTGGTGGATGTACTTACCCGCTTTGGCGATGGCGCCGTTCTTCCTGGGATACTTGGGGTTGGCGAGCTCGTTGCAAGAGCGAGGAGAGGCGTACAAAATAGAGACGCGCAGCCTAGGGAATCTGACGTGAAAAATAGACGAGCAATCTCCTATTCCCGCAAGATTCTTTCGAGTTTGCTCCTTTTGTTCTTGCCCCTTCCCAGCCACATTGCTGCCGCTTTTCCCCAACAGAAAAGTGCGAAAGAGGAATTGCTCGTACTCCCGGGAGAAGTGGGCCTTTCAGGGGGGCGCCTCGTCGTCTCCCTCCGCGGCGAACCAAAGACGCTGAATCCTTTGATTGCAGCCGATGCGCGATCCCGCGAGGTCATTGGCGTCATGCAGGCGGACCTCATCCATATCAACCGCGTGACGCAATTGACGGAACCTGCGCTTGCCAAGTCCTGGAAGATTTCTCCTGACGGTCTCGCCTACACACTCGTACTGCGCCAGGGATTGAAATTCTCGGACGGGCAGCCGCTGGACGCGGATGACGTGCTTTTCACTTTCCGTACCTATCTCGACGAAAACGTGCACGCTCCGCAGCGCGATCTCTTGATTGTTGGCGGAAAACCGATAAGCGTGCGCAAGGTAGACGCGTATACCGTCGTCTTTCAGTTGGCGAAGACTTACGGCGTGGGCGAAAGGCTGTTCGATGGCTTGGCGATCCTTCCCCGGCATCTCCTGGAAAAACCCTACCAGGAAGGGAAGCTTGGGCAGATTGGGTCATTGGCCACGGCCGCGGATCAATGGACGGGGCTCGGCCCATTCCGGCTGAAGGAATATGTCGCGGGGCAACGATTAGTCCTGCAGCGCAATCCTTACTATTGGAAATCGGACATCAAAGGCAAGCGACTGCCTTACGTGGATGAACTCGTATTTCTGTTTGTACCACACGCTGATGCACAGGTCCTGAAGTTCCAATCGGGCGAAACCGATATGATCAGCCAGTTGGGCGCGGAAAATTTCTCCGTATTATCGCGCCAGCAGCGCGGTTACACGATGACGGACGCCGGACCGGGCCTCGAGTACAACTTCCTTTTTTTCAATCTGAACGACGCTGGCGAAAAAACATCGCCGGAGCTACAGCGGAAGCAAAAATGGTTCCGCGAAGTGAAGTTCCGGCAAGCGGTTTCAGCCGCGGTGGACCGGGAAGCCATCGTTCGGCTCGTTTATCAGGGGCGCGGCGCAGCCCTGTGGGGCTTGGTCGCACCGGGCAATCGCCGATGGGGAAATGAAAAACTCCCCCATCCCGCGCGGTCGCTCGATCGTGCACGCACTCTGCTCAAGGATGGTGGTTTTTCCTCGAGCACTGGTCCCAACGGAGAATCAACGCTCTTGGACTCCGACGGGAAGCCAGTGGAGTTCTCCATCCTCACCAGTTCTTCGAACGCAGACCGCGCAAAGATGGCGGCGCTCATCCAGGACGACTTGAAGCAGCTCGGGATGCGCGTCCAAGTTGTGCCGCTCGAGTCTCGCTCTCTCCTCGATCGCGTCACCCAGAGCAGGGACTACGAT
>Ga0137401_10001125_pt1 | contig 11335 bp, 8 predicted proteins | sample CZOMad1_1_16fung_FD_108286 | JGI IMG/M metagenome (GOLD analysis project Ga0137401, IMG submission 108286) | Vadose zone soil fungal communities from Angelo Coast Range Reserve, California, USA - CZOMad1_1_16fungal (Illumina Assembly) | ecosystem: Environmental > Terrestrial > Soil > Vadose zone...
CGATCATCGACATCAGCGTCGTCGTTCGTGAGAAGCTGGATGTACCGGCGGCAATCTCACGGCTGGCGACTTTAGGCTATGTGCATAGGGGTAATCTTGGCATTGATGGACGGGAGGCGTTCGACAGTCCCGAAGGGTTGCCTATGCACAACCTGTATTTGTGCCCGTGCAACAGCCCTGCCCTTGCAAACCATCTGGCGGTTCGCGATTACTTACGCACGCATCCCGAAGCAGCGACAAAATACGGCGAACTCAAGAAACTGCTTGCGAAGGAGTTTCCCGACGATATCGACAGCTACATCGACGGCAAGACAGACATGCTGCTATCAATACTTCGGGGCACTGGGTTCCCTTCAGAACATATCCGGGAGATTGAGCGTGCAAATCGGAAGTGAAATTACAAACACGCCCTAGCTATAAAACGCTAAGCCGGAACGTAGGGTCGCACAGTCAGGTTAGCGATAAACTTCTAATGCCGAAAGATTGGATTTCAGGATATCAAGCTTGTCTTTGGTCCAGGAACCTCCAAATGACTGAATCCGGTTATTCATATTACGGCGAGGCACAGCAATCTATTCTACTCCAGCTGTCCAGACCCGTAATGCATTACCAATACTGTCCTCACTTCTGAAGAAGGGAAAACGCAATTTCGTTCCGACGGTTGGATTTTCCAAGTCCTCCCAATTGGTGGTTCGGAGCCGGAAGAAAGCCATTTATTCAATTACCTGCCTTGCTGGATGGGCAGCTATCCTCCGTTGCCGGTCAACCCAAAATTATCGGTCAATGTTGCCAGCTGCCGGTGCCACGTGGCCATAACTGCGCTCCACGACGGCTACACCGTCACCTAGCCACTTGGCCACTATGTAGATACTCTCTCCCTTGGAAACGAGGTTGGAGGCAAAGCTACGTCGCATATCGTGCCAAGTGCAGCGAACCTTGCACGCTCTGAAATGTGATCGCACCCGACGATTGGGGTCAAAGCGGTAAGCACCTTTGCCCTTTACCTTATCCGGTGCCAGCGCATAGCCAGTCTTACCAACCAAGTAAGTCTTCAAGAATTCGAGGAATGATTTCTTGATCGAAATGGTTCTGCCTTCCTTATCCTTGGTGGTAAACGAATGATTGATGAACACGTGCAGCAATCCCTTGTTCAGATCAAACCAATCAACCCGTGCTTCGGAAATTTCTTTTCGTCGTAGCCCAGCATTGAAACCACAGTGCAGGATGAAGCGTAGGTCATCAGCTGATTGCTTCGCGCGTTCAATCGTTGCCGGTTTGGCTTTGGCCGGATACTCTGGCTTTACCGCTTCAATAATGCGGTCCACTTCCGATTGCTCCAACCAGTTCTTTCTTCCAACAGGTGGTGCATCAGGCATACTCAGCTCATACAATGCCCGGACCAAATCCTGATCAATAAGGTATTTTCGGAATGCCTTCAGATCCCTGGTATAGCTGCGTACCGTTTCAGTGCTCTTGGTTTTCTTAAGAGACTTTAACCACAGCTGCATTGAGTCCGGCTGGAGATCACGAAGCGATTCAATACCAGATTCCTTTGCAAACCTGTTCAGCTCATAGCTGATGGTCTTAGCTGTCCAGTGTGTCATGGGTTTACGGTCGCGGCTCTTCGCTTCAGCCAAATATTCACGAACGACATGAGCCAGCTGGTTTGCGGGTATGGATTCACCACTCTGCTTCCCGTATGCTGAGCTGCCCCGTTTGGCGACATCCTTTACAATCTCCTGTTTCTTTATCAAAGCCGTTGCTTCGTCTTCGGTTTGCAAGCTAACGGCATAGCGTTTACCGGCTTCAGACCATCGATACCACCAGAACCGGCTTCCCGGCATTCGGTAGATTCCAGCGTAAAGCCTGAAAATAAAGCTATCTAGAAGTGGTTATTTTTGAAGGATTTATTTCGTAAGTGCTTTGAAATCAAGCACCAGAAGATGTGCGCGATGCAGGGTTCGAACCTGCGACTTCTTGCGTGTGAAGCAAGCGCTCTACCACTGAGCTAATCGCGCGTCGAGAACCCGGAATTTTAGAATGAGCGAAGGAGATTGCAATGAATTTTCCGAGCGGAAGCTGCGAGTCTCACGCCAGCACTCGAGCATGGAATTCCAGCCAATCTTCCAGATTATTCAGGCCAATCGCATCATGCGGCGCCGATTTCTCATCCGGCAGCCCGTTGGCACTTAGGATACCTTTTCGGTCTTCATCCGAATGATTATATCCTCTAATCGCGGCATTACTCGCCTCGATCGAGGTCCGATCGATTTTCACTCCGGGCTGCTGCTTAACCCACTGCTCGAACTGCGGGTATGTCGGGTGCTCTTCTCTAATAAACTTGCGGACCGCTTCCGCATCCAGATTCAGCGCTCGCAAAACCATGGAGTCAAATCCGGCTCCGATATCGGGATACCCCGGGCAAAGTTGGCCTTTCGCTTCAAGCGAAACTTTCTGCCACAATCGTGGTAGATGCAGGACTCCCAACGGACCTGCCACACCGGAACTAATGAGGGGAACAAAAGTCTGGCTCATGCGGTATTTTAGGGCGTGGTGCCGACCGTTTCAAATGGTGTTCCTTATCTGCTATTTGTCATCCCGACTCGGCGTCGGCCGAGTCGTGCCGGGTGATCCAACGAACGAAGAATTCTGCCAGAGAAAGCTTCGAGTCGCAGGTCGCAATGAGTCCGGCCTTCGTGCAAACCCCGAAACCGGAGCCAAACGCGCGACCGTTAACCACACAAGCGTTTGTGCGGTAATGTTGCATCTGGCGACTTGCTTCGGACAACAGTTCATCTCGAGTGATGCCGTGCTCGTACTTCCAGCCGATAATCCGCGCTTTCGGAAAATAGTTTCGGAGCTTCGCAATCAGCTTGGGTTGCGGTATCAGTTCGAGCCAGACCGGACCGGCATCACTGGCAATCTTCGGTACCAGTTGTCTGGTTCGATTAATCTCAATTCGACTTAGTCGAAAATCAGCGAGGGCCGCGACGTGAAACACAACGTCTACGGTTTCGGGCTGGAGGGTCTTGTCGAATAGCTGCTCAAGTTCATCGTTGGTATCAAAAAACTTTGCTCCGCTCCATTGAAACGTGGCGCCCTGCCCAAGAAACATTTCCACCGTGTGGCCAGCTCGCGCCATACACTCGGCCAGCACAGTCCCAAGTTCTCCCGTCGATCGATTGGTAATGACCCGCACCTCATCAATCGGTTCGCTACTTGGTCCTGCCGTAATCAATACGCGCATAAGCGCGAAAGCGTAATCCGGAGAACGGTTTCTCACAATAGCCTCGAACCAGATAAGAAATCCTCGACCCTAGTCTCTCCGATGCTTTGAATCTAGCCGGGAACCTGTAGATTGAAGCAATGACAGCAATGACGCCACATGCCGTCTCACACCTATTCGCCGGGACTTATTCAGAGGCGGAAATCATCGCAGTCGCTCAGAAGCTGAGGACTCAACTAGGAGGAAATGCTGCTCTGGGATTTGTTTTTGCGACGCCGGAATGGAGAGACCACCTGGAGGACACTCTGGAATTGATCCGTTTGCACGCGCGGGTACCGCGATTGGTCGGCTGTTCTGGATCCGGGATCATTGGGACAAAGACCGAACTAGAACGTCGTCCCGGACTGAGCATTTTGTTGCTATCGATCCCTGACAATAGCTTTCAAATATTTACGATTTCTGAAAGCGATGTCGAGGGAGGATCAGATCCGGAATTTTGGCGGGAATTCACCGGCTTACAGCCGAACGATGTGAACGGTTGGATTGTGCTAGCAAACCCGGCGTTTCGAGAGATCGAGAAATGGCTAGAAGGCTGGAATAGTTCGTTCCCCGGGAAACCAATCGTCGGCGGATTGGCGACGGCCAGCGAATCCGAAGACTTTCTTTTCCGGGACGGCGATGTAATCAGCGCCCCTATTATTGCCGTTGCATTGAGTTCGCCCATCGCCATTCAAGTGTTGATGAGTCAGGGATGCCGTCCGATTGGGGATCCTTCGCCGATTACAAAGGCGGAAGACAACTTTATTCTCGAAATCGGAAACGTGCCGGCTTATCAAACCCTGGAGGCAGCATTCCTTACGGTTCCGGCGGATGAACGGAACGCAGTTCGCAATAATCTGTTCCTTGGCCTGGCGGCATCAGAGTATATTGATGAGTTCAAACGAGGCGATTTCTTAATCCGGAACATTCTCGGCGCCGACCCACAAATTGGCGCACTGGCGGTAGGGGCATATCCTCGAATCGGTCAGACCGTCCAGTTCCAGATTAGAGACTCTAAATCCGCTCATCAAGATATGGTCGAAGGAGCGAAAAATATCGCGAACCGTGGAATTCGACCCTGGGCTAATCTGCTTTTCTCGTGCGCCGGTCGAGGACAGGGATTATTCGGAATTTCCAGCCATGATGCCATGACCCTGGCTGAAAGTTTGGGCGCTTCGCCACTCGCCGGATTCTTCTGCAACGGCGAAATCGGCCCGATTGGTGCGCGAAGTTTCCTGCACGGCTATTCCGCTGCTGCTGCCGTGCTCACAACCGAGTAGCGATATGCGGTCGGAGCTGGAGTCTGGCACGCAAGTCGTGTTGCGGGCTTTTCGATACGCTGCAATCAAGCACCGGTACCAAACTCTTTCCGATGGCCAGACCCCTTATTTTTCGCATATCGTTCGGGTAACCTTCATTCTCCGTGATCTTTTCGACATCGACGATCAAGAGATCATCATCGCGACGGTTCTCCATGATGTGGTGGAAGACACCGGAACCTCGCTCGAAGAAATCGGTCAACTCTTTGGCAGGACGATTGCTTATTATGTTGAAGCGCTGACCAAGAATGAGGCTCTGCCGAAGAAGAGGCGGGAGCGAGAGTACGACGAAAGGCTGTTTAATGCACCAGAGATCGTGCAAATCGCAAAGCTTGCGGACATATATGACAACCTTTCTGCCCGGGTTGGAACGGCAAAACTGCCGAACACGTTGGAAAATGCACGACGGATCACTGCGGGCTTCGAGAAGACAATTCGCACTCGGCGAGGCAAGAACGCATTGCGTCATGTGCGACAGCTCGTCGCGGAAGTGGAAAAAATTGGACCTGTTTCCGGCACGGAAACCAACATCGAAAAAAGCAGCACTTGGCGGCTTTAGGATCTTTGGGTGCGGTGGGAAGACAACGCCAACAAAGTTGACCGATCTGTCGGTTTACAATTGCGCTTTTCCAATGTAGCCTCTACCTCACCGTCGGCTCCAAATGAAACTAGCATTCACTGATCCTCCCGAGATGTTGGCCGACCAGACATTTTTATGTGGATCGTAAATCTTGCCCTTCGTAGGCCTTACACGTTCATCGTCCTCGCGATTTTCATTCTGATCGCCGGCGTCCTGTCGATTCTCGGCACGCCCAAGGATATCTTTCCGAGTATCAACATACCGGTCATTTCAGTGATCTGGAACTACAACAGCCTCGCGCCGGAGGACATGGAGAGCCACATCATCACTCCATACGAACGCATTCTCACTACAACGGTCGACAACATCGAACACATTGAGTCCCAATCACTCTACGGCATCGGCGTAGTGAAGATTTTCATGCAGCCGACCGCCAGTGTCCCGACCGCAATCGCCCAAGTCACCTCGGTTTCCCAGGCAGTTCTGCGGCAGCTACCGACTGGCACCACACCGCCGCTGGTCCTCAGCTATAGTGCCTCGAATGTGCCCGTCCTTCGCGTCGGTTTGAGCAGCAAAGAGCTCTCCGAACAGCAACTCAATGACTTCGCACTGAACTTCGTTCGAACCCAGCTGGTCACTGTGCCGGGAGCAGCGGTACCCTATCCGTATGGAGGAAAGCAGAAATATGTGGCGGTCGATCTCAATTACCCGGCGCTACAAGCGCATGCGCTTCAACCGGTCGATGTCGTCAACGCCATCAACGCACAGAACGTGATTTTGCCATCTGGGACGGCAAAACTCGGCCCAACAGAATATCAAGTCGGACTCAATTACAGTCCACTTTCGGTCGAGGAGTTTAATTCTATCCCGGTGAAGGTCATCGGGAATTCGACTATCTACGTTCGCGATGTTGCCAATGTGCGGAATGGGAGCATCCCACAAACGAACATCGTGCGGTTTGACGGCTTCCGCTCAACGATGCTCGACATCCAGAAAACTGGCAATGCGTCGACCTTGGACATTGTCAGCGGTATCAAAACCAAGCTGCCGGAGATCAAGAAAACATTGCCGGACAGCTTAAATCTCAGCTTTCTCACCGATCAATCATTGTTTGTAAATGCGGCCATCGAGGGAGTCGTCCGCGAGTCGATCATTGCTGCCTGTCTGACTGCCATCATGATCTTGCTCTTTCTTGGCGACTGGAAAAGCACGCTGATCATCGTCATCTCGATCCCACTCTCGATCCTTTCGTCGTTAGCGATACTCAGCGCCCTGCATGAGACGATCAACATCATGACGCTGGGTGGGTTGGCGCTTGCTGTCGGTATTTTGGTCGATGACGCAACCGTGACGATCGAGAATATCGACCGCAATTTGGCGGAAGGAAAATCGAACCTGGAGGCGATCCGGGATGGAACCGCCCAAATCGCAGTACCGGCCTTTGTCTCAACCCTCTGTATTTGTATTGTCTTTGTCCCGATTTTCTTCCTCTCGGGAACGGCGAAATATCTGTTCGCGCCCCTGGCCGAATCAGTGATCTTCGCAATGCTCGCTTCTTATGTGCTCTCGCGAACCCTGGTGCCGACACTCGCCATGTATTTCTTTGGTAAGGACGGCAACCATGGGTCGCATCCAATCGGCAAGAGAACTGGCATTTTCAGCTGGTTCGGAGCGTTTCATCGCGGCTTTGACCACCGATTCGAAAGAATGCGTGAGTCTTACCGCGACCTATTGAGCCTATTTCTTCGTCATGCCGGACTGGTTGGCCTCGGAGTCCTCGTCGTGGTAGGCGGGTCTTTTCTTTTGTTCCCTTGGCTCGGCCAAGACTTCTTCCCCGCCGTCGATGCCGGTCGGTTCGATTTACACGTCCGGATGACATCGGGCACGCGGATTGAGGAAACGGCACGAAGGGTTGATCAGATCGAGGGGATGATCCGCCAAGTGATTCCGAAGAAGCAGTTGCAAGGTATCATTGACAATATCGGTATACCGTACAGCGGAATCAATTTGTCATACAATACCACCGGCACCATGAGCCCAGCCGATGCGGATATTATCGTCTCGCTCAATCCCGACCACGAACCAACGATCGGCTTTATGCGGCAGATCCGGGAGCGTCTTCGGACTCAATTTCCGTCTGTTTCTTACTGGTATCCGCCAGCGGACATTGTTGCCCAAATCCTTAATTTCGGGCTACCCGCCCCGTTTGACGTGCAGATCGTGGGTGCCGATAAAGTTCACGACGCGACCATCGCGAACAAATTAGCCGATCAGATTAAGCGGATTCCGGGGGCGGTGGATGTGCGAGTGCAGGAACCTCAGGATACACCGCGACTAAACATCACGATCGATCGCACGCGCGCTGCTTTGTTGGGAATTACCGAAAATCAGGCGGCTACCAGTGTGCTGGGAGCATTGGCCGGATCAAACCAGGTCGCTCCAAACTATTGGGTGGATCCGAAAAATGGTGTGAGTTACCAGGTTAATGCGCAATCCCCCCAATATGACATCAGCTCATTAAACGCCTTGCTGAATGTGCCGGTCATTGGCACGGCCGGATTACCGCCGCAGATTTTGGGAAACATCTCCCAGATGTCGCGCGGCACGACCGCGCCGGTCGAAGACCATTTCGATATCCGTCCGGTTATCAATGTCTACGGTAACGTCGATGGAAGAGATTTGGGGGCAGTTAGTTCCGAAGTTAGGAAGCTAGTTGATCAGGCCCGCGGCACCCTGCCGAAGGGCAGCAGCATTGTCTTGCGTGGTCAGGTTCGGACCATGAACGACTCCTTCACTGGACTATACCTCGGCTTGGCTTTTTCGATGGTACTTGTGTACCTGCTGATGGTCGTCAATTTCCAATCCTGGTCGGAGCCGTTTATCATCATCATGGCGTTGCCTTGCGCGCTCGCCGGTATTGTCTGGATGTTATTCCTGACCGGAACGACATTGAGTGTTCCGGCGCTAATGGGAGCGATCATGTGCATGGGGGTAGCAACTGCTAACAGCGTATTAGTGATCACCTTTGCCAACGAACAGTTTCAGGAGCACCGGGACGCGTACCAGGCTGCGCTGCAAGCCGGATACGTTCGGCTACGGCCAGTCTTAATGACCGCAGCAGCGATGATTATAGGCATGGTGCCGATGGCCCTCGGCCTGGGTGAAGGCGGCGAACAGAACGCTCCACTCGGTCGGGCAGTAATCGGCGGACTAGTCTTTGCCACGATCGCGACTCTGTTCTTTGTACCCACCGTTTTCATGGTGATTCGTAAGCGGATCGGTGTGTCTCACTCATTACCCTCCCCAGAACACGCGTCATCCTAACCCACAAACTTTGCGTGTATGAAGGAAAGCATTTTGGAACCAACCCCGCGTTCAGCCGCTCCAGCGGACAGGCCACCCGCAAAAACCGGTCGTTTTCGGTTTCTGAAAATCCTTGCGATAGTTTTGGTTATTGCCGCGATTGGCTTAGCCCTCCTTGGAATTACGTCTCGCACCGCTGCCACGAAACAGTTGCAAGCCCAATCGGACGCGATTGCGCAGACGATCGTCAACATAGTGACTCCCGAGCGAGCACCGGCCAAGGTGCCACTACAGCTTCCGGGAGAAACGAGAGCATACACTCAAGCTCCAATCTTCGCCCAAACCAGTGGGTACATGAAAAAATGGTACTTCGACATTGGCTCTAAAGTGAAAGGTGGAGAGGTGTTGGCGGAACTCGACACTCCGGAAGTCGATCAGCAACTCAACCAATCGCGCGCTAATCTCAAGCAGGCTCAGGCCGCGCTTGACCTTTCACGTGCGACGTACGATCGCAACAAAGAGCTGTTCCAAAGGCACGTCATCGCGGGGCAGGACATTGACAATGCGACCGGCGACTTTCAGGTCAAGCAGGCCACCGTCGCCGCGGACGAGGCCGACGTAAAACGGTTGGAAGCGCTAGAGAACTTTAAACTGATCAGAGCGCCTTTCGACGGGATAGTAACGAGCCGTAACACGGACGTTGGCGCACTGATCAACTCGGGATCGGGTAACGCGCTTTTCACGATGGTCCAAATCTCTCCTTTGCGGATCTACGTCACCGTACCGGAAAGTTTTTCTCATGCGGTCCACCAAGGAACCCAGGCAGACCTGAGCTTCAATGAGTTCCCTAACCGGCATTTTCCGGCAACGGTAGTGCGCACCGCCGGCGCGATTGATCCAACGACCCGAACACTACTCACGGAGCTACAGGTCCCGAACGAATCGGATGAACTTTTCCCCGGCGCCTATGCGCAGGTCCGGTTGCAGACCGAGAGCACTGATCGCGCATGGTTAGTGCCCGCTAACGTACTTCTCTTTCGGGAAGAAGGCGCCTCGGTCGGGATCGTCAAACCGGACGGGAAGATCGAAATTCGTCCGATCAAGATCGGCCGCGATCTTGGATCAAAACTTGAAGTCGTGGATGGTCTTACCGAGAACGACCGCGTTGTCGTGAATCCATCCGATAGCTTGGCCGACGGCATGGTAGTTCAGCTGGCTCAGGGCGAGAAAAATAAAAAGGACTGAGTGGTGAGCTAACCGCGATGGCGCGGAATGGAGTCCGCGCCCTACCAATGCCAAGGGGCCAGCATGGAGAGCCGGGAAGTGGGGGTCGGATTTTACCGGTAGCGGTCCGGCAGCCGTGAGTCCAATCTAATGTAATACCGCTTCCGCGTGCCGGATGATTTTGGCGAAACTGTGCGGATCCAGACTCGCTCCTCCGATAAGTGCTCCATCAATATCAGACTGGCGCATCAATTCTTGCGTGTTCTCCGGCTTAACACTTCCGCCATATTGAATTCGGACACGTTCCGAGACTGCTGGGCCGAACATTTTGGCCAGAACCGAACGAATAAAACGATGCGCATCTTCTGCCTGAACCGGTGTCGCGGTACGACCCGTTCCGATCGCCCAGACCGGCTCATATGCGATTACGGTCTCTGCAGCATCCTTGGTCGAGAGGTCTTTCAGCCCGAATTCGAGCTGTTTCTTTAACACCGTCTCTACTTCGTCATTGTCGCGCTGGCTAGCGGACTCCCCGACACAGACAATGGGCCGTAACCCGGCTTCCAGAGCCGCGTGGACCTTGCGGTTGACCGTTTCATCCGTCTCACCAAACAACTTCCGTCGCTCACTATGGCCAATAACGACGTACTTTACAAATAAGACCCGAAGCATCGTTGCACTGATCTCTCCGGTATAGGCGCCGCTTCGTTCCCAGTACATATTTTGCGCACCGATTCGAATGAATGGCGCTTTTTCCGAAATCTGGGCCAACACCGGAATCGACGTGAATGGCGGAATTATCACGATCTCGACATCATCGACCTCACCGATCTCGCTCAAGAAAGTGTGCATGTAAGACTCGGCCTCGACGTATGTGAGGTTCATTTTCCAGTTGGCAGCCAAAATCTTCTTGCGCATGATCATGTATCGGTGAGAGCAGCCACTCCCGGAAGTGTCTTGCCTTCCAACAACTCCAGTGACGCACCGCCGCCAGTGGAAATAAATGTCATCCGATCGGCTAACCCAAACTGCTTGACTGCGGTAACCGAATCTCCGCCCCCAATAATCGATTTTGCTGATGAGCGAGCTAGAGCTTCCGCCAAAGCTCTGGTTCCATTTGCGAAATCGGGAATTTCGAAAACTCCAACCGGTCCATTCCAAAGGACCGTCTTCGCTTTCCCGATCTCCGTTTCATATAAGCGAATCGTCTCAGATCCGATATCAACGGCTTCCCAACCGTCGGTAATCCCGCGTTCCTTCGACAAGAGGGTTGTGTTGCGAGAATGGGCGCCGGCCTTGAACTCATCCGTCTCGATATTATCTACCGGCAGCAAAAACTTGATTCCCTTTTGTTTGGCGAGTTGTAGCAGCTCCTCCGCTAGATGTACTTTGTCCTCCTCCACTCGGCTGATTCCGGTGGGAATGCCCAGCGCGCGATAAAACGTATACGCCATCGCACCTCCAATTAAGAAGACGTCGGCTTTTTCCATCAACGCCTTGATCACGCCAATTTTGTCCGAGACCTTGGCTCCTCCCAAAATTACCAGGAATGGTCTCTCCGGATTTGCCAACTCATCCTGGAGATAACGCAGCTCTTTCTCCATTAACAGACCCATGGCAGCGGGAGAGAGGTAGTGCGCAACA
>Ga0137401_10001127_pt1 | contig 11324 bp, 6 predicted proteins | sample CZOMad1_1_16fung_FD_108286 | JGI IMG/M metagenome (GOLD analysis project Ga0137401, IMG submission 108286) | Vadose zone soil fungal communities from Angelo Coast Range Reserve, California, USA - CZOMad1_1_16fungal (Illumina Assembly) | ecosystem: Environmental > Terrestrial > Soil > Vadose zone...
CGTACTCGCCGGGTTGCCGCCGGAACTGTTGTCGCACAGCGCCGATCACCCCGACTTGAGGCGATTGAAGGGGAGGGATGTCACAGTGATCGGCGGCGGCCAGTCTGCGCTCGAGGCGGCGGCACTGCTCTCCGAAGAAGGGGCTACTGTCCGCCTCGTCGTGCGCAATCCGTCGCTTGCCTGGAACCCAATGCCGAGGTTTGTTCGCCGGTCGCTCTACGAGCGGCTGCGCCGTCCGGTGTCCAATCTGGGGCAGGGGCTGGAACTATGGGCCTGTTGTGCGGCCCCGACGCTGTTCCACCATTTGCCGCAACGGATTCGTTTCGAAAGAGTGAAGACCGTGCTGGGTCCCGCCGGGGCTTGGTGGCTGAAAGACCGGGTTGTCGGGCGCGTGCAGACCTTACTCGGTCATTACGTGCGGAGGGCCGAGGCTAGGGGCGACCGAGCAATGCTGCAGGTTGCGGGGCAGGATGGACAGGTCGTGGATATTACGACTGATCATGTCATCGCCGCTACGGGGTACCGGTTCGACCTCCAGCGTCTGCCGTTTCTCAGTCAGAACCTGAAATCGGGGTTGCGCGCCAAGCAGCAGCAGCCCGTTCTTTCGACGCACTTCGAATCCTCCGTCCCCGGCCTCTATTTTACGGGCTTGGCCAGCGCAAGTTGTTTTGGACCCCCCATGCGGTTTCTGCATGGCGCCGACTACACGGCTCGGCGCGTGTCCCATCACATTGTCGCCGCACAGAACCAAAACGGGTGGGCATCCGCATTTGAGTGCGCTCCCGCGCCGAAGTGCAAGGAATTCTGAGGAAAGTGGCCGGACAAGCAAGTTACGTTCTCATGCCCAAGCCGCTCGAGTTGGATGCGAGGGTCCCGGTGCTGGTGTTTAAGACCGCCCGGAACATCATTCAGCATGGCCCCTTGGGTATCATTCGAAGCCTTGGCAGGCTCGGCGTGCCGGTCTATGCGTGCGTCGAAGACCGTTTTGCCCCAGCCGCCCTGTCGCGTTATTTGACCCGCGCCTTTGTCTGGGACACCTGCGGCCTGAATACCGAGCGGCTTCTGACTGGCATGGCGGCTATCGGCGAGCGGCTGGGTCGTCCGACGGTTCTCGTTCCCACCGATGATTCAGCCGCTGCTTTCGTCGCAGAGCACTCGGACGCTCTTTCGAAATGGTTCCTGTTCCCGCGGTTGCCGAAAGAGCTTCCCCGCCGGCTAGCTAACAAGAGAGAGATATATCACCTATGTCAAAGAATTGGTGTGCCATGCCCGGAAAGTGCATTCCCTGCTTCTGTCGAAGACGTCCACGCATACATAGAACGTGCCAAATTTCCAGTTGTGGCTAAAGCCGCGGAAACACAGCGGCTGCCCAAAGGCACCGCCAGCGTATCCATCGCGCAGACTCCCCAGGAACTCTTGGCAATCTACCGGCAAGCGCAAACGCCGGAGAGCCCGAATCTGTTTTTCCAGGAATACATTCCCGAATCTCTAGCCGAAGACTGGATTTTCCATGGCTACTGCAATCCACAAACAGATTGCGTCGTAAGCTTCACTGGCAAGAAGCTGCGATCCCACCCGGCCTTTGCAGGTGTTACGACGCTGGGCGTCTCCGTTCTGAACGAACCGCTCCGCCGGCAGACTGAGATGCTGCTGAAAGCCATCGGCTACGCCGGCATCATGGACATCGATTATCGCCTCGACAAGCGCGATGGCCGATACAAACTCCTCGACTTTAACCCGCGCATCGGGGCGAATTTCAGGATGTTCGAGGATGACGCCGGAGTGGACGTGGTGCAAGCGCTCCATCTTGACCTCACAAGAAGGGGTGTTCGGCGATTGCCGATGGTTGAAGGCCGTACGTTCATCGTAGAGCCTTATGACCTGTTTACCAGTCTCAGCTATATGCGCCGTGGCGGATTGACGGTCAGGGGATGGTGGCGGTCGCTTAAGGGAAAAAGGGAAATCGCATGGTTCAGCAGCAACGATCCGGCCCCGTTCTTGACAATGTGCGTGCGTCTGCTGATTCGAGCTGTTGGATGCTCCGTCCAGAGACGCTGGGCGCAGATCTGCGCGAGCCGGTCAAGATCAAATCACAGACGAAGGCCCAAGCTTGAAGCGTCCAAACCGCTCACAGTCACGCAGACTCCGCCAACTCTGGACATCGCCAGTGAGCCGGCGTTATCGGAAAGGAATAACTATATGTCGCATAACGACATTGGGAACAGTATGGACATGGAGCGTGCAGGACAACAGTCGTACGTCCCGGCGGTAGTAGCCAGCTACCCGATTCCGCAGAGTGTCCCGCCTTCCACGGATTCGTTGGGTCTCAATGAGCTGACGGCTTCTCTGTGGCGAAGAAAGGCGCAAATTGCGGGAGCCGCGATCGTAGGTCTGGTGATCGGGCTGGTCATCAGCCACCTCATGACGCCCATCTATCGAGCACGGGCGTCTTTGCAAATCGAAGGCTTCAGTAACGACCAATTCATGCGCGGAGTCTCTCCGGTTTCTTTTCTCCCCAACTCGACCCCTGAAAACTACGTCCAGAACGAGGTAAAACTTCTAGAGAGCGAGACGCTCGCCAAGCGCGTTGCAGACAAACTCGGGGACTCGGCCGAAGACCAGCTACGGGGAGTGGCGAAAGCGCTGGCTTACCTCAGGAATCACGTCAGCTTCTTACGGCCTCCGCGAATGACGGTCGAGCAGCGGCGCGTCAAGAACGTCCAAAAGGCTCTTTCCGTGCGAACCTCGCTCCAATCACAAGTGATCGAGTTGTTCTACGACGCTCCGGACCCTCAGCTGGCCACCCGCGGCGCTAATTCCGCGGTCTCCGAACTCATCAGCCTGAACCGGGAAGCCGGATGGCAATTGGCGCAAGGCACGACTGACTGGTTGAACCAGCAAGTGGCGGATCTGAAGGCTACTCTTGAGAATTCCAACCGGCAGTTGGAGGATTTCGCGCGGTCCAGCGGATTGGTTTTTGCGGGCAAGCAGGGCACTCTGGCAGAGGATCGCATGAGGCAGGTGCAGGACGCGCTCGCGAAGGCCGAGGCTGAGCGTGCCGCGAAACAGTCCCGCTACGAGGCTGCCCTGGCCAGCTCCGGCAACGTCATGTCCGACGCAGTCGCAACCGGTCCGTTGCGCCAGTATGAGACCGATTTGCAAAGCCTGCGCCGGGAGCTGGCTCAGTTGCAGACGCTATACACGCCGACGAACTACAGAGTGGAGAAGGTAAAGGCGCAGATTGCGGAAACCGAAAAATCCATCGAAAATGAGCACAAAGAGATTGTCAGCAGACTGAGCACGGAGTACAAGGCCGCTGCCGGACTCGAGCGCCTTCTCTCAGCAGCTCACGCACGTCAGTTGAAGACGGTGGAGCAGCAGATGGGCGAGGAGAGGCGCTACGACGTCAAGAAGGGCGAGATCGATGCGACCCAGCGATTGTACGAGTCCATGCTCCAGAAGGTTAAGGAGGCGGGCGCCGCGTCCGCTTTGCGGACCACGAACGTCAGGCTCATTGACTCGGCGAGCGTTCCCTCTGTCCCTTACAGCCCGAATGCACCGCTCAACATGGCAATCGGCTTCGCGATGGGGGCTCTGGGAGGAATCGGGTTCGTCCTGGTCCAGGAAGGTTCCAGCAAAGTGAGACGGCCTGGAGAGTCGAATTTGCCGGATGTCCCCGAACTTGGCGTCATTCCGTCTGCTAGAGACGCTTGGGCGCTTGAAGATCCGGAGCCCAAACTGATCGGGTTAAAACACGGGTTCGGTGAACTCGCTGTCGTGACTCGGAATTGTGACACTTCGGTGCTGGCCGAGTCATTTCGAGCGGCCCTGACTTCAATCCTGTTCGGTGCAGCCTTCAACCGCGGTCCCGGCGCGAAACAATCGGGTGGCCGCGTTGTGGTGGTTACAAGCATTGACGTGCTGGAGGGAAAGACGACCACACTGACCAATCTCGGAATCGCGGCAGCAGAGAGTAAGCAGCGCGTTCTGCTAATCGATGCCGACCTTCGTCGGCCGAGGGTGCATGCGCTTGTCAACCTTCCCAACCGGTGGGGGCTTGCAGACATGCTGCAACGCGGCGACTTCGCCCACAGTGTCCGCGAGACGCCTTTAAAAGATCTGACGCGGCGCACGGGTATTCCGAATCTTTGGGTCCTGCCCGCCGGCCCAATCCACGCGAGCACGGTTAGTTTTCTTTACTCATCGGATCTGCGCATTCTACTTCAGCGCTTCCGAGAAGAGTTTGACCTGATCCTGATCGATACCCCACCCATGATGTTGTACGCGGACGCGCGGGTGCTTGGGCGAGTGTCGGACGGCGTGGTCCTGGTTGTCCGCGCCAACACCAAGAGTCGAGAAGAACTGAAAGCGGCGCACCTGAAACTGGTACAGGACCAGATTCCGGTCTTGGGGACGATTCTCAACGATTGGAAAATGGACCCGAGCCAGACCCGCGCGTACGGCCGATACTACAATCATTACCGCCCGCAGTCGGCATAGCACCCAGGAACGGCCCAACCAGTCCCCATGACAGAATTCCGCTCTAATAAACGCCTGCGAACCGACTTCACCTGGGTCCTTTCCGGGAACCTGCTGTATTCCGCGTGTCAATGGGGCATCGTCGTGGCGCTGGCAAAACTTGGCAACCCGGAGCAAGTTGGCGAATACGCTCTTGGGTTGGCCGTGTCAGCTCCAATTGTTCTGTTTGCGAACCTGCAACTTCGGGCGCTGCTGGTATCCGAGCTTAGTGACCGATTCACTTTCGGCCAATATCTGACGTTCCGACTGGTTTCGCTCGGCGCAGCGCTGCTCCTGGTCACGGGCGCGGTTGCCTGCATGCAGACGAACTGGCGCCTGAAAGGAATCGTGGTCGTGGTTGGATTCGCTCAGGCGCTGGAATTCGTCAGCGAGACCTACTACGGATTCATGCAGAAGCATGGACGAATGGACCGGATTGCAGGATCTCTCCTCCTGAAAGGTCCCCTCTCGCTGGCGGCTCTGTGCGGCGCCATGTATGTAACGCGTAGCATCGTCTGGGCCGTGATCGGACTTGCGTTCGGACGTCTCTTGGTTCTGCTGGTCTGGGATTCTCGCCCCGATTTTGCAAAATCAGAGAGAAGCGGGTTCACGGTCCGGCTCGAATGGAACTCGGGCGAAATGCTGACCCTGCTGCGAATGGCCCTTCCTTTGGGAGTCATCTCCATGCTCATCTCGTTGAACTTGAGCATCCCTCGGTACTTTGTCGAGGTGCATTCCGGGAGCGCCGAGCTGGGAATTTTTTCAGCTATTGCCTCTCTCCTTACCGCAGGCAATCTAGTGGTATCCGCGTTCGGTCAATCCATCTTTCTGCCGGTCGCCCGCGCCTGTGCTGCGCTTGATCGCACGAAATATCGCGGCTATGTGGTGATGGCCGCGGCGCTGGGAGGCAGCCTGGGAGGCGTAGCCATACTGGCGGCGGTGTTCTTTGGACGCGCTATCCTCACCCATCTTTTCCGTCCGGAATACGGTGAACGGCCTGACATTCTGGTCTGGTTGATGATCGCCGGAACGATCATGTTCATCGCGTCCGGCCTGGGATATGTCATTACAGCCGCGGGGAGCCTGCGCCCGCAGATTCCCATGCTGCTGGCCACAGCCCTAGCGGCGGCGGCAACCTCAGCGTGGTTAATCCCGAGGCACGGCCTTAGTGGTGCGGCCGATGCGGTCCTGGTAGCCGCATTTGTGCAGTTGATGGGCACCGGTACGATTCTTTTGAAAATCGACCGACGCCTGCAAAGCAGCGCTGGATCCTATAATGCCAGGGACAACCAGGCCAGCACGGCACTCCGGAGCATGAAAGCCGAAACGACATGACAGCGAATGTGTCCGTGGGAGCGCACCCGCTAAGCCTGTCCTCATCCTCTTCCTCTTCTGCGAGGATCGGGAGTGCGTTGGACCGGATCGCATACGTCGTCCTCTGCGCTTTTGTGTTCGATCTGCCGTGGGGCGAATACGTGCCGCAGCTGGGCGGATTGGTACTGGGTACTTGGATCGGCTTGCTGGCTGTCGGAGTCATGGCGCTGCGGACAGCCCTAACCGGGCGATGCCGAATCTTATCGCCACTACACTACTGGATGTTGAGTCTGGCCGCGTGGTCCGCGCTCAGCATTTTCTGGACTTTGGACTGGGGCAGCACAGTGACCCGCGTCGGCACGTACTTACAACTGTTGATTGTGGTTTGGCTGATCTGGGAGTTGGCGGTTACTGAAGAGCGAGTTGTGGGACTGCTTCAGGCATATGTTTTTGGCGCATTGGGTGCTTCTATCGGCACCCTCTACAACTTCATGGCCGGACACACAGCGGCCCAGCTCGCATCAACGATCCCGGGAAAGGTTGTGTGGGAAACGTACCGCTACTCCTTCGCATATCTTAATGAGGACGACCTTGGATTGGTGGTCGCGTTAAGCATTCCTATGGTCTTCTATTTGCTGGTGTCGCGGAAGGGGCTGCTGGTGGAACTGCTGTGCTGGCTGCAACTTGGGGCCGGCTTCTGCTCCATTCTCCTGAGCGGGTCGCGCGGCGCGCTACTCGCGGTGGTTTCCGCCCTGATGATGTATCCCCTGATTCTGTCCCGGTTGCCACGGTGGCAGAAGTACGCGTCCCCGGTTGCGTGTGTCGGTCTTCTGGCCGGTGGAGCCTATCTCGTTCCGCACTCTTTGTGGAGCCGGATGTTCGAATTCGGATATCGTGAACTAGCGGCGGGCACGCTGACCCACCGGACCGTCCTCTGGGCGGCGGGACTAGAGGCGTTCCGGGACCACCCCTTCCTGGGCGTAGGGGCGGGGGCGTACGGTCCCGCCATTTTAAGGGCGGTGGACATTCCTTATCCGGCCCATAATAGCTTCATTTCGATATTGGTCGAACTGGGAGTTATTGGCGCCCTGCTTGTGGTTGCCTTGCTGGCAAGTTTTTTCCACTGCGTTAAGCGGATGCGATACTTGGAGCGGTGCCTCTGGATGACGCTCCTGATGACCTGGACGGTTGGCGTGTCATCGTTGACGTGGGAGTATCGCAAGCCCACGTGGTTTCTATTCGGCTTGTTGACAGCTCACGTCTACTCGCGTCGACAGGAAAACCGCGCTGTCGCAGTCTCGGCACCGTCTAGGCAGACGACACTGCGTTAAGTGATGTCGAGCGAAGAAATTTCGCTCGATAACAATCGGAACTTCATGCGAATTCTCGTTACGGGCGGCGCAGGATATATTGGCAGCCATGCTGCACGACATCTTGCGCGGCGGGGTCATTACGTACGTATTTATGACAACTTGTCGACGGGTCACCGCCTTCTGGCGCAAGAGTTCGACATTGTTGTTGCGGATATCTCTGACCGAACGACGTTACTCGCTGCTATGGATGGCATCGATGCGATCATGCATTTCGCTGCGCACGCTTATGTAGGTGAATCCGTACAGAATCCACGAAAATATTTCGATAATAACGTAACCGCTGCACTGGGGTTGTTGAACGCCGTTGCCGACGCTCAAGTTCCCTACTTCATCTTTTCGTCAAGTTGCGCGATCTACGGCGTTCAATCGGAAATCCCGATTACCGAGAACACACCCAGAAATCCAATCAATCCGTACGGCGCTTCCAAATTGGCCTTCGAACATGCGCTGGAAGCCTATAGCCGCGCCTATGATTTGCGTTTTGTGAGTTTGCGGTATTTCAACGCCGCCGGAGCCGATGAAAGCTGCGAAATTGGCGAATTGCACGATCCGGAAACACATTTGATTCCCGGTGTCCTGGAAACAGCCGCCGGACTCAGGGAGTCCGTCGACATTTACGGGAACGATTACCCAACACCGGATGGCACATGCGTTCGCGACTACATTCACGTCAACGATTTGGCGGACGCACACCTACAAGCGTTGGAGTACTTAGGCCGGTCGGGCGAATCGATCGCGCTCAATTTAGGTACAGGTAAAGGCCACTCTATTCTGGAAGTGATTTCGATGGTAGAGCAAGTTACGGGGCTCCCGGTGAAGAGACGATTTTGTTCGCGTCGTCCTGGCGACCCGCCGATCCTCGTCGCGGATGCATCTCAGGCGGAAAAGACTTTGCAGTGGCGTTCCACTCGATCTCTTCGCTGCATCATAGGCACCGCGTGGAATTGGATGCGAAAGGACGAGCAGGCGTTCAGTGGATCTCTTACTGCATGCCCGGTTTCGGACGTTACAACGCAGGCTCGCTTCACACCATAGCCCACTTGACCGGATGTCTCAATGCACGTGTCCACGTCGACCTGGGAATTCGGAGGTGAAGCGGGCGTTCACCGGAGAGATGTTGCGGGGTGCCTAGGCTGGTCGGCACAATCTCATGACTTCTGTTTCAACAACCACGCACCGCGTTGAGCCTAATTCGCAGGGATGACCAGCGTGGCCGGTATGCCGCACACGTAAATCATGCCCGCTTCTGAACGGTTTCGAATCTTGCACATAGTCCCTTCGTTTAGCGTCGGCGGCGCCGAGCAATTTGTCGGCCACCTGATGCTTGGTTTATCGCGGACGCATGATGTGAGTGGAGTCGGCCTGTATCCTGCCAGAAAAAGCCCCATCGAATCAAAGTTAATAAGAGCCAATATTCCGTTATGGCATCTGGGCAAACACCTTGGTTTCGACCCGAGAATGTTTTCGTGCCTGGATCGAGTGTTGAGAGAGACAAGGCCGCATGTGGTCCACACTCATATGTCGGTCCTGCGGTATGCGCTTCCCAGCCTGCTACGGCGTCGAATCCCAGTGGTTTTGCACACGCTGAACAACGTGGCGGAGCACGAGACAGATGCTTTCGGCCGTGCCCTTCAGTGGTTCGCGTTTCGCGGGTTGGTGCTTCCGGTAGCGGTCTCGCGGGAGGTCGCGGCCAGCGTTAAGCGGGTATACGGAGTAGAGTGCAACGCGATGGTTCCTAATTGCATACCCGTCGAAAACTATCGTAGAAGCCTGGCAGACCGTGTCCGCTGGCGAGAAAAAGAGCGGTTCGATTGCGAAGCGATTCTCTTTACCTGCGTTGGGCGTCTGGAACCGCAGAAAAACCCGCTGCTACTGGTGCAAGCTTTCGCCGCGCTGAACAATCCGCGAATCCATCTCATCATGCTGGGAGAAGGCAGTCTCCGGGAACAACTGGTTGCTTACATACGGGAGCATGGTCTCGAGCGTCGTGTCCATTTGCTCGGCAAGCGGAACGAAGTTCCAGAGTGTCTTGCGGCATCGGATGTATTTGTACTCTCCTCGAACTGGGAAGGGAATCCGTTGGCCGTAATGGAAGCGATGGCGGCCGGCTTGCCCGTCGTCAGTACGGCCGTTGGTGGCGTTCCCGAACTCGTCGAATCTGGGCAGCAAGGCATTCTTGTGCCTCCCGGCGACTGCGCGGCGTTCGCGGAAGCAATGCGAACGTTGCTGAATGATCCCGAGAAACGGACGGCGATGGCGAACGCCGCTCGTGTCCGCGCTACGGCGGCATTCAACGTGGAGCGAATGGCTCAGGGCTACGAAAGGATATACAGGGCCGCATTGGTCACCTCCGGCCGAGCGAACGCCGCGGCCCTAGCCTGAGACGCGGCACAAGAATAAGGGACAAACACGTGAAAATCATCTATGTCACGGCATACCTTCCGCATGGCTCCGATGAGGCCTTCCTCATCCCCGAGGTAAAACAACTGATGCGCTCAGGGCACGAGGTGCTCGTCGTTCCGCGCTCCCCGCGCGGTAGAATTGTGCACGGTCACGAGCTCGTTAAATGGACGCGGGGGGAGACTCTCCATTCACTTCGTGTGCTGAAAGCAGCCGTGGCGGAAACCTTGGCGGGGCCCGGTCAAACAGCAGGAGCGTTGGGACTCCTGCTCGGTGGCAGGTCGCCGACGGTTGCAATCAAGAATCTCGCAATCGTTCCGAAGGCGCTCTGGCTTGCCCGTGTTGCTGTGCGGTGGAGGGCCGACCACATCCACTGCCACTGGGCGGGCACCACGGCCACGATGACCATGTTGGCAAGCAGGCGATCAGGCATCCCCTGGAGCTTTACGGCGCACCGTTGGGACATCGTTGAGAACAACCTGCTGGCGACGAAGGCGGCGAGCGCCAGCTTTGTGCGCCTTATTTCTGGGGATGGCTTAAGGATCGCCCGGGCATTGGGACTCGGTCCCGCGAACAACACCCGCGTTATCCACATGGGCGTCCCCATTCCCAACAGGGTTCGGAGGCGATACGGACGCAGGCCGGTGGTGCTGTGCCCAGCCCGCCTTGTCGAGGTCAAGGGTCATCGCTTCCTGCTCGAGGCTTGGCGGATCCTTCAACGCAGGGGCCTTAACGGAGAGCTGTGGCTAGCCGGACAGGGTGAACTCAGGACACGGCTGGAATCGCTCAGTGGAGCTCTGGGCCTCGCCGGTTCGGTAAAATTCCTGGGTGCTGTTCCGCACGACGAGCTCCTGAAGATCTACGCAGAAGCCCCCGTCTCCGCCGTGGTTCTAGCCAGTATTGACCTCGGCTCCGGTGTCCATGAAGGTATTCCCGTAGCTCTGATTGAGGCCATGAGCTATGGCATACCGGTTGTGGCGACGGCGACGGGAGGAACGCCTGAGCTGCTGGTTCCGGGAACCGGATTACTGGTGCCGCCCGCGGATCCGACTGCTCTGGCAGACGCCCTTCAGAGTCTGCTCCGGGACGGCAAGCTCAGTGAGCAACTCGGAGATTCCGGCCGGCTGCGCGTGCTAGAGGCCCACGACATCTTCCAAGTCGCCGCCCAGCTGGTAAAGGAATTTGAAGCAGCCACGCGGACTGCTCCGGCCGCGCTGCAGTACGCCTGAAGTTTTCGAGGAGATCCTGAAAGCAACCAGGCGCAGGCAAAAGGCGCATCTGCTGCTGGTGCCAAAGTACCTTGGCCCCGTTCCGCGAGCGTCGAGCAAGACACCGAGCACCTGCACTTGCCAGCAGGCGCAAGCGTCGTAGACAAGATCCGCGCTTTTCGATGCACTCTTCCCTGTCAAACATGAGCCTTTTTCATCGATTCATAACCGGCTTCTCCGGCGGATTCGTGCTCGCTTTTCACGAAATCCCACCGGAGCGCTTGGCCGAGTTCGTGGAGTGCTTGCGTCCCGCCCAGCCGGTCCATTTATCGGAGTTGGTGCAGCGCACCAAGGAGCACCGCTCCACCTCGGGCCTGTTCGCGATCACGGTGGATGATGGCGTCGGAGAGAACGTCAGGAATTTGGCGCGGCTCTTTCTCGCCAGGGCGTGGCCCGCCACCTTTTTCCTCCCGACTCGGTATCTCGATACGGGGGAGGGACTGGTGTTTCA
>Ga0137401_10001128_pt1 | contig 11318 bp, 10 predicted proteins | sample CZOMad1_1_16fung_FD_108286 | JGI IMG/M metagenome (GOLD analysis project Ga0137401, IMG submission 108286) | Vadose zone soil fungal communities from Angelo Coast Range Reserve, California, USA - CZOMad1_1_16fungal (Illumina Assembly) | ecosystem: Environmental > Terrestrial > Soil > Vadose...
GGCTTCCGATTCACCCCGATCGGGTCTGGCGCAGATTTCCGCGTCATGTCGCTGACGAGTTGATATGAGCCGGAGGGCCCTTCTTCAGGAGAACAATGATCCGTTTCGTTCTGCAGCGTCTTCTACTGGCGATACCGGCGCTCTTTGGACTGCTTGTACTGACGTTTATCATGCTGCGCGTGCTGCCGAACGATCCTTCGGCAGCACTCGCGGGTGAAAATGCGACACCTGCGCAAATTGCCGCTGTTCGGAACGCCTATGGCTTCGACGAGCCGCTGTGGAAGCAGTTCATCATCTATGTCGAACAGGTCGGACGCGGCGATTTCGGCAATTCGATCATTTCCAATCGGCCCGTGGTGAGCGATATCGCCTGGCGTCTGCCGGCGACGATCGAGCTGACGTTAGTGGCATTGCTGTTCGCGGCATGTGTCGGAATCCCGCTGGGGACGCTGGCGGCGGTCTGGCACAATTCGTTGTTCGATCACGTCATGCGCATCGTCACGGTGGCGGGGCTGGCGGTCGCGTCTTTCTGGTTCGCGATCATGCTGCAGATGACATTCTCCATGGAGCTGGACTGGCTGCCGCTGCGCGGCCGCTTTCCGGTGGGGCTCTCTCCTCCCCTGCAGATCACGGGCCTTTATCTGCTCGACAGCCTGCTGACCCTGCGATTCGATCTGTTCGGTCAGGCCTTTGCCCATATCCTGATGCCGGCGTTGACGCTTTCGCTGGGCGGCCTCGCATCCATCGCGCGGTTCACCCGCGCAGGCGTGCTGGAGACGATGCAGAAGGACTTCGTGCATTATGCCGAGGCTGCCGGCTATGCGCGGCGCCGCATCATCTGGGTCTACGTGCTGCGCAATTCCGTGGTGGGAGCGACAACTCAGATCGGGCTGTTGTTCGGCGCGCTGATTTCGAGCGCCGTCGCGGTGGAGTCGATCTTCGACTGGCCCGGCGTCGGGTCCTACGCCGTGAGCGCGATTTTGACCTCCGATTACAAGGCCGTTCTCGCCGTGACCCTGGTCGTGGGCCTCATCTATTCCATCGTCAACATGGCGATCGACGTCGTGCATGCGTGGCTGGATCCCCGCGTCGCCGAGAACCTCTGAGAACGTCCGCACATGCTGATGCTGAAGAAGTTCTTGCGAGATGTGCCGGCGGTCCTGGGGCTGCTTATTATCTTGTCGGTGTGCCTTATTGCAATGCTTGCGCCTGTCATCGTGCCCAATCTCGACATGGTCTACGATGGCGATCTGATCGCGCGGCTGAAACCGCCGTCTCCGGAGTTCTGGTTCGGAACCGACAGCCTCGGACGCGACGTATTCGCCCGCGTGATCATGGGGACGCGCGGCGCGCTGGCAGTGGCGCTGACCGTCGTTGCCGTTGCCGTCGCCATCGGCGTGCCAGCCGGTCTTTACGCCGGCTACACCACCGGCTGGGGCAGCGAACTCGTCATGCGGGTAACGGACGTGTTTCTGGCCGTCCCGCAGCTCATCCTCGCGCTTGCCGTCGCGCAATTGATGGGCCGCGGCATCGGAAGCGCCATGGCCGCGCTCGCGCTGACTTATTGGCCCTTCTTCTGCCGTACGGTCTACAGCGAGGTCCGCCGCCTGCGGAACACGCTGTTCGTCGAAGCCCTGCAGGGTCTGGGCGCGTCCGCCTCGCGCATCCTGTTCGTTCACATGCTGCCGAATGTTGCGTCCGCGATCATTGTGCGCGCAACCATCGGCATGGGCTTTACGATCATGACGACGGCTGTCCTGGGTTTCCTCGGCATCGGCGCGACGCCGCCAAATCCCGATTGGGGGCTGGCCATCGCCGAAGGCCGCGAATACTTGCCGCAATCCTGGTGGGCCGTGACGTTTCCCGGCCTTGGCATTCTGGTCACGGTGCTCGGGTTCAATCTCTTTGGCGACGGAATACGCGACCTCGTCGATCCCCGATTGAGGCGCTCGCGATGACGCCAAACCCTGTCACTCCGCTGCTCGACGTTCGCAATCTCTCGGTGTCCGCCGGCACCGACGAAGGCGAAGCCAAGATCCTCGACCGGGTGAACCTCGCGTTGATGCCGGGCTCGATCCATGGCGTGGTGGGAGAATCAGGCTGCGGCAAGTCGACGCTGATGCGCGCCATTCTCGGCATCCTGCCGCAACGCGGACGCGCGACCGAAGGACATATCCTGCTCGGCGGGCGCGACCTCCTGAAATTATCGGCAGCGGTTCTTCAGAGCGAGGTTCGCGGCGGCCAGATCGGTTTCATTCCGCAGGACCCCTACCAGGCGTTCAATCCGGTGTTCCGCGTCGGCACCCAGCTTCTTGAAACATCGCGATCGAAGACCGGATCCGGCAGGGCCGACATCATTGCTTTGCTGAAATCGGTGCAGCTTCCAGATGCCGAGAGCGCGCTTGACCGTTATCCCCATCAGTTCTCCGGCGGTCAACGGCAGCGGCTCCTGATCGCCGCGGCGCTCGCATCCTCGCCTGCAATTGTCGTCGCCGACGAACCCACGACCGCGCTCGACGTCACGACCCAACTGCAGATCCTCAAGGTCTTGCGCGGGCTCGCCGAAGAGCGAGGCCTCTCAATGCTGTTCGTCACGCATGACTTCGGCGTGGTCGCTCAGCTCTGCGATACGGTGACCGTGATGTATGCGGGCCAGACGGTCGAGTCCGGCCCGGTCGCGCATGTGCTTGCCGCGCCGCTCCACCCCTACACCCGGATGCTGCTTGCCTGCCATCCCGACCGCGGCGCAGAGCTCGCCGGAATTCCCGGTGCCGTTCCATCGCCCTTGCGTGCGCCGTCCGGCTGCCGGTTTCACCCACGTTGCCCAAGCGCACGTTCCGAATGCCGCGCCGCACATCCTCCGCGCACCGAACACGCCGACAAACAGAATGTTCAATGCGTCTTGTATGCCGCGGACGTCATGGCATGACACCAACACGACCGTTGCTCGAAATCGAGGATCTCGTCACCTTGTTTGGAGGTGACAAGAGGCTGCTCGGGAAACCTCGTCCGGTCGTTCGCGGTGTCGATGGCGTGAGCCTCACGCTCAAGGCCGGCGAGGCGCTGGGACTGGTCGGCGAGTCCGGTTGCGGCAAGACAACGCTCGCCAAGACCATCCTTGGGCTCATTCGCGAGACATCGGGAGCGGTTCGGCTGGAAGGCCAGGTCGTATCCCACTTGCCGCCGCGCGCGGCGCGGATCGCGCGACACACGATACAGTATGTGCACCAGGACCCGGGAGCGGCGCTCGATCCGTGGTGGAGCATCGGGCAGGCGCTCGACGAGGCGCTCCGCATCCATCGCGCGACCGATCAAGGCGAGCGCCGGCGCCGCGTGGACGACATGCTGCGGGCGGTTGGGCTCGATCCGACGTTCCGCACCCGTTATCCGCATGAACTTTCCGGCGGCCAATTGCGGCGGGTCGGACTCGCCCGCATTCTGGTGCTGAACCCGCGCATCGTCATCCTCGACGAGCCGACCGCGGGGCTCGATCTCTCGGTTCAGGCCACGGTGCTTGGTGTGCTCGATGATCTGCGCAAGCGGCTCGGCCTCACCTATCTGTTCGTGAGTCACGACTTGTCGGTCGTGAAGCGCATGTGTGAGCGGGTCGCGATCATGTATCTCGGCCGCATCGTCGAGATCGGGTCGGTTGAACAGATCTTCGCGAAGCCTCAACATCCCTATACGCGCGCGCTCTTGGCCGCGATTCCCAGGCTTGAACCCGGATCGCTGCATGATACGCCGGCACTGCCCGGCGAGCCGTCCTCGGGGCCCGTCGTTACGACCGGATGTGGTTTCCGGCCACGTTGTCCGTTCGCGGTTTCGACATGCGCCGAAGCAAGGCCGCCGCTGGTTTCCCTGAATGGCGAGCATATGGCCGCATGTGTGCGGCTGCACGACATCGACACTGTCGCATAAGAGAAAGAACGGAGAGCGAGCATGGCGCGGATAGCCGTCGGCGGATTTCACCATGAGACCAATACCTTCGTTCCCACGCCAACGGATTTCGCCTATTTCTGCAGTCACCGGGATCGCCCGCCATTGGTCCGGCGCGGTGACGTTCTGAAATGGCTGAGTGGCATCTCCTTCGCGCTGTCGGGGTTCCTGCAGATCATGACGGAGGAGCACGACATCGTCCCGCTGCTGTGGACCAGCGGCGGCGCCGGCGGCATGGTGACGAAAGATGCCTTCGAGCGCATTTGCGCGGAATTGATCGCCGAGTTGTCGCAGCAGATGCCGCTCGACGCGATCTATCTCGATCTGCACGGCGCCATGGTGACGGAGGACTTTGAAGACGCCGAAGGCGAATTGCTCAGGCGTATCCGGGCCTGCGTCGGACAGGACGTGCCGATCGGGATCAGCCTCGACTATCACGCCAACGTCACGCCGGAGATGACCGGCCATGCGGACGCCATCTCGGGGTATCTGACCTATCCCCATGTGGACCGTCCGGAAACCGGCGTTCGCGCGGCGCGCGCCATGCAGCATCTGCTCAAGCACGGCCGCACGCCGGGACGCGCATTGCGGAAGATACCCTTCCTGATCCCCTTGCATAGTCAATGCACGATGGTCGAGCCGTCGCGTGGAATCATCGATCTCACGCAGCGCCTCGAAACTGCCGATGTCCTCACCGTCTCTTACCTGGCCGGTTTTCCTCCATCCGACATATTTGACTGCGGCCCGGCCGTGGTCGTCCACGCCATGACGCAAGAGGCGGCGGATCGCGCGGCCGACGAAGTCGCGCGTTTCATTGCGCTGAAGGAGGCCCAGTTCGCGGTTCCCGTGGTTTCGCCGACCGAGGCCGTTGCACGCGCCGGAGCGATTGCGGCCAAGGCAGACCGGCCGGTGATCATCGCCGACACGCAGGACAATCCGGGCGCGGGCGGCAGCGCCGATACGACGGGTCTGTTGTTCGCCTTGGTTGAGGGCGGCGCAGAAGGCGCGGCGCTCGGCTATTTGTGCGATGGGCAGGCCGTGAAGGCCGCGCACGACGCGGGCAAAGGCGCCGACATCACGATCGATCTTGGTGGGCGCAGTGGCCCCGAAGGAGTCGTGCCGTTTCACGGAACCTTCAAGGTCAAGGAGCTCGGCGATGGAAAAATCCGGACCACGGGCCCGGTGTCCGGCAATCGCGAGATCGACCTTGGGCCGGTGGCGTTGCTTGAAGTCGGCGGCGTGAAGATCGCGGTAACGACGAAGCGCATGCAGGCGCACGATCAGGCGCCTTTCCGTCATCTTGGTGTCGAGCCCAAGGAGCAGAGGATCCTGGCACTCAAGAGCACCGTGCATTTTCGCGGCGATTTCCAGGCGATCGCTGAGGACATTCTGGTCGCGATCGCGCCCGGCGGTCACCTTGCGGATTCGTCGAAGTATCCCTACAAGCGGCTTCGTCGGGGTTTGCGCCTGATGCCACTCGGTCCGGCGTCGTACTGAATTGACGCCGGCTTTTCGGGTGCCGGCCGCACCGATCAGCTTTCCGCCGTCACCATGCGCCACAAGGTTTCTGCCAGCATCGTATAGCCCTTGTCGAGGGCGTCCGGCGCGGTGAATTCGCGCGGATTATGACTGAGGCCGCCCTGGCTCGGGACGAAGATCAACGAAGCAGGCATGCGCTTCTGAAGCGCCAATGCGTCGTGTCCCGCAACGGTCTGCAGCGTCAAAGCTTTCAGTCCGAGATCGCGCGCAACGCCGCGAACAAGCTCGACGCCGGCGGGATCGAACGGAAGCGTCGATCTCTGTTCATCCGCAGCAATTAAAATCTGCACGCCGACCTCTGCCGCTTCCGTCTCGATTCGCTTCAGAAAACGATTGCTGATGGCGAGCACCACCGCTCCGTTGTCGTGCCGGACCTCGAACCAGACCCGCACCCGGCCCGCGACAACATTGGGCGAATTCGGGAATACGCTGATGCGAGCGGCCGAGGCATGAGCGCCCGCGGCCTCACGCTCGACCTCGCCGTAAAGCGCCTCGATTGCGCGCGCCGCTGCACGCATGGCGTCGCGACGGCTAGCCATCGGCATCGGTCCCGTGTGCGAGACCTCGCCTTCGAACACGACCGACATCTTCCGCGTCACCCAGGCACCCGACACCGCCCCGATATCCGCAGCCGCACGCTCCAGCCGGTCGCCCTGCTCGACATGAAGCTCGACATAGCGCACAGGGCGGAATTCCAATGGTGATGCGCCGCGATAACCGATCGCCGCGAGAGCGTCCCCGAGCGCGATCCCGTCGCCATCCTTGCACGCATAGGCATCGTCCAAGGCCAGACTTCCGGCGAACACCGAACTGCCTGTCAGGCTTGGCTGGAAACGCGCGCCTTCCTCGTTGGTCCAGTTCGCTACGGCGAGATTGCGCCGCGCCTTGCCGGGATTTGCAGTCGCCCGGTTCCGCACCGCTTGAACCGCGAGCAGCCCCGCGAGCACTCCGTAGACTCCGTCGAACCGGCCGCCCGTCGGCTGGGAATCCAGATGGGATCCCACCATCACGACGTCTTCCGACGCGGGCTCCAGGATCGCAACGCCGAACATGTTTCCAATCGGATCGATTCGCGGAAACAGCCCGCGACTGCCGATTTCGCGGAGCAAAAGATCCCGCGCGTCCTTGTCCAGCGCCGTCGCCGCAAGCCGGCAGACCCCGCCGTCTCCGGTTGAGCCGATCGCCGCAAAGGTTGCGAGGAGATCGTGTAATCCGGTCACACGCGCACCTGATGCGCGATCCAGTTCGCCAACTCTGTCTGGCGCATGGCGTCGCTTAAGATGTCGTGATCGAGACCGAGACGCCAGGCGATATAGCGTCGTCGCCTGTTGGCGTCGAGCGCTGCAAGATCGGTCGCATGACGGTCGAGCTCGGTCAGGTCGGCGAAGAAACCGTCATCCACCAGGATTTGCAGCCGCAGCATGTGCTAGCCCCTCAAATCGCCGCGGATGGCGGCCAGCGTGAGCTGCTCGAACTCCGCCTCGCTCAATTGTCGCGGATTGGCCGCTGCCGTGGGATCCTTCACCGCATCGGCGGCAATCGCCTTGGCGTCCGCTTCCTTGACGCCAAGCTCCGCCAGCGTATGCGGCACGCCGAGCTTCTTTCGGAGCGACAGGATCCAATCAAGCATCGCGTCGAAATCGCGGCCTGGCAAATCGAGCGCCCGGGCGATATGCGGAATTTTGTCGGCGATATCAGCCTTGTTGCAGAGGACAACGTAGGGAAAGACCACTCCGTTGGTGAGCCCATGATGGGTGTCGTAGCGCGCGCCGACGGGATGCGACACGGAATGAATCGCTCCCAGACCTTTTTGAAAGGCGGTCGCTCCCATCGAAGCTGCTGCAAACATATAGGCGCGCGCCTCGAGATCGCGACCATTCTCGACCGCGCGTGGCAGATAGGTGTCGATGATCTTCATGCCCTCGAGTGCGATTCCGTCAGCGAGTGGATGAAAAGCTCTCACACAATAGGCCTCGAAGCAATGAGCGAGCGCATCCATGCCGGTCGCCATCGTCAGGAACGGCGGAAGGCCGACGGCAAGCTCTGGATCCTCGATGGCGACCTTCGGCATCATCAGGGGATGAAAGATGATCTTCTTTTCATGGGTTTCCTCGCGCGTGATCACGCCCGCGCGGCCGACCTCCGAGCCCGTGCCCGCCGTGGTCGGGACTGCGATGATCGCAGCCACGCCATCAGTGTTGGCCCGCGTCCACCAGTCGCCAATGTCCTCGAAATCCCAAACGGGGCGCGACTGCGCCACCATGAAGGCCACGCATTTGCCGACATCCAGCGCCGAGCCGCCACCAACCGCAACAACGCCGTCGTGGCCGCCCGCCTTGAAGGCATCGATCCCGGCGCGAAGGTTCGACTCGGTCGGATTGGCCTTCACGTCCGAAAAAATGCTGATCGGAATTCCGGCGTCGCGAATGCGTTGGGCAATGCCCGCGACAAGATCGGTCTCCGCGAGCCCCCTATCGGTGATCAGCAACGGCCTGGCGATACCATGTGCCTTGCATGCGTCGGGAAGTTCCGCGATGCGTCCGACGCCGGTGATGACGCGCGTGGGAAAATTCCAGGCGCCGGTGATCTCAACTGCCATGTCCTGCTCTCGATGTTCGATGCGACGGGGAAAGGATTGTTCCGGGGTCAGTGCCTCGAAGCCGAGGCGCGGCGGACCTGCTTCAGATGATCTCGAAATAGCGCGCGAGCTCCCAGTCGGTGATCGCCTTGCGAAACTCGCGTTCTTCCCAGTGCCGCGTCATCGCGTAGTGATCGACGAACGTATCGCCGAACAGGTGACGGGCGGCGGCGGAGGCCGTCAGCCGGTTGGCGGCCTCCGACAATGTCCGCGGCAGGGCTCGCGCGGCAGGGTGCGGGATGTCATAGGCGCTGCCCGTGACGGGCTCCCCGGGCTCGATCCTGTGCTCGATTCCCCACAGGCCCGAACCCAGCGCCGCGGCGATGGCGAGATATGGATTGATGTCGGCGGCTGCGACCCGATACTCCACGCGCTGGCTCGATGGCGAGCCCGGAATGACGCGCAGCGCGCAGGTCCGATTTTCGATTCCCCAGGTGGCGTCGGTCGGCGCCCAGAACCCCGGGATCAGACGCGAATAGCTGTTCACCGTGGAGGCGACCATCGCCAGCACCTCAGGAAGCAAGGCCTGTTGGCCGCCGACGAACCAGCGCATGGTGTCCGACATGTTGCCGGGACGTCCGGCCTCGTGAAAGACCGGCTCGCCATCGGCGTCACGCAGCGACAGATGCAAGTGCCCCGACTGCCCCGGATAGGCATTCGACCATTTGGCCATGAAGGTCATCATCTTGCCCTGGCGCTCCGCCCACACCTTGGCGAACGTCTTGAAGATGACGGCCCGGTCCGCCGCCGCGAGCGCGTCAGAATAATGAATCGCCGCTTCCAGCACGCCCGGTCCGGTTTCGGTATGAAGGCCCTCGATCGGCACATCCATGTCGTCGCACAGCTTGAGCAGCGCTTGATGAAAATCCGACTCGACGGATGAACGCAGCATCGAATAGCCGAACCAGCCGGGCGTCAGATTCTTCAGGTCGCGGTAGCCCTTTTCTCGGACGCTGTGAGGCGTCTCGTCGAACACAAAGAACTCGAACTCCACCGCGACCGTGGCGGCAAAACCCATCTCCGCGGCGCGATCGACGATACGCCGCAGCAGCCGGCGCGGGCAAAGCTCGGCAGCCGTGCCTTCGAACTCGCCGAGAAAGAAAAGCATGTTGTCTTCCGTCGGCAGCTCGCGGCAGGTCGCGGGATCAATGCGTGCGACCGCGTCGGGAAAGGCGCTGTGCCAGCCGGTGAAATTGCATTTGTCGTAGAGCTGGTCGTTGGAGTCCCAGCCGAAGACAATGTCGCAGAAATTGAACCCCGTCTCCAGCGCGCTAAAAAACTTCTCGCGCGCCAGATACTTTCCGCGAATGACGCCATCGAGATCGACGACCCCGAGCTTGACGTGGGACAGGCCGCGCGCCTCCACCAGTGCACGTGCATCCGCGGCGGTTTTTAAATGTCTCGCGTCCATTGGGGTCACGTCTCGTCAATCCTGATAGAAGGCCCGCTCGGCGAAATCAGTCATCGAAAATCCTCATTGGCTGTCAGGCCGGCCAATCCCGCGCAGCACCTCGTCGCAGGCGGTGATAAACGTATCGGCATGGTCTTTCGTGAAGCACAACGGAGGACGAATTTTCAGCGTGTTGCCGTAGGGGCCGGCCGCGCCCACGAGAATGCCTCGGTGACGAAGCCGGTTGATGAGCAGGCTCGCGATCTCCGGCGCCGGCTCCTTGGCATCGCGATCACGAACAAGTTCGAGACCGATGAACAGTCCGGCCCCGCGGACATCGCCGATCTGGATGTGGCGATTGCCGATCTCGCGCAGCCCGTCCATCAGGTAACCGCCGACGGTCTGCGCATTTGCGATCAGGCCTTCGTCCGCGATCACGTCGAGCACGGCGAACCCGGCTGCGGCAGCCACCGGATTGCCCCCGAACGTGTTGAAATACTTCACCTCCGCCGCGAACCGGTCGAGCAATGCAGCGCGCGTCACAACACCGCCCATAGGAAAGCCGTTGCCCATCGGCTTTCCCATGGTCACGATGTCGGGCACGACATCGTGCCGGGCGAAGCCCCACAGCGCCGCGCCGGTTCGCCCGAAGCCCGGCTGCACCTCGTCGGCAATGAACAGGCCTCGCCGTTCATGGACGAGTTTGACGGCGGGCGCGAGAAAGCCCGGCGGATCGGCAAAGACACCATCGCTGGAAAAGATCGTGTCGACCAACAGTCCCGCGAAGCCGATGCCGCTTTGCTCTAGGTCCGTGATGGCTTCTCCGACGCTTGCGGCGAACCGTCTGCCGACATCGCCCGCGGAACTGCGAAACGTTTCCGGCGCGGGAACGGCGCGGACATGCGGCGGCAATGGCTGTCCCGGACGAGATGACGGAGATACGTCCGTCACCGCGGCGGTGTTGCCGTGATAGGCCGTCTCCGTGACTATGAAACCGGCGTGGCCTGTGACGGTCTTCGCAATCCGCAGCGCGAGGTCGTTCGCCTCGCTCCCGGTGCAGGTCAGGACCAGATGATTGATCGCTGTCGGGAACGTCGCAAGCAGATGCTCGGCATAGGTATCGACGACGTCGTTGAGATAACGCGTGTGGGTATTCAACAGCCCGACCTGCCGGCGAATGGCTTCGACGACCCGCGGATGGGAATGCCCGACCGATGGGACGTTGTTGTAGAGATCGAGATAGCGCCGGCCTTCGGCGTCGAACATCCAGACGCCTTCGGCGCGCTCCATCCGTAGCGGCTCCTGATAGAACAGCACCGAGGCCGACCCGAAGGAGCGCAGACGCCGCTGGACGGCTTCGCGCAGCGTCGCGTCCATCGTGGACAGGTCGCCATGCTCAAAGGCGTTGAGCGCCAGGATCTCTTTTTCCTTATTCATCGCGCCCTCCTCGACCTGGCGCTGGCGCAGACAAGCGGCCAGTTCGGTGATCGTGCCGGCGGCGGCTCCATCGGCAGCTTGAGACATTGTGGAAATTTCCACAATTGAAAGGCATCCCACAGTCATGAGACATCGGAATCACAGTCATGATGCGGCTAGCACGCACAGAAATTGATCGAAAAATCAGCGAATTATACGTCTGCCGCGGATATGGATGCGCAGGACGCAGGCATCCTGCCGCCCAAAATTTGGGGAGTCTGCCACACAATTAGTGTGGACTTCCACGTAGGCCTACGAAAGGATTTGATCGATCAAAGGCCGCACCCTCCGCCCCATCCGGTGGCTGTCGGCGCGACCGCAAGGGCAGCCGCATGACGA
>Ga0137401_10001131_pt1 | contig 11304 bp, 13 predicted proteins | sample CZOMad1_1_16fung_FD_108286 | JGI IMG/M metagenome (GOLD analysis project Ga0137401, IMG submission 108286) | Vadose zone soil fungal communities from Angelo Coast Range Reserve, California, USA - CZOMad1_1_16fungal (Illumina Assembly) | ecosystem: Environmental > Terrestrial > Soil > Vadose...
AATAGGGGTATTCAGAGTAGGCGTTTCGGCTGCGATTCAGTCGCCGTTTCGTGACGCGATTCAGATCCTGAATTTGGGTGTCAGAAACAGTCAGAAACGTGAGAAAGTCGAAACGCCCTCGAAACGTCGAAACGCCTTCCGAGGCGTTTCGCAAGATGAATCACGATTCAAAAATTAATTGCCACGCTACTACTTACTATACACAAAGTCCACTACCGTCATCAAGCTTTTTATAAATTTATTTTTCAGGGTTTAATCTAGGCAGTGCATTATGCTCATTTCCTGTGCATTTGTTCCCTGTTTTCGGCCATTGGCAAGCTTGTAGCTTGCCAATCTTAGCATTTCCCACGTACAGATTAAGTGTTACAAATTTGCTCGCAGACAGCACTCTTATCATTTTAAGCTGTGTGCTTGTAAAGTGGTTTCAAGGTGGTTTCAAGGTGGTTTTTTGTGGTTTCAAGGTGGTTTTTTGATGGTTCAAGGTGGTTTTTTTAATAGATCATGGTGGTTTTTACAGAATGAAGTGCCTTTGGAACTTCAACAGGGTGTAAGATGGAAAGTGCTTGAAGCCAGGTTGCCCTGCGAGATGCAAGAGCTCGGGTATTTCCCAATCAAGATGAGGTGGCGATCAACCAAGAGTCACAGCCACCACTAAGCACAACTTTGACGACAGCCAGCCCTCTTAAGGATATTGTCTGCTAACTCCCTGACAATCTGGTATCATTCTTGGTGCAGAGATTTATGAATGTTCTTCCACTCCATTGGCTGACCTCAGTCTCATTTCTCAGTGATTAGAGATGGACGAGATTGATGCACCTTTGCAGGATGACTCAGGTATTTTTGGTGCGAAAACTATGCTTAATGAAATTTTTTGAAGTGCTGATGCTAACTCTGATACTCTGCTTACATGTATAGACTGGTTGACAACCACAGTTGTCTCATGCAGCATTGCTGTACAATTGCCGACAGGAATTATCCAGTCGCATACCTGCACTGGTATACCCATCAGTGCATTGTGGATTTCTCACAGAGGTCAGGTGATGGTGGTCACCATCAGTACCCTTCTCACTGCACTTCGCAACACCATTGAGTCACCTGGTGCAGCTCCCATAGAGCAGCAGTATATCGACTTCCTGACTCATCCCCTAGCACACCCAGAAGTCAGTGTGGCGACAAGCAGAGTCCCTGATTTTGCTCTTGATAGTATCCAGAAACCAGCAAATGGTTATCGGTACTTGGGGTTGCTTGCTGAAGTGCCTGTTGGATTTGCCAGCCCTTCTGCCACTTGGGATCCATCTCATGATATTTTGGCAGTGCATGAGGTCGGTCAAAACACAGACAGCCATAACTTTGCACATGTGTGGGAGCCATGTGGGGTCCAGCTTGGAACTCATTTCATTATTATTTTTATACACCCATCTCCTGCACATTCTGGTCACCCATCTCCTATGTCATACATAGGCAATTTTGCCAGCAGACATAGCACTCCGATTTCAGCTCACACCCCTTTGCGAGCACATACCCCTGTCTCTACCACTCCTATGGTTGATTTTGACCAGGCCAGTGATTTGCTTGGTTTCTTCCAAGTAGATTTCCACCAGACCAACTCTTCCAGTAATCTCTCCGATGTCGCACCACCTGCTCCAGCTGCCACAGCATCCTTAGCACAAATGTTGCCAAATTCTCTGCCAGCAGCTGAAGTACTTTCTGCCATGGATAGTTCCCAAAACCTCTCTGATATTTTCACTGCACTCGGGATTGATGAAAAAGCCTCCATTGAACCTGCGCGGTTTATCGATGTCAATGCCAGGCAGCCTAATACACTTTTGGTTATGGTCCGGAACCATCGGGCAATGTCACAGCTCCTTGTACACTTAGGCCAGCCTGATCACATAGATGATCCCCATGGCACCCACACTACAGCCTATCCTCAGGGGCTTACAATGTCCACACAGAACATCCTCTTCGAACTTGGCTGGACTCAGCTGTCATACTTCCACAAGAGCACATGGTATGGATGGGCTGCCACTGCAGCAGCAGCTTCATGGATTGACAGCGAGCCAGGTGGGCTATATATTCTATTGGTGTGTATACTATTGCTGACCATTTTTTACAGGCATGACTCCACAGCAGAAGGAGCTTTACGACATTTGGAGGGGTATCAGATATTTTTGGGCACCAGGTGGTCCAGCAGACACTGGAATCATGCCTGCTGCTCATTCTGGAAATGCTGAAGAGGTGCTGGCATTTAAACTGCGACAAAATTCGATCCGTCAGCACAAGGCTGCCATAAAGCGGTACCTGAATAGCGCATAGAGATTGTGCTGCACAAATTTTAAACACTGTTTAGATAATAAATTTTCTCCAATACTAAGTTTTACAAATGAGTTAGGTCTCCGAATGGCAGTTGAATGCCATATTTCTTGCTAAACTTGATTGTACACACAATACAATAGCTCAAAGTGCATCAGGATCTCCTTGTCCTGCCCCCTCTCCTGCTGTTACACTAATTCCCTCATGTGCCTTCCTGAATGCATCAGCAATCCGTTCTGAAAAGGCAACAGTAATGCGACGCTGGTGGGCACCACAAAGCCTGGTTGTGCCATGGATCTCTCCTGGACGAAAACAAGTCATTGTACCTTTGGCAGATTTTACGACCACCCGCAAACTAGTGTCCACAAAGTTCCCACCACCTCCTACAGGCCACTCGGGACGGACCTCACCAGCTTTGCGTTTGCCACCTGCTCTTGATGGGCGTGTCCTCACAGGCGATGGAACCTCTGTGTCCACTTGGCGTCCAGTGCAAAGGTTGAAAGCATACATAGCATATGCATTATCATTGTGGGTATGGCTTGGGAGACATAATAAGAGACTGATACTGGTCATATGTAGTTAATGCACTTACGCCACATAATCACGAGAAAAGTATGCTTCAGGAGGGGCTCTCACAGCCAGTGGAAAATTATAAATTTTGTCTCCAAGGGACAGCTGGAAACCAGTTCCTGAAATTGCTGAGGTCAGCTCAGTGATGGGAGCAAATAATTAAAATGTCACCTTCTTCCACATTGCGGGTTGCCAAACGTGGCAGTCCTTCAAGTTTCAGGCACTCCTCCACATGGGAAACAACTTCAGATGGCATAAGAGCTCGCACCAGTGACCAAAAAATTGTTACAGCAGCAATCGCATCAAGGTCACGCTCAATCATCGTCTCCTTGTCAAGCTTCCTGCTGAAACTCTTCGCAAAACCAGAGACCCTGCAATGGCGTGGCCCAGCATTCAAGCCGATCTGTGCCATAGTGCCAGGGTGAGTAGGCTATCATAAAAGGCAAAAGATCAGTAAATTACAGTATTAGGCATAAATAAGAGAAAATTCGAACACGCTGGTTTCTTCTTTCACTAGTGGCAACATCGACAACACGATCAAACCAGTCATACAGTTCTTCATGAAATGGTGCCTCGAAAGCAACTGAGTTGATTACGATGAGTTCAATCTTGAATGGCTGTTTGGCTAAGGCAAAGACACCTGGTTCACTATCATATTTAATTTAATTTTGTAGGGAAAAGCGCACCTTTGGACAGGAAGACAACTGATTCAGTAGGCTGGACAATATAATAACCATTTTCTTCATTAACGGTGATGTCCTCGGGGTAAGTGTCAGTCTCAGACATAAAGACCCTTTTCTTGACTGGCTCTGTCGAGCGTTCTCGCCACACAATCTTCAGCTGAGATCTACCTGTATTTTTGAATGGCAGCGGGTCTGCTGTATCCTGCGCATCTGTGGAGCTGTGAGGTAGTGGATCGGTGGCATGTTCCTGAAGGAGGTCTAAAACCGAATAAGGTTTGCCATTCAACTGGAACTCATAGATCTAGGATAGGTGCTGTTTAATATGAAGCACTCAGTCCTGTGTGGGAACATACCAGTCGACGTTTCTCCCGATGGTTCGCCTCACTGCCCTTGATTTCCAGTTTATATGACCTTCATGCAGATCTCAGTGCATCAAAGGCCCCTCGCAAGGAGACCGCAGACTCAGTGGTTCCCTCTGACAGCCTAAAACCTGCACTAATGAGTGTATCTATCTGTAATTCCCCTAAGGACTCAGCAGTATTATCTGAGCAGTACAGCAGAAATATATCGCTCACATCACGACCAGGAGTGCCAGCAAGTGCATTGACCTGCTCCAAAACAGAAGATATACCTGCATGCTGTGGATCTCCAGCAGCAGGGTCTGTTAGCACTGCCAAAATCTCAGGTTGGAGCAGAAAAGCGACGAGTGCTATTGGTAAGTCAGTGACAGTATGCAGAGCTGATCATACATCTTACCTTCCTTTTTCTGAGCAGCAACAGTTTTCTTGAGCTTAGCCATAGAGAATGGACTCAGAATCTACTATGACAAGACAGCAGGAGTGTGGTGGATGTTGAGCGATAAGAGTAAGATGGATACAAGATAAGGTGTGCACAGCACTGCCATAATTTAAAGGCTATATAGTTTCTGAAAATGTCATCCATGACAAAAGTCTCTTGGTGAAGTGGTGGATGGCCTGAACTCTGTGCAAGGTTTGGCCCGGAAACTGCCTGTCTCGAGAATGTCGTTGGTTCAATCCCTGGTAAGTGCAATAGTTTATATGTCAGTTTAATATGTTGTTTTGTTTGTTATTGTTATTTTTATGCTTCTGCAGTTGTTATAAATAATATTCTGATAGCATGGGAGCTTTGATCATGTTCACATGTTCACAAAAGACAATTAGATTATCAATTGGGAAAATAATTAAATTAAATTAATTCTAATTATGGGCAAAAAGGCCAAGACAGAATCAGATTCTTTATTTAATTATTTCCACTGCTGTCTTAATTTACCTGGACTAAAATCCTTGGCATCTGGAATTGTAGGCCTTCATCGTTAAAAGTCAGCAGACTAAAAACATGTATTGCTTTTAAATCAAAATAGATGAGGATATAAAAGGTGTGCAAATGCCAGTCCATGAGTCCACAGAGTGACCCTGTCAACATCATTAGGACTGCCAATCAATCCCTGCAAATTATGGAGCAAAACCTGCACTTCCATGGCCTGCATGGGCCCAACAGGAGGTTCAACTGAAACCTCACTAAGATTTCCAGGAGGACCAATCTGTCCCACCCATGAAGTCCAGCCTTCTGCATCGGTGTTGTTGGTCTGCTGTGAGTGCAGCAGTCTTTCATCACGTAAAGCCTCCCAATCTACTCCAAATACCTCGAGTTCTTCTGCAGTCATGCTATCATCAGGCAGCTGGTCTCCCCGCACACCATGCACAAACATATCAAAACCAAAAAGATCAGCTGGTGATCGGTTGGGACCATCACGTATCTGAATGCGGTGCTGATTCCACCCCTCAGCAAAAAAACTGAGTTGGTGGTTGATTGCAGGTAAAAAAAGGAGGTGAAGTAACCAGATGTGGTTGACATTGTTGATGTCAAGGCCATGCCGCAGTTCAAGTGCTGTAAAATGATCTGCCCATACAGCACCAACTTGAGCAGTAACATCAACCCAAAGCCGTTCAATGCGAACATTGTGAACACTCCTACCCCATCTCATTAGCATATTGCTTGTTGTTATTGTGTGAGCAAATCATTACCTTCCCCAGATATATGAACCCCAACAAGTGCCACGGACCTCCTCCATAAATGCTGCAAGAATAAGATTTTCCACACCGTGATCTCCTCTCATCCGGGAAGGAACACCATAGACTTGGGCTGCCACCCAGAAGACATCCATCACTGTCTGTGACAAATTATTGTCGCTTGCCCGCAGACCTGTTATCAGGCGAGAATAACCATCTATGAAGCCATGTATGGCTATCCCCCAACGTATAAGCCCTATCATGCTGTGAGGATTTGAAATTGATGGAAAATTTTATTTGCTCACCATGTTGGCCATCGTGATGCCATAAAGAGTTAGGTCCTGGAACAGAGTAGACTCTCCGCCGGATGCGTATGCGTTCAAAAACACGCCGAACAGGATCTATACGTAACAAAGATGCCCTGATACGTTCACGGGGAATACGATGGCCTAGACGACGCAGCATTCCATCCAACATGCTTATACCTGCCCTACGGTAATGTGATCGTAGCCGAATGATGAGTTCATCGAGTTCATCATCAATCATGGTGGACAGAGGACCAGTAAAGGAAATGGGATGTTGTGTAGTAGCTCCAGATGTATTTGATGATGTAGCAATGATATCGTCAGGTAGAGTCTGGGGGATGGGCAGATCAGGATCGAGGATATCATCAGCAATTTCTGCATCATTTAATTCTGGAGATGGAGTCCTAGCAAAAGGGTCAGCCTGAGGCTGAACTATGCCATAGTCTAGCAGTGCATTGTGGACTACCGAGCGGTCCACATGGAGAAATCTGGCAATACCACTGGTGCTGCGGTGACCATATGCCCATCGCAAGAAATCAGGATCAATGTAAATCCTTGGTCTACCTCGTTCTCCAGTATAGATGTTTTCAACAATTGTTGGCCTTCCATGATGAGATTCTGCCAGAGTCTGCTGGTACTGAAGCCGAATGTCCTGTTGCATGAGAGCGAGATTGGTCCGAAGGGTCTGAAGCTCTGAAGGCTCAAAATGATGTGCATTCTGTATAAGATCAGTACTTGAATGCGATTTAACAATAGGTTAACCTGATGCACCTCATTCACAATGACAGAGTATTCATCAACATCATCTCCTAATCGTGCAAGTACAACAGAATCAGTTGGAGCTGCCAGTATCTCATGAATAGACCTGTCAAAACGATGATATTGAAGTCTGAATGCTGTCAGGAGAGCTCCAGAAGACAGGCCCCCAGTGTCTGTAGGGTTTGAATGTGACATTTAAGTTGGAGATGGTGGGGCAAGGTTGGAGGTAGCGATCAGCTGCCAGGAGTCATCTTGCGAACATGTCTCTGAGTCTCATCTGCCACCCATAATAATTTATGCATTGGCATTGTGCTATGCCAAGCAGCTGAAAAATGATTGGTGGTATGTATGTAGTTGGTATCATAATATAGAATAGATCGTAATATGGAGGTGAAAAGCTTGCAAGCGATGAGTGGTATGTATGTATGTCTGGGGTATGATAATATACAAATGTACAAAAGATCATCAACAATGCTGTAGTCCTTAAACCAAGATAACAGTGGGTAAATATAAGCAGAAAATGGCGAGTAGGCATGATACAGAAATGCAGAGGTCATTATAAGGATGGTTAAAAGTATGTACCATAATTAGACGACTATATACCAATAAGAACAGGAAAATAAGGGGGGAAGCGACAGCAGTAAACACAAAGAATGTGACTGCAGAAAAACATGTAGAACAATCAAACAGAGTCTAGGCCATGGAATGACCTCCAATTGCTCCAAGAGTTTCGACCAAGAGCCAGTGGTGAATGGCATCCTGAAGAGAGTGTGGTTCAACCTCAGATGAGTATGTGGCTTTGGCAAGGGCAGTGAGGTAGCTGATCGGAATTCGTGCATGGTAGGTGCATGTGCGAAAACTTATCTTTCCTTGAGCGAGCATGGCAGCCCTCTGGTATTGCGGAGAATATAGTATATCATTGTCGTCAACAAATGTAACCTAGTAGAGCAACACATTATTAGAAGAATACCAAGCTGAATTTAGAACAATGGTGTACCTCAATTGGCGACCCATCAACTTGAATAGAGGGAGAGCCACTGGTAGCCCAGCACAAGATACGGGATCGAAAACCTGGGGTGTCGATTGCTGCCAGATCAACATTCGAAGTGAACTGCTGTTTAGCCTCTGCAAACAAATGGGGACATGGAATGCCAGAGCCTTTGAGGAAGCCGATGAGAATCCCTGGCAGGTCACAGGCCTGGCCGAGAAAACCTCCAGAGAGTCGGGCAGGTATTGGCGAGATACGAAGGAATGGCTCAAGTGATTCATATGATGAGATTTGCGAGGTGTAGACAAGACTAAAGAATGTATCAGATCCTCCTTCGAATGCTTTCGGAACCTGAATGGAGGCCATACAGTTAACGACAGGTAATCATACCAAACAGGTCAACTTCGACTTTACCTGGAAAAAATTAAAGCCATTCCGACAAGCCAGATTGAATCCTTTTATAAAAGCCTGTATCTCAGGATGATTCGGAAACTCAGGACCGATGACGCTTTTATAAAGCATCTCGCCTGCAAGAGCCTGATGAGACTGGTCATCTCGGTCACGAAGCATAGCAATCTACCCATTACAAAAGTGAGAAGATGGACAAGCCCAGCATTCAAGTTGGAACTGACCGAAATGTCGTGATAAGAGGCAAAGTGGGCTCTGCAGAAGTCGATACACCCATCAGGACCAACAGCAATCCACCTTGCAACTGTGTCATGGATTTCTGGATGCCATTCACGAAGAAATGCAGGGTGGATTGATGCGATATCACAGCCATAAACAAAATACTGGAGAACTACAGGATCCAGCTTGCCTGGTGTGATGCCATGAATAAGGAGAAGGGCTACAATGGTGCCCAGCACACTGAGGTCAGATAAGCGACCAGCAGATACATATCGTGCTGTGGCCATCGAGTGGGAGGTTGCAAGTGTCACGAGATTGTCCGCCCGAGGGATAAACCACTGCTCAGGAATGCTCTCAAACTGTTGGTATGCTGCATAAATTACTTCTCTTTCAATGCCAGGGCCTGACGATAAGATCCCTTCTTCTTCTTCCCTGGAAAAAACCTCATCAGTGATTGAGATAGGTATGAGAAATAATGATACTGGCTTACACCAGAAATGAACGATCAGGAGACAAGATATTAGTAAAGTTGCCTGCTGTAACTGCTGCTGCAATTTTTGCTCTGAAATCGGCAACAAGACCAGCAACACTGGCACCCCGAACTGTAAGTCCATGGTCATCCTCGCCTTGAACAGCAGCATCAAAGACATGGTCTGCCAGATTGGTGATGGTATATGTCGCAGGTGAGGGGTGGTGTGGATTCCAAGGCCCAGTCCAAATTGATGGTGGGATGAACGAAGACTGGTTAAAGGATAATGCCCGCTGTATAGTCTGTGAGACCCTAGCAGCAGGAGCGACCACTGATGTAGAAGTAAGGGGGACCACAGCAGTCAGTTGGGATGGGACAGGGTCCGATGGGTGGCTGTTGGATATGGCAGATAGAGCAGACTGATGATGCAAACTCTACAGACTCTATGAGTAGAAGTTTGTGGTAAGATGGAAAATTTTACGAACAGCTTCTGGAACATCGGTAACACAAATACTGTCACAAGAGGGAACCTCGCTACTGCCATCGCCACTTTGTGAGTCGGAGTAGAACTGCCAGTAGAGACGTGCAGAGAGGCACACATGGCGACCAGGGATCCCATCAAATGATGCTAAGCCAGACAAAGGATGGTTACGAACAACTGCACAGCAATGAGCACATAGTTCATTTATGCCAAGAACGATACACTCACTGAAATGGACAACAAATCGGTCATCCTCAACACATACACTCGGGTTTGCAAAAGATGTCCGATCATTAGCCAGCCTCTCAAAAGTGGAGCTTGCATTGATTGGCATCCTTCGTAGCCGAACCTGATTATCGGAGACCCGAGGGTTGCCTTTGTTGACAAGTCCAAGAAGCTCAAGGGGCTGTGTCTCATGAGACATCCATGACGAACCCTGGGTGGATGATGTAAACTGATAAGATGAGTCAGAGGTACTCATATTGTCGACCACACGAGTTATGACATCAGTGACTGAGGTCGAAGGGGGAACATTAAGAAAATAAAGAAGGTCATGATTGCGAAGGTACTGGTTGAACGAGTCCCGATGGAAACGATATAGAATTATGTCATCGTGTGGGTTTTGCTATAATTGAAATATTAATAATGCGACTGTCAAAACAGCAGAGCACATACTTGAGGAGGATATACTTTGATCAGCAGCTTCAGGGCAGAATAGGCTGGACCATTCGCTGAGAAAACTTCGGTGACACACCGGCGAGCATCTGGCCTGCTATTGACAGCTAAAGCAGGTGGGGCAACTGCTGGGCCCCGGGTTCGACGACTCCGGCGAGGCTGCAGATCAGGCGCTCGAGGCTGTGTAGCAGCCGAAGAAGCCAGCCGAGCCTGATTTACTTGGCCTGCAAGATTCACTCCCAGGTTATTGAAGCCCAAAAAAGGCTGAGTAGCACTTGTAGAGACACCTGCTACAGCAAAGGGATGGCCTTGGAGAGCAACAGTTGGACTCTGGAAGGTACGAGCACTCTGATAAGGTGTGACAGGGCCAGACAATGGGACAGAAAGCGACAGTGGCTGAGAAGGCTGCATTCCTGCCGATGATGCTGTCGGTGGAGGGGCTGAAATACCAATAATTGGAGTGGGCCTTGGCAACGAAGAACTACCTGGAGCCTGTGGTGGGACTGCAGAATGCTGTGTAGGTTGAATCGAGGCCATGAATTGCTGCAAGTTCGAAATCTGTGCCTGGAAACTGGCTAGCTGATCTTGGGTGGGAGATTGCGAGTTCATGACCGATGACTGAAAGTAGCTCAGTATTAGTATGGCATAAAATTCTCCTTTTCAAAGTGGTACTCACCGAGCTGTTGGATGTAGAGTATTAATAATGAAAGCTAATTAAATGACTGTGAGCTGCAAAAAGCAATGTTTTCTGAGACAAAAAGACTTTAAAAGAGTGGAGTGGTGATGGGTTATGCGACGAAGATAGAGAGATGATGAGACAACTAGGGAAGACCAGAATGCCAGCCATCCGAAACACAGATGTTTGCCAACAGCTTGACAATGAATCGCGATAAAACCACGATAAAACCACGATCAGCCACACAAAACCACGACATCAGCCACCTCAAAACCACCAACTAACCATCAAAAAACCACCACCCAACCAGCTACAGACCATGATGTGATTGCATCACAGCATCTGTAAATCCTGCCAATGCTTGATTTATATAGCACAATAGACAACTGAAAGTGTATTAAAATTTCCAATACAGCTGAGCTTGAAAGTACAGAGGAAGTGCTAAGTTGTCGGTAAAATTAGGGAGTAAGTGTAGAAAAGTGGCAAAAAGCACATGACAAATGCACAACTCCATCAAAATCCTCATTCTACGACTACATGCGGAACACAGGAATTTTCCCTGAAGAATACTGTCATAGATATTTTTTAAACAAAAAATGTGCTTAAGGCTTTTGTATTGTTCCTGTAGAGCAAAATTTTCTTGTTGCAAATGAGCTATTTTGTCTCTCATCTGGTCAAATTGCAGGGGTTGATGTAGATGTGACAAATGCTGTGTTGAAATTTGGGAT
>Ga0137401_10001132_pt1 | contig 11302 bp, 9 predicted proteins | sample CZOMad1_1_16fung_FD_108286 | JGI IMG/M metagenome (GOLD analysis project Ga0137401, IMG submission 108286) | Vadose zone soil fungal communities from Angelo Coast Range Reserve, California, USA - CZOMad1_1_16fungal (Illumina Assembly) | ecosystem: Environmental > Terrestrial > Soil > Vadose zone...
CTTCGTTGAATGCCCGTATGCCCGGGACCGACAATACGGTACAGCCGGTGAACTGGACAAACGTCGACCTCCGCGAAAAGGCATTGCTATCCCAACGGCTGGCTAGCAGCGTGCAAAATGCTCTCTATGGTAAGTTGGCCAGGACGAACTCTGGTCTGCCCGACCGGGGCGTGAAGAAAGCTTCCTACGTAGTGCTTACCGGGACAACCATGCCCGCGATTCTGGCGGAGGTTTCATTCGTCAGCAGTCCTGCGGACGAAAAGAGTCTTAAGCGCTCAGCATATCGGCAAAGTATTGCTGAGGCGCTTTATAAAGGCATCGCACGTTTTGTGGCCGTGCAACACAAGGTCACGATGGCGAGCGCTTCATCCAAACCTGCGGGACGATGATCTTCTCGACTTACCTTCTTACCTTTCAATTGGCCCAATTTAGGTATTCGGTTGGCTGATTCAAAATGTAGGTCAGCACAATCAACAACCCTACAAATACAATTACCGACAGCTGAATATGGGTCCAGATAGCCATTGGTCCAAATAACGGCAGCAAGAAAGAAAGGTAAAGCAGTGCCCTTACCCCCGGAGACCAAGGATGCTCAAGATGCTGAATCATCCAGTCAGTGACCAGAAAAAACACGGGCGCAAGAACAAGCAAGTCGTATACGAACAGATGCGGATTCACCAGCACTGTGGCTAACACTAACGCGGAAAAACGCAACGCCAGAGGCCCGGAAGATCTCCACGCTTTTGCGGCAATGTATAAAACGGCAATTGCACTAATCGCATAGAGCGTTGCAGAAACCTCCCGCCACGGAAATAACAACACCCAAAATGAACGCAACGAATGCATTTGAGTGTGGGCGACCCCTGGCTCAAGATTTGTTGTCATTTGGGGCAGATGCCACAACGTACTCGCATATGCCCGCATCACTTCAGTTCCAAAATACGCCCAAGTCAGCCCCAGTTGCGCCAAGCATCCAATGAAGAGACCCGTCACGTTTTTCCAGGCCCGAGTCCAAAGCAAAATGACCACGATTCCAATCAGAAACTGCGGTTTGAAAATTAATGCCCCCAAGGCGAGTCCTGCAAGCCAGTCATGCCTCGACCGGAAAGCGTAGTAAGCAGCTACAAAACAAAGCAACACTACGCTTGAGAGTTGTCCGCGCACCACGAAATGGAAGAATGGTGGGAAAGCCAGAACGAGGGGAATAATCAAATCCCTGGCAGAATACAAACTTGGACAGGCATGCCAAATCCAGTAGCAGCAAAGTAGATACGTGAGAATACTAATCGCTACCCAGAACGAAGCAGCAGTGAAAAAAGACATCCGGCTGAAGGGTGAGAAGAAAAAACCAACTTGTGGTCCATACACTGTTGGCAACTGGATTTGAGCTGGCCGCTCTAATAATGCCTGGGTTTCCTGGGCTTCTGTCCGCTGGTTAAAAAGCTCATTACTCCGATGCTGCCTAACTAGCTTGCCGGAGGTGTAAAACACAAGGAAATCCTGGAACTTGATGTTACCCACCCGATCCAGCATGCCAGATGTAGAAAAATCAACGATGGCCCCCGACCACAGGCAAACCATCAGAATGATGGCCTGAGCGCGGATTCGGCGGGGAGTCAGACAGTTTGCGAGCTTATTCAGCCACGTGGGGCCGAGATCATTGCGAAGAAGCCGCATCTTTAAGGGCCTCATCCATACTCGGGTAATGTTTGGGCTGAGTGGATTCGATTATCCGCCAGCCATCATCATATCGGCGGAAACCAACCGTAGAGGTGTATTGCACGCCATCGCCATAGAAGGCCGTACCTACTTCGTTTAGTGGCGCCCATTTCCAAACGAAATCCACTTCCGCAAGCGAATCTTCCTTGCTGATTCCGTTTACTGAGAGCAACTGGCGGCGAGCGGCGGGAACGCTGAAATAATTTGACTGCGCAGCATTATCCTGAATCAGACTGCGAAAGGTCTCGACCCCCAGCGGGGTCAAAGCAACGTCCCAGCAGGGCGGCGGGACGATCTGCGCCGGACAAGCCGTATTCGACGCATTGATCCATCCATGCCGCTGCAACACCAGATATTGAGGCGAAACGTAATCCTTATTGGAGATTGGGCCAGTACGTAACCAAAAACGTTGTGTGGCCTTGAAAGCATCTGAGGTTTCGATGAGATCGCCAGCCAGCCTGCGGGTGAGAAAATCGCGCGGCGAACAAGCCAGCAAGAGAGCGAGCACGCATAGGACCGTGGCAATGGGCAGCTTTCTCATGCAGTGGCTTTTTGCTAATTGAGGATTGTAACCAAATGCGAGCGCCCATGAGGTGAGAAAGGAGAGTCCGCAATCTGGCCATCGAATTTGCTGGCCCATCGGCCGGGGATGGCTTTTCCGCACTTGGGGCAATGGCCTTCGGGGGTGACGTGATAGCTCCGAATCAAGTATCCATTACGGCGGATTAGCGTCTCTCCGCAGTTGTGGCAATTGGTATTTTCCAGCTCATCTACCTGTCCCGGCAGATTTCCGGCATAAATGTAACGAAGGCCAGACTTCTTTCCAATCGCAGCAGCACGCAACAAGTCGTCAGCTAGTGTGTCTGCGGGGTCATCCATCTTGTAGTCCTTGTGGAATGCGGTTACATGCCAAGGAATATCTACAGACACGCTGGCAATGAATTCAGTCAAGCGTTGCAGCTCGTCAGCGGAATCGTTGAACCCGGGAATCAACAGCGTAACAATCTCCAGCCACAAACCCATTTCGTGCAGACGGCGAATCGTGTCAAGGATGGGGCCGATACGGCCTCCAAGCTCGTGATAGTGACGGTCGTCGAAACTCTTAAGGTCTACTTTGTAAAGATCCACCCAGGGCCGCAGATATTCCAGCACCTGCGGCGTACCATTTCCGTTGGAAACGAATCCCGTAATCAATCCCGCGGCCTTAGCTTCTTTGAACACCGCAACCGCCCATTCGCTGGTGATTAAAGGCTCGTTATATGTGCTGACCAGGACTTTGGCGCCCTGACGCAGCGCATCTTGAACCAGTGCCTCAGGAGAAGCCTGGAGTGGCGGCGAAATCGCATTGGGGTCGCGCAGGGCCTGCGATGTGACCCAGTTCTGGCAGTACCCACAATGCAGATCGCAGCCCAGCATCCCGAAACTGTAAGCGAGGGCCCCAGGGTAGGCGTGAAAGAAGGGTTTTTTCTCGATGGGATCACACTGTACGCCGCCAACGTATCCCCAGGGCACGTAGAGCGTACCACCTTGGTTGTAACGTACCTTACAGACTCCGGGCTGCCCTTCAGGAATTGGACAACAGTGGCCGCAGGCATAACAACGGACGCGGTTGCGATCCAGCTTTTCGTAGAGATCGCCTTCGCGGACCTGTTGATCGAGAATTTCCCGCAGTGTGGACACAAAGCACCTACATTTTTATTTTAGTCCTGTTTCCATAAGGATTTGCCTGGCGACTAATTCACTGCGTGGAAGCGGAGGTCGTGCCCAGACCATGCTGTTTGAGCCAATCGTCGGCCTGCTGCTGCGCGGCATTGCGCTCGCGATAGCTGATTCGAGATGCTAGTTCCGCAGCGCGAGCTCGGCTGGGTTCATCGCCGTTCGCGCGTGCCAGGAGCGCCCAGAAGTAGGCTTTGGAAAGATCTTTCGCCACGCCGGTTCCATCCCAATAGTAAGCAGCTAAAACTGATTGCGCTCCGACATTTCCACGGTCTGCTGCCAGCCTGAACCAGCGGGCGGCTTGGGTATAGTCTTGTTTTACTTCCTGGCCGGTCGCATAGCGTGCTCCCAGGGCAAACTGCGAAGCGGCGTCGCCCTCCTCTGCCAAATGGCGCAAGCCTTCCAATCCAGAAGATGCCGTGACCGGTTGTACGCTTTGATTTGCGCTCGGTGACACGGCGGCCGACTTCTGCGCAGAAAGACGCGAATCGACCGTCTTACTGCGGACTCGCGGGATTACAACCAGCGCCAGCAGCGCGATGACAACAGCAGCGGTAAGCCCTAAAAGGAACCGGGAGAGTCGCGACGAGCCGCCCGCTTCGTCTGTCTCGGATAAGGTAGATGGGCTATCCCCAATCGGCAACTGCCCCGGGTAGTCACTCGCGGGCGAAGGTTGAGCGGAGCGTCCAATTGCCTGAGAAACAATTTCTGCCAGGCGTCGCACGATGGCCTTATCGGAATCGGTAAAAACGCGGGCTTGGGGAGAGAAAACCTCTAAAATCCCCACCACCAAACCATCGGATCGAACCGGCGCAGCAATCAAGGATCGAACCCCAAGAGCTTTGCAGCTCTGCTGATCCACGCGGGAATCGGTCTCTGAATCTTCACAGTGTAACAATTGGCCGGTCTGGACGCACTCTCCTGAAAAACCTGATCCCGCCTGAAGCATGACGCCGACAGGTGGAGCGTCGGATCCTGAGCTGGCGCGGCAAATCATATTTTCACCGCCGGAAAGGGCAATCGCAGCGCCTGTGGCACGGGTAAGAGCCAGTGATCGGTCAGAGATTAGTTGCAAGGCCGAGTCTATATCCGGGCCGAGTGCGGCAGCCTCCCTGCTGATGGCCGCTACAGCCATCAGCGACGAAGTGTGATCGGGCATTAACGGCGCACTGTATTCAGCAAACTCGGGGAGAATGCCATCATCATCTTTGGCCTGCGCCGAAGAACTTGAATGGTTTACACAGGCAATAATTCCGTTGATAAACAACCATTGCCGTAGCTGATGTAATGATTCTTTCGATATTTTTTGGAAACGCACCCCGGTTCGGCCAGTATCATTGGACCAGATGATTTCACCGTCTGCTTCGATATGCGTCCTGGTTTCCGAAAGATCCAGACACACTTTCAGATTTTCTTTGGGCTCCAACGGGGAGGAGTTTTGGAAACACATTCCGTCTTCCGCGATGTCTACGATCTCATTCAAATGCGGCAGGATAAAATTTGAATTGAACTCTCTGGTCACGTAAGCGGGCGAGTGAACTTTATGGCGCACTCGAAAACGACGATCGGGAGAGTTCAGGGAACCCGAGTGCGACAATCTACCCACCTGTGAAGACATAACAGACCCATTTTACTCCAGCCTGACATCCTCCGTTTATCCCTGTTTTTGCAAAAATAGGACGTAAATATGTAGGACGAATCTCCTACAGCGCGAAGAGCACGACCTTAGCAATTCGTTCTGCTGCGATGCCGTCCCACAGAGGGATCGGTGAGCCGCTTTTCGTTTCTCCACCCAGTATGCGATGAACTTCCTGTTGCATTCTGGTGACGTCTCGTCCGATTATCAGATTCGTTCCCAAAGTCACGGTGATTGGGCGTTCCGTATTTTCACGCAGCGTCAAACATGGGACCCCAAGGAAAGTGGTTTCTTCCTGAACTCCGCCAGAATCGGTGATTACCACGGTGGCGTCTTTCTGAAGAGCTAAAAAGGTCAGGTAGGGCGCAGGATCGAGCAACTGGATGCCATCCGCAACGTTGAAACCGAGTTGCGCAATGCGTCGGCGGGTGCGGGGGTGTATGGGGAACACAATTTGAATTTCTTTGGCAAGGATCGTCAACGCACGGAGCAAAGCTTCCAGCCAGACAGGATCGTCGACATTTGAAGGGCGGTGCAGAGTTACCAAAGCATATCGATCAGGAAGACCAGCGGGCTTATGTGCTTCACAAACTGGTAGCAGGCGGACGAGGGTATCAATCATCACATTGCCTACTCGGTGAATTCGGTGAGCAGCAATCCCTTCGCTGCAAAGGTTCTCATCACCATCCGCGGAGGGTGTAAAGAGCAAATCTGAAAGCTGGTCGGCAATCAGGCGATTGATTTCTTCCGGCATGCTGCGGTCACGGGAACGAAGACCGGCTTCCACATGGCCGACACGGACTTTAAGTTTGGAGCACACCAGTGCCGCTGCCATAGTTGAGTTCACATCTCCGTAGACCAGAACAAGATCAGGCGCGCGTTCCCTGACAACCGGTTCAAAGCGGGCAATGATCTGCGCAGTTTGCTGAGCATGGCTGCAAGCGCCTACTTCAAGATTCACATCGGGGACCGGCATTCCGAGTTGTTGGAAGAACACATCGGACATATTGGCATCGTAGTGTTGTCCGGTATGAATCAACGTCTGGCACACTCCGGCATCATGGCCGAGAGCAGCAAGGACAGGAGCAGCCTTTATAAAGTTCGGCCGTGCTCCGACGACGTGGAGGACATGCATCAGGAAAGATGAAAATTATAAATGAGAAGATCAGCCGACTTGCGCCGCACGCAATTCGTTCTGAGCCGGGCCGACGACAAGTTCCAGATTCTGCGCCAGGGAGCGGTCGAGCGCTTCCGCGAGAGCGACCGGGAACTCAGCGGTGATCAAGTTCACATCGAGATGTAGAGGTCGAGGAGTATAGAGGCGATAAACCGTTAATGAGCCCATACTCCGGCTGTTTCCAGTAACGAGATTAACATTCAAACTCCAGGCATTTCTGATTTCATCCTTTAGCTGACTGCCCGGCTTTTTCCAGTGAAAGTAGTCATCTCCGGTACCCCCGTGGATAATCCGGAACCCTCGAATTTCCGGCGCTTGCAACGGCAATTGGGTCGGCCGCAACTCGAAAGCGTCGAAATCATTACTGCCGAATGCCGCCACTAGAATGCGACATAGCTGATCGTAGTCACTTGTCACTTTTAATTCTGCGGTTGCGCGTCGAATGGCAAGATTGTTCACAAAAATCAGCCTCTGCTCCATGGTGCGGAGAGCAACACGCCGCAATTCGCCGAACTCCAGATAACCAAGACGTTGAACTCCGACCCAAATGCCGGTTCCGAGGACAGCTAAAACCAACCCCAGCGTGCTGCCGGTTGGCCACAGCAGGAAAAGGCTCAGGAGCGCAAAAACTCCGGAAACGCCATACAGAACAACCACAACTTGACGATGCGACATTCCTAACTGCAAAAGCTTGTGATGGATATGTTCACGGTCGGCAGTAAATACCGGGCGCCCGCTGATAAATCGCCGGACCACCGACAAAGTAGTTTCGAGAATCGGCAACCCAAATGAAACCACCGGGATTGCAATGGCAACAACTGTGGGCACCTTTTGTGCGCCGCGCAAGGCCAACGCGCTAAGCATGAACCCGATGAACAGACTGCCACTATCGCCTAGAAAAATCGTGGCTGGATTGAAGTTGAAGCGAAGGAAGCCAAGCACCGCTCCCACTAAGGCCAGGGACAACAATGAAACCAACGATGAGCCGCTCAGTAAAGCCACCACGAACACGACCAGGGTTGAAAATAATGCCGAACCAGCAGCCAGTCCATCAAGTCCGTCAATCAAGTTGAATGCGTTGGTAATGGCGATGACCCATAGAATCGTCAGCGGCAAACTTACAAACCAGGGAAAATGGCGGCCTCCAAATAGCACTGGAAGATCCAAGACGCGCAGGCCGAATGCAAAGAGAATGCCTCCAGCCAGGGCTTGAACCGCGAACTTGGGATAAGGGCCTACACCATGCAGATCGTCATAAACCCCGAGCAGAAAAATAAAGGTTGCCGGCAGTAATATGCTGACCAGAATCTGAGGAGAGAACCCGAAACTCAAGCTAGGATAACGCCAACCAATCAGGCTCGCTATTCCGACAGCAAGAACAAAAGCGGAAAAGATTGCAACGCCACCAATCCGTGGCAATGGAACGCTGTGCAGATGGCGTTCTACGCCGGGCGCAGTCACCCAGCCATGCGCATTTGCTAGGTTACGGATATAGCGGGTCAGGAAGAAAGACAACAGCACGGAGGCCGCAAAAATACCAAGATAAAAGGCTGTCAACTAGTCCCCTCCTTGACCAGAGACGTGCAGCCCGGCTGGTTGGCGTCCTGCCTCCGGTCGAAAGGCCAAACGGCAACAATGCATCACAAAAAAATTTTACAGGTAATTGAGAAACTTGCAGGTCACTATAGCAGTTGGAGAAATGCTGTGACAGTTTCCTTTTTGATTCCGCCTGTGGAAAACTTTTCACGCTCTGATGGTCGCGATATATGCTGTGCTACACTTCACTTTCGCTGACAAGATGGGTTGCTGAAATGATCATCTCGCGATCGAACGTACGGCAAAAACTACGTTTCGCGTTCACTTCCTTCTTCGTAGTGTCTGGTCTGGCCGCCGGGATCATAGCGCAGGAGCAACCTCAGCAAACTACCGAGCCCGCAAAAATATCCCAGAATCCTTCGGAGTTGAGTCCGGCATCCGATGTCACAGACTCTTCCCTACGCATTGGGGCTGGTGATCTGCTTGAATTCAGCGTTTATAACGTTCCCGATCTCTCCACGAAAACCCGCGTCAGCAGCAGCGGAGATGCATATTTGCCGTTGATTGACTACGTACATGTCGGCGGCCTTACGGTTGAAGAAGCTCAGACCGTAGTTGAGAAAAAGCTCTCAGATGGGCAATTCCTTAAAGACCCTCACGTCACTTTGTTCGTGGATCAGTTCGCGTCACAGGGAGTGAGTGTGTTAGGCGAAGTCGCCCGGCCCGGAGTTTATCCGGTACTCGGGGAGCAGCGGCTGTTTGATGTAGTCTCCGCCGCCGGTGGGCTCACCGACAGAGCCGGGCACAGTGTGACGATTACGCACCGCAAACAACGAGACAAACCTGTAATCGTGGAACTCGCGCGCAATATTGCTGACAGTCCTGACCGCAACATCCAAGTCTACCCAGGGGACACCATCATCGTGCGGCGGGCTGACATTATCTATGTCGTGGGTGATGTCGCGAGACCCAGTGGATTTCTAATGGATCGCGGCGGGCTGACAGTTTTACAGGCCGTGGCCCTCGCTGGCGGTACAACTCAGACTTCGAAGTTAAGTGGCGCAAAAATCATTCGTAAAACTGAAGCTGGCATGAGTGAAACGCCCATCGAGATTAAAAAGATCCTCGACGCCAAAGCACCAGATGTAGCTATGCTCGCCGATGATATTTTGTTTGTCCCCAGCAGTACGCGTAAGGTTCTCGGAAAGCGCACCCTTGACGCAGCTATCCAACTAGCAACAACTGCAAGCATTGTGGCCATACCCCGGTAGAGTTAAATTTCCTACACTTTTTGTAAGACATCCACATAGGCCATCGCTGTCTTTCCGCGCGAGCAATGCTTTAAAACATATTGCCTGCCATTCTCGCCGAGTGATTTTCTCAAACTAGTGTCCGCAACAAGACGCATCACCGCCTGGGCTAGCTCTTTGGCGTTTTCTGGTTGCACACAAAGACCAGCATGTGCTTCTTCCATGATCTTTTTGGCCTGCCCTTCTACTCCAAGAATCACCGGGCATGCGCATGACATAGATTCCAGCATTTTGGTGGGAATCACCGTCTCAAATACGGGGGTTCGTTTCAGCAGAACCAGGGAAACATCTGCCGAACGGAGGTAAGACGGGATTTTTTGTCGTGGTTGTAAATCAATCATTCGCAGGTTTGACAAACCCAGGGAATTCGCTTGCGCAGCAATTTGGTCCTTTTCAGCCCCATCGCCTACCACCACAAAATAAACTTGCGGAGCGATACTCTGAAGCTCGGACGCTACTTGCAATAAAGTCTCAAGGCCATGGGCCATACCTATAGTTCCGATATAACAGGCGACGAACTTTCCCTCGCCACCCAACTCATGTCTTAGTTGAGCATCGGCGTGTCCTGGAGTAAAAATTTCGGTTTCAACTCCATTCCGTACAACGGAAATTTTCTCCGGTGGGACGGTCCAGTTTTTCACCAAGTGGTCTTTGAAGGCAGGAGTGACAACGACAACCTTGTCACTCTGTCTGTAGAGAAAGCCAGCGATCTTCGCCAGCAGCCGATGAAGGATGGACTTGTCGTTTCCCATGCCAACTGCGGACAAAGACTCGGGCCACAGATCGCGGACCTCAAACACAAAAGGGACACGCTTGGCGCGAGCCAGCCACCATCCCGTGAGTCCGACCAGGAGTTGCGGAGATGTGGCAATCACAACATCCGGGCGTGAAAGAAATAGTCCTGATACGACTGCTGAAACACAAAATGACACGAAGCTGAGCATACGTCCAAGAGCTTTATGATTTGGCTTGGGCCACAGCCAAGTGCGAACTACCCACACTCCCTCCATGCGCTCGCGGAATATCAGCCGTCGTAATTTGTCTCGATAGCCAAGATGAACCACACCAGTTGGATGATTAGGGAATCCAGTGAGCACTGTAACTTGATGCCCGTCCGCCACCCAATGGCGAGAAAGCTCCGATACGCGGGCCGCAGGGGCTGCGATTTCCGGGGGATAATATTGTGAGATATAGAGAATTTTCACCGGAGACTAGTAGTAACAGAGTTTGAATACACTTTTGTAGCATAAGGCACGCGTGCGGTTGGCGCGGCTGCGCATATAGTTTTCCCATCGACCAGCATACGACGCAAAAACAGATTCTCCGGTAAGCCTATACATCACGCGCAGTTGCACGATGTGCAGTCGATGATAAAACGGACTGGCCACCATGGGCAGACGCGTTCCTGACTGTTCATACAGTGACCAGAACCCCAGATCATAATTCCCGATATTATGGCTAAGAGTCGCGACCGCGCTAAAGAACAACTCTTGCGCAGAATTATTTTTTGTGGCCAGGAAATAGTCGTATACGCCCCAAGTTGCCCATATAAATCCATTGAGTATGTGTGTCGGTGGCGACACGATGTATTCCTCAAACCAGAGATTGTTATTTCGATCGGTGAAGGCCACGCCGCCAGCATCAGTAGACATTTGGAAACTACCGAAGGCACGTTCGGCGGCATTTAGATAAATTGCATTGTTCGTCTCTTTATAAGCGCGCACGAGGAGTGAGATGCCTTGTCCCTGGGCCAGTGCGGAATACCACGGTGCGCGCAACGGGGTACGGTACTCCCAGTCAAAGTGATGGTTCCACACTGGAATTCCATCAGCATTTTGCTCCAAGTGATTACAAAGCCAATCGCTGGCCAGCAAGAACTTATTGCGGCACTCTGAATTTTTGCTTCGACAAAACCGGTTGTAATTTCCCAAACCCCATTGAGCGATTGCGATTGGGTTGTATTGGCGGCCTATTTTCCCGTGATAGTCGAGCATCGGGATGCCCGCTCCGTCGGAAGCTACAGCGTAGTCAGCCTTCTCAAGAAACGGCATGTAGTATTCGCCCAACTCCCCAACCGTGAAATTCAGATTAACTGCAGGCTGATCATGCCAAAACGAAAGCTGGCTATTCCCTGGGCCAAAATATGCGCGAAGAACACGCCGGAAATAGTGCAAACGGTTGAGAATGGACATGTGGGGCTTGGGGCGA
>Ga0137401_10001133_pt1 | contig 11293 bp, 11 predicted proteins | sample CZOMad1_1_16fung_FD_108286 | JGI IMG/M metagenome (GOLD analysis project Ga0137401, IMG submission 108286) | Vadose zone soil fungal communities from Angelo Coast Range Reserve, California, USA - CZOMad1_1_16fungal (Illumina Assembly) | ecosystem: Environmental > Terrestrial > Soil > Vadose...
CACGACCAACGAAGACCGCTGACCCTCCCCGACCCTTTCCGGCCCTTGTGTTGGGCCTGACCGGAGCGTGCGCCCCGGCCCCCTGCCCCGCGGCGGGGTGTGCGGGCTGCGCAGCGAGCGAATCGCGCGCCGAGCCCCGTCATGGCGAAAGGCGCGCCTGAGCGAGTCGGGCAACCCGGACGCTCCGCCCCAAGGCAAGGGGCCGGGGCGCACGCTCCGGTCAGTCCCAACACAAGGGCCGGAAAGGGTCGGGGAGGGCGATGCGCTACGATGGCGCGCCTCGATGTTGATCCGAACCGATCCGCAGCAGAATCGGCGTTGAGCTCCAGGACCTTCGTTCGTGGTGCCGGCCGCAGGCTCAGCGCTTGCATTGGCCTGTTGTTCGCCTCGGTCGCGCTGCAAGCGTGCGGAACATCGTCGGCACCGGTCCAGTCCAATGTCTTGTGGCTTCTGGTCGACGCCGGCTGCAATCAAGGGCGGGCGCCGGTGCCGTCCCTGCAGTGCCACCCGGAGCACGGTGACGCCGTACTGAAGGACCGGTGCGGCGCAACCCATTACCTGCTGATCCCGACGGCGCGGCGCACCGGTGTCGAGAGTCCGGAGCTGCTGCGCGACGACGAGCCGGACTACTTTGGTGACGCCTGGGCTGCGCGCGACCGCGTGATCGCCGCCTCGGGCCGATCGGATGTGCGTACCGACGAGCTCGGGCTCGCCATCAATTCGCGCTGGGGCCGGACACAGGGTCAGCTGCACATCCACATCGACTTCGTCCGGCCGGAAATTCGCGATGCGATCGGGCAGTGGCGGCGGGAGGGCGCCTCGAGCCCGAGCCTCTCGCTATTAGGCCATTCGTACCGGATCGTCCATGTGGAAACGCTGCAGGGCCCGAGCCTGTTTCAGAGAGCGGCCGGCGCCGCCGACACGCTGCAGCAGCGCGAGATGAATACGATTGCCGTCGTCGGCGACGGCGCGTCGGGCTTTAACGTACTGTTCGGGCACGCAGACCCGACGGGGCCGGATCGCGGCCACGGCGAAGAAATCCTGGTTCCCAGGCGCTGCGGCAATTGAACGGCCGATCGGCATCGGCGCGAATCGGAGACAGACCATGGGCACAGGCGGGATGGCATGGACTGCACGGCCGCCGTATTACGCGGCGATCCTCACCTCGACCCGGACCGCCGCTGATCGGGGCCATGCCGAGACCTCCGAGCGGATGGCCGAGCGCGCCTATAGCTGGCCCGAGCCGACCCCTTGAGTCGGCTTTTCAACAGCCTGCCTCGGATCGCTCTGGCGATCGGATGCGCCGCCGCGTTGATGCAGGCTGCCGGTGCCGCGGAGGCGCGAGCCGGACGACCACGCGTGTGCCTGGTGCTGGCCGGTGGCGGCGCCCGCGGCACGGCGCACATCGGCGTGATCAAGGTACTCGAGGAGCTGCGGGTGCCGATCGACTGCATCGCCGGCACCAGCATCGGCGCTTTGATCGGCGCCGCGTACGCCACCGGGATCAGTGCGGACGACATGGAGACGATCGTGTCGGGGTTGACGACCGAAGCCCTGTTCGTGGACCGGCCGCCGCGCTCCGAGCTGCCGATTCGCACCAAGATCGACGAGCAGCGCAACTTCATCGGGCCCGAGTTCGGACTGCGCGACGCGGGGTTGCGGGTGTCCAAGGGGCTGGTGGCCGGCGAGCAGCTGGAAACCACGATGCGGCTGCTGATCCGTTCGTCGGGCGTTGTGAGCTTCGACGATCTGCCGATTCCGTTTCGGGCCGTGGCCACCGACCTGGCCACCGGCGAACCGGTCGTTCTTTCGCGCGGAGAGCTGTGGCAGGCACTGCGAGCCAGCATGTCGGTGCCGGTGGCGCTGACGCCTATTCGGCTCGACGGCCGCATCCTGATCGACGGCGGCTTGACCGACAACCTGCCCCTGGACGTGGCACGCTCGATGGGCGCGGAGGTCGCGATCGTCGTGGATCTGGGATCGGCGCGCTTGAGCGAGCAGGAGCTCGGCACGCTGCTGGGCGTGAGCCGCAGAATCCTCGACATCCTGATCGAGCAGTCCGAGAAGAGGTCGTACCAGCTGCTGCAGCCCGACGACATCCTGGTCCGTCCCGAGCTCGGCGACTTCTCGTCGGCCGACTTCGATCACTGGAAGGCACCGATCCCGTTCGGAGAGGCTGCCGCGCGCGCGGTCAGCGACCGCCTGGCCAAGCTCTCGCTGCCGGCCGACGAGTATGCCGCGCTGACCGCGCGCCGGCGCACGGTGACGCGGGTCGACTCGCGCCCGATCGCAGAAGTGCGCCTGCCGCCTTTGGAGCGCGTGAACCCCGACGTGGTCCGCGCAGAACTGAAGACCGGGGTCGGTCAGCAACCTGATCCGGCGCGACAGGAAGGCGACGTGCGGCGCCTGTACGCGAGCGGCGACTTCGAGCGTGTCGGCTACGGATTGCTCGACGACGAGGGCCGGCGCGTGGCGGCAATCGATGCGGTCGAGAAATCCTGGGGTCCGAATTTCATCAAATTCGGCCTGGAGGGCGCCTACGATCTTCGCGGCGAATCGCGTTTCGAGGCGCTCGCCGCTTACCGGCGCACGTGGATCGATTCCCTGGGCGCGGAATGGCGCACCGACCTGCAGCTCGGCCGGCAGGATCGCCTCGCGAACGAGCTGTATCAGCCGCTCGGCCTCGACCGGATCTTCTTTGTCGCGCCGTACGCGGAGATCGACCGGGACGTCGCCGACGTGTTTGCGGGCGGGCAGCGCCTGGCCCGCTACGTGCTGTACGAGGGCCTGACCGGCGTGGATGTCGGAAGCCGCCTGGGCCGCGCCGCCGAGTTGCGCACCGGCCTGCAGATCGGCCGCATCCAGCAGCGGCTCGACCAAGGGCCCAAGTCGCTCGCGCCGGGACCGGATCGGGTCGGCGTCGGGGCCTGGCACGTGCGGCTGCAGGCCGATTTATACGACCGCGTCGTGGCGCCTCGCTCGGGTTTTCAGGCGTCGGCGGGCCTGTTCGCCTCGCGGGTCACCTTGGGCGGCGAATCCTCGTACAGCCGCTGGGACGCCAGCGGATCGGCAGCCGGTTCGCTGGGCGACAGCACGCTGGACCTGGGAGCCACGTTCAAAGGCCGCTTCGGCTTGAACGATCTTCCGCGCTACGATGTTTTTCAGTGGGGCGGGTTCCTGCAGCAGTCCGGCTACCGGATCGGATCGCTGAACGGTCAGACGCTGCAGTTTGCACGCGCCATTTACCGGTACAAGCTGGCGCCGCTGCCGTTTCTGAACGGACTGTATGCCGGCCTGTCGATAGAGGCCGGGCGGCTGGGCCGACCGATCGTCCCCGGCAACCCGGCCGGGACGATGAAGTCGGCCTCCGCGTTCTTCCTGCTCGACAGCCCGATCGGGCCGCTGTACCTGGCATACGGGCGGGCGCGCGACGGTAACTCGAGCCTTTACCTGTACCTGGGCGCGCCCACGACGACCGAGCCGATCGTCGCCGGCCGTTAGCTCATAGGCCCGTCATAAACAGGCACTACCCTATGCGTCCGTATCCAACCGAGGGGAGACAACGCATGAAGTTCAAGCACACCACCATCGCAGCCAGTCTGGCAGCGGTCCTGGCCGCGGGCCCCGCGCATGCGCGCGACGGGATTCCGCGGCTCGACCACGTGTTCGTCATCGTGATGGAGAACCAGTACGTCGGTCACATCATCGGCAACGCGAACGCGCCGTTCGTCAACAGCTATTCCAAGAGCGCCAATTTCGCGGGCAACTACATGGGCGTTGGCCATCCCAGCCTGACCAACTACCTGGAGATCATCGGCGGCTCGAACTTCGGCGTGGTCAACGACAATTCGCCCGACTGGCACAACACGAGCTGTCGGTCCAACCTGGAGACGAACACGCCGGCGCTGGAAGGAGCTCCCAATATCTGTCCGATCGCGGGGTCGGGCCTGGATGCAGCGACGCCGGCTGTCGACACCACCAACGAAGGCACGCCGGCCGTGCCCATCCACAACATCCCGCTGGATGCAGCGCCCACGATCGGCAAGTCGATTGCCGACCAGCTGGTTGAAGCCGGCTTGAGCTGGAAGAGCTATCAGGAGAGCCTTCCGCCGTATGGGGCCGATCGGGTCAACAACAGCGATGGAATGATTTCGGACCGCACGCCGTCGGTCAGCGGGATGCCGAAGCTTTACGCCGTCAAGCACAACCCCTTCGTATATTTCGCGAGCGTCCAGGCCGGCGCCGACCGCGACAACAGCCTGCGCAACTCGGTCGGCTTCGACAGGCTCTACGCCGACCTGCGTTCCGGCGATGTGCCGAACTACTCGTTCATCGTTCCCAACCAGTGTCACGATCAGCATGGTCGCGGCGCCTCCGAAGTGGGCCCCTATTGCCAGTTCTCCCCGGACGACAAACTGATCCAGGCCGGCGATGTGACCGTGCAGAATCTGGTCAACGCCATCAAGGCTTCGGAGGCCTGGGGGGAGGGGCGCAACGCGATCGTGCTCGTGTGGGACGAGAACGACTACGGCTCCGAGCCCAACCAGGTCGTGACGGTCGTCGACACCAACTACGGCGTGCACGGTGTCACCAGCCAGGTCGCCTATAACCATTTCTCGCTGCTCAAGACCATCGAAGCCGGCTTCGATCTTCCCTACCTGAATCACGCGGCAGATCAGAGCGTCCCGGTGATGAGGGACCTGTTCGCGCACTGAGGTTGTCGCGTCCCCGCGCCGATCGCGACCCCGCCCGAGGGCGGGGTTTTTTTTGTCAGGTACGGGCGTGTATAAGTCGAACATGGACCTCGAATCCGAGCAGATCTTCCGCCAGATCGTTCAATGGCGTGACCAGGGCCGCGGGGTTGCACTGGCCACCGTGGTGCGGACCTGGGGCTCGTCGCCCAGACCGGCGGGCAGTCATCTGGTGGTCGACAGCGCCGGGCATTTCGTCGGCTCGGTGTCCGGCGGCTGCATCGAGTCCGCCGTTATTCATGAAGCCCAAGCCGTGATTCGCGACGGCCGTCCGCGCCGGCTTCAGTTCGGTATCAGCGATGAGCAGGCCTGGGAGGTCGGGCTGGCCTGCGGCGGCCAGGTCGACGTGTTCGTCGAGCGGATCGGATGAAGCCGGAAATTCTGCAGCGGCTGTTGGCGGCGGGATCAGGGCGCGCAGCGCTGGCGCTGGTTACCCGCCTGAGCGACGGCCGCCAGGCGCTGGTCGATCGCCAGGTGCTGTGCGGCGACCTGTCGCTGGGCGCCGACCAGCTCGCTGCGGTCGCGCACAGCGTCCGCGTGGAACGCAGCGGTGCGCTGCCGCAGGACGAGGACCTGTTCGTCCGCGTCTACGCCGGCCCGCCCCGACTGCTGGTGGTGGGCGCCGTGCACGTGGCCTTGGCACTGGCGCCGATGGCGTCGCTGGCGGGGTTCGAGGTGACGGTGATAGACCCGCGCCGCGCTTTCGCCAATGCCGAGCGTTTCCCGAGGGTTGCGCTGAGCAACGAATGGCCCGATGAAGCGATGGCGCGGCTTGTGCCCGATGCCCGCACCGCGGTGGTCACGTTGACGCACGAACCCAAACTCGACGATCCAGCGCTGATCGCGGCCTTGCGGAGCCCGGCTTTCTATATCGGAGCGCTGGGCAGCACGCGTACGCACGCCAAGCGGATTCAGCGCTTGATGGAGCAAGGGCTGGGCGATCAGGCGGGCCGGATTCACGCGCCGGTCGGCCTCGCGCTGGGCGGGCGCTCACCGAGCGAAATCGCCGTGGCGATCGTGGCCCAGATCCTGCAGGAACGCTATCGCGACCCGTCGTGAGCAGCCGTATCGCCGCGCTGGTGTTGGCCGCCGGCACCTCCAGCCGGATGGAAGGACGCAACAAGCTGGTGTGCGAAGTCGGCGGCGTGACGATGATCGAGCGCGCGGTGCGTGCCGCTCTCGATTCACGCTGCACGCAGGTCGTGGTCGTGACGGGCTGGCAGGCGCAGCAGGTCGAAGCGGCACTCGATTCGCTGGTGGAATCGAGGCCGGTCACGGTCGTGCGCAACCCGCAGTACGCCACGGGACTTTCGAGCTCGCTGCGCTGCGCCGTGGCGACGTTGCCCGAGACGCTCGACGCCGCGTTGGTCCTGCTGGCCGACATGCCGTGGATCGGCGCCGCGCATATCGACCGCCTGATCGAGGCATTCGATCCGCGCGCGCCCGCGATCATCGCACCGTTTAGAGACGGCCGGCGCGGCCACCCGGTGCTGTGGCCGAAGGCTTACCTTCCGATGCTGGGCGCGCTCGGCGGCGACGTCGGGGCCCGCTGGTTGCTTGACCGTTTCGCTGCCCAGGTTCGCGCGGTACCGTTCGACGACGACGCCGTCGTGGAAGACATCGATACGCAGCAACAGCTGGCTGAGGCCCAGCGGCGATGATCGACGAGGTAGCCGCACTGCGCCGGCAATTCCCGCTGCTCGCCCAGGCGGCAGGCGCGCCGCACTGCCTGGACAACGCGGCGACGAGCCAGATCCACGAGGTGGCGCTCGACGCGGTGGTGCGGCATGAGCGAAGCGCGCGCGGCAACGTGATGCGGGCTAGCCACAGCCTTGCGCAGAGCGCGACGCTCGCCTACCAGCGCGCGCGTGGGCAGGTTGCGCAGTTTCTGAACGCCGCCAGCGTCCATGAGATCGTGTTCACTTCGGGAGCGACGGCCGCCTTGAACCTGGTCGCGCAGGCGTACGCAACCCTGTGCAAGCCCGGCGACCAGATCGTGATCTCGGTGGCCGAGCACCACAGCAATCTGATCCCGTGGCAGCAATTGCGCGACCGCATGGGCATCGAGCTGCGGTTCGTGCCGCTCGGTGCCGACACACGGCTTGATCTGAGCGCGCTGCAGGCTTGCGTCGGCCGGCGCTGTCGCCTGGTCGCCCTGACACATGCGTCCAACGTGACCGGGGCTGTCACCGACGTGGCGCGCGTCGTCGAGCGGGCGCGGGCGGTCGGGGCGCACGTGCTGCTGGATGGGGCGCAGCGCGCCCAGCATGGCCCCGTCGACGTGCGCGCGCTGGGCGTGGACTTCTATGCGTTTTCCGGGCACAAGTGCTACGGGCCCGGCGGGGTGGGCGTGCTGTGGGCGCGCGGCGAGTTGCTGGAGGCGTTGCCGCCGGTCTTCACCGGCGGCGGCATGGTCGAGCGGGTGACCCTGGAGGGTGCCGCCTACGCGGCGCCACCCCAGCGCTTCGAAGCGGGCACTCCGCCCGTAGCGCAGGCGGTCGGACTGGGCGAGGCGCTCGCCTGGATGGGCCAGCAGGACTGGCTTCGGATCGAGCGCCGGCTGGCGGGACTTACCGCGCGCTTGCTCGAGGGCTTGCGCGCCGTGCCCGGACTGCACCTGGCCGGTCCGACTGATACGCATCAGCGGGTACCGGTCGTTTCGTTCTGGCTCGACGGGATGCATTCGCACGACGTTTGTCAGGTGCTCGATGGGTTGGGCCTGACGTTGCGCGGTGGCCATCACTGCGCCCAGCCGCTGATGCAGGCGTTGGGGATCGAAGGGGTGAGCCGCGCCAGTTTGGCGCTGTACAACGGCCAGGACGACGTCGACGCGCTGCTGGCGGGCGTGGGCGAAGCGGTGCGGGTCTTGGCGTGAACGCGGCCCTGTACGACGAAGCGATCAAGGCGCTGGCGCGCGCTGCCCATGGCGCCGGCACGCTGGCTGCGCCCGACGCGGTGGTGCGACTCGACAATCCGTATTGCGGCGACCGCATCGACCTGGCGCTGAACATCAGCGCAGCCCGCATCGCCGCGCTGGCGCACCAGACCAAGGGCTGCCTGCTGTGCTGCGCGGCAGCCAGCCTGATCGGACTGCATGCCCCAGGTGCGCCCATCGCTCAGGTCGAACAGGCGATCGCGGCGCTCGACGCGCTGCTCGCCGGCGCCGACTTCTCGCCGGGCGCCTGGGGTGAGCTAGAGGTCTTTCGCGCAGTGAGCGGCTATCCGGCCCGGCATGGTTGCGTCAGCCTGCCGATGCAGGCGCTTCGCAAAGCGATCGACGTGGCCCGGTCGCGCCAGGCTGCTCAGATCTCGATCTGAGCGCCCAACTCGGCCACCCGGTTCGTCGGCAGCTTGAAATAGTCGGCCGGATCGGCCGCGTTGCGGACCATCGCCGCGAACAGCCGTTCGCGCCAGCGCGCCATCCGTCCGGGTCCAACGCCTGGAACCAGCCGCTGGCGGCTGAGGAAATAGGAAGTCTCCATCGGCTCGATGACCAGTCCCTGCGACCGGCACAGTGCGAGCGCACGCGGCAAATTAGGCTCGTTCATGAAGCCCCAATACACGTCCACCTGGTAGAACCCGTGCCCGAGCGACTGGACTTTGACGCGTTCCTCGTCCGGTATCCACGGCTGGTCGGCCACGTGCACCGTCAGGAAGATCACGCGTTCGTGCAGCACTTTGTTGTGCAGCAGGTTGTGCATGAACGCGCGCGGGGCGCCCTCCTGCTCGCCGCGCAAGAACACCGCGGTACCGGGAACGCGCGGCGGTGGCGAGGCAACCAGCGAGTCGATCACGACTCGCAGCGGTACCGCGTCTTTCTGCAACCGCAGCTTCACCAGGCGGCGGCCGTGGCTCCAGGTCAGCATCACGAAAAAGACAACGGCGGCGATCGCCATGGGAAACCAGCCGCCTTGCACGATCCGCAGCGTGTTGGCGGCGAAGAAGGCGGCGTCGACCAGCAGGAACACGCCCGTTGCCCCGACCGCCAGCCATAGCGGGTAATTCCACGCGGACCGCACCACCTCGAAGGTCAGTAGCGTCGTGATCAGCATCGTGCCCGTCACCGCGATCCCGTAGGCGGCCGCCAGCGCACTCGAATTGCCGAAGGCGATGGTAACCGTTACCACCAGGGCGAATTGCAGCCAGTTGACGTCGGGCAGGTAGACCTGATGCAGCGAGTACGCCGATGTCTGAACGATCTGCATCCGGGGCAGGTATCCGAGCTGAATCGCCTGCTTGACGAACGAAAACGTGCCGGAGATCGTGGCCTGCGAGGCGATCACGGTGGCGGCGGTGGCGAGCACCACCATCGGCACCACGCCCCACTCCGGCACCAGCCGATAAAAAGGGTTGTCGCGGGCGGCTGGATTGGTCAGCAACAGCGCGCCCTGTCCCAGGTAGTTCAGCATCAGCGACGGGAACACCACCGAAAACCAGGCGACGCGGATCGCTCGCCTGCCGAAGTGGCCCAGATCCGCGTACAGCGCTTCCGCCCCGGTCACCGCCAGCACGATCGCGCCGAGCGCGGCGAAGCCGGTCATCCCGCTTCGTCGCATGAAATCGACCGCTATCAGCGGGTCGAGCGCCGCCAGGATCTGCGGCGCCCGTATGATGCTGGCGAGCCCGGCCGCTCCGATCACCAGGAACCAGACGGTCAGCACTGGCCCGAACAGGAAGCCGATGCGACCCGTTCCGTTCTTCTGAACGAGATACAAGGCCGTCAGGATCGCGACCGCCAGCGGAACCGCATAGGGCTTGAAGGCCGGTGTCGCGACGCCCAGCCCTTCGACCGCGCTCAGCACCGAGATGGCCGGCGTGACCACGCCATCGCCGCAGAACAGCGCCGCCCCGAGCAGTCCCAGGGTCACGACGGTTCTGTAGCGCGGTGAGCCGCGTCCGACGGCCGACGAGGCCAACGCGGTGAGCGCCATGATTCCGCCCTCGCCGCGATTGTCGGCGCGAAGAATCAGCACGACGTACTTGATCGCGACGATCGTGATCAGCGTCCACACCATCACCGAGATCACACCGATCACGTTGGCAGGCACCGTCGCGATGCCATGGATCGGATTGAACGACTCCTGCACCGCGTATAACGGGCTGGTCCCGATATCGCCGTACACGACGCCCACGCATCCCAGAGCCAGCGTCGGCAACCTCGCTGTGCCCGTCTTGGTCGTCATCGTTGTTGGGTCCGAGAGACGTGGGACGGGCGAAGATAGCCGCCTGATTCGTGCGACGCCATACCCGGAGCCTAACGCGGGTCTATACGTTGGGTTTTGGCGACAAGGGCGGCGGCCTTGCCGCCCGGCTTAGCAGATCAACAGGTCGACGCTGCGATCGCCCCTCTGGAAGTGGCGCTCCAGGGCGCTGCGCAGGCGCGCGCTGACGGCGGCGTCGAATCCGGATTGCGGGTCGCATGCGATCAGGTTTTCGCAATACGGAGTGAACCCGCTGGGCCGATCGTCCAGTGCGAGCCAGGCCTCCTCCTGCACCCCGTTCAGCCGCATCCAGTGCATGCATTCGGCCTGACGGTGGTACGGAGCCAGGGCCGCGGTCGAGGCGAAACCGCTGAAGTTCGGCGTCACGTCGATGACCCGCTGGCGCAGCGGGGCCGGCAGCAGCGCCAGCAACTGCTCGTAGGTTCCGCTCTGGCGCCAGGCCGTCGACAGCACCAGCACGACTTGCGGAAAGCCGCCCAGTACGTGCGCCAGGCGCGGCGTTTTCGAACAAGCGTACCCCGTCAAGGCAGGGGTCTGGGTGCAGCACGCCGTCGAAGTCGAGAAATACGATCACGAAGTCTGTCCCGAATTACGGCCAAATTGCCGCCCATTCTTCAATCTTCGACACCGGTGCAGACTTCGTTAGGGGTCCGGCGCGGCAAATACAAAGCCGGAATATGCCGTTATTGCGCGACTCGGCACGCCGCCCGAGCCCGAAAATCGGGCGATCGGGGCGCAGTGCGCCTGCCTGCAACGGGACCGTCCAGCATGCATTCGACCCACACCGGCACCGGCGATCCGTCGCAACCCCCCGCGGGACGCGCCGAAGGCGAGGGCGATCCGCAGCGTCTGCTTGCGCTGGAGCGAGCGATCGCCGAGCGGGACAACGAGCTCGCGTGGACCAGCGAGCGCTTGATCGCCGAGCTGCATGAGCGCGCCGCCGCACAGGCGAGCGCGCTGACCGCCGAGCGCTACGACCCGGCCACCGGGTTGCCGAACCGGCGGCTGTTCGAAGAGCAGCTCGCGCAGGTGGCAATCGACCATGGTTCCTCTGGCGAGCCGGCCGCGGTGCTGCTGGTTGGGGTCGAGCACCTGGTTGCGCTGCGCGGGACCATGGGATTTCGTGCGGCCGACCTCGCCTCCAGGCTGATCGGCGAGCGGTTGCGACTGGCGGTGCGGGGCTGCGACCTGGTCGGGCGGATCGGGGACGCCGAGTTCGTGGTGGTGCTGACCCATCTGCGCGCGTCGAACGACGCCATGCCGGTGGCGCGCAAGCTGATCGAGCTGGTCGACGCACCGCTACGGGTCGAGGGGCAGGAA
>Ga0137401_10001135_pt1 | contig 11286 bp, 8 predicted proteins | sample CZOMad1_1_16fung_FD_108286 | JGI IMG/M metagenome (GOLD analysis project Ga0137401, IMG submission 108286) | Vadose zone soil fungal communities from Angelo Coast Range Reserve, California, USA - CZOMad1_1_16fungal (Illumina Assembly) | ecosystem: Environmental > Terrestrial > Soil > Vadose zone...
CGCGCGCCATCATCGAGACCGGAGGGCTGCTCTTCATCAAGGCTCACATCTTCAAGACAGGCGGCGGCATCACGATGCTCGACGGCCTCGATGCCGCGTACTGTGACTATCTCGAACGGATCTGGCGCGAGCTGGACCACCGCTACGGCGATGCTCTGTGGTGGACTTCGCTTGCGGAGGTGGCCGGCCGATGTCGGGCGACACGGAGCTGAGGATCCTCGTCAACCCCCAGGGAATGAACGCTGACATTGGCGTCCGTTTTCTCGAGCGCTGTTTTGGCTCGCGGTGGACCGAAGCTATGTACCGCTGGTATCTGCAGCGCCCTTTCGGCGGCGAGAGCCCCGATCGTCTGATACTGATGGACGGCGAGCGTGTCGTGGCGAGCTGTGGTCTCGCCTATCGGCTACTGCGAACCCCGGATGGTACGGTGCACCGGGTCAGCGTTGCCATCGCGGGCGGCACCCTGCCCGGCGAGCGCGGGCGTGGGTGTTACGCGCGCGTGATCCAGGCCGCCGCTGAGCGAAGTGCGTTACGCGGCTGTACGGTGATGCTTGGATTCGTCACGGCCGACAGCGCGACGGGCCGCGGCCTGCGACGGCTGGGCGCCACGGCAGTTCCGAGCGCGTACATCGCTTCGCACGGCGCCTCGCGCGTCCCCGGGATTGCCATATTGCGGGTGTACCGCACGACTGTGACGGACGGATGGCCGGAGCGCGCCGGCGCGCGCTCCCGCAGCGCGCCCGTAGAGGGGGGCTTTCACTATCCCGACGTGAGCGGGTGGCGATCGCAAATGGTGGATCGTCCGCATCCCGTGCAGTCACTGCGTGTCGGAACCACCTGCCGAGCCCTCATCGAGTGTGTCGGTGACACCGATCGCCTGCAGTGGCTCGACGGCGGCCCGCGTGAACGCGTGGCGGCGATCCGCGCCATCGCCGCACACGCACACCGCCGCAAACGGCATTTCTTCATGTACTCGACGCGCCCCGGCGATGCCGAGGCCGCGCGTCGACTCGGACTGGTTGCGCGCCCGGGATACATGATGGCACTAGCGCTGGAGAGCCGACACGAGCCCACCGTACGCGGTTGGGCAGCGCTACCCTGGCACGTCCAGTCGGGAGATCGGATGTAGGGCGGTGCGCTCAGGCCGCCGGCGCTCTGAAGCCGTTGCGCGCCAGACGCGGCAGACGGACAGTGTCGTCCTCGTGCGCCTGGTAGTGGTCGCGGTACAGCCGGCGGCCCCACAGCCGCAGCGCCACCCAGTTGCCGAACCCCACAGTCATGGGCGCGGTGTGCACCAGCGCGTAGAGGAAGTAGAGGGGCAGGATCGGTGCGACGTAAGTGCGCTCGCGTCGGGGCACGACGGTGAACAGTGCGAACAGCGCGAGCACCAGGTAGCTGCCCACGGCCCCGGCGAAGTACACCGGGTTGATCGCTCCGCCCGTGTGCAGCATATCCAGCGCGAACAGCCTGTCGAGGATCGCGAGGGCGCTCACGAGTAGCAGCGCGGCGGCCGCGATTCTGATGACGTGCAGACCTAATCCGAGCACTCCCATGTAGGCGACGAAGGTGTACATGGCGAAGGGCGTGCGCCGTCCGATACGCCACAGCTCGCGGGAGCGTTGCGTGTACACCCTGACCAGCCCGTAGAACCAGCCCACCCGCTGCGAGTACCAGTGCCGCAAGGTGTGCGGTCCGTGGCTGCTCACCAACAGGCGGCCGTCATAGTAGATACGCTCGCCGTCGTGCAGCAGGATCACGGCATTCTCGAGATCCTCGGCATAGATCGACAGTGAATGCTGCTCGAGCGCGCGCTCGAGCGCGTCGCGCCGGTAGATAGACACGCCGGAGGTGATGACGAAATCGGCGAGGCTGCGCTTTCCCACCACGCACGCCAGGGTGTACTCGAGCATCTGAAACCGCGCCAGAAAGCCGTCCCGCTCGATCGCGATGCGCGGGCAGACGGCCGCTGCCCCCGACCGCTGCAGATCGGCGATAACCCGCTCGAGATCGACGAGACTGCCCTCGTGCCGGCCGCAGATCTTGACGTCGGGATCGATCACCATGACGGTCTCGATCTGCGGGGGGAGTTTGCTGAGCAGGTGACGCAGCGCGCCCGGCTTGTGGCGGTTCACCTCCTCGTCGAGGCACCGCCAGCCCGAGAGCTGCAGGCGTTTGGCAGTGTTGTCGGTCGAGCCGTCGCTGATGAGCCATATGTGCTCACGGTACGGCTCCAGCCGCTCCATGAACTCATCGACCTCATCTCCCAGATTGAAGACCGAGGCGATGATCGCCCAGGGCCGCGCCGCCGTGCGGCCGGTGCCCGGGCCGCTGCCCTGTGCGGCCGGGAGGTCGATCGAGAGGTGCCGCACGGCGCCCCTGCTGAGGTCCGAGGTGACTGCGGTATGACGGCGATGCACGTACAGCCGCACTCCGAAATCGATCGCATCGGTGAACACGATCAGATTCGCGAGCCCATAGAGCAGGTACGAGAAGTCGTAGCCCTGGACGCTCGCCGCCGAGAACCCGATCCACGCGAGCAGCAGCGCATACACGCCGAGCGGCGCCAGCAGCGGCCAGGGACGTTTCTCCTTCCAGGGCTCGCCGGCCATGGCCGCTCACGTCCTGCGCGGGGACTGCCCGGCGCGCGGGGACAGCCCGGGGAGGGCCGGGGTATCGTCGTTGATGCTGCCGTCAACCGTCACCTCCGGCGGCAGCACCAGAGTCGGCGAATAGTCGCCGGCGACTTCGACTGCGCCCGCCTGTGCGGCTGCGGCACGCACGACCGGTACGACCGCCGGCGGGCCAGTGTAAGTGCGCAGCTGACGCAGAGCCTCCTCGGATTCGACTGGCTCACAGAAGAAGTAGCCCTGGCCGAACTCGCAACCCATGCGCTGCAGCGCCTGCGCCGCCGCCTGCGTCTCCACGACCTCCGCCACCGCGCTCAATCCGAGGTTCGAGGTCATCTGCAGGATCGCGGAGGTGATGGCGTTGTTGGAGCGCTCCGATCCGGTCCAGGTGACTAGCGGTCGGTCGATCTTGACGTAACTGAAGGGGAAGAGCTGCAGGTAGCTGAGTGAGGAGTAGCCGGTCCCGAAATCATCCAGCATCAGCTCGATACCCATGCTGTGGAAGCCGTTGAGCAGCTCGCGCGCGGCGCTCACATTGCTGATGAGACCGCCCTCGGTGAGCTCAAACTTCAGGTTCCGGGGCGAGGTATGCGTGTCCTGCAGGACCTGCGCCACGTACTCCCGCAGCCCGGGATCACGCAGGGCGGCCGCGGACAGATTGACGCTCAAGTAAAAGTCGATGGCCTGCGGCAGGCGCTGGCGCCATTCCGCCGCCAGCCGGCACACTCGGTGGATGACCCAGCGTGTGACGGGCACGATCACTCCCGCCTCCTCCGCGATCGGCAGGAACTTCTCGGGCGTCAACATCCCTTCGACCGGATGCCGCCACCTCAGCAGGGTTTCCGCTCCCACGACGCGTCGCCCGCGCAGGTCGACGATCGGCTGGAAGAGCAGGCGGAACTGCCGGCGCTCGAGAGCGATATGCAGGTCGGCCTCGAGGCTGACCAGGCTCACGGCCGCGCCGCCCATGCCGGGCGTGTAGGCCACGATCGGCTGAGCCGGCTGGCGCTTGGCCAACGAGAGCGCGATATCCGCCTCACGCAGCGCTTCCTCCGCCCGCTGCAGGCCCGAGTCGATACAGCTGAGGCCGATCCGTGAGCCGACAGTGATACGATGCTGGCGCAGCGCGAACGGCTCCTGGCGCGCGCTCAGGAGTTTCCCCGCGACCGCCTGTGCGGCCTCAGGCGATATCACATCGTAAAGCAGCAGCGCCAGCTGCCCGCCCCCCCAGTGCGCCAGCACGCACTGCATCCCCGTGAGGGCCCGGGCGAAGCGTTGCGCCGCCTGCAGCATCAGCTCGTCCCCGGCGGTGTGGCCGAGTGTGTCGTTGATCAGCTTGAAGCGATCGATCTCGATGAGAACGAGCGCGATGCGCTGCCGGCGTCGCGTTCGCACCTCGCGCAGTGCACGATCGAGTTGATCCATGAAGTAGCGGCGGTTCGGGAGCCCGGTGAAGGGGTCGTGGTGGCGGGCATGCTCGAGGCTTCTCTGCAGCGCCTGGTGTTGCTCCATCTCCGCAACCAGCCGCTCGTTGACGGCGTGCAGGCGCTTGCGCACCTGTGCGAGCGCGCTTTGCGTACGGCGCAGGCTCGCGGTCAGCTCGTGCACGCTGAAGGCGAACACCCAGGCGAGCAGCAGCAGCACCGCGATCTCGGTGGCGAGATCCCGCGCCGGGTACCACCCGGTGCGCGGCCGTACCGCCAGCTCCAGGTACGGGGCAGAGGTCTGCGGGGCGAGCGCCGCGGGCGCGGGAATCGCGCTCGACACCGTGTCGGTGAGCATGTCCAGGCGCGAGCCGAAGAGCTGGCGCGCGTTGTGGGTGAGCGGATCGATCTGAGCGATCGTGAATTCGTATCCGTCTTTGACCAGCCGCTTGAAACGCGCCTGAGTCAGCAGCGCGTCGAGGCTTTGGTAACCCACCGCCCACGCAGCGGGCGCCACCGCGCTTCTCCCCGGTCGCGCCCCGTCGGGCGCGTAGACCGCGATGATCCACTGACTGCCGTAGCGGACCGGGCCGAGGATGCCCGCCCCCGCACGCGTGCCCCGGTCCATCGCCCATTCCTGCGCCAGGGCGCGGCTGACGTCGGCGTCGGCGTCCCCGGCGCGCAGCACCGTTCCGGTGGTTGACATCCAGAAGGCGCCTCGCCCCGGACCGGGGGTAGCCCGTGGCCTCGGGTCCGCGCCCGCGGGCGGCGCACCGGCCGCGCCGTGCGCCTCGGCGAGGGTGCGGTCGTAAAGCGCCTGCAGCTGCGCTTCGATGAGGCGCGCCTCGCGCATCGCGGCGCTCTGCGCCGCCGTGCGCATCTGCAGAGCGTGATCGCGCAGGCTGAGGGTGATCAACCGCGCACCCGCGAGCAGCACCACCGCGGCGACGATCGCTGCCGGCAGGAATCGCGAATAGCGTTTGAGCTCGGCGCTCATGGCTATCGGAGTTGTGATTGCAGGCGAGCTCATGGCTGTCGGGTGTGTGATTGCAGGTGAACCGTGTATACCAGTGAAACGTATGTGCGCCTGGTACCCCCTACATCCACGTAATCGCCGATCAGCAGCCAGTCGGTGCGCTGCAGCGCCTCGCCGACGCCGATGAAGCCCTCCCGCAGCCGCGGGCCGGGTGCCACGACCTGCCCCAACAGGTTGAGAGTCGCCGGCGCAGCGGGCCCGCCCACTATTCCGGCGAATGCCCTGAAGCTGCTGCCGGTGTAGTCGATGCGGCCGGTCCCAAGCCGGGTGCCGAGATTTCCTCCGAGCGTATCCGCGAACGACACCGACGCCACGAGCTTCGGCGTGACCTGGAACGACAGTCCGAGCTTCGGCAGGTTGCCATGGCTCGTATCGATATCGATGCGCCGGTCCTCGAGCTGCACCGACACCTGCGAGGTGAGCTGGCTGAGGACGCCGGCGATGGCGAGAGAGTAGTTAAAGCCGCGGTCGCCGATGTTGCCGGCTCCCTCGTGAACCTCGACGTACAGGTGGGTCTTCGCCTGCGGACCCACCGTGAACGAGCCGCTGAAGTTTCCCGTGGTCCAGTGCGCGTTCGAGATCTGCTGGTACTCCGCCCCGGCACCGAGGACGGCCGCCGGGGTGACGCTGCCCACCCAGGTCACGGAGCCACCCCCTCCGCCAATGCCGCCGGTCAGCCTCGACCCGTCGGCGCTGAACACCAAGCGCTCATCGCCCCCGGACGCCGAAGTCGGCGACGGCGCAGGCGGCTCGTCCGCAGCCGCCGGGCCGCAGCACAGCGCGACACCCAGACAGACGGCCTGCGCAGGTGCTCTCATGGCCATTGCACCACGGTGGTCGAACCGGTAGCCGCGGTCTGATCCTCGGCCGCGACGCGCGCCATCGGTAGGAAGGCGACGACGTACAGCCGCGCCTCCTCGCCGGGCAGAGCCACTGCGTTGGTCGTCACCTGATACATGCGGCGCATGACCGTCATGTGCATCTTGTGACGGCCGCTTAAGCCCGGATCCCACCAGCGTGTGGCCGGGTTGCCCTGCTGCACCAGGCTCGACAGCTCGGCGCCCGGAGCGGCTCCGCCGAAGAGCGCGCGCGCCGGCTTGTTGAGAGCCACGACGCGCCCATGAGACTCAACCACCAACGTGGCGTATTCGGCCACATCCAGCGCGGCCTTGACGCAGAAGTCCTCCGTCGCGTCGTTGATCACGACCAGGGCGAAGCGGCGGCCGTGCTGCGCGAGGTGCTGCACGCGGATCTCGGTCGCCAGCAATCGCCCGCCGAGCCGCACCATGCTCAGCTGTTCCACCCCGTCCGCGCCGTCGATGAGCCGCTCGATGGGCTCGGGGTAGGAGAAGCGAACGGCCTCGAAGAAGTCGCGGCCGACGAGCGGGTCCGGACCGGTGAGGAATTTCTTCACGGCGGAGGCGCTCGCACCGACGACCTCATGCGTGTCGGCATCCAGCAGCACTGCCGGCACCGGCATCTGTTCCACGAGCGTCGACCACAGCTCCTGGCTGCGCGCGGCTTCGGCACGCGCCGTCCACGTCTGCGCATCCAGCCGGCCGAAGATGGTGGCGAGGTATTCCGCGGCGACGGCACACGCAAACACCATGATCGCGAACACCTCGAGCAGGACGACGAAGTACTGAGATGGCGCCGAAAAGGTCGCAAAGGGCACATTCGCACCACCGCCGGCCCCGCCCAGCAGCGCGTCGAGCGAGGCGGCCGCAGCGCTCAGCCAGGGCGCATACCAGCGCAGCTCCGGCGCCTCGCTGCAGGCGACCAGCGCCACCATGAGCGCCGCCAGTGCGGCCATGACATAAGGCTGCCAGCGCGAGAGAAAGAGCGCGCCGATCACCGGCAGGGCGAACACCGCCAGGAACAGCGGATTCTGCAGTCCCCCCGCATGCGCCCAGATGAAGGCGATCACGACCACACCGAGCGCGTGCAGGCTCGAGAGCCTGAGCGTCTCGCGCGCCTGGCTTGTGGGCCGCAGCCCGGACATGGCCGCGAGGATCACGTGCAGCGCCCCGAGGGCCAGCAGCCCCGCCGCGGTGAGGGCGAAGTCGATGCGCAGTCCACTGACGAACCAGGGCAGCGCGACCGCGAGCAGAATGGCGCATATCGTCAGCAGCCAGGTGTCGTCGAGCAGGTGGGCGCGCGGATCGTGCCAGACCAGCGCGGGCAGAAGCCGCGTCGAGTCGCGCTCGTTCATTTCCGTTGCGTCGCCGGTTGCACCGCCGCGCTCATCTGCGTGTCCCCCATCTGCAGGTCCTCGGCCGTCTGCAGCGCGTTGGCGCGGAAGTTGTTGCCCTCGAGGAACGGTCGCGCGGTGACGTTCTCGCCGCCCAGCGGGTAGTCGAGCACGTGCAGCGCCAAGTTATGAGGTCGCAGGACCTGGTTGTGTCGCAGGATCGGCGAGTCTCCCATGACGTCGATCCCATCGAACTTCGGCTCGATGATGGTGTTGCCGACCACGGTGATCGGCTTGCGCGGCTCCCCGAGCACCAGCGCCATGCCGTATCCGCAGCTGTGGATGCGGTTGCCCCGCACCAGCGCATTGGGCGAGCCGCGGACCATGATGGCGTAAGTGGCGAACTGCTCGAGCTCGTTGCGGTCAATCACCGCTTCGCCGGCGTATTCCGCAACGATCCCCATGGTCGTGCCACCCCGGATCTGATTGCTGCGTATCACCGCGCCGCCACCGATCAGGTGGATGGCGGCGTCGCGTGAGCTCGCGATGTCGTTGTGCTCGACGAGCAAGGAGACGTTGCCGGTCACGACGCCGCTGCCGTTGGCGCTGAAGTGGTTGTCGCGCACGGTGATGGTGCCGGCGCGACCGTCGGCGCTGCCGCGCACGGCCCACAGGCCAGCGTCCTTGTCCTGCAAGAAGCTGTTGCCGACCACCACGGTGTTGCGACTCGGGGCACCGAAGCGCACCCCGATCCGGTCGCTGGCGAAGCGGTTGTGCTCGAGCAGCACGTCGCTCGCATTGTCCATGACATCCACGCCGACGTCACAGGACTCCACCGCGCTCGACTGCAGATGGAAATGGGCGGCGCGCAGCAAGATCGCCGTCCCGCTGCAATTGCGCAGCGCCACGCCCTCGATCGAGGTGTTGTCGCCGACGACGTCGAGCACCGGGCCCGCGGTGAGCGCCCGAGCGTCGATCTCGGCGCCGGGTTGTGCGGCGACGATCCTCACGCCGTGCGCATTGACGAGCGGCGGCAGCCCCGCCTGCAGCGTGATCGTTTTGGTGCGGATCACGACGGTGGCCTGCCCTTTGGCGGCGGCGGCGATGAATAACGCTTCCCGCAAGGTGCCGGACCCGCTATCCCCCGGGCTGGTCACATCGACGGTCACGGCGCCTGCGGCCGGACCCGGCGCGGCCCGCTTGGTCTCGTACGACCAGCCGAGGAACGCCAGGGCGCCCAGCAGCACGAACACCCCGAGGGCAACCGCGATTCGCTGTTTGGTGCTCATAATCCGTCTCGCTCTTGTTCTAGGATGAAGACCGCGTGCCACGAGCGGTTGACCGCGCTACGTCCCAAGAGCACGTCGATCGGAACCGATAAAGCGGTGGCGAGCGCCAGCGCCGCGAGCTGCGGCAGGTGCGGCCACAGCCAGGTCTTGAACGGCGCGGGATCGACGCCGGTGATGGCCTGCACCCGCAGCCCCTCGCCTTCGATCGCAAAGCGGCGGGCTCGCTCTTCCCAGTAAGTCTGGGGCGGATGAGGCGGGGCCGTCGAAATTGCCGTGCTCGTCACCGCCATCTCCGCACCGCGCGGCTCCGGATCAGCCGGCCGCGGCCATGGCGAGGCCCGACTCCCGCTCGAGCCGCGGCAGCCGGCAGGCGAGCTCGCGCCTCACGTCCTGCTCATCGGCGACGGTCAGGCCGTGCTCGGCCATGACCGGCAGCGAGGACAGGATCCAGATCAGCGAGCGCACGCGCGAGGGCAGGTGCGCCGCACAGCTCTCGAGCCTGCGCAGTGAGGCTTCGAACTCGCGCTCGATACGCAGGATCGCCTCCCGCACCGCCGCCTCCAGCGGCAGGATCTTGGCGGGCTGATCCCACGCGACGTTGGTTCCCGCGACCTCGCGGCGCTCGCAGACGGTGAACTGCTTGAGCGTCGGATCGACCGTCATGGCGGCTCCCGAAAACGGGATCACGTACGGATACATTCCGACTTCGCAGCCTTGCCGGAGCCACCGAAAGGCCTCGCGCAGCGTGGTCGCGACGTCCGCGAGCGTCGCGCGCGGCGAGCTCAGGATGATGTCGAGGAACGGCGTGATGCCGAGCTCGAGCGCGTCGGCGAGCGTCGGCTGGATGTGAGGGTAGATCTGTGCCTTGTTGAATTCGGCGAGCACGTTGCGCGAGAAGTTCTCGATGCCGAATCCGAGCACGCGGAAGCCCGCGCGCCGCATGGCCGCGAGCCGCTCCGCCGACATCGCATCGATCCGATTGGTGCTGATGAACTGCAGCGAGGGCGGCAGGGCCCCGCCCGCTTTGGCGGCGACGATCGCCTCGCAGAGCGGCAGGACGCGCTTGTCCTTCGTGAACACGAAGATGTCATCCTGGAAGATGATGGTGCGCACGCGCGGGTGCGCGCCGACGATGCGTTGCATCATCCGCAGGCATTCCTCGGCGTCGAGTCGCGCGATGCTCGCGACACTGCCCTGCGCCTCGTGCAGGAAGTTCGTCGACGAGCAGAAGGTGCAGCCCATCGGACAGTAGTTGAGCGTGATGAGGCGCACCGAGTGGATCTCGGCGAGACTCGCCTCGCGCGCCGCCTTGGTCGGCAGCGCGCCCACACGGTAAGCCTTCTCGAGGCGCTCCCAGTAGGCTCCGTAGGGCATCCTCTCGTAGGGCGTGTGGAAGATCGCGTCGCGAAGCTCGGTGCGTGTGAGCGCCTGCTGGCGCATTCTCAGGCACTGGCCGTCGGCGCCCCGCTCAGCGGTTCCGGTGACGCCCTTGAGGGGCGCTCCCGCGCGCAGGCGGGCCACGAGCTCGAGCAATGGCCGCTCGCCCTCTCCGAGCACGACGCAGTCGAAGGGCCCGAGGCTGAACATGAGCTCGGGCCGGAAGGTGGCCTCCATGCCCCCGGCGACCAGCAGCGCATTGGGTGCCATCCGGCGCGCCAGGTGCGCGAGCTCCAGATCGAAGCGCAGCGTCATGCCGGTGGTCGAGCTGCCGATGATGTCCCAGGCGCCCCCGAGGAGCTCGCGCTCGAGCGCCCGCGACGGCGGCCCGCCGCAGCAGTTCGGGTCGAAGACCCTGACCTCGGCCCCGGCCGACTCGAGCACGCCGGCGAGCCGCCACACCCCCAGTGGAGGAGCGAGAAAGGTGTACTCCCCGCAAAGCGGGTCGTAAGGCCCGATCAGCAGGATCCGCGGCGAGCCTGTCAAGTGAGTCGGCCTCCCTGTCTGGCCTGACGGCGAGCGCTCGAACCTTCGCGTAGGATCACGCGATCCTCGAGTGGCACAATGCTTGCGGACGTCCTTGTGAACACCACCGGCAAACGCCTGCAGCGTTTCCTCCCGCAATTGCTTGGAAACTCTTGAGTGCCTAAAAACTCTCGGAGGAGCGTCTTCTCCAATCAAAGAAACACAGCCAGCCTAGTGCCACGGGGCTGTGCCTCAAACCGGGGAACGCCGTAACAGCGGGTCGGCTAAAGGCGCAACACCCCATCCGGAATTTCCGGATGCGCCATTACGCCCTGTGCCTGCGGCCCCCTGGCACGGTGATCAATTGCAGCAGCTGGCGTTCGCGAACCGCGTGCATGTCGGTGGGGCACGTCGGCGTGGCATGCGCCTGGGCGGCTGCGCCTGCCACACCTGCCCTCGAGCGCATCTCGTCACCGCACACACTTTCGATGGCCGGCACCCGGCGATCGGGCTGGTGGCCACGATACGGCGACGGTTCGCGGTGTCGCGCCACTCAACGAGGCGGACAGCGGGTCTGCGGCGTCTTGGCGGGCACCTCACGAGCTCGCTCTTGATCGCATGCCGAAACTGCCGCCGGCGGCCGGCCATTCGCTCTCAATGGCTGTGGCGAACTTGAGGCCGACGGCACATTGATTGCGCTCCAGGCGCTGGCAGTAGATGACTTCGGCGTCGACGTGAAAACCGCCGACAAACTCCGTGAGCACCAGCTGCTCGTGTGGCTGCCAGTAACGGTGGGCCAGGACGCGGGCGCCATGAC
>Ga0137401_10001142_pt1 | contig 11248 bp, 9 predicted proteins | sample CZOMad1_1_16fung_FD_108286 | JGI IMG/M metagenome (GOLD analysis project Ga0137401, IMG submission 108286) | Vadose zone soil fungal communities from Angelo Coast Range Reserve, California, USA - CZOMad1_1_16fungal (Illumina Assembly) | ecosystem: Environmental > Terrestrial > Soil > Vadose zone...
GCCGCACCGTTGTTCGGAACAGCAGATGTTTGCCCAGCCGCCCGATGAATCGCCTTCCGAATCCGATGGTACGTCCCGCACCGGCAAAGATTCCCATCCATCGCGTTCGTGATCTCGTCGTCGGTTGGATGCGGAGTCTTCTTCAGCAGCGACGCCGCCTGCATAATCTGCCCCACCTGGCAATACCCGCACTGCGGCACTTCCTCATCAATCCACGCCTGCTGCAACGGATGCAGCCCGCTGCTCCCCGACGCAGCCCCCAACCCCTCAATCGTAGTAATCTGCTTGCCCACCGCCTGCGAAACCGTCGTAATGCACGACCGCCGCGCCGCTCCATCGACCAGCACCGTACACGCGCCGCACAACCCAGCGCCGCAGCCAAACTTCGTTCCCGTCATTGCCAGCGTGTCGCGCAAAACCCAAAGCAACGGCGTGCCCTCTGCAACATCAACCTTGCGATCACTGCCATTCACGCGCAGCGCAAATTCAGCCATAGATCGTCCTCCATAAGATCGTCCTCGAAGTCGAGATTACGTGACTAAGCAATATGTCAGGAAGAAGCGGGAATCGCAAGGCGCTCCCTTCCCCACAAAAACACTGTTATCCCGACAGGGGATGTTGCTCGCGAAGCGAAGCAACCGCGCAGTGGAGGGACCTGCTCTGAGCATGCCGGAGGACCTGCTTTCTTGGAGTCAACTTTCCGGTTTTCCTCAGGCGCTCTTCGGAGGTACAATCGCCCCAACCACTCGTGGGGGATCCCTCTCAAACGCAATGGCGTCTCCCCCTTCCCGTCTCTAGGTTCTATTTTCGAGGTTCCATTTCCAAGGAGAGACACGTATGAAAACGAAGACTACATCCCGGATTCGCATCCTCGGAGTCATCGCCCTTCTAGCCGGAATCAACATCTTTGCAGCCGCGCAAACCTACACAACCTTCGACGCGGACCCTCACGCCACATTGCCCCACCGCATCGATTCCTCCGGGCGAATCGTAGGAAACACCTTCTCCGCCAGCCAGGTCTATGGCGGATTCGTCCGCAACACCGACGGCAGCATTGTATTGATCAATGTTCCGGCTGCCATCTCCACCGACTTTGTCACCTTTTCGATTTCCGGCCAGGTTGCGGGAACCTACTCTGACTCATCGTATGCGCAACACGGCTTCTCGGGACCCGTTGGAGGACCTTACACAACGTTCGACGTCGCCGGCGCCAAGTCAACGTCGGTGTCTGGCGCCAACTCAGCCGGCCAAACTGTCGGCATATGGATGGATTCCGCCGGCACCTGGCACGGCTTCTTGCGAAGCGCTACCGGGTCGGTCACAAACCTGAACGCCCCCGGAGCCTCCACCACCACTCCTGGAGCCATTAATACCTCGGGCCAAGTCGCGGGCGTGTTTACGGATGCCTCGGGCGTCCAACACGGCTTTCTCCGGAGTTCCACGGGTTCCTATACAACCTTCAATTTCCCTACTGGGTCCTCCGGCGTTTTCGTAAGCATGAATGACCCGGGACAAGTTGCAGGCTCCTATCGAACCACCGACGCCGTCTACCATGGGTTCTTGCGCGATACGAACGGGACCTTCACGTCGTTCACCCTACCGGGCACCCAAACCCTTGTGAATGACATCAACCAAGGCGGTTCCATCGTCGGCCAGTACGGGCCCTACAGAAAACCTCATCATGGATTCCTCCGTCGCCCTGACGGCACCACCGTCATACTCGACTACCCCGGAGCGACTCTCACAACGAGCGGAGATTGCATCAACCAGACCGGCACCATCGCAGGTCACTACCAGATCAGTACCACCAATACAGTCGACCACGGATTTATCGTCACGGGAGTGCATTGAGGTCACGCCTGGGCTACGCGGGCGAAGATTAATTTCCACCCGATTGTGTGCTGAAGATCGCGCCGCGGGAAACTGGCCGAGCGTCTATGCGAACAATCGCATCAAACCAGCAGCAGGCAGATCGTCAACCAACAACGGCGGGACTTTCAGCCCCGCCGTTTGAACCACCGCCTCGGCCGCGCGATAGCCGCTACGCACTGCGCCCTCCATCGTCGCGGGCCAACGCGTAGCCGTCCAATCCCCAGCCAAAAACACCCTCTCCGACGCAGTAGCCTGCCCCGGCCGCAATCGGTCCACTCCCGGCCCCGGAGAAAACGTAGCATGAATCTCTTTAATCACAGTCGACTTCAGCAACGCCGCTTCGCGTGCCGCCGGAAAAAACTCCCGCAACTCCCGCACCGCCAACTCAACAATCTCGTTCTTCGAAAGGTTCACGAGGGACTTGGCCGAGGAGACGACCAGCTCCACATAGCTCCCGCCATCACTATCTCCGCGAACCCCAGCCTGAATCCGTGATTTATGAAACATCCACTGAATCGTCCGATCCAGCAACACCGCGTGATCCAATTCAGAAATCTGCCGGTCAAACCAAAGATGAATTCCCGCAATCGGAGAACTCTCCAACCCACTCGCATCCACGTGGGGGCGGCCGCCTCGGCCGCCCGCAAGGTCTGCAGTTTCCATTTCCACAACACCAGCCAGCAGTTTCTCCGCTGCATCCCATGGCACCGCCACCACAACTGCATCAGCCACAACCTCACCCTGCGCGGTCTTCAACCGCACATGGGAATCCTCCACAGCAACGTTCTCGATCGACGCCCTTAGCAAAACTTCCCCACCGCGCGCCTGAATATACCCAGCCCCAGCCGCATACAAATCGCTGAGCGGAATCGCCGGAATCCCCATCCGTCCCGCCTCCGCCGACTTCATAAACGACTCGCGAATCACCTGCCCAGCATAGAAAACGGAAACTCGATCGAGATCTTCATTGAGCGCGCTAATCAGAATGGGCTTCCAAAACCGCTCCAAAGCCCCAGACGTAGGACCGTAGCCCCGCAACCACCCCAGAAAATTCTGCCCGTTGTCCTCAGGCACGCCCGGCAGCAAAGCCATCATCACGCGCGCAATACTGACCTTATCCTGCAACCCCAGACACCGCGCCCCCAGAAACGACGCCCCATTATGCAGCGGCGCTGGCAAGAACGACGGCGTAATCCGCGAAGCCCTCCCGCCCGGCTCCAAAAACGTAAGCTCGTCGTACCACCGAATCTTGTCTTCCACCCCAGTCCGCCGGTAAAGATCAATGAGGTTGGTACAGCACCCCAGCAGCACATGCTGGCAGTTGTCGACAATCTCCCCAGTCCCAGGATGCTGATATGACGAAGCCCGCCCGCCAAGATACGGCCGCCGCTCATACAGCGAAATCCGGCAACCAGCCTCCGCCAGCGCACACCCTGCCGCCAGCCCAGCCAGTCCACCGCCAACGATGGCAACATGTAGGGGTTTGCCCGAACTTGAAGAGAGAGTTTTCTTAGTAAGAACCATCAAGTGAGCCGGCGCAGAAAGCCCTTGCCCAGGATGGTCAGCTTTTCAAAGGTGGTCAGCCGGATCTTCTCGCGGAATACATCATAGTTCGCCGCAGCGATCTTCTCCAGCAGCGCTTTATACACCGCCACCAGCGTCCACAACGCCGGCTGGCTATCTTCATCAATCAGCGGCATCAAATCGTCCGCCGCCAGATAAAATTTCCGGGCTCGCTCCGCTTCCAGCTCTAGCAACGGACGAAACCGCGCCGTATCCCCACCCGATCGAAAATCAATCGCCAACAGACCAAACTTGGCCAAGTCTTCCCCGGGAATATACACGCGCCCCATCGCCGCATCTTCCTTCACATCGCGGACAATGTTCGTCAACTGAAACGCAATCCCCAACCGCTCCGCCAGCGCTTCCGCCCGCGCATCCTGATACCCAAAGATGCGGATACACACCAAACCCACGACCGAGGCTACGCGGTAACAATAAAGATAGAGGTCGTCGAACTTCCGGTAATGCACATTGATCGCGGTGGCATCGAAGGAGGGCGTTTTCCCCGTCTCCATCTGCTCCTGCAAGTCCATCCCTGTACCGTGCGCTAAGTGATCCAGCAATTCGACGGGAATGCTATAACGCCGCTGCGTATCCGCCAGCGCCAACAAAACCGGATCATCCGTCCCCAACCCTGCCGCCGCGCGATGGAAGTTATCGATCCACACCGCCAGCTTCTCCCGCCGCTCCGGCAACGGCAGGCTCGGATCGTCGGTAATATCGTCGCAGCGCCGCATGAATGCATACACTGCGGAAATGGCTTCCCGCTTGCGTTTCGGCAGCACCAGAAATCCGTAATAAAAATTCTTGGCGTTGGCGCGCGCTATGCCCCTGCAGACGGAATACGCCACTGCCAATTGCGATTCGGTCGGCGTGAATGAGGATACGGTTTGCACAGCGGTGCTCATACCATCCGGCTCCATGCCGCCCGCATCACCAAAGCCAGCTTGCGGTTCTTGGAGAGCGTGGGCCGTCGGCTCAGTACATCGTAACCCGACGCTTCAATCGCGTCCAAAATCTCCATCCCACCCCGAGTAAACAGCTCTACGTCCCTCGCGACTTCCCGATGCACCATCCCAACCAGCGGCAACCCCTGCCGAAACCACTCCCGAGCCCGCTCCACTTCAAACCGCATCAGTTCGCGAAACTCCTTCGTAGCCTGCTTGCTGGCGATCACACTCTCGCCAACCCCAAACCGCCGCAAATCCTCCAGCGGCAAATACACCCGGCCCTTGCCAAAATCCTGTGCCACATCCTGCCACGAATTCGTCAACTGCAACGCCGTACAGGAAAAGTCCGAAAGCCTCTGCCGCTCAGCATCCTTGTACCCGCTCAAATACAGCACCAAATGCCCCACCGGATTCGCCGAGTTCCGGCAATACCCCAAAAAGTCGTTGAAAGTCTCATACCGCGTAACCGTTTGATCCTGTCGGAACGCCTTCAACAAATCCGAAAACTCATGTTTCGGAATCTCAAACTCGCGGACCGTCTCCGCCAGCGCCACAAATACAGGATGCACGGAACCGCCGTCGTAACAGCGGTCCAGTTCCAACTCCCATTCATCGAATAGGGCCAGAGACGCCTCGGTGTCCCCCACTTCGTCGCCCAAATCATCCGCAATCCGGCAATAGGCATACACGTTGAAAAAATGCTGACGCAACCGCTTCGGCAAGAACCAGCTCGCCACCGAAAAGTTTTCGTAATGCGACTGCGCGAGATTCCGGCAATACTCCTGCGCATCGACCAAAGAAGGACGCCGCTGCGGCATGGCATAGCTCGCCGGCAGCACCCGCCAGCCGCGCTCAGCAGGCGACACACTTGCGTCAGCGGTCATCGAAGCCGCGGTGATCGAAGGCATAGACATGACTGTTGGTCCCAGCAGCCTAGCTCCCCGGGATAATCGCCGTCTTAATATCGCCGTTGCGGTGCAGCATCTGGTGCCGCAAAACCTCGTTCAGCCGCGACAGCGGCTCTTCGCCCGTGATGTACTCCGTCGGCCGCACCTTCTTGCCCGCAATCAGCGCAAATGCCCGCCGCACCGTTGCCGGAGTGTGATGGAACGTGGCTTTCAAAGTCAGCTCGGAGTAGTGCAGAAGATTCGTATCAATCTCGACCTTCGTCCCCGCCGCGCACCCGCCAAAGAAGTTCACCGTCCCGCCCTTGCGCACCATCTCCACAGCCCACTGCCAAGCCTCGGGACGCCCCACGGCTTCAATCACCACATCCACGCCGCGATTCTCCCGGCTCAGCGCCCTTACCGCTCGTATCGGATCATGCGCGCGCCCAAGTTGCACAACATCGTCCGCGCCCATCTGCCGCGCCGCCGTTACCTGCCCGTCCCGCTTTACTACAGCAATCACGTTGCAGCCGATGGCCTTCGCCACCTGCACAAACATCAACCCAATCGGCCCCGCGCCCAGCACGGCGACCGTATCCCCAGGCTCGACGCCCGTTTCCTGCAACCCGCGCAGCACGCACGCCAGAGGCTCCGTCATGGCCGCTTCCTGGTAGCTCACCTCAACCGGAATCTGCAGCATGTTGCGCTCAACAATGCGCCGCGGAATCCGTATGTACTCCGCATAGGCGCCGTTATTGAAGAGCAGGTCCTCACAGAGATTCTCCTGATGCTTGGAACAGAAGAAACACACGCCGCAGGGGGCCGAATTCAGGGCCACCACGCGCATGCCCTTCTGGAAAAACTTCACCCCTGCACCCACTTCCTCAATGACACCAGCCTGCTCGTGCCCAAAGAGCGACGGCGGCACAATCATCTTGGCGTGATATCCGCGCCGGTAAACCTTCAGATCCGTTCCGCAGGTCAACGCCACCTGCACCTTGATCAGTACTTCGCCCTCACCCAGAACGGGGACCGGCACCTGCTCAATCTGCACGTCTTCTTTGCCGTGCAAAACGGCGGCTGTCATTGTTCTGGAACTTATTTCTCTGGAAGTTATGATTCTGGAATTCATTGTTCTGGAATCCGTGCTGCTCACGTTCAGTGTCCTTCCCAATTCGCGCCCGGCTGGATAACGGCCTTCATCGAATCCGCCTGCGGGTGCGCTGCAAATTCCAGCCCTTCCACGCTCTTCTCCAGCGGAAACCGATGCGATATCAACCCCTCCAGCTTCATGGCGTACCCGAACACAAACCGTACCGACTCTTGCTGCAAATCCACCGACGCGCTATACGACCCCAACAGCGTCTTCTCATCCACACAAACCGCCGCGGGATCAATCGTCGCTTCCCCACGCGCCGTCTGCGCGAACAGCAACACCCGCCCTCCGGGCCGCGCCGCATCCATCGCCGTCTTAATCAGACCGTTGCCACCCACCGCCAAAATCACCGCATCCGCGCCCCGGCCTTCCGTCAGCCCGCGCATGTGCGAGACTACGTCTACTTTCGCGGCATCCAGTCCATCTCTTAGTCCGAATCCTGCCGCTATTGTATGCCTTTCCGGATACAGGTCGGAAGTGATTACCCTAGCCCCTGTCCTTTGGGCCATGACCGCCAGCATAATCCCAATCGGCCCCTGCCCAATCACCAAAACCGTCTCCCCAGCCTGCAGCCGCAACGTCGCCACACCCTTCAAGCAGGTGTTCACCGGCTCCACAAAACAGGCCTGCTCATACGAAACGTCGTCAGGAATTCTCTCCACACCCCCACGCACAATCCAATCCATCACCCGGACATACTCAGCAAAACCCCCGCCACTAGCTTCAAATCCAGCCGTGCACCCAACCTTCTTATAGGTCTCGCACTGCGCAAACGTCTTGCTCCGGCAGTAGTAGCAATCCCCGCAAGGAATGTGATGAAACGCAATCACCCGGTCCCCAGGTTTAAACTTCGTCACCCCAGCTCCCACCGCCGCCACTATCCCAGAAGTCTCGTGCCCAAAAATCCTCGGCGCAGAATGCGACCCCGTATGAATCTTCTTCAAATCCGTGCCGCAAATCCCGCAGGTATGCACTCGCACCAAAAGCTCCCCAACACCAATCTCAGGAACAGGCACAGTCTCCAGCCGCACATCATTGACCCCGCGATACACAGCCGCCCGCATCGTCGCGGGAATCGACGCAGGCATCGCTCCCGCCGCGCCACCACTCTTTGCCTGTTCCAAAACCGCCATAATCGTCCGACCCGCCCAATCTCATATAGGGACAGGCGCCCTCGCCTGCCCGGCGGAGCAAAGCTCCGCTAGTTCTTGCCTTGCCTAGGGAACCCTTCAATCCGCCCCCGCAACGCCTCAGACAGATTCTTCGCCGCCAGCGAACTATTCCCGGCCATCCGTATCACCCGACCCCAAACCCAGGGCCTCGCCGCAACTCCTGCCAAAAATCTTCCTACATGAAAAGCACCCTGCCCATCCACACTGCCCTCCACCACCGGAATCTCAAAATCTAGCACGTCCGAGATGACCTTCACCGCCCCCAACCGTACACCCCGCAACCCAGCGACCCTCGCCACCGCCGCTGCCTCCATATCCACCACGACGGCCCCGTACTTCGCTCCCAAAACCCGCTTCCGCTCCACCGAAGCCATCTCGGCCACGGAAACCAGCCCGCCAGATCCAGCTCCCGTCTCTACGCGACTGCCATCCCCAGCGTCAATCACCGTCGCGGGAATGACAACTTCCCCAACGCCCAAATCCGGAGTGAGCGCCCCAGCAAACCCAGCCGAAATCACAATCTCTGGCCCGTAAGATGCGCAAACCGCCTCGCACGCCCGCCTCGCCGCCCCCGGCCCAATTCCGCCACAAACTACCACGGCGGAGTCGCTCTCGAAGAACTGAAACTCCCGCCCATCCCAACTCCGCCGCACCACCCGCCACTCGGCAACCAGCGGCCGAACTTCCCGCTCCAGCGCCGCCACCACCCCTACCCTAGGCATCCAGCTCCCGGAGACGCCGCTCTCCCACTCCACTGCTTGTCATCCCGACCGGAGCAGTCGTTTCGCGAAGCGAAGCAACCGCGCAGTGGAGGGATCTGCTTTTCGCTTTTGGGCGGCGCAGGGCTTTAGCCCTGCGATAATCCCTTACCACAAGATCGGCTTTAGCCGCTGAGGTCAGGTTACGAAGCGCCACAGTACCCATTCGCCTGAAACCACCGCACTGCCCGCCCCAACGCGTCTTTCACGGGGACAATCTTCCAACCCAACTCCCGCTCCGCCTTCCCCGACGACACCCACATCTTCTTCTTCCCCATCCTCACTGCATCAATCGTCGCCCGCGGCTCCTTGTGTAAAAGCCTTCCAGTTACCAGCTCATCCACGACACCCGTGGCTAAAGCAAAGAAATAAGGCAATTTGATTGACGGCGACGGCAACCCAGTCAACTCCCCAAGCTGATCCAGAATCTGCTTCAACGACAGATTTTCCCCGCCCAAAATGTACCGTTCCCCACTACGGCCCTTCTCGAAAGCCGCCACATGACCGCGTGCGCACTCGGTCGCATCGACCAGATTCAGTCCCGTATCCACATACGCTGGAAACTTCTCTTTCAGGAAATCCACAATGATCCGCCCCGAAGGCGTCGGCTTGATATCCCGCTCTCCAACAGGCGTGGTCGGATTCACGATCACCACCTCACAACCGGAAGACCGCCCATCCCGAGCCGCCTCAAACGCCACCTGCTCCGACAGAAACTTCGACCGCTTATAGTGCCCAATCATCCCATCCAGCAAAACCGGCGTAGCTTCATCCACAACGTCGCCGTGGTCGGAAAATCCCATCGTGGCAACGCTCGAAGTGTGTACCACCCGGCGCACACCCTGCTCTCGCGCCATTTGCAAAAGAGCCCGCGTGCCCTCAACATTCGCCCGATACATCGAATCCGGCTGAGGAATCCACAGCCGATAATCGGCGGCGACATGAAACACCGCTTCACACCCCGCCAGTGCCGCCCGGAAGGACTCCGGTGCCAGCAAATCCCCAGTCACCCGTTCCCCAGGAACGCCTTCTAAATTGCTCGGGTCGCTGCTCTTCCGAACCAGGAGCCGCAACTCCGCCCCCTGCTCCGCCAGCACCCGCGCCACATGGCTCCCCAGAAACCCCGTTGCGCCTGTGACGAATGTCCGCAAAATAATTTGGTGATTGAGTAATTTGGTAACTGGGCAATTGGATAAATTTGTAATTCAAAAAGCTCTGTCATCCCGACCGGAGCGATTGCTTCGCGAAGAAGCAATCGCGCGGTGGAGGGACCTGCTGTTCCTGGCCAAGCTAGCAATGTGATCTGCTTCAAATTACAAGACTACAAATCCTACGCGTGTCCCCGCCGATTCCCAGTCCGCTCCTGCTCCGCGGCCATCACCTTCCCATAAGTCGTCAACGCCAGCAGCGGAAAATAATCCTTGTACATGTGGTACTTCAGATAGAACACCCGAGGAAAACCAGTACCCGTATACTGCGGCTCATCCCAGGACCCATCGCGCAACTGCATCCGCAGCAAGTACGCCACACCCTTCGCCACCGAATCACTCCGCGTATCCCCAGCCGCCAAAAGCCCCAACACCGCCCACGCCGTCTGCGAAGCCGTACTCGGTCCAATCCCCCGAGTCGTCGGATCGTCATACGACCCGCAAGTCTCGCCCCAGCCGCCATCGGGGTTCTGCACCATGCGCAGCCACTCCGCCCCCGACTGCACGCAGGGCTCGTGCGAATCCACACCCATCGCTTCCATCCCGCGCAACACCAGCATGGTCCCGTAGATGTAGTTCACGCCCCAACGCCCAAACCAGGACCCATCCGGCTCCTGCTCTTTCCTCAGAAACTCCAAAGCACGTTGCACGGCAGGATGCTTCTTGTCATACCCAAACGCCGCCAGCATCTCCAGCGTCCGCCCCGTAATATCCACAGTCGGCGGATCCAGCATCGCATTGTGATCCGCAAACGGAACGTGCTGGAACACCATGCGATCGTTGTTCTTATCAAACGATGCCCACCCGCCATTCCGGCACTGCATGGAGAGAATCCAATCAATCGCCCGCTGCTCCGACTCCCGCTGATACCGCCCATTCGGATGCTCTACCCGGCTCAACCCCAGGCACACCATCGCGGTGTCATCCACATCCGGGTAAAACTCGTTATTGAATTCGAAATACCACCCGCCCGGCTGTCCCTCGGGATTCTTCACTTTCCAGTCGCCAACCGTCCGCACTTGTTTCTGCAAAATCCAATCCGCACACCTCACCAGCCGCGGATCAGTCTTGTCGACTCCACTTTCTCCCAGCGCGAACATGGCGTAAGCCGTGTCCCAGACAGGCGACATGCAAGGCTGCATGCGGAACGTGTCGCCCTCCTCAATCCCCAGCTTCTCAAACTCATCCAACGCCCGAATCATCTGCGGATCATCCAGCGAATATCCCAGACACCGCATGGCAATCACGGCGTTCATCATGGCCGGAAAAATCGCGCCCAGGCCATCGCTCATTTCAACGTGCTCCAGCATCCACTTCTCGGCCTGCTTCAGCGCAATCGACCGCAGCGGCCGCACATGCACCCGCTCAAACCAATGCGTCGCCCGATCCAAAACCAGAAAGAAATTCCGCCACGAGAAGGTATCCTTCGACCAGCGCAGCCGCATCCGCGACTTATCCCGCCCGCCGACAAATAGCTCCTCCACGCCCATCTCATCCGGAATTTTCTTGAACGGCTTCTTGGCGTAGCAAATCGCCAGCGGCACAAGAATCGTCCGCGACCACGAGGAAATTTCGTAGATATTGAACCAGAACCAGTTCGGAAACAGCACGATCTCCGGCGGAATCGCAGGCACGCCGTCATAGTCGTACTGACCAAAGAAGCACAGATAAATCTTGGTGAA
>Ga0137401_10001144_pt1 | contig 11243 bp, 7 predicted proteins | sample CZOMad1_1_16fung_FD_108286 | JGI IMG/M metagenome (GOLD analysis project Ga0137401, IMG submission 108286) | Vadose zone soil fungal communities from Angelo Coast Range Reserve, California, USA - CZOMad1_1_16fungal (Illumina Assembly) | ecosystem: Environmental > Terrestrial > Soil > Vadose zone...
AACTCACCAATCCTTAAAGAGGATGGGGGACCAGGCGCATCGAGAAGAATCGCTTTCATTTCCGTGCCGCAATAAAATCGTCGAGCCCTTGTCGCAAAACAGCGGTGGGCACCATCTTTCCGCACGCCTCAGTCTTGTTTCTCCTCTTCAATTCGCTCCAATGCGTGAACAATCGAATCAACGAGTTCGTAGTTCAGAGCATTCAGTTTGGTCGGACGTTCAAATGTGAGGATCGCAACTGATTCACGATCTAGTCGGGAGAGCAACTTTTGTTTTCATTGTCTTATCGATGGCAGACGGCAGATAGCAAATAAGACAATCGGGAACGGTGTTTTGCCCGTTCTTTAATTCGCGTCCATTGGTGTTTATTCGCGGTTCCCATCGAATGCTTGGGCGAGCACTATCTCACCGGTCACGAATCACTTTTCACTAATCACCCTTTCGGCTGCTATTCGCGGTTACTAGCGGACAGATTCGGTGACCAGTTCCCGCTTTCGCGGTTCACGATGTGCACGAACGCCAGGGCCCTTTTTCCGCCCCAGCTTACTCACGAGCACATAGAAGATCGGAGTGAGTAATAAGCCGAAGAGCGTGACGCCGATCATCCCGGAAAACGTGGCGATACCCATGGCGTGCCGCATTTCCGCTCCCGCGCCGTGCGACGCAACCAGCGGCCAGACCCCGGCAATAAAAGCGGTTGAAGTCATCAAAATCGGTCGAAGCCGCAGCTGGCATGCGGATAGCGCGGCCTGCTCCGGGGAAAGCTGTTCCTCCTGATTTTTCGTCTTGGCAAACTCGACGATCAAAATCGCATTTTTGCACGCCAAACCGATCAGTACGATCAGGCCGATTTGGGTAAAGATATTGTTGTCTCCGCCATCAATCCGTACGCCCAGCAAAGCGAACAGTAGACAGAGGGGAACGATCAGTACGATGGCCAATGGTAAACGCAGACTCTCGTACTGAGCTGCCAACACGAGGAAAACCAGCAAGACGCATAAAGGGAAGATGTAGATAGCGGTATTCCCGGCGATCACGTTTTGAAATGTCAGATCGGTCCATTCGAATGACATCCCTTTGGGCAAGGTTTCCGAAACCACCCGAGCCATCGCTGCTTCAGCTTGTCCACTGCTGAACCCTTTACCTGGGGCGCCGTTGATGGGGGCAGTCAGATAACTATTATAATGCTCGGCACGATCTGGTCCGTAGCTTTCTTTAACTTTCACGATCGATCCGACCGGAACAATCAGTCCATTCTTGTTTCGCACCTTGAGGGCCAAGATATCGGTTGGCTTCTTTCGGAACTTTTCATCGGCCTGAGCAATCACCTGATAGGTTCGCCCGAATCGGTTGAAATCATTGACGTACAGCGATCCGAGATTGACTTGCAAGGCATTGGCCACATCGGTCTTGGTCAGACCAAGAGTTGCCGCCTTTTCCACATCAATATCTGCCTTGAGCTGCGGCACATTAATCGTAAAGCCCGTAAAGAGATTGCCAAGCTCCGGCGTCGCTGAAGTTCGTTTGAGCACTTCTTGGGTCGCATTATAGAGCGCTTCGTAACCGAGACCCGCTCGATCTTCCAGTTGCAGCCGGAACCCGCCAATTGTCCCAAGACCCTGGACCGGCGGTGGAGGAAAGATGGCGATAAAGGCGCTTTGAATCGAAGCGAACTTCTGCTGCAGATCGCTCGCCACCGCCAAGCCGCTAAGCTGAGGCGTCGTTCGTTCCTCAAATGGCTTTAGCGTTACGAAAACGATACCGGAGTTGGTACTGTTCGTGAATCCGTTGATCGACAGGCCAGGAAAAGAAACCGCGCTATCCACCGCCGGGTGTTGGAGAGCAATCTCGCTCATTCGCCGTATCACTGTGTCGGTACGATCCAGTGAGGCCGCTTCTGGAAGCTGGGCGAAAGCAACGAGATATTGTTTGTCTTGCAGCGGGATAAAACCGGTTGGTGTGGTGCGAAACATCTGGAACGTCAACACCACCAACACGCCGTAAACGACGAGAGCAACGATTGCCCACCTCAGCAGTCCTTTCACGACAATGGAATATAAATTTGCCGACCAGCGGAAGATTCGATTGAATGGCCGGAAAAACCAGCCAAACGCAAAATTCAGTACGCGGGTAACCCGATCTTCTGGGGCATGAGCCGGCCGGAGCAAAATCGCGCACAATGCCGGGCTGAGCGTGAGCGAGTTAAAGGCGCTGATGACGGTCGAGATCGCAATGGTGAGCGCGAACTGTCGATAGAATTGGCCGGTCAGACCGCTGATGAATGCAGTCGGAACGAACACCGCACAAAGAACCAGAGCAGTGGCAATGATTGGCCCGGTGACCTCCTTCATTGCCTGATTCGTCGCGTCGCGCGGCGATAGGCCGAGATGAATGTTCCTTTCGACATTTTCAACCACGACGATTGCGTCATCCACCACAATCCCGATGGCTAAGACCAGGCCAAACAAAGAGAGCGCGTTGATGGAGAATCCAAGCGCCAACATGGCAGCAAACGTTCCGATCAACGAGACCGGAACTGCCGCCAGTGGAATCATTGAGGCTCGCCAAGTCTGCAGAAAGACGATCACTACGATAACCACCAGAATCAGCGCCTCAAAAAGCGTGTGAACGACCGCTTCGATTGAGTGCCGAACAAAAATCGTGGGATCGTAGACAACGCTGTAATCGAGACCCTCCGGGAAATTCCGCTTCAATTCCGCCATCGCTTTGCGAACGTTATCCGAAAGCTCAATCGCGTTTGAACCCGGTAGCTGAGAGATCGGCAAAGCGACTGCCGCCTTATTATTGAGCAGACTTCGCAGTGAGTAATCCGACGCCCCTAGTTCTGTTCGGGCAACATCTCGTAAGAGGACGTTCTCGCCATGCGCCCCGGTTTTCACAATGATCCGAGAAAACTCTTCTTCGTCGATCAGCCGTCCATTGGTATTAATCGTCAAGGCGAAGTTCGACTCTGATTTTTGCGGCTCCTGGCCAATGGTGCCGGCCGCTACTTGCGCGTTTTGTTCGGTGATAGCGGTGATAACATCGGCAGCGGTCAAACCTCTCGCTTCCAGCTTTTCCGGATCAAGCCACACGCGCATGGCGTAGTCGCCGGAACCGAATATCTGCACCTGTCCTACTCCGGGCAGCCGAGCAAGCACGTCCTTGACTTGGAGTGTCGCGTAGTTTCGAACATAAATGTCGTCGTATATCCCGGTCGGACTGAAAAGATGCACAACCAGCGCCAGGTCAGGCGAACTCTTGAGGGTGGTTACTCCAAGACGTTGAACTTCCGTGGGCAGCTTGGGTAGCGCTTGAGAAACACGATTCTGCACCTGCACTTGTGCTTTATCCAGATCGGTGCCGAGCTTGAACGTAATCGTTAGCGTCATGACCCCATCGGTCGTCGCCTGAGAAGACATGTATAGGCCGTTCTCGACCCCGGTGATCGCCTGTTCAAGCGGCGATGAGACGGTTTCGGCAATCGTTTTTGGGTTGGCTCCTGGATAGGTCGCCCGCACGACGACCGTTGGCGGCACCACTTCAGGGTATTCACTGACCGGCAGAAATTTCAACGCGATTAAGCCGATCAATAGAATGACCAGCGAAAGGACGCAGGCAAAGACCGGATGCCCGATAAAAAATCGAGAGATGTTCATGAGTTAGATTGCGGAAGGCGGAAGGCGGACGCGAAATCCGAAATTGGCTTTCTATGATTCCTTCTGCTTTGGAGGTATGGATGCGCTCCGGCTGACAGCTTGAGGAAGAACCTTCATCCCCGGCCGAACTCGGGCTTGTCCATCCACAATGATCTGATCGTCCGGACCGATCCCTTCGGTCACGATTCTTTTTCCCTCAATCAGACCGCCGAGCGCAACTTTGCGATATTGAGTGATGTCATCTTTACTGACAACCAGCACATATCTCTGCCCCTGATCGGTGCCAATCGCGGTCTCCGATATCAGAAGAGCAGAATGTTGTGCGGTAGCGGGTATGCGAACACGGGCGAATAGTCCCGGAGTCAGTCTACCATCGGTATTGGGAAAGACTGCGCGAACCGTAATACTCGCGGTATCCGCGTTCACCCGGTTATCAAAGGACTCAATATAACCCTTTCGCGGAAATCCTTCTTCATCAGTCAACTCCATTTGAATGGGAAGGTTCCCGTTCTCATCCACTGGCAGATGTCCCGCGGCTTTGAGGCGCAACAGACGGAGATAGGCCGCTTCATCGAGCGTCGCGTAAGTATAGACTGGATCAACGCTGACGATGGTGGTGAGCAGCGTATTGGATCCGGAAACGCCGCTGACGTAGTTGCCCTCGGTAAGAACCGCTCGACTGATTTTGCCGGAAATCGGAGCTCGTACCTCACTTTGCTCGTAATCCAATTGGGCCGAATCGCGCGCCGCTTCCGCGGACTTGAGTGCGGCAACGGCTTCAGCAAGTTCGGAGCGCCGGCCGTCCGCTTCCTCCTGAGCAACCGTATGGCTTTTCAACAAGTCATCTGCGCGCCTGCTAATGCGCTGGGCATTTTCCAATGCGGCGGCGGCGCGAGCGACCTCGGCAGTTGTCCGATCGAGTTCCGCTTTGTACCAGCGGCGATCAATGACGAAGAGCACATCACCTTTGTGAACAATTTGACCTGCCGCGAAATGGATTTCAGTAATATGCCCGGAGACGCGGGGGCGTACTTCCACGGCTTCGACCGCATCGACTCTGGCGGTAGCGGTCTCCCAATCAATGATCTGGCTTTGTTCACCCGATGAAACCGTAACCGTCGGAGGTGGGGGAGCATTATTGGTGGCGGTGTGGGTGAAATTGCATGCGGTGACCGAGATCAGGCAAAAGAGGGCGAATGCCAATTGGTGGGATCGGATTCCATCCAGAGTTTTTGCCAGGGCCGGGTTGGTGTGCAGGGGTTCCATTCGGGTAGATATCGGCATAAATAGGCGACGAACGAGTGGGCGCAGCTGAGACACTAAATCTCGTTGCATTGTTCGCATATACACGAACATAGGCGACGGCGCAAGGTCAAGCTCAACTTTCTCACTGACCCGCTCCCCACCACTCAGAGCCACGCCTACGCTAACAGGATTAACAAATACGCCAGGTGGCATCCAGTAATAGTGAGTCACGGTTCTTTCTCCTCCATGTCGAGATTTCGATTCGGCCCGCCAGGATAGATATGCGGGCTGACAGCCCTATGTCAGGAGATTTGCGACAAACTCGATGAGCCCAACGACTAGCCGTCCTCCCTTCGGCGCCGCCCAGTCTATCAACTTACTTTGGCTGCGGCGCGGGAGCGTGGACGAGCCGGTTCCATTGCTTGTAGTACCGAATCGAGGAGGCCCGGAAAGAGGTCGTCCAGTTCCGGGCGACGCAACGAATTGAGACAGACGATGCCGCGCGGTTCCATGCGAATGATGCCCGCCTCACGCAGAACACGGAAGTGGCGGGAGGCGGTCGATTTACTCAGATCGATCTGAATGTCGCAACAGTTCATTTTGTCGTGTTTGGCGATCGCCTTAATGATTTGGAGCCGGGTAGGATCACTTAAGGCAAAGAGGACATTGGGCAAAGTGATCTGGCTTTTGGCCGGATGTAACGGCATGCGCATGAGCAATAATAGCCCAGGAGTTGGTCTATTTCCACTGTTCGCTTATATGCGAACAAACTGTGCCGATCCTGCCTTCGGCGGAGCTGCCACCGTCGCCGCGCTTTGGCGCGCCCTAGTCGTGCGTTTGAGGATGACCCAACAGCCGGCCGCGACAGAAGCGTCCGCCTTCGCCCAGCCGGCGGCGCGACACGTTGGGCGGAATCGGGTTTCCCCCTACCATCGCTCGCCGATGTGCGATCGACCCACCGGAGAGAAAACTGTAGCGTTTATGATTGACGGCCGCGAGGTTGAGCGAACGCGAACATGGGAGTCGAAATGCCTAGCACTTTAATTAACGTGTCTAATCGTTTGCCGGTTACGGTTCAAGAGGATCAGATTCTCAAGTCTTCGGGCGGATTGGTGGCGGCTCTGGAAGGATTCCCCGAAGAACACTTCAAAACGAAATGGATCGGATGGCCGGGGGCCGCATTTCCCGATGAACGACGGCGAAAAGAAGTCGAGCGAAAGCTTTCCGAAGAGTATGGCTATATCCCGATCTTTCTGGGCGAAGAAGAAGCTCATGGATTCTACGAAGGTTTTTCCAATTCCAGTATCTGGCCTTTGCTGCACTACTTACCGAATTTTTTGCGATACGAACGTGCCTGGTGGGAGGATTACCAAACTGTAAACCGAACCTTTGCCGACAAAGTATTAGAGGCGGCGAAGGATGGTGACCTGATCTGGGTACACGATTACCAGTTGATGCTCGTTCCTGCCATGCTCAGAGAGGCTGCTCCCAATCTTAAAATTGGGTTCTTCTTGCACACCCCCTTTCCCGCCTACGAGATCTTTCGCTGCCATCCGCGCCGTTCCGAACTGATTACCGGTATGTTGGGTGCGGACAGAATTGGGTTTCACGCTTTTGGCTATTTGCGACATTTCTCCAGCACCGTCCAACGACTGCTGGGCATTGAGACGGGTCTCACCCAGATTGCGAATGAAGAACATACGGCGGCATTGGGTGTCTATCCGATTGGAATCAATGCGCGCAAGTTTCAGGAAACACTGGACTCAAAAGAATTTCATCAGCGCCAGAAGGAGTTTCGTCTCGGACATCAGGGCAAACGGCTGGTCATTTCGGTGGAACGCATGGACTACACCAAGGGGATTCTGCGTCGACTCGAAGCGATCGATAATTTCCTGGCGAATTCGCAGGGGGATAACGATGTCCGCTTCCTATTTGTCAGTGTCCCGTCGCGGGAAGGAATTGAAGAGTATCAGCAGTTGGTACAGGAGGTTGAATCTCGGGTTGGTCAGCTAAATGGCAAGTACGCGACGCTCGTGGATAGCCCAATTCACTTCGTCCATGCCTCGATTCCTTTCGTTGACTTATGTGCACTATATGCCTTGGCTGATGCTGCCTTGATCACACCGCTAATCGACGGAATGAATCTTGTTGCCAAAGAGTTCATCGCCTGTCAACAGGAGAAAGGGGGATCTCTGATTTTGAGCGAATTTGCTGGCGCTGCGGAGGAACTCTTCAACGCCTTTTTAGTCAATCCTTATGATTCGGAGGCGGTGGCCGAGACCTTGAAGGGGGCTTTGGCTCTGCCTGAAGGAGAGAGGCGAGAACGGATTCAGCCAATGCGGGCACAGGTCCTCCGTTATGACGCTAAACACTGGGCGCGCTCATTCATTGACGATCTGGTGTCAGGCGCCGTCAAGGATGCCCGCACGGCGAAAGGCGATATCAAAGAGGTACGCAAGGTGGTTGAACGAACTCTCACCGCCGGGAAACGAATCGCACTTTTTCTAGATTACGATGGGACGTTGCGCGAAATCGAGCGAGAGCCTAATGCGGCGAAACCGACTGCGGAGCTAGAGGAGTTGCTGCATCGACTGAGTCAGCACCCGAACCTAGACCTGACCATCCTGAGCGGCCGTTCCCAGGAAAACCTGGAAGCATTTCTAGGGGCTTATCCCTTCCGCCTGATCGCCGAGCATGGGGCGACTTGGCGACCACCAGGTCAGAAGGACTGGGAACGACTGGATAAGAACATCAATTATGCCTGGAAAGAGGCGCTAATGCCCATTTTGCGAAATTACGAACAGGCCACTCCGGGGAGCGCGATCGAGGAGAAACCTTCGTCAATCGTTTGGCATTATCGGAAAGCCGACAACGAGTTTGGTAGATGGAAAGCGAACCAGCTAACGGAAGAGCTATCCGCTTTGACCGCTAATCATCCGATTAAAGTTCGACACGGCAAGAAAATGATTGAAGTCACCGCAACCGAGAACAACAAGGGCGCAGCGGTGACCCGCGTGCTGGCGGAAAACGATAACTATGGAGCGATCCTGTGTGCCGGCGATGATCTCACTGACGAGAGCATGTTTGAACTCAATATTCCGTACCTGTTGACCATCAAGGTGGGAGCCGGTCCGACCCAAGCCCGTTTTAGAATAAAAGACCCCGTCACGTTCCGAAAGTTGCTCGATGACCTTTTTATCCGAAAAACCTGCTCAGACCGCGAATAAGGTTCCTAACTTCAAAACCACGAATCGGCGCCGAAAAAATCTTCGCGGAAAAACGAGATTTGGAATCTAATTAGTGCAGACGAAAGGTGCGGCTATTTTGCCATGGATGGGGGGTGAGATAGCGTAAGGAATGCGGCTCTGGGTGATCACGCGACTGCTATTACTGGTAGTACTGGCCAATGCTATGCCGGTGGTAGCAAAGAAGGTCTTGGGCAATCGATTCTCGCGTCCTCTTGACGGCGGCGCCAGATGTCGCGACGGGCAGCCTTTGTTTGGCGCATCGAAGACCATGCGCGGCATTATCCTTTCGATGTTGGCAACTGTAATTGGCGCGCTCTTGACGGGCCTGGGATGCAAAACCGGGGCATTGATAGGAAGCGCCGCTATGGCAGGCGATCTCTTTTCCAGCTTTTTGAAGCGCCGGATGAAACTGCCGCCCAGCAGCAGAGCGATCGGGTTAGACCAGGTACCTGAGTCGCTGTTTCCGCTTTTGGCCTGTCGGGGGCCTTTTTCGCTGACGGCCCTGGACACAGCAGTCACTGTGGCCGCCTTCTTTATCGGTGAGATACTGATCTCCCGAATTCTTTACAAGTTTCGCCTGCGAGACCGCCCATATTAGCCCGCAATGGATATGTCGATTTCATGCGATTTTTCTGGGCTACTATGTAAGTGATGCAACGTAATTTCGGGTGGACAGTTGAGCCGTACGGCGACGATACAGGATCCGACACCGACGGATGTGTAACCGAGCATGTTGTGATATTTCCATGGTCCTGACGCCATGTGCCGAGGCAAGACCGAATCGAGCGTGATAGGAATCGATCCGGGCAAGCAGATTTGTCCGCCATGAGTATGGCCGCTCAACAGCAGATTGAAGTCGGCATGGGCGGCCTGACGATAAATCTCCGGGGTGTGCGACAGCAGGATCGAGAATTCTTCGTGCGGGATCGGTAAGGCGGCCTTTTCAATGTTGTCGACGCGATAATAATGCGCATCATCGATGCCGGCGAGATGGATTCGTTGGGCGCCGCGAACGATCGTTTCGCATTCGTTGAGTAGCATCCGAACTCCCATCTCTTCGAGTCCGGGAACCATGCTGATCGTGTCGTGGTTCCCTAACACCCCGTATACTGGGGCTTTGAGATGCGATCGCACTCGCGTCACTTCTTCAAGAGCAGCGTCGAACGGGCCAAAGGTCTTACCGCGGTAATCACCGGTCAGAACACAAAGATCGTACGTCAATTCATCAACCAACTCTGCTAAACGACGCATTGCGCCTTGACTCATGTCCGCATGCATGTCGCTGATGTGGAGGATCGTGAACCCATCGAAAGCGCTTGGCAAATCTGTCCGTTGGACATGGTTGTGTCGTAGTTGTATGCGTTCCGCGTTGTTACAGCCGTACTGATACAACCCAACCAGCTTCAGGGAATTGCGAATAACCGAGTGGATCGAATACCAGTTCTCAATGTGAAAGAAATTGATACCACCGCCAAACACGCGTTGCTCATGATCTTTTTCAATTCCGAGCCGCTGGCTGGTGTACACTCGCCCGAGGCGCTGCTCCAGTTTTGCCAGAATGTCCTGCTTCATTGACTGTTAGCTTGGCTTCCGCCCACTTGGCGGCAAATGTGGTCGGCAAAGTCTAAGCCTGGTGACCTACGGTTGTCACGGCGCTGGTTTATCCGTCCAACCTATCCGAAAGGACTTTTCTTCCCAGACTCTGGTCGGACCATTATGATCCGCCGCCATGGGAACATTACGCGTCCGGAAAATCGCCGCGATTGTCGGACTGGTGCTTGCCTGGTTGATCCTTCTTTTTCTGCACACGTGGGCGACACTCGCGATTTACTTTGCCAATTATCATCATCCGCTCGCCCGAACTCTGCTTCCGATTATCTACGTTCTCGTCTTGATCTTACTCGTAATCTTGGTTAGCCGACCCACTCGCCGGTTGCTGGCGGTTTTCGTGGTTTTCATTCTGGTCATCCTCTGGTGGATCTGCATCCAACCGACTGGACGCGGGGACTATCTGCCTCCCGTTGCAGTACTGGCATATCCAGAGTTTCACGGAGATCTGGTCACCATTCATAACCTGCGCAATTTCGACTACCGAACGCGCGATGACTACGATATCCGCTATGAGGATCGAACCTATGATCTCAAGCGACTCAAGCACGTCGATTTTTTGATAAATTACTGGGACGGCAAACGGGATACCGCGCATACGGCATTAAGTTTTGGATTCGATGACGGCCAATACGTCGCCGTCTCCGTTGAAATTCGTGGTCAGAAAGGGGACACTTATGAATTCCTGCGTGGTCTATTCAAGCAGTTTGAACTTTTCTATGTCATCGGTGACGAGCGCGACGTGATTCGAGTCCGCACTAATTATCAGAACGAACAGGTGCATCTTTATCGAACGAACTGTACCCCAGTAAATGCGAGAAAGTTGTTTGTGGACTTTTTGAATGGCGCCGACACGCTTCGTGCGCATCCACGTTTTTACGACACGCTGTTCGCTAATTGCACGACGACACTGATTGAGCACATCAATCGAGTCCTACCAACCAAGGTCCATTTTTTGCAGCGGCGGATGATGAACGGTTACACCGATTATGCGGCATATGAGAATGGCTGGTTGGCTGGCCACGATAGTTTTGCCGAGCTCCGATCGAAATCAAACATCAACGCGCGAGCGCTGAAGGCAGATCAAGACCCCGATTTTTCGCGAAAGATCAGAAGTCACTTTGATCAGGATCAGCGGTAGCGACGAACGTAGCCAGCCGGTCAGATCTGAAGCTCATTGGAAAGCAAAGAGGGTTTTAAACAGAAAGAAACAGCGCGGCATAACCGCAACCAAATTGGTCTTAGTTAGCGATTCGGTGATTCCCGTGGACGAGGTAGGACGTGTCGCTCCGCGAGCGCCGACCTGTCCGTCGACGTGTCCGACGAAGCCTCGCCCGATGATCGAACCATGGCGACCCCCCCGGCGAAGTCGGAAGCCTTTCCCGATGTCGTGAAAACTGTGATTGGTGGTTGGCAAAGTCGGAAGCCTTCGACATGGCTAAGTCTTTGGCAAACACGGCGGCGACGGCGGAACCATTTATTA
>Ga0137401_10001145_pt1 | contig 11240 bp, 6 predicted proteins | sample CZOMad1_1_16fung_FD_108286 | JGI IMG/M metagenome (GOLD analysis project Ga0137401, IMG submission 108286) | Vadose zone soil fungal communities from Angelo Coast Range Reserve, California, USA - CZOMad1_1_16fungal (Illumina Assembly) | ecosystem: Environmental > Terrestrial > Soil > Vadose zone...
ATCCATTAGCATAGCGGTGAGCGGTCGGGCACTGATAGGTTGGACCCCGTTGAGCCAGAGCGCGGTGATTGAAGCTTTGCCCTGGGTCTTGGCCGAAGCCGGGTTTCCCGAAAGTCCGGCTACGACAAAAATCAGGGCTGCGGTTGCCAGGACACTCAGGGTTACGTGTTTACTATTCATCAATTATCTCCTTCTAGTCTGAAAAGCATAGCTGTCTTTATCCCCGGCAAATATATTTGCGACTACAGGGTTTACCGGGGAAAGCATCGGCGGCATTGTACCTCAAAACTCGACGCCTCCTCATAACAAACTTCGCACCCAACCACCGTCCACTTGCAACGTTACGCCGGTGATGTACGACGCGCGCTCGGACGCGAGGAAGGCTATGGCGGCGGCGATCTCTTCCGGTTTCGCCATTCGCCGCATTGGAACCTGCGTAGCCCACGACTCGATTATTTCGGGCTTTGACTTGCCCAACACTTTGCCGCGGACGCCGGCCAGTTCGTCCTGCCTCTCGGTCAAGGTATAACCCGGCGCCACGTTGTTCACGGTAACTCCATCGGCGGCGACTTCACCGGAGACAGTCTTGGCCCAGCCGGTCAAGCCTGCGCGAACGGTGTTGGAAAGCAACAAGCCTTCGATCGGTTGTTTGACTGAGACGGAAGTTATGTTGATGATGCGGCCCCACCGTTGTGCCCGCATCCCGGGCAGGACAAGCTTTGCGAATCTGATCGCCGAGAGTGCGTTCTGTTCAAAGGCCCGGCGAAACATGTCCAGGTCGGTGTCGGCAAAAGCCGCCGCCGGCGGGCCGCCTGCATTGGTAACGCAAACATCAACGCGGCCCGCGCGTTCGCGGGCCAGGTTAACCAGCGCTTCGGTCTGCGTGCCGTCGGTGACATCGGCAGCGATGCCTGCCACGTCGGCGCCGGTTTCTTCGTGAATCTTCTGCGCCGCCGCGGATGCGCTGCCTGCGTCGCGCGAACAAAGAAACACGCGGGCGCCTTCGCGCGCGAGCTCAAGCGCGGCCGCGTACCCAATACCGCGACTGGCCGATGATACTAACGCCACTCGATCTTTTAGTCCTAAGTCCATATTTGACTCCAGTAGATTAATTGTTTGAGCCACGTAGTGGCGGAATATTTATAGTCCATCCGATTGGGTCCCAAGCTCCGGAGGAGCGAAATACTTTCTGGCGCCCATAAAATGAGCTCAGGAATGAAGACAGCGTTGCCGTGGCTATAAACATTTCGTCCCTACGGGACTTCAGCAAGGGACCGGTCGAGCAGCCTCGCGGGCTCGGCTTCATAAACAATCCGTGCCTTTGTCGGTTTCTGAAGAGTGCTGACGAGTTGTTTGATCTCATCCGCGACTCCTCCCGTTCCAGTCAAACATCCGATGACTTTGCCTTCGTCATAAGCGATCGTGAATTCATTTAGTGAGCCCATCGACCCGGCCACAAACAGCACGACGTCACACGACCGAACCAACACAACATTGCGGCCTTTCAAGCCAAAGCCTGTGTAAATGATCGCGCTGCACGCGTCCAAAGGAAGTTCATATCGTTCAACGTGCTCGCGTTCGTCACTGGCCGGAGAAATGCCGATGTGCAGGGCGCCGGCCTCGCTGGCTGCCTTGCCAGTTTCGTAAACCGCTCCGGCGGTTGCGCCGGTGAGAAGGATTACATCACGACTCGCGATCGCTCGGCCGATTGCCACCGCTGTCTCGCGCAGCGTCGCGGCAGTAGCTGCTTCAGCCGATCCCATGACGCCTACTTTTATTTTCATTTCCACGAACCAAACTCCAGGTTTGACTACCTCTCCCTTTGGGAGAGGGCTTTACTAGAGAGCCGGTTTCCCAGGACCTCTTCCCCGGCCCTTCTCCCAGAGTGAGAAAGGGAGATAATCAAATCGCCTCTCGTGAATCGCTAAACCTCAAAATGTTCGGTGCCCAGGTTTGGCGGGACTTCCTTGACCGTTTCTGAAATCGGTTGGGTTTCAGCAATGTTGGCTTTCCGGTCCCACCACTTCTCTGTCACAAACCAGACCAATCCGGGAAGCAGAAAAAACGTGCCCACGCCGGCCGTGACTACCCGCGGAGAGAAACTAAAACGATCCATCAGTTCGCCGACCAGATAGTTCGACGCCGCCATGGTCAAGGTGAGAAGCGCCAGCTCGGCCGCGAACACTCGCCCGCGGAATTTATCCTCGACCTCGCGTTGCAGCAATACGGTCGAGAAGACCCACAGAATGCTGCCGCCACAGTGCGCGATGGCCAGAAACAACAAAGCGAACGTGAAACTACGCGAAACGCCGAAAGCAATGTAGAAACATCCCCCGATCAAAAACGCAATGCCGATCGCGTTTTGCATCTGCTTCGGGGTTTCGCCCGCCCAACGCCGCGCGACAATTGGTCCCACTGCCGTGCCGATCCCGCGGGCGGTAAACAAAACGCCGATCCCCGTGGCCGTCCGGCCGGCGATGGGAAAGACTCTTTCGCCGAACACAGCCAGCAAAGTCAGAATGCCTCCACCCATTCCCCAGGCCGGCTTCACCATCAAATAAGCGAGCACGCGCCGCCGATGTTTGACATAGCGCGCGCCCTCAAGCGTGTCGTTTATTCCGAGCGCTTTACCAACGGTCAGTTTCGCCTTCGCGCGCGGGGCGCGCTTGGGAAAGCGGACGCTCGCGATCAGCAGCGCGGACACAACGAAAGTTAACGAGTCAAGTATGAAAGCTACATTTGTTCCGAACCAGCCGGCTACGAATCCGCCAATCGCGGCCCCCAGGGTCAGCATCGCCGACCAGGTTACCGATGCGATCGCATTAGCTGGCAGCAGCTGGCGGTCGGAAACGATCGATGGAATGGCGGCCGTCTTGGCCGGCTCGAAGAAGGCAGAGAACGCCAACTGCATAACGGTCAGGACATAGACCAGCCACATCTGATCGGGCCGGCGAACGAATAAGAATCCGAGCACCACGATCGCCCGCAGGAAGTCCGCCGTAATCATGATTGACCGGCGGCTGAACCTGTCAGCGACGACGCCCGACAGCGGTCCCATGACGACGCTCGGAAGAAACCGCGCGACCATGATCAAAGCCACCGAACGACTTGAACCGGTCAGACGCAATGTGATCGTGTAGACAGCGATGGTGTCGAACCAATCGCCCATCTGACTGACAACCTGACCCAACCAGAGAAAACGAAAGCTGCGATTGCCGCGCAGCAATTCGCCGTACCCGACAGTCGGCGGGCGTTCGCGTCTGGGTTGAATTGTTGTGGTCACGGCCATGAATCAAAGGAACGCAGAAAGGTGCACTCGGGTACTCATGCTTGTCAACTTCACGGTTTGTTTCCGCTGTTTGAAATGCTGCATTTTCCGTTCGCGGCTGCCTTGGTCAACGATCGCAAAATCTCATGCCTGACCGAACCTTCACTTTGACCTGTCATATTGAAGTTAGGGACCGCAGGTAAAGCAATAGTCACTATTGGTGCCGTACAAAGACTCGCTAATCATGATGTTTCCGAAGTTTTACCCGCGACAAGAGAGCGGCACAGGCCTTGTTAGTCAGGAGTCGCGGCTAGGAAGCGCTTAAGCGCTGATTGGGTCCACCGCACTGGGCCCGCTAGCCGCGCAAGTCACACCGGAAAGCTAGTGCCGGATCATCAAGGAAAGTAGGCAGTGAGTTCATACACCCCAGGTGGCGGGCGCGTGCCAGCATCCGCCAACTTGCCCGGTCATGCGTCGGAAGCGAAAGCCCCAGTTGCTCCGGGACGTTCGCTTTCGGCGCAGACACATTCACAGAGAACCTCAAAGGAAGAACTGTTGTGTGATTTGATTCTGGTATTTTTTCGAGAGCTTCAACGAACTTGCCCAGCGTGAGCCGCAAAGAGATGAAACTGATCGAAATGTCAGATTACAACCGCGCCGCAAAGACCTATTGGACTGTCATGGTCATTGCCGGCGCAACTGTATTCGTTTGGGCGATCCGACATTGCTTCGGTTATTCATCGACTCAATGGACCGAGTTTGCCAGCCTACTCTCACTCGTAATTCTGGCCGGGTCAAATCCGATTCGCATCCCCAACACGAGAGCCAGTTTTACCGCGGGCGACGTCTTCATATTCCTGGGCGTCTTGTTTCTCGGCGTACCAGCCGCGATCGTGATCGGTGTTCTGGATGCGTTTGTGAGTGCGCGCCGGACTTCCAAGCGCGCGGCTAGTTGGATTGCCGCACCGGCTATGATGGCCCTAACGGCTTTCATCGCCGGAAAAGCGTTCTATTTTGGGCTGGCGCATTACGCTCACCTCGCGCAGCAACCGCTGGGCACAACTCCGGTGCGCCTCGACCACCTGCTCGGCGCGCTCGGACTGTTGGCAATGGTTCAGTACTTCGTTAACGGTCTTACGATTTCGGCAATCTATGCGTTGCGAAGCCGGCGACCTATTCTGAAGTCATGGCGCGACGACTATCTCTGGACCTGGTGGTCGTTTCTCGGTGCGGCGATTGCCACGGCGGTTATCTACTCGGCCGTGACACATCTGGGATCGGCTTATGTGCTATTGAGCGTGCCAATCATTGCCGCTACTTTTTGGACTTATAAGATCTATTTTGAGCGAGTCAACGCCAAGACCCGGGAAGCTGAAGAACTGAGCCGCCTGCATTTGGCGACGGTGGAAGCGTTGGCCACTGCAATTGACGCGAAGGATCAAACAACACATTTCCATGTGCGCCGCGTCCAGATTTACGCCGAAGGACTTGGCCGGCTGCTAAAACTATCTGATGCTGAGATCGCCGCGCTCAACGCCGGGGCCCTGTTACATGACGTGGGGAAACTGGCAGTGCCGGATCACATTCTGAACAAGCCTGGCACGCTCACACCGGCTGAATTCGAGAAGACAAAGATACACACTGTCGTCGGCGCCGAGATTCTGGGCCGCGTCAACTTCCCATATCCAGTCGTGCCCATAGTCCGTCATCATCATGAACGTTGGGACGGCAAAGGATATCCGGACGGCTTGCAGGAAGAACAAATTCCGATCACGGCGCGCATCATGTCGGTGATCGATTGTTTTGATTCGGTGCGCGAAGACCGTCCCTTTCGTCCCGGCATGTCGCGTGAAAACGCGATCGAGTTATTGCGCGGAGACTCAGGCGCGCAATTCGATCCCACAATTGTCGACCTGTTTATCGAGCACTTGCCCGGCTTCGAAGCTGAAATTGCTGCCCGAGGCCTGGCCGATCAGATTCACATCAGCGTGCCTGCCAGCCCGATCGTCCACGCCGCGGAGCAGGTGGCCCGCGCGCGGGAAAATACCTCGTTCGGCGCCTATGACCAGATTCGCAATGCGCATCGCGAAGTCTACGCACTGTATGAGATCGCGCGCACATTTGGATCTTCTCTCGAAGTAGAGAACACCCTGGCAGTCCTGGTCGACAAGGTAGGACAGATCGTTCCCTTCGAAACCTGCGTGGTTTATCTCTATGACGAAGTCAAAGGTTACGCCACCGCGGCATTGGCTGTGGGCCAGAATGCCGAACTCCTGCATGCGAGATGTGTAGCGCCTGGAGAAGGCGCGACCGGCTTTACTCTGTCAAACCGGCGACCCGTCAATCGAATTCATCCGAGCCTGGATTTTGCGGGCTTCAACTTACCTGTTGGTAGCGACTATAGGTCAATGGCTTCATTGCCATTGTTCAAGGATGATTTGTTGCTGGGAGCACTTTCGGTCTATTCGATTAACCTCAAGGAATACAGCGACGATCAGATTCGACTACTCGAGACGGTGACGCGGCTCGCTTCCGACGCCCTGGCTAACGCTGTGAATCATGCGCGGGCCGAATCAAACGCACTGACGGATTCGCTCACCGGCCTGCCGAATGCGCGCAGATTGCACGTTCGTTTCGAAGAAGAAGTCTCGCGCGCCCGCCGCACCGGCAATCCCTTCCAGGTGATCATGCTTGACCTCGACGATTTCAAATTGGTCAACGACACGTTCGGACATAAGCTCGGTGATCGCATGCTGCGCGAGGTCGCCGGTCTGGTTCAGGCTCAATTGCGCGAGTACGATTTTCTGGCGCGCTATGCCGGAGACGAATTTGTCGCGATCGTAAATGATGCAACCGTCAAGCAGGTAGAGGAACTACGTGAGCGCATTGAAAGAATAGTTTCGAATTTCTCGATTAACATCCGTGCTCAGGGTCGCGCACGTGTTGGGATCAGCGTCGGCTCAGCCGTGTTTGGCCGCGACGGCGAGACTCTGGATCAGCTCCTGGTAGCCGCCGATCAGGCAATGTACCGCGCCAAGTCAACCCACAAAACAGGAATCTTCCGCGCCGCCAACAAACAGCGTAAAGCTCCCAAAGCCGCAGTGGAACACCCGGATGGACCGCTGGTGACGACGGCGATCAACTGAAAGAGCCTTTGTACGTCATCGGATATCAGGCGGCTTCTCGCACCCATCGATCGACGGATGAATGTGCCACGTATTTATGGGATCCTGCTGCCCCGCGATCGTCAGGGGACTCGACGCCTCTCCGACATGGAAGCACCAAACATCGAGCACTTCCTTCTTAAATTGGGCCACCAGAGTCGCGTCTGCTTTGGCCATGGACTGGTACTTAGCGTCCACGACGCCGGTCAGTTTTTGCACGAAGCGCACGGGCTGGATCTCGTTCCAGCCAGAGTGGCCTGCGTCGTAGACCCAGTCGCCCCGCGTCAGAATCACGTCGCCGCCCGCACCGGTTTTCGGATCAGCTGCTGTTAGTTCGCCGGATGCAGGGTCATAGACGTCGTTAATATCGCCCGAATGTGTCGCGGCCCATGCGATCGCAGTTGCGATTGCGGTGATCAGCAGCCAGATCAAGGCTGCGATGGCACAAATAAGCCAACCGATGAGTGGGATGGAGCAGATTGCGCCGACAATGGGAGCGCCGAATGACAGTATCTTCCAAACTATACAGACATCGTGAACGCGGCAGCCCTTCACCTCCACGTGGAACACTTCGGTATCATGCGGGATGTCTTCGAACTGGACGGAGACGCCCGCGAATGGCAGGCCGATCCCGGTGGTCGCCGCCTGTGCTTCCAGAAAGGGTCCCTGATTCGGATCCGTCATCGTCATCTCAGCAAGCAACTCTACCGGAGAATGGGGCGAGGGCAGCGTGTTCATCGTGAAGTCGTCGTCGATCTTCTCAAACCCCGATTTGTCCTGGCCCACCGGAATGATTTGCATGATGCGGCCGATGGTGCAGGAGTCGTCGCCCAGGCAAACCATTTTGCCGCCGGAGAGGAAAGCGCACAATTCAAAAATCGCCGCAATGAGGAGAATTCCCGCGACCACGCCGAGCCCCGGAACTGCGGCGCCGGAAATAATCGCCGCCAGGATATCGACAATGATCAATACACCGGCGATGATGCCGAGTGCAATCACGCTGGTCAACGGCTTGAAAGCGGCTGGGGTAACGCACTTGTAAAATTGTCCACAGTCAGCCATGGCTCACCTCCTCACCTTGAGCGTCACCCCGCCCAAGAGACCTTTGCCAAACATAGCGTTGATGTTGAATGGTCGCTCGCCGCGAAAATCCGCCGGCGGATTAATCGCGACGGTAACGTCCGTTTGGTCGCCCGGCGCAAGCTCGAATTCAGCTGGGGCGATATTTACCGTCCAGCCCACGGGAATGGGAAATGCTCCTTGCCCGTGCCGAGCTCGCGCCAAAGTCCAATTGGCCTTAGCCTCAGTGGGCGGAACAAACACATCGTATCGCTTGAGTTTCGGGTAACGACGGTCACTGTCTTTCTTAGTGGGGCGATTGCTGCAGTCGAGCGGGGCCGGGATGGCGTATGCGTCAGCGATCATCTTGATGAGCTTGTGAATAGTATCGTCATTTCGCACCGGGAAGGTAAATGTGGCCGGTGATGCTGCCGTTCCCACATTGGTGTTTTCCTGGCCCAGATTGTTCTTTGGATTCGCGTCGTCTGGCCATACCAACAGCACTTGGAGGCAATAGTGACCTTCTTGCTTCGGCGTGTGCCAAATCACCTTGGCCGGTGCCGGATGCCCGGCTGCCCCCTTCACCGGCAAGTCTATCTTGATGGCTCCGATTGGATTGCTGACCATGCCCGCGCCAAAGCTGAGAAACGAAAATACGACGGGAAGACCCACGGCCGGAGCTTCGGTGGAATTATTATAAATGGTGGCTACGACCTCATAGTCGTGGTCGGATTTTAGTGAATCCGACGAAACCGGCACACCGCCATCGAAAAGCTGGATATCAGGGTTGTCCCACGTCACAGCCAATCCCTGTTCCATCAGGTAAAACTGTGAATAGATCATGGGATCAGCCCGCTTGTATATCTGTGGCGGAACAACAATGCACCGAGGGGTGCATCGAAGGGGACGCCCGCGTCGCACATCGCGAAGTTCCTTTCCGCGGCGGCAGGTATTAACATGGCGGCTGATCAACCGGATCAGGTCGATCAGCCACTGAAAGACAAACAGATAAATCAGAATCTGGAGCAGCTTCCGCAGAAACGAAGCCAGACTCCTGAGAAAATAGTTGGGCTTCATGAAATCCTCCCCGAATCTCAACCGCCACAGCAAGGGCGAGGCGGGTTCACGTTAACCGAACCCACAGTTCCATAGTTGCCCTCCGACGGGCTTTGCGGGCTCCATTCCCCCTGGATTTCCAGAATTATTTGCCGCAGCTTACGCCGCGCCGTCAGGATTCCGATCGCTTTGCCTAGAGAGGTCGTAATGACAACCACTCCGCACCCGATCCAGAATTCGTGCCATCCGGGATGTCCCCATCCCCCCGGCCGCAGCGGAAGGTAGAGCAAGTAGCCGATTACGCCGACCAACAGCCCGCCTGCTCCCTGCTCGCAGCCGCAAGGGGACTGAAGGCGGGTCAATTGACGTTCCCACAATTGGATTCGTTCGGTTGACGCACCCTGAATCTCCAGCTGCAGCTGCGCCGGTCTTTTTAATGGCTTGATTCGCCACGAGTGCAGCGAGGCCAATTCGGACGGATACCGAATTTTAGTTTGATCGTTCACAAGTCATAGCGAGGTATCGCGGCATGAGCCCGGGATGCGCGCAGTATACACCCAGATTGCGAGTTTGAAAGCCTATCTATGAGAAAAAACCATAATCCTTTGTGGAGCAGTTTGGATACGACCGAGAACGCATGGTCATTCGGTTCAAACGGCAGTCTTACTTAAAGAAATCCTAATAAACCCTTGACAATCCGCTGCTCAGCCGTCAAATTGGAAGAGTGGTACGCGGGTCCACGTTCTGCCTTACCCGCGAACGGCCGGCGTTCTGACGGCCGGCTGAATCCAACGCCTTTGTCCCAGGCTCTTGACCGTTAGCTTTAGCAAGCGGTCCTCTAATTACGCCTCCTCATCTTCAGGAACTACCTCGCAAAGCGAAGGACTGCCACAAACCCGTGCAACGAAGAATGTCAATTACGCCCATACCACAAACAACCGGCGCCACTCTTTTGATCGTCGATGACGACCGATCGGCACGCGAAGGTCTCCGCAGTGTTTTCGAAAACGCCGGGCATAACACTATAGGTGTCCCGGACGCGCCGTCGGCGCTGCGTCTGCTGCACAAACAGATGTGCGACCTCGTGGTGCTCGACGTCGAGCTTCCGGAGGTCGACGGTCTTGCGCTTTGCCGCCTGCTGCGTGCCCAGCCCGCGATGACAAAGTTACCGGTGGTTGTTTTTTCCGCCGACGATAGCGAAGGCCGCAAAGTCGAAGCCTTCACCGCCGGCGCCGACGATTACATAGTCAAACCCTCGACGCCGGGCGAGTTGGTTTCGCGAGTCAACTCTCATCTAAATTTTGCGCAGCGCGAGTCGGAACTACTCGGCAGCAATCGCGAATTGAGTTTTCTCGCCGACCTCGGCCGCGGCCTCCTACGAGCCATCGTCCCGGAACAGGTTGCGCGTCGGGTCGCGGGAGCCATCTACGAAGGGACGAACGCTGCGCAGAGTGCCTGTGCGATAAAGAACAACGGCCAGGGACTCGCGGTGTGTGTCTTTGATCGAGAAGGCAGCGCCGGCAGTTCTGTTCTGATTATGATGGATCGGCTGGAACGCTGGTTGGCCTCTTCGCGTGCAAACGGTCCGGCTTGGCTCACCAACCACCGGGAGTTTTTGTTTCGCGACGCACAACACGAGACGGAATACCTGGTACCAATTCGTTTCGGCGAGACGATTTTTGGGGCGATGGTAGTGGCTTTCGCGGCCGCAAAAGATTGCACTGAAGATGAACGCCGCCTGATAAACGCCGCCGCCCAACAGGCGGCCCTGGCTGCGCACATCTCGACGCTGTATCTTGGCGCGCGTGAATCGGCGGCCACCCTGGCGCGGGAAGTAGATCGCCGTACGGCCGAATCCGAAATGCAGCAACGCTTCACCGAAGCGATTATCGACACGCTGCCGTTGTCTCTCTACGCAATCGATCGCGATTATAATATTGTCGCCTGGAACCGAAATCGCGAATTGGGAGAACTTGGATTGCCGCGCGGAGAAGCCCTGGGACGAAATATTTTTGAGGTCTTAACCAAGCAGAATCGCGAGCTGCTGGAACGGGAATTCGGCAAAGTCTTTGCCACCGGCGAGATTCATCGTGTCGAACAGGAAAGTATTACTGAGTCAGGTGAGACCAACCACTGGTTGATTAGCAAGATTCCCATGCGCGCCGATGAAGACAACCAGGTCTCGCATGTAATCACGGTGGGCGAAAATATTACCGCTCGCGTTAAAGCTCACCGGGCCGTGGCGCGCGCCGAAAAGCTGGCGGCTGTCGGCCGTTTGGCGGCCGGCGTAGTGCATGAAATTAATAATCCGCTGGCAACTATAGCCGCATGTGCCGAGTCGCTCGAGAAGCGAATGCAGGAGGGCGCTTTTAGCGAATCGCCTGATGCCGAAGACTTGCGCGAATATCTCGGATTGATTCGCGACGAAGCATTTCGCTGCAAGACGATTACCAACGGGCTGCTTAATTTCAGCCGCCTGCGCGCCGGCCAACGCGTGCCGGTTGATATGCGGGAAGTAATCAAAGCCACCGCGCGATTAGTGACCCACCAACAGCGAGGCGACAATATTCAAATAGTAATCGAGGCCGCCGCCGGTCTGCCGAGTGTTTCCGGTGACATTGGCCAATTACAGCAGGCGGTGATCGCTTTGGCCACCAACGCGATAGACGCGATGCCCGAGGGCGGAACCCTGA
>Ga0137401_10001146_pt1 | contig 11238 bp, 7 predicted proteins | sample CZOMad1_1_16fung_FD_108286 | JGI IMG/M metagenome (GOLD analysis project Ga0137401, IMG submission 108286) | Vadose zone soil fungal communities from Angelo Coast Range Reserve, California, USA - CZOMad1_1_16fungal (Illumina Assembly) | ecosystem: Environmental > Terrestrial > Soil > Vadose zone...
CACCACCAGGCTGAGCACGGCCAGGATGATGATCATGATGGCCAGCACGCCGACCAGCGCCATCGATCCGGGGACCGGCCCCAGTTCCACCTTGATCATTTCGCCCAGCGATTTGCCGTCGCGGCGCACCGAAACGAACAGCACAATGAAGTCCTGCACCGCGCCGGCGATGACGACACCGACAAGTATCCACAGCGCGCCGGGTAAGTAGCCCATCTGGGCCGCCAGCACCGGGCCGACCAGGGGGCCCGCGCCTGCAATTGCCGCAAAGTGGTGACCGTAGAGCACCCACTTGTTGGTCGGCACGTAGTCCAAGCCGTCGTTGTGCCGCAGTGCCGGCGTCTGCCGCGTGTCGTCGAGTTGCAGTACGCGGTTCGCAATGAAGCGGCTGTAGTAGCGGTAGGCGATAAAATAGACGAGCAGCGCCGCTGTAACGAGCCACACGGCGTTGACGCTCTCGCCCCGATCGACGGCAACTGCCGCAAAGGCCGAACCACCGATTGCCGCAAACACACCCCAAAGCAGGATCGACAGCTTCTTTTTCATTTGTTCCCCCACGCCGTATCCGGCGTCCTTTACCTCCGTCAATGTTACTGCGAGCGCGGGATCAAGTGGGAGAGATTCACGCCGGAGCCACGCAAATTTCAGCCAATGGCTGCCCGACAATCCGGGCGCGTGGACCTACCACCGCTACCAAGACCTTTACGCGATTGCCCGCGGGGAGCGCGAGAAGTTGCAGCTCGAGGCGGTGCGAATCAATTTCGCGCGGATGCGCGACCGAATCCCGGCGCTGAAAAAATTGGCCGACCGCCAGGGCGTCGGGAGATTGATGCCATGGCCCATATCGGCACCCTGGTGGCCCGCGGCCACGGATATTCAATCTTGCCGTTGCCGGCGGTTGCCGAGGCCCTTGGAGCCGGCCAGGTTTCCATCGCACGAATCCACAATGGCTCCATCAGGCGTACTCTCTGTTTGGTGCGGAACACAAACCAAGTTCTGACTCATGCGTCTGTCCGCTGCGAGGATCTTGCGATCAAAGTGCTTTCACGACTGATCGAAAAGGGCGTCTGGGTTGCCGACCTGGACGTGGCGTTGCGGTAAATCAGGAGAGGACGATGGCGCACAAGCCGCTGCAGGGAAAAGTTGCGCTGGTCACGGGTTCAGGCCGGGGGATCGGCCGCGAAATCGCGCTGCGGCTCGCCCACGACGGGGCTAGCCTCGTCATTCATTTCAGCGGCAGCGAGGCCGGGGCGAAGGATACGGTGACGACCATCCAAGGCGCGGGCGGTAAGGCGGTGGCCTATCGCGCCGATATCGCGAGGCGAGCAGAGGTGCAGGCACTGTTTTCGGCGATCGATCAGGCGCCCGGTGGCTCGAATACTGGTCGAAGGCGCGGAGACCGCAAAAGTCATTACCCGTGGTGAATCCTATGTCGGAGGGTGGATCGATATGAATATGACCGGCAAGCAACACATTGCTGCGCCTCCTCAGCGGGTTTGGGAGGCTCTAAACGATCCCGAAATTTTGCGCGCAAGCATTCCCGGCTGCCAGAGCCTCGAAAAGGAGGCGGATGATCGCTTCACCGCGGCGGTGGAAGTGAAGGTCGGCCCGATCGGCGCACGCTTCAAAGGCATGTTCTCTCTTGCGGATGTCGACGCCCCGAGGGGCTACACCCTCGTCTTGCAAGGCAACGGTGGTATTGCCGGGTCGGTCAAGGGCAGCGCGAAAGTTTGCTTGAGCGAGGATGCCGGCGGTACGCTCATCTCCTACGAAGTTGAATCCCAGGTCGGGGGTCGCATGGCTCAGCTTGGGGGCCCGATCATCGATGCTACCGCGAAGCAGCTTGCGGGCAAGTTCTTTGGCCGCTTTGGCGAGATGGTCGGCGAAGCAGCGAAGCCGGCTGAGCCTGCGGGCGAAAAGGCCGGAGCATCGCCGGTCACCTTGGGTAGCGCGCCGGCGACGCTTGCTACCCGATCGGCTGCGCCTTCCGGCGGTTTGCCCCTAGCCTGGATACTGACGACCGTAGTCGCGGCGCTTGCCGGCTTCCTCATCGGCCGCGGGCAGGGTGCTGCCGGCTCCGACTGGGCCGGACTTGCGATCGGACTGCTCGTAATCGTGGTGGCGGGCGCCGCTTTCGAACACGGACGGCGGACGGCGGCGCCGGTGGTAATGCTCGACAGTGCCCTGCTGCGGCGGCTGATCGATGGGGCGAAGGAATGAAGCCCGCTCCGTTCGACTATGTCGCCCCGGCCACCGTCGATGAGGCCTGCTCTGTCCTCGCAGAAGCCGGCGGCGGAGCGACTATCCTGGCCGGTGGCCAGACGCTGTTGCCGCTTCTCAATTTGCGGATGAGTCAGCCATTCATCATTGTCGACATCAACAAAATCGCTGAGCTTCAGGGCATCGCCCGCGCCGACAGCTGCACGCGGATCGGGCCGATGACGCGGCAATGCGAAGTGATCGCCAGTGAGGACCTGGCGCGTGACCTTCCTGTGCTGGTGCAGGCGGTGGGGCACGTGGGGCATCACCAGACGCGTAATCGCGGCACGATTGGTGGCTCGATCGCGCTCGGCGAGCCTGCGGCGGAGCTGCCGGCCACCGCCGTGGCGCTTGATGCGATGATCGAGGTGCGCTCGACTCGCGGTACACGACAGATCCCGGCCGGCGAGTTCTATCTCGGTCCCTATATGAGCGCGCTGGAAGCAGACGAGCTGGTGACCGGCATCTCATTTCCCGACTGGCCGAAAGGGCACATCCCCCTGTTCCGCGAAGTGGCGCAGCGCCCCGGCGACTTCGCGTTGCTCGGCATGGTCGGCGCACTATCGGTCGAAGGCGGCAAGATCGCTCGCGCCGGGCTTGCCTGGTTCGGCATGGGACCAACGCCCATCAGGGCGAAGGCTGCGGAACAGATGCTTCTCGGCCGGTCTCTCGATGGGTTTGACCCGCAGGCCGTTGCCGAGCGCGCCATCGCCGACACCGCGCCCTTCGACGACCATCACGCCAGCGCCGAATACCGCCGCACCGTCGGCGCCCGCATATTTGTCCGCACGCTGCGCGAGGCGCTCGAGCTCGAGGAGCTGGCATGAGCAAGCACCACGTCGAAATGACCATTAACGGCCGTCGCCATGCCGGCGATGTGGAGGCGCGTGTTTCACTCTCCGATTTCCTGCGCGGCGATGCGGGCTACACCGGCGTACATGTCGGATGCGAACATGGCGTCTGCGGCGCCTGCACGGTGATCGTCGAGGGCAAGGCCGTGCGCAGCTGCCTCATGCTGGCCGTGCAAGCGGATGGCGCGCAAGTCACCACCGTGGAAGGCCTCGCCGCGCCGGACGGCACTCTGCACCCCGTGCAACAGGTTTTGCTCGACGAGCATGCGCTGCAATGCGGCTTCTGCACGCCTGGCGTGGTCATGACGCTCGCCGCGCTCACCAACGATGCTCAAAAGCCGAGCGAGGCGCAGCTCCTTGCAGCACTCTCCGGACATATCTGCCGTTGCACCGGCTATCAGGGAATCCGCCGCGCGGCAAAAAAGCTCGCCGGCGCTGCCAGGGGAAAATCATGAGCGCCGTCCCCGCGCCCGACCCTGAGATCACCCCCGACCCCGAGCCCGACCCCGATACCGGCGCCGGGCGCTACATAGGCAAGCGCGTTCGCCGCAAGGAAGATCCACGCCTGCTGACCGGCCGCGGCCAGTTTGTCGACGACATCGTGGTGCCGGGCATGATGCATGTCGCCTTCGCCCGCAGCGCCATCGCGCGGGCCACTATCCTCTCGATCAATACGGTGGGGGCGCGCGAAGTTCCCGGCGTACACGCCGTCTACACTCAGAAAGACCTGGCCCGCTTCAAGGTCGACATGATGAATTTTTTCTTCATCTCGCCGGAGGTGGAAATAACCCCGCTGGCCAACGGGCGGGTGGCCTATGTCGGCGAACCGGTGGCCCTCGTCATCGCCGACAGCCGCCATATCGCCGAGGATGGGGCCTCGCTGGTTGAGATCGAGTACGCGGAGGAAGATCCGGTCGTCACCATCGCCGACGCGCGGCGCGGGCCGCCAGTCCACCCCGGCACCAACAACAACATCGCTGCGCAGATGGGCGAGGAAGCGATCGACGAGGATCTCGACGCGCTGCTTAAACGTGCACCGTACCTCATCACCCACAAAGTCGTTCATCAGCGCATCTCGCAGTCGCCGATGGAGATGCGTGGGATCGTGGCCGTCCGCGACGGCAGCGAGGAACTGACGCTCTACATCACATGCCAGAGTCCGCACGTGGTGGCGCGCTGGACCTCGCTCGCACTCGGACTGCCGCAGACCGCGATCCGCGTGATCGCCAAGGATGTCGGCGGAGCATTCGGCCTCAAGAATCACCCATGGAAGGAAGAAGTCGCGGTGATCCTCGCCGCGCTCGAATTCGGTCGGCCGCTGAAGTGGATCGAGGATCGCTACGAGAACCTGATCGCCGCCAACCAGGCGCGCGAGGCAGAAATGGTGCTCAAGGTGGCATTCGACGCCAACGGCAAGCTGATCGCTTCGCACGGCGACTATAGCTGCAACAACGGCGCCTATCCGCAGCTGGTGGATTGTAATATCGCCGTCCAAATGTTCCTGTGGGCGGCCTACAAGATGCCGGCGTATGGTTTCCTGGCGCGCGGCTGGTACACCAATACCGTGGGCCTTGCCGCCTATCGCGGGCCCTGGGCGATGGAATCGCTCATTCGCGAAACCGCCCTGGATGTGGCTGCCCGGCGCTTAGGGCTCGATCCGATCGAGATCCGCCGCCGCAATTTGGTAACGCTGAAGGACCAGCCCACCACCTCTTGTATGGGCATTCCGCTCGAGGACATCACGCCTGCCGAGTGCCTCGACAAGCTGCTCGAGAACTTTGACGTCGCGGCCTTTCGCCAAAACCAAAAGGCCGCGCGGAAAAAAGGCCGCTACCTGGGACTTGGCATTGCAGCCTATATCGAACCGACCGGATCCGCCGGCAGCATCGTCACGATGACGGGCGAACTCGCACAGGTCCACATCGAGCCGACCGGCAAGGTCACCGCGACGATGAGCACGCATTCGCAGGGCCACGGCACCGCAACGACCATGGCGCAGATCATCGCCGACCGGCTCGGCGTGGCCTACGAGGACGTAACCGTTTTCGAGGGTGACAGTTCGCGCGGGGGCTTCTCTCCCGGCGCGGCAGGCAGCCGCCAAGGGGTGATTGCGGGGGGCGCCGCAATCATGGCCTCAGACCTGCTGGCGGCCAAGGTGAAGCAGCTCGCCGGGCACCTGCAGGGCGCCAGCCCCGAAGACATTCGCATGGAAGACGGCATGGTGCATGTCGAAGGCGCACCGGAAAAGTCGCGCTCGCTGCGCTCGATCGCCGAGATCGCCTATGGCGAGCCCGACCGTCTGCCGCCTGGTTTCGAGGCGGGGCTCGAGGCGCAGTACCGTTACCAGCCGCCGCCGATGACCCTCACCAGCGCCGCCAATGCCTGCGTGGTCGAGGTGGACGCGGAGACCGGCTTTGTGAAGATCCTGCGCTGGATTTCTGCGGAAGATTGCGGGACAACCATCAACCCGGCAGTGGTCGAAGGTCAGATCGCCGGTGGCCTTGCTCAGGCAATCGGCATGGTGCTGTTGGAGGAGATGGCCTTCGACGCGCGCGGCAACCCGACCGCGGCGACCTACAAGGACTATCTCTTGCCGGCCATTTCCGACATTCCGGATTTCGAGTTCGTTCACGCCAGCACGCCGTCGAAATCGGTGGGCGGCATGCGAGGTGTCGGCGAAGGCGGCGCGATCATCGGTCCGCCGACGCTGGTCAACGCCATTGCCGACGCGTTGGCTCCCTTTGGGGAAGTTCCTGTGGAATTGCCGCTGACGCCCGCCAAGCTTCTCAGTGTCATCGAGAGGCGCAACATCGCCGCTGCGGCTGACCACGCTACGCCTGCGGCCACCGGCCCTGACAGCTCACGTGCATCGCCCGAGGGCTGAACACGGCGGCAAAGACACCGCACTCGTGCCGTAAGTTCTGGTATGCAAGAGCATGCGATTCCATCAGACGAGGTACTCGTGCCGATCCCAAGCGTGGCCCCGATAGAGAGCACGCGCCCTCGACACGCTGCCGCCCATGCTCCGCAGAAGTTACTGGGGCTGGAGGTCCTGCGTTTTGTCGCCGCGGTGGCGGTTTTGTTCTGGCACTACCAGAATTTTTGGTCCACGCCGGCCGGACCGGTCGGTTTCGTACGTGAGGAGCAGCCGCTGTACCATTACTTCAGCGCCTTCTATCAGTTCGGGCTCTATGGCGTGCAGGTGTTCTGGTCGATCAGCGGGTTCATCTTCTTTTGGAAATATCGCGAAACGATCAGCGAGCGGCGCATTACCGGCAAAGCATTCTTCATATTGCGCTTCTCGAGGCTTTATCCGCTGCATCTGGCCACTCTTTTATTGGTGGCGGCGCTTCAGATTTTTTATATGAGCCGGAATGGCGACCCTTTCGTTTATGGGAGCGACGATCTATATCATTTCGGTCTGCAGCTTCTCATGGCGAGTAACTGGATTCCAGGCGTGGCGTCCAGCTTCAACGGACCGATATGGTCGATTTCGCTGGAAATCCTGGTTTACCTGCTGTTTTTCGTAGTACTTAGGTACTTGGGCTCATCACTGCTGCTCAGCTTGGGGCTGATCGCCGCCGCCGCCATTGCGTATCAATTGAATCACGGTCCGATATTCCAGTGCATTGTCTGCTTTTACGTCGGTGGAACCAGCGCAACCTTGGCAAAGACGCCTGCGGCCCGTAGGCATCGACGTCTGCTAGGCGCTGCATCGATTGCGATCCTCGTGCTGGTCCCCCTGATCGGCGATCGGCTGCACCTGTTTCATCTGAAACCGGTGGTGCAGACGGTCGTGATCGCATACATCGCCGTCCTCCTGTATGTCCTGGCGGAGCATTTCGAAATTCCTCGCGTGCTGGAGTCATCGGTGCTGACGGTCGGAAATATGACCTACTCCAGTTATCTGATTCACTTCCCAATTCAACTTTCGATTGCCAACGTTTGTGCGGCCGCAGGACTTGCCATCCCGAAGGAAAGCACGGTCTTCTTTGTTGCGTATCTATCGTCGGTGCTTGTCTGTGCCGCGCTGATCTACCGTTATTTCGAGATGCCGTGTCAAAGATCGATTCGGCGAAGATTCACGGAGGTCCTCAACGAGAATCCCCGGGGCAGGACCGCGAACAAGGGAGTTTCCGCGTCAGCCTAGCGGGCGGCTCCGATGTGTTCTGTCGGGGGTACATGAGTCCGTTTGTTAGTATCCTCTATAAGTGTATGATCTAGCTTGCTTTCCTCCCGCCGGTAGTCGGCGAGCGTCGACGGCCCTCCGCCTCTCCAGAATGCCGCGATTCGGCCGATACAGGCGAGGGGGGCGGTGCTCATGGTTATGCCGCCGCCCCATGGTCTTCATGCTGCCCCATAGTCGCGGAGTTACGGATGGCGATCGATCGTATGTGGCAGGCACGCTGCGCCGCAGTCCTGAATCAGCTGCGGATCCGCGGCTTGCTCGCGGTTCTGCTCATTGGAGTCTGCGCGCGGGCGCTTGCCCTCGATCCATCGCTGCAACCGAGCCAGTACGTTCTCGACAATTGGCAGATTCCGGAGGGACTGCCGCAGACGTCCGTCCAAGCGATCGCGCGAACCCCGGACGGCTACCTGTGGGTCGGCACCCAGGAGGGGCTGGCCCGTTTCGACGGCGCTCGGTTCACGGTGTACGACACCGGCAACGAGCCTGCCATCCCGGACAAGTACATCTCGGTCCTGTTCGTCGACCGGGCCGGGCGGCTGTGGGTCGGCACTCGGTCGGGCGTCGCCGTGCTCGAGGATGGCCACTTCACGACGTTCAACAAAATCGCAGGGCTCGCGCACGCCTACGTGCGCGCGATCGCCGAAGGCGGGGCGGATCGTTTGTGGGTGGGAACGGAGAACGGTCTGTTCGAAGTCGACGGCGCGAGCGCCCGCGCGTTCGACACGTCGAGCGGGCTGCGGGATAGCCGCATCCGGGCGCTGCACGAAGACCACGCCGGGGTCCTGTGGGTGGGCACGGGGGCGGGTTTGCAGCGCTTCAATGGCGGGTACTTCGACGCCGTGCCACTGGGGACGGGAAGGGCGGACGTGCCGGTCACCGCGATTCACGAAGACGCGGACGGCACGCTGTGGATGGGAACCGGAACCGGGGCGCTGTATCGCGGGACCGGCGATCACTTCGATGCCGTGGCTGAACCGGGTCACCTCGGCTCGATCGTGCGCGTGCTCACGCGCGATCGGGACGGCAGTTTGTGGATAGGCACGAACGCCGGCGGTCTCGTGAGGTGGCAAAACGGCAAGTTCAGCACGCTGGTCAGCAATCTGTTTGTCGCGGGCGATCTACATTCACTGCTGGAGGATGACGAGGGAAGTTTGTGGATCGGCAGCCACGGCGCCGGGCTGATGCGATTGCGTGACGCGAAATTCGCCTCGGCAGGCGCACCCGAAGGGATGCCGGGCAACCTGGCTTGGAGCATCGCGGCGCGCAGCGGGGGCGGCCTCTGGGTGGGATCGGACGGCGGGCTCAGCATCTACGACGACGGCCGGTTTCAGCATGTTGCCGGACCGAAGGGTCACGAAAACGTCGCGGTGCGCGCGGTGCTCGAGGATCGGCGAAATGTCCTGTGGGTCGGCACCGAGGGCATCGGCGCCTATCGGCTCGACCAGCACGGCATGACCGTGTTCGACCGGCACAATGGCTTGTCCGGGGATACGGTGACGGCTCTCATCGAGGACCGGCAGAGCCGCATCTGGGTGGGCACCAACGAGGGTCTGGACGTCATCGAGGAGGGTAAGGTCACGTCGATGCGGTCCCTGTTGCGCGCATCCGGGCCGACTTCGGTCCACCTTATATATGAAGATCGGGCGGGGAGTCTGTGGGTGGCGACAGAGACTCAGGGCGTGTTCGTGATCGACGCACACGGCACCCGCCACTTAGGGATGGCCGACGGCCTGCCCAGCGATTGGGTCGTCGCCATCCACGAGGATGACCGAGGCGCCGTATGGCTTGGCACGACCGACGGCCTGGCGCTGTGGCGCGACGGCAAGCTCATCTCGCTCACGCGCCCCGGCGGCCCGCTGCGGGAGACCATCATGCAGCTGCTCGAGGACGATGCGCACCAGATCTGGCTCACGACCAACAAGGGGCTGATGTCCGTATCGCGCGACGAGTTGGACGCCCTGGCAGCCGGTGGGACCCGGACGCCGGAGTTTCACCTGTATGGTCTCGCGGACGGCTTGCGCACGGCCGAATTCAACGGCGGCAATACTGCCGCCGGCTTTCGTTCGACGGATGGCCAGCTCTGGTTTCCCAATATTCGCGGCATCGTGCGGGTGGATCCACGGCATATTCGAACGAATACCTTGCCGCCACCCGTGCGTATCGAACAGGTCGCCGTCGATGGAGTGCCTCTGACGCTCAGCGACGACGCGCAGGTTGCGCCGGGTCCGCAGCAGTGGGAGTTTCACTATACCGCGCTGAGTCTCCTGGCGCCGCAGCACTCGCTGTTCAGGTATCGGCTCGAAGGTTTCGACAAGGGCTGGATCGAAGCGGGGAACCGCCGGACCGCCTACTACACCCGGCTTCCGCCCGGGACTTACACCTTTGAGGTGATTGCCAGCAACAATGATGGAGTGTGGAGCCACACCGGCGCGAGCTTTCGCTTCACCCTCAAACCGCATTTCTTTCAGACAGTCTGGTTTGCTCTCGCGTGCGTGGTCGCCATCGTGGCCTTCGCGGGCGCCTGGTACCGCCTGCGGGTGGGACGCCTCAGGCGTCTGGCCGTCGCTCTTGGCGAGCAGGTGGCATTGCGCACGCGGGATCTTGAGTTGGCCAATGCCGAACTGCTGCAGGCCAAGGATCGGGCCGAACTCGCCGCCCAGGTAAAGTCCCAATTCCTGGCCAACATGAGCCACGAGATCCGTACGCCGATGAACGGTGTGATCGGCATGACGGAGCTGTTGCTCGACACCAGTCTGGATCGGATGCAGCGCGACCATACGGAAACGATCCGCGACAGCGCCGCCGGCCTGCTCACCATCATCAACGACATCCTCGACTTCTCGAAGATCGAAGCCGGAAAGCTGGATCTCGAACGCATCGACATGGACTTGCGCGGTACCGTCGACGACGTTGCGCACCTGCTGGCGATTCAAGCCCATGCGAAGGGACTCGAGCTGATCACCATCGTCGACCCGCTGCTGCCCGACCGGCTGATCGGCGATCCGGGCCGCCTGCGCCAGGTGTTGCTCAATCTCGGCAGCAACGCAATCAAGTTCACGAGCGAAGGCGAGGTGTCGATCGACCTGCGACTCGTCAGTACCGATGAGGCCGGCGCGATCATCCGCTGCGAAGTGCGCGATACCGGTATAGGAATCCCGGCCGAGCGCCTCGAATCACTGTTCCAGCCGTTCTCGCAAATCGACGCATCGACCACGCGACATTACGGGGGTACGGGTCTGGGATTGTCGATCGTGCGTCGCCTCGTGGCGCTGATGGACGGCGAAACCGGTGTCGAAAGCGCGCTGCATGTCGGCTCGTCATTCTGGTTCACGGCGCGGTTCGCTCATTCGGCCGGCAAGTCCGAAGTCCGGAGCTTTGAGGCGGAAACACTCAAGAATCGGCGCGTATTGATCGTCGACGACAACGCCACGAACCGCAAAGTGCTGAGCCTGCAGCTGACCCAGCTCGGAATGAACCCGACCTGCGTCGATGGCGCCGAAGCGGCGCTGCGGGCCTTGCACGACGAGGTCAATGCGCATGCGCCCTTCGACCTGGCCGTGCTCGACTATATGATGCCGGGCTGCGACGGGTTCGAGCTTGGCCGCCGGATCGCGGGCGACGAGCGGTTCAAGACGACGCGGTTGGTGCTGCCCACCTCCGCCCGGGGCATCCGCCATCCGACGGATTTCGCCGAGTTGGGGTTCGCAGCCTACGTGCTCAAGCCCGTCTCTCAGCGGGATTTGCGCGAGTGCCTGGTCCGCGTCATGGCGGTGGACGCCGCGCAATGGCACGAGCGCACGCAAACCATCGTGATCGCCGAGCGAAATCGGGATGCGTTCAATGAGCGTCGCATCCTGTTGGCCGAGGACAATCTGGTGAACCAGAGGGTGGCGCGCGGCGCGCTGGAGGGGATGGGCTATCGAGTTGACATCGTGAGCA